>Ga0335072_10000087_pt1 | contig 181235 bp, 181 predicted proteins | sample Lox_Sample_21_FD_206725 | JGI IMG/M metagenome (GOLD analysis project Ga0335072, IMG submission 206725) | Soil microbial communities from Loxahatchee National Wildlife Refuge, Florida, United States - Lox_Sample_2.1 | ecosystem: Environmental > Terrestrial > Soil > Wetlands | place: USA... | reverse complement strand
AGTTCAAGCTATGAAGCTCGCCATTTAATTTTAGCCCGGTTTCGACTTTATTTGCAGATCTACTCATTAGATATAAATAACTGACCTGTAGGTTAATTTCTGACTTACTTGTGAGGTAAGAAAAATGCGGCTCTGATAAATGCTTCTTGATTTGCTACGTGTGCGGACTGAACATGCTACCCTGGAGAGTTTGACACCTCAGAAGTTCCGATCCACAAGAACGTAGGCCAAATTCAACCTATCTTGATAACCCCGTAAACCTAAGAGCTGTCATGATACGAAATCTAAGCATATATCAATTATGAGTCACTCTTTTACAGCGTTCTTGTGTTGTCGGGCGTGTTGAAATACACCCCCTGGTTTTGAAGTAAGCGCGGAACGGCCCGAAAGAACATCCTATTTGAGAAGATGACCGCAACTCCGAACTGTCACCTTTGAAACTTCAGCCCTTCTGCCCTCAACCCATCACCCTCTTCATCCTCCACTCGATGATTTAATCACCATGGCATTGCGGAGCTTCCACGTCAATCAGAGCCTCGGCTCGCTGTTGACCGACACGATCCAGAACTCCAAAGTGCTTATGGTCGGCGCCGGAGGCATAGGATGCGAACTACTCAAGAATCTCGTTCTCACCGGCTACGGCGATATCCACATCATCGATCTCGATACAATCGATCTATCAAATCTCAACCGGCAGTTCCTATTCGGACATGAACACATCAAAAAGTCCAAGGCGTTTGTAAGTCGACCCAGGAACAACGCCAGGCGGAGACCACTACTGACCGCATTTGGCGCAGGTAGCGAAAGAATCAGCGGGCAAATTCAACCCGAAGGTCAAAATCGAAGCTTATCATGCAAACATCAAGGATCTTCGATTCGATATCGCCTTCTTCAAACAATTCCAAGTGGTCTTCAACGCGCTCGATAACGTAGACGCCAGACGGCACGTCAACAAGATGTGCATCGCAGCAGATGTGCCCATGGTGGATAGTGGGACCACTGGCTTCCAAGGACATGCACAAGTCATAATTAAGGCAATTTGAATACTATTTCCTTGACAGAAGACATCAACTGACCGTAATCAGGGAATCACAGCCTGCTACGATTGCTCACCGAAGGAAACGCCAAAGAGCTTTCCCGTCTGCACGATCCGATCTACTCCTTCCCAACCTATCCATTGTATCGTCTGGTCCAAGAGTTATCTATTCACAGAGATATTCGGGATCAGTGAGGAGGATGTACCCGAGCTCGATTTCACCGAGGACTCAGAGAACGCTCAGGAGATACAGAAACTACGTGAAGAGGCATCAGCTCTGAAAAAGATCCGCGAATCAATGGGCTCGTCCGATTTCGCGAAACTAGTTTTTCAAAAGGTTTTCACAGATGATATTGAGCGTCTACGAAGTATGGAGGACATGTGGAAGACCCGCGAGCCACCGAACGCTCTCTTCTTCGATGAATTATCAAAAAAAGCGGAAGGCAAGTGCGCCGCAGACATCGTGGAGAATGACCAGGCAGTGTGGTCTCTTGCAGAGAACTTCGTGGTGTTCGTGGATAGCCTTCGCCGGCTTAGTGAGCGGATGGAAGAGCTCAAGGCCAACTCATCAAGTGACGAACAACCCATTCTAAGCTTTGATAAGGATGACGACGATACTCTAGATTTCGTTTCCGCGAGCGCAAATCTCCGATCACATATCTTCGGAATTGATATGCAGTCCGAATTTGAGATCAAGCGAATGGCCGGAAATATCATTCCTGCAATCGCAACCACCAACGCCATCATAGCTGGTCTCGCGGTCCTGGAGTCTTTCAAAGTCTTGCGCGGCAAAGAGCATTACAGAGAAGCCGTGCCAGTGTACAATACGATTGCATCTACGGAGCGGAGACTGGCTTCCGACGCGAATCCACCGAGGCCGAATCGACAATGCCCAGTTTGCAGCGTGACATGGTCAGAGATAAAAATCAACCCGGAACGAGGCAGGCTGGGCGATCTGGTCGCAAAGCTGAAGGATGATATCGGCTACACGGATGAGTTCAACGTTACCACCGGGGATGCCCGTATCATTTACGATCCAGAACTCGACGACAACTTGTCCAAGAGCTTCAAAGAGCTGGACATTGTCTCAGGAACCTTCCTAACAGTGACAGACGAACGTGACGAGGAGCCCAGGGTTAATCTTGTCCTGAGTGTGAAGGAAAGTCCTGGGATTGAGGGCGCTGTGCAGCTGGAGCAGCTTGAGGTCCCAACTAGGTGGCCGGAAGTCAAGCTTGTTGCGCGGGATGAAGGAGAGGAATCTGCGCCAAAGAAGTTGAAGCGCAAGGCCGACGACGCGGAACTACCCGATGAGAATCCGAAGAAGAAGGGCAAAGCGGTTGCCAACGGAGATGATGAAGTTATCACACTGGCCGATGGTGGAGATGGCGCGATACTCATCGAATGAGCACATATACTTATTGATGCCAACGCGACTGCAACCAGTCGGTCGGCGTATTCTTCATCTACTGCTCGGCACCGAGCTAGGGAAACCGGATGGCGGGCGTTATCGTCTTTTGAGAATACCCCATGTTAAAGGAAGGCCCGGAGCGAAATGGCCAGATCTAGATCTCATCTAGAAGATCAAGGAGGATTTCAGTCACCATAGCTTGATAAGTAGGCTTTGATTGACTCTTCATGTCTGTATAATAGCGCGCATTAGCGGTTTTCTCAGACAATTCGAGCATGATAATGCTCACAGCACTCAATCCACCGTCCAAGTTAATCACGCAATTATTAGCGTAAGCATTGCTTGCAAGGAAAGCTGCTGCAGATGCAATCTCGTCAACAGATCCAAAGCGTGCCAGAGGAATTCGCTCAATAAGCTTAGATTTGTAGGCCTGGTCAAACGCTGAAGACAATGTCAGTGTACGGCTTGAGGTTTAAAGTTGCGGCTGCTTACAAGACGTCATGCTTGTCTCGATGTACCCGGGAACTATAGCATTCACACGTATACCCGCAGGTCCAAGTTCCGCTGCTAATGCTCTTGTTAAGCCGAGGATACCTGCTTTGCTTGCAGCATAGACCGATGATCCTCTGCCGTTTTGGAGCGCCAGCAGGGACGAAATGTTGATAATGCAAGGCGAAGGCATCTCCACGTCAGCTTGTTCATCGTGAGCTTGGTTATTTCGATCTCTTTCTTTCCTTGCCCGTCTTTGGTTGGCGACCATGAGTTTCCCTACGCTTTGGCAACCCCAAATCGTGCCCATTAGATTCGTCTGCACAACATCTTCGATGCCACTGGGTTCGGTCTGAATCAAAAGGCTCGACTGCGATACTCCTGCTGCATTGACGAGGATATCAGGTGCTTTCCAACTCGGATCAGTGTCGTTCATGTTACGAAGGCCGGTGACTATCTCGCCCCAGGTGTCACGCCTGCCAACGTCGCCGACGAAGAACATATGTCGTGGATTGGCCTGCCAGTCCTGATATGATGCTGTGTCCTCGTTCCACTTATCGATGACACTCTGTAGAGAATTGCGGTTTCGGCCAATAATGCAGACTTTGTCGCCTTGTTTGACGAACGCTTCAGCAATGGCTAACCCAATGCCTCGCGAGCCGCCGGTGATGAGAACATTACGTCCACTTCGGTTTAGCCTGCTCGATTTAGAGTGGTTCTGATTGTACAAACGGCGACCAGAAGATGACTGGGTTACAAAGGCTCTACGACAAGAAATGCAAAGAAACCTTTGTGAATACTTGCTAGATTGCATGGCGGGCAAAACGAAATATCCAGACTTTATGCAGATTTTTCGAAAAACCCATTCCTATCATTAACCAGCGATTGGAATGCGAAATGTGAATTCAGGAATGTTTGTGATCTGTGACGGCGAACTGGGAAAGTCTGATCCTCACGTTCGCACTTTGGCACGTCTTCTCGTGATCTCGTGTTCCCCACTTTCGATTTTCCGCGACTTCAAGGTGCTCTCCAACTTTCAACCTCACACACACCAAAAGAGCCCTTCAAAATGGCCGAGGAGGAGTCAGAATACGTGACACTTGTCTCCTGCGATGGCTTCGAGTTTGTCATGAAGCGATCCGCTGCCGTTATCTCCGACACCATCAAGAGGATGTTGAATCCGAGGAGTATGCGTACATTATCGACTATGTCAAGACGCGACCGCTGACTCTAAGCTCTGCAGATCGATTCCAAGAAGCACTGTCGAATCGATGCGTGTTTGGGGAAATCAAGTATGCTTCTATTCTCGTCCTAGCCTCGAATTTACGCTCAATATTAGGCCAAAACTAACATTGTTTTAAGCGGCGTTGTACTGGAGAAAGTCTGCGAATATCTCTACTATCACGAAAAGTACAAAGACAGCAAAGATGTCCCAGATATGGATATTCCTACGGAGCTGGTCTTGGAGTTAATGCTTGCGGCTGACTTCCTAATTGGTTCGTTCCGCGTCTCCGATCACATTTCAGATAGCTAACGCTTGGTAGTTTAACCGAAGGGAACTTGCACGCGGTCATCGGGCTGTTTAGGCGTTTAACGAGATCAAGAGAGACATAGGAATGGCGTCTTTCTTAGTTACAATGATAGATGAGTTCATGGATGTTCTGCCGAATATGCTTTCGATTTTCTTTTTCAGTCTCAGCCAAACGCATCACGAGCATATACATTCCTCTCTATCAATGAGTGGGATGTCTATAGTTGGTGCAAGATTGAGTTCCGCTATATTCAGTCCGAACACCTGTTAGATATGGTGTTTAGACCTCATAACGACGGATACATCGCAAGCGAACTCTATGAAAGAACTGGCCATGGTATTAAGCAGTCATTAAAGGCCGGCTACTGTTTTACGAGATCAGATCTCCTCACGCCCGAGCCGAATGCAATTTCAGATTCCCATGGCCCGCAGTTGAAAGGCGGATCATGTATCTAGGTCTTCACATCAAGCAGCCGTTCTTCTTGCTGGAATGTAACCCGCTTATGCCCAACCTCAACTTACGCCCATCAATGATTACAAAACTTTCAACAAGCCATTCATACCACACCTTTCGATCATCTGTCATCCGCCACATGCTGATCTTCAGCTCGGAATTATCTGGAAAACTGACAGGTGTCTTCAAAGGAAAGAAAATTGGAAACCAACTGATCATATCCTTGCTCTTTGCATCCATCGTCACTGGATTCGTGCTAAGTTCTATCAGAGGCCCTTCAGAACCGCTGGAAAAGAGAACCGTCTCAAAAAATCCCGCCAGCCCGTGGCAGACGCCGCGCGTCGGGCACGGAAAGCAGAGCTGAGTGAAGCGAGCGTTGTGATTGTTCCAGCCGTCGCCTCCGGTAAGGCCGCCGCTGCCACCTGTGTGGCCGCTGCCCCGACGCAGCTCCGATTGCGCTAGAACGGCCGACGGGAGCGGATGCGAGAATTCCCAGCATTCTTGGATGTCCGGGATAGCACTGAGACTGGCACTTCCATTCGGTGGCGCCTCCGCGTCCTCATCCTGTGGGGCTGGTGTGTAGGAAAGAAAGTCGAACTGGTGAAGTTGGACCACATATGGCAGCTCGAAACAGTCTTTTTCGACCATCATTTTAACGAGAAGGTCGGAGTGAACCTTCGGATACGCGATTGGGGTGATGTGAGCAGTGTATGACAATGGAATCGAGATCCCGTGGATAGGATTCATGACGTGCTGAACACCATCCAAGCATTCGGGTGACAACTCGTTGTCTCCGAAAGAACCCAGGAGTTCCGAGACAAGGATATCAACGTAGGATTGTGACCCATCAACCTGAACAGGTCCCTGCCATGCACGCATGTCGGATTTGACGACCGTGACTTGCCTACCCCAGTAAGTTTCATTGTAGCGTTCCAGTAAAACATAGGCATTCGGATTCTTCTCAACGGCCCACAGTTCGATTGGCACCTGGGATAACTTGCTAGCCCGTAGTGCACGTGTAACTAGCGGACCACGACCTGCTCCTGCAACTGCTACTACAACGGCTCCAGAGGCTGACGAAGAGGTTTTGCCTTCCTCCGACCAGTCGAGTAAAGCATGCATGATGGCCCGTTCATACCATTCGTACTTAATTGGATCCTTTTCGAAGACCTCATATGTTATGCTTTCCAGGTTATCGGCCAGAGGTTGTAGCGGAGCCTGCAGATAGTCTTTATAGCCACTACCGAACCGTTCAATAACAGACTCGGGCGGCTGATTTTTCTGCAAGTATCGAAGGTAGCTAAGATGAGGCGTTGGGTCATCTCTGAAGCTCTTGACTTGATTCTGATTGATTTCGGCTGCTTCGGCCGGCGTCGGTGAGAGCGCAGAGGAACTTGCCAATGATTGCGCGCCTGATGGGCTGGCCACTTGATCCACTGGAGATGGAAGTGGCCCTATATCGCTTAGTAAGATCCATGGAATGTTGCGAAGCCGCATGAACTTGCTGAGAAAACCTTGATGAGCTTTGGCGAGAACCGGCTGTCCAACCCTATTTGGAATAAACGAAGTCTGTGGAATCATTAGAATGCGGACGGGCTCAGAGAACCATCTAGATTGGATTGACGAAGCCGGAAGATGCCTTGGAATTTCCAGAGCTAGTTCGTATCAGTCCTCATGGTTGCAGCCAGTCACCGGCATGAAAGACGAGATACACTCGGCTCTTACATACCTACTGAAAGCCTGCTCTCATATTTGCAAACACTTCTAACTATATCCCAAGCTTCCCATGGACCCCAGGGTTCCAGTGCTGCGTTAATATTATCGTCACTTTCCTCCTTCATTTGAGAGAGCTGAGACAAATCAGAAGAATCTTCGGTGCGCTTGCCTTTACCAGGGGACATTGGGAACAAGATGTGAATTCGAACATAAGGTCCGACAGACAGTGCTTCGAGGATGGCGCGAGCGAACTGAGTGATCAGAGACGAATTTCCGCGAGAGGCAGAGACATCAGGTGCCTTGATAATGACATTTGAGATGCCGCAAAATGTTGCATAGGCGAGCTCAAGATTCAGAATTTGACGAGAAACGTTCGAGATGGCTGGGTCTACAGAAGCCAGATCTATCCAGGGACTAGTGACGCCGATGCAATGCGTAAGAGATTCTGTTGGAAGCAATGTGGTATCCGTAGGTTTTAGTGGAGGAATGAGTGGGATTGGCACGTCCATGGCGTCCAGCGCTTCATTCAGTTCTGCAAAGTACGAGGAAAGGATAGCTCGAACGCTTGAGTGAAATTGCTGGGTCGTGATGGGCGTGGTGATCATATCGTACTAGAACGAGCGCAGTCAGATTGTGAATTTCTAGTTTCCAGCTTCCATAACGTACATTAGCATCTTGAGCTTCATGCAGCAGACGGTCAGGGATATCGGAGGAGCGGTTGCTATCATGGTGGCCGATATACCACACCGGCACAGGATCGGCGGGTGGGGGATCCATTTTGAGGTCTGAATGGTTCGACTTTGGAATGCGGAATCAAGACGGCGCGAGCGAAGTCAGCTTTTCAAGGTGACACACTCGGCCGGTTTGCGCGGCCGGCTGCCTGCGAGCCGTCATGTTGCATGCTTCGCAAGAGAGCGGTTGAAGAAGGTCAGCAAGGTGGGCTGGGAAATATGTTTTGTGACCCGGCTAAGGAGCTCAGGTACTGAGCTTTATTATTGGTGGCGGTGCTGCAACGCCGTCGAAATTCCGCTGCAGTGATGGCGATATAGACGGGTGCCAGTTACGGTCCATTAGGGCTGCGGTCCTTTTGGCGTATCTAGCTGGTGGGTGGTTCTACACCGCCGATTTTGCATTTCTACTCCGGGTTCAGGGTCCGCGAAAAAAGTGCAAAACAAACGCCACAACCCAAGAACTTCCTTCTTTCCTTCCAACTTCTCTGCTTCGTCCCTGCGCATTTCGCCGCCATCCTCATACACATCTGTATCCCCTCAAAAACTCGTCAAAATGGTGAAGCGACCTCTCAACGGCGAAGATAGCGAGGCGAAGCGGACCAAGTTGTCCAACGGCGACCTGGATCCACGGTCGAACCCTTACCTCGCCCACATGTACGAAGAAGAAGACGATTACGACAGCTCTGATGACGGCGGAGTGCTTCTTACAGTGACCGACGAGTCGCCGCTCAAATATTTCGAACGCCATCATACCAGCGCTGAGGATGCAAAGAAGGCAGAAGATGGACCGCAAAATCCACTGACAAGAAAGCCACTTTCTGCGTCCTACTTCAAGATTCTCGAAACGCGACGGAGACTGCCTGTGCATGCGCAGCGCGCTGAGTTCCTTAAGCTCTACCAAGAAAACCAGTTTCTGGTCTTTGTCGGCGAAACGGGCTCCGGCAAAACCACTCAGATACCTCAGTTCGTACTGTTTGACGACCTACCGCATCTTAATGGCAAGATGATTGCTTGTACACAACCGCGTAGAGTTGCTGCCATGAGTGTTGCCGACAGAGTAGCAAAAGAGCTGGACGTTACTCTTGGCGAAGAAGTAGGCTACAGCATTCGATTCGAGGAGAAGACTGGACCCAATACGATCCTCAAGTACATGACCGACGGAATGCTTTTGCGAGAGGCCATGACAGACCCTGATCTCACGCGATACTCGACCTTGATCTTGGACGAAGCTCACGAAAGAACAATGGCCACCGACATTTTAATGGGTCTTTTGAAAGAGGTTGCCAAACGAAGGCGCGATCTAAAGATTGTTGTCATGTCAGCTACACTGGATGCAAAGAAGTTTCAAGACTACTTTGGAGAAGACGACGAGGAGACTGGCATGACAATACAGGCGCCATTGCTCTCAGTACCCGGACGAACCTATCCCGTCGAGATTCTTTATACGGCGACGCCTTTAACAAATTACGTTGACGCCGCTGTGGACACCGTCAATAGTATCCATCTTGGTGAGCCAGAGGGCGACATATTACTCTTCATGACTGGTGAGGAAGAAATAGAAGACGTCTGCCGCAGAATTCGAGTGGCAACAGAAGAGGCAATGGAGACCTCCCACGCTTCCCCAATGGTGGTCTATCCACTTTATGGATCTCTTCCTCCAATGCAGCAGAACAAAGTCTTCGAACCAGCACCACCCGGTGGAAGAAAGTGTATTGTCTCGACAAATATTGCAGAGACATCCCTCACCATTGACGGTATTGTTTACGTAGTGGACCCTGGCTTCAGCAAACAAAAGGTCTACAGTCCGCGGATAAGAGTCGAGTCACTCCTAGTTTCACCAATATCGCAGGCTTCAGCTCGGCAGCGTGCTGGTCGTGCCGGTCGTACAAAGCCTGGCAAGTGCTACAGGTTGTATACGGAAGAGGCATTCAAGAAAGAGCTCATCTCGCAGACTTACCCAGAGATTTTGAGATCAAATCTAGCCATGACGGTACTGCAATTGAAGAAACTAGGAGTAGATGACCTTGTCCACTTCGATTTTATGGATCCTCCTGCCCCGGAAACACTCATGCGAGCGTTGGAAGAGCTGAATTTCCTAGCTTGCTTGGACGATGAAGGCGAACTGACTCCGCTGGGACGACTAGCCTCGCAGTTCCCATTAGACCCGGTTAGCTCCTAAAATAATTCAAAATAAACTTCTTAGGTTACGGATGGTGCTAACAAGAACACAGGCACTGGGAGTGATGTTGATATCAAGTCCAGAGTTTTACTGCTCAAACGAAATACTATCAATCACGGCTCTCTTGTCAGTACCGCAAATCTTTGTGCGGCCAGCAAATAATCGCAAAGCGGCAGACGACGCGAAAGACGTGTTCGCTCATCCCGACGGTGACCATCTCACAATGCTTAATGTCTATCACGCTTTCAAAGGTCTTGGTCCTGACGAAAATCCTCAAGAGTGGTGTTGGGAAAACTTCGTCTCTTACCGGTCACTGGCTCAGGCAGACGACGTTCGTCAGCAGCTGAAGCGATTGATGGAGCGTGAAGAGGTGCAGCTAGTGAGTACGGATTTTGAAGATCCTCGATACTACGACAACATTCGACGCGCTCTGGTCAGCGGATTCTTCCAACAGGTTGCGAAGCGTGACAGCAGCGGTAAAGCATACACGACTGTCAAGGATGACCAGACCGTCGTACTGCATCCTAGCACGGTTCTCAAGCACGAAAGCGACTGGGTTCTCTACAATGAGTTCGTCCTTACGAGCAGGAACTACATCCGCACGGTAACGGCGATCAAGCCGGAATGGCTTCTAGAAATATCTCCCGTGTACTTTGAGCTTTCTACTTTCAAAAAGGGGGATATCAAGAATGCTCTTCAAAGGACCCAAGAACGGATGAAACGACTTGGAGGCAGATAGTTTTAACAGCATGCATGAAATAGCTTCAAGATGGCGTCCGTGGCGTTTTCACAGGGGACCGGTTCATAGACTAGGTATATACCATCGGGTATTCATGGCTCTATGTGGTTTAACCAAATAGAAAAGTGTGGTTCAGCGAGGAGATGGTCTGAACTTAATTCGATTGCAAATTGCAACGCACAACAGGTTGTTCGTTTAAAAAAAGTCCGACACGGAGCTGGGGTGGCTACAGCCAATCAAAGTCGCCAAGTGGTGCCAATAGCGCGTGAGTGGAAAGTCGCGGGCGCGGCCACGTCCAAAAACTCGGGCCAGCCTGCAACTTTCTCAACGCCAAAACTCCTTTCCCGCCGAACAGCGCGTCTTACATCGCGAAATGATGATGGGCTCATCGTTTTGTACAGCCTAGTCTCACTTCTTGTCGTTCCTTTGGCCGTACATACTTCCTTTCATATCTTTCCTCACTCTCCATCCCTCCACCACCCTCCACTACCCTCCACCGTCATCTCCAGGCCATCTCTTCCGGCGCGACTCTCCCGTTTCGACCCGCTCCGCGACTGAGAATGCAGGCTCGCCGTAGTTTGTAGCGTTTCGCGCATTAGGTGAATGCAAGCCGGAACCGCTGCAACGCCGCAGCGAAAGCTCGATTCGTCCCCGCCGTCTGCTACTCCGCAGGAAGGTGACGGAACTGTTCACTCAGCAGAGCGATCGCCTACTTTGAATACACCGTCGTCGACGCGCACTCTGGTTCAATTCTCGAGCCCTGAGCTCCCTCCGCTACCTTCACTACGCAATCTTGGGGCAGTACAGCAGGAGTTAGCCGGCACGTCTTCTCAAACAACGTCTGACGACAATTATTTCACCGCCAGTTGGGGCTCGCCGTACCCATATACACCCAATCACTCGGCCCTACCCCCGATTCGTCGCGAACGTACTTGGGCTGACAGTAGTGATAATATTGAAAACGAGTCGCCAGACCCGAATTTTGGACTGGGCCATCTGCTTCCAACTCGACTTGGGCTATTTCACCAGCTTAGCCCGACTAGGCCTCCCACGCCTGCTTCAGACAGATCATCCGAGTATATTGGAGCTCTCGCAGACTCATTCGACGCATCCGGACCGTTACAACTCCACTTGGTAAAAGACAGCCCGTTAAGAAGCCGGGCACGTCGAGGCCACTTCCCTAGCGACAGCACTTTGACGGTTAAGCCCGACGATTTCTTGCAGCTTCACGACCAACCATCAAACATGCAGCAATCTCGATATGCAGCGCCGGCAGTGTCGAAGCCGGAGAAAGAGTTACCGTCGCTACCGAAAGAATCTCCGAACGAAGAACTGGCGACACCCGGCACCATTGATCCTGTATCTCCTTCTCATCCGATGATGCATCGCAAGAGCTCTTCTATAAGCGCATCGTTGTCTCAGCGACCAAAAAGGAAGGTCGTATACAAGAGCAAGACGTGCGTCATTGGACTTCCAATTGATCCTCCAAGAGGCGGTGATGGCAACGCGCCCATTCCACTCACCAACGAAGAAGTACAGGCGCGCCTTGATGGGTTTTCAAAGCTCGGATATGACGTTCGAGGCTTTGGTCACTGGATGGGATCTGAAGAACCGTTCGATTCGGAACATCAAGCACAGAATCGAGAAATCCACCCAGATCCGACTGAGCAGCTTGAAGTTCAGCGAGACAAGTCTTATCGCGTCAGACTTCCAGACACAAAGGAATGGGACCAGGAAGAAAATTCAAAAGTGGAGGCAGCCCTTCGCGAGCTCGGCGTTTCTGGTCCAGACGGCCATGAAGAAGTTGAAAATCCCATGTCTCGCCAGGCGTCTTCTCACATCTCTTCAAACCCATTCTCACCTCCAGTGAGAGCTGCTTCGGTTGGGAGTCAGCCTTTTCCTCCAATGGGCAGCTTCCCAGCGGGCTTTACGGCATCTGCTCCAACAAGTCATGCGGCTTCCATCGCGTCACCAGTATCATCCATGGCGAATGTGAGAACTTCAGCGCACGCACATAGACAATCAACATTTTCGCCGCCGCTTCAGCAGATGATAGCTCCACCAGGCCTTGGTGGTTGGTCATCCCCTCAACCTCTGCCGAATCCTCAGGTTTTGAGTTCGGGTGGATCCCCTTCGCTCGCTAGTACAAGACCAGATATTGCGACCATGCAGTCACCAATCCTACCCGTTCAACCGCAGCCTGCTCAGCAATTTTCGTTCGCGGAACGCGATGAACTTGTTGCAAAGATGCATCGCCAACAGCAGCAACAACTGCAATTGGCATTGCAGAGGCAGCAAGAGCAGCAACTATTGGCAGCGCGGCCACCGTCAACTCTGCAAGAGGTGCCCGAAGTGGAAGAAGCATCGGTCATCCAGCCTCAACCGACGCTGGTTCGTAGTGGCGACGCGCCCGAAGTCGTTCATCCGAAACCAATTCATCGTCACAATATCAGTGCACAGCTAGAGCAGGACGCTGAGAATGGGCACTATCGCCTGGAGCAATCTCTGAACAAAGATATTGACGAGGAAAACGCCAATGATCCGGATCAATCTGATCTTGCTCTGGGAGGCCCATCCCCTTCGGACTTGCCTCTTCGCATCTCCTCACTGCAGAAGCAATTGGAAGCGTCTGATGTTGAGACCAATCCCAGCGACCTGGATAACGTCCAGCGGTTTTCAAACACCAACGGAACTCACCCAGCGCCTCCCAACAAGCTCACTCGCTCTTGGACTGACGAGTCAGCTTTCAGTCCGATCGACCCTCAAGAGCCTCTAAAAAGCCATCGCCATGCTCCGAAGTTTTCTGTGGCTGGCCTCAATGTTGACGCTAAAGAATTCAAACCTGGGGGAAGTGTCCCATTCAACCCTAGCAGTTACCCTGCTACCACTTTCTCTTTCCATCCGCAACCCCAGGCCCAGCCTTTCATTCCGAAGTCCTTCAACCCAGCCAACACTTCTGCTCGATCTTCGTCGGTCACAAGTCCAGGTGATAGCTCCTTCAATCCAGCCGCAGCTCCCTTCAGCCCAATAGGATTCGGTAGATTTGGCTTATCTGAGAGCGGAAAATTCAGTTTCAGTGCGGACGGCCCGTCTTTCAAGTCAGCTGCCGATAACTTTTCTCCAAGCAGTCCAGGGTTCTCAGACAATAGTCTTGGTTCCTCCGCCAACTCAAACAGCATCTTTGGGAAATTCAACTCATCCAACGTGATCAAGCCGGCTAAGACGTCAAGAGCCGTTCCGATCATGGCTCCAAAGCAGCCATCGCCAGAAATTGAAGCTAAAGAGGATGAGGACGGTCGCATCATTCAGGATGATAGTCGCTTCAAGAGAGCCCGTCGTAGAGATTCAGAGGGTGACCAGGTACCGCAATTTGCTGGTCCTTATTCTGCAGATGCGCGTCCAGTTGAAGCAGTTCGACAAGACACCATGTCGACTCAGATTGACGAATCGGCTGTGTCTGATTTAGCGGATGACGATGTTCAAGACACGTCTCTGCTCACTCAAAGTACAACAGCGGATCTGGTAGAGAACGAGCAAGAAACTGGTCGTAGCTCTCTCAGCCACATCTTTGTTTCCGATAATCCAGATAAGATCGTCGATGAACCGAGTATGCAATCCGATGACGAAGCTCGGTTGTTGCCTCTGAACGATCAAGTCGACAGCCGCAAGTCAAGTCCAACGAAGCGAAAAGCCCATCAACGCTCCCTCTCAGCTCTAGCGGCAGAGTTTCAACCTAGGGTTCTATCTGAAATCGATCCAGATCTCAATCCTTATGCTGGGTCGTATGATGTCAATGAATCTCAGATTATTCAGCGTATCGTTTCTCCACCGCTGAGTCAACGCAGTTCAAGTACCGACGTAGAGCCGAATGAAGATGAGCGTCGCGGGAACATGTTGGAAGCCACTCCGCAATCACAGCGTGTACCATCATCTGTGCGGTACTACGATGATCAGGACGAAGCTGAGTACCGGCCGACCTTCGAAGAGATTGATTACGTGATGAAGCACTTTGATGAAGAAGGCTCGGAAGGTGGTGTTGTACGAGAAGCGCCATCGTGGCCTGCGTCAAGCCCGGGAGGCCAAACTGCTCGTACGCCAGGCCGTCTCGCCGAGTATCAACGCAGTCTTGAGGCTAAATTGCGAAGCGATGCGCCAAGCCCAAGCCCGCGGAGGCCGTTTCCTCAAGCTCCGCTCGAAGGTGATTCCGATCCCTTCAGCGATGGTCGTGCCCTTGCGTCTCCACCTGCGGAGGAAGAAGAGGCAAGGCCGGAAGGCATCATCAGCGACTGGGATGATGCTGTCTCTTCCGGAAGAACTGAGCAATTCGAGGATCGTAGTGCTTTCTTCGACCGTCGTGTTTCCAGCCTCATCGATAACGCTGTTCGCAACCAGCTAGGCCCTCTTGAGAAATATTTGCATTCAATCAGTTCCAAACTTGCAGAATTGGACAGAAGTAGCCCTCGGCGTCGGACTCGATCCCAAACCGCCGCCGATAGCGACGCTGACGACGAAGAGGATGAAGCTGAACTTGACGCACAGTCTAGTGGTTGGTCTCCTCGTCGGAATGGGAAATTCGACAAATTCCGTGCCATCGTTCAGGATGCTATAGCATCACACCAGCAGTCAGCACTCGATATCCACGACTTGAACGACGTTCTCGCTGAGATAAGGACCACTCTGACCGCTGTGTCAAGCCTAAACGCAGAAGATCTCCACCATGCTGTTGCTAGTATCAAGGCGTCCGTGGATCACTCCGTATCTCAAGTCCTCCGTCTCGATGACATCCAATCGGTTGTTGAAGAGACCGTCGCTCGCCAAAACTCTGCACTTATCGAACAGCGTGAGCAAGCCACGCGACTCACAAACTCATATCATTTTGCAGAGTTCTCGGACTCCTTGAAGCAAGCAGCAGTCCGACTTGCTGAAGAAACGGAAGCACGCAAACTCGCTGAGAAGCGCCTCGATGAGACAGATCGCTTGCTTAAACTCACGGAAGAAGAATTGACAATGTTCAAAGAAAGCTCTCGCGATGTAGGCCAAGCAGCAACTCAAATCGCTGATCGGGTCCACAAGGCCACTGTACGCGCCGAGGAAGCGGAGGCAAAAGCGGCAGAAGCTCAAACCGAACTCAAAGACTTGCAAGAAGACCTATCAAGAGCCACGACGAAAAATTCGGCTCTGGTCGCTACGCTCGAGGAATATCGTCTGTCGCATGATAAGTGGCGTCGGGATATCGACAAAGCTTATCAAGACCGCGAAGCCGTCATGCAAACCTTTACGGCACTCAGGTTGCAAGCTGAAGAGTCTATTCGCCTTCGTGAATCCATGCGGACTCGAATCGAGAAGCTACATTCTGACATGAGCGATGCTGCAGCTCAGGTCGCAAGCGAGCGGGCTCAATGGCAAAAGAAAGAGATGGAACATCTGACTAGAGTAGAGGTGATCTCAGCTCGAGCAGAAGCCGAAGCAAGAACGAGAGAGCGCTTTGAGCGAGAGATGGAGCGTCTTGAGATCCAAGAGCGGGAAGCAATGAGGTTGCGATCTGCATTCGAGCAAGCGAAGAAGGACAACGCTGCCCTCGAGGAGACCGTCCGCGTGCTGAAAAACGAGAATGCCGAACATCAAAAGACAGCTGAGCAATACGGTCGCGAGTTTCGGGAGGCCAGGGAAGCTGGACGTCTTGAAGTGGAGCGAACGCGGAGGTTGCTTGAGACTGATATCGAAGCGGCCAACCACGAAGTCAATATCGTTCGCGCTGAACTCGAGGCAGAAATTGCTCGCGTTCGCAATGAGCTGGATCATGTCAGGATTGACGCAGACACGTCAAAGGCCAAACACGAACTCGATCTTGAACAAGCTGAGGATATGAAACGCGATGCACTACATGAGGCCCACCACGACAAGGCCACGGCATTGGAGGATCAGAAGATGGCCTTCGAAGAGCGCTTGGAGGAGTTACGCAAGCGACACAGACGTGATCTCGATGATACTATCGAGAACAAGAATCAGGCTGAGACATTCCTCAAGGAGACGCACATGCAGAGAGTGCATGGCATTACAGAGCAGCACCGACGAGAGCTGGAGCAGATCGTTGAAGGCAAGATGCAAACCGAGAAATTCCTCAATGACCGTCTCGAACTTGCGGATGAAAAGATCGTATATCTGCAGGACAGAGTGCTTCTTCTCGAGGAGAAACTCGAAGTTGCCAAGACGGCAGCTCATGCTGCTGCAGCTGCCGCCCGGTCAGGCAAGATGCCTGCTCTGGAAAGGCCGATTTCCCCAGTTGTTTCCAGAGGGCCAGAGAAACACAACACACAAGCCCTTCGCGAAACAATTGCCGTTCTCCAAGATCAGCTGCAAGAGCGCGAGACGAGGATTGAGACTCTGGAGCAAGAAATCTCCGAGCTTGACAAGGATGCGCCTAACAAGCTCAAAGCCAAAGACACCGAAATCGGATGGCTACGTGAGCTCCTTGGCGTACGTCTGGATGACTTGAGCGATCTGGTGAATGCATTGTCGCATCCTGAATTCGACCGTGAATCGGTGCGCAATGCTGCCATTCGCATCAGAACCGGCTTGCAGATGGAGCAACATGACAAAGAACGACAAATGGCCGGATCGCCGCAGTTCCCTACGCTTGCAACCATTTCAAACTTTGCTAGTCCCAGAGCTGCTCAACTCGCGGCTGCGTGGGGGAACTGGAGAAAGGGTCGAGATCTCATTCCTAGCTCACTTTCTCAATCGGTCCAGAGCTTAGCCGGAGGCAGTGAAAGCAGAGATGTGACGCCGTCCAAGCCGTCAATATCTGCACAAAACTTTGTCACTGGCTTGATGACGCCCCCCACCTCGAATCTGCGTCCATCACCAGAACCAGAGTCTGGCAGTTCGAAGACAGCCAACGGTTCGATAGGACGATCGCTCAGCAATGACCTGCGACTATCTTCTCGCGCACAAGAGAAGATGCCGCTTGCTCATGAACCTACAACTCCGCCGCTGCTTCACAAGTCATCATATGACTCTGATGCGGTCGCTGACGATGGAGACTACAGCACAGCAGGCTATTACGATGACGATGAAAGTACCGTAGATGGCACACCTCGCGGTGTTCGTCGTGACTCGTCCATCGCTGGCTCTACGCAAGGCACGCCCAAAGTCACTCGACGAGGGTCTTCCTTCGGAGGGTCGACGCACTCCATGTCTCCTCGCGCTCACCGAAGAGGCTCGTTCGGGCCATCAATGATGTAACGGCAACAAAAACATGGTGGTAGATGAACCGCCGTCCGTTCATTCAAAAATTTCAACATTATCGAATCAGACCCGGAGAGCGATTCTTTTTGCTTCCCCGCTTGATACCCAGACAGGTTGACGTTATTTCGCTGAAATGTACTCGGCGCAACTCTTTCGGGCTTGCATACCGCCTGTTGAGAACTGGCTAGAAGGCTCAGATTGATACCGATGGTGCAATGGTTGTGCTTTTTGAAAGGCGTTCGCTTTTGTTGGTGGGTTGGCATATTATCAGACTGCATACCTCACTCTTTTCATTCGCTAGTTACCCCTTTTTCCTACTTATACTACCCTTGGGTTTCTACCTTTGTTTTCTTGTAACGGATATCGGTGGTGGGAGCAGAGCTCCCAATGTGGTAATAGCTGTAATAGCAATCCAGACTGTTAGCAACGTTGATGCGCTCACAGGAGCAATGAGAAGCTATATCATCTCTTTCAACTTGCTATATTTCATTTAATGTGTCTATCTCATTGCGCAGACATGCTTTTATTAGGCCGCTGGAGGAACAATTTGATCACATTTTCGGTCGTAACGAGTAAAAATGTTCATCTCACTTCCTTCCCATCATTCCCGCATAAGATTTCATCTACACGACATTACTAGGATACGCCACCTCGTCACTACCAACGAAATCCTCTTTGATCGAGCGAATAGAGACAAACCTACTCAGCAAGTTCACGCTGCCAGCCTTATCATTCGTGCCGCTCGCCCTCGACCCACCAAACGGCTGCTGCCCGACAACAGCGCCAGTGCACTTGCAGTTGACGTAGAAGTTGCCGGCCGCGTTGCGCAGCGCATCCTCCGCGAAGCGCACGGCGGCGCGGTCGCGCGCGAACACCGCGCCCGTCAGCGCATACTCAGAAGTCTCGTCGATGGTGCGGCACACGTCGACGAAGGCGTCGGCGGGCGCGGCCTCGTCGTCGTAGACGTGCACGACCAGCACCGGCCCGAACAGCTCGCGAGAGAAGAGCGGGTGCTTGGCGTTGGCGCTGGCGTACACCGTCGGCCACACGAAGTAGCCCGCCGTCCCGTCGTACGTGCCGCCCGCCAGCAGCTCCAGGTCCGGGTCGGCCTTCGCGTCGTCGATGACGCGCTTCAGCTTCCGGAACGAGGCTTCGTGGATGACGGGCCCGACGAAGTGCGCGAAGTCGGCGGGCGGCCCGACGCTCAGCTTCCGCGTCTCCTCGACCAGGATTTCTTTGAACTCGGGCCACAGCGACGACGGCACGTAGGCGCGGCTCGACGCGCTGCACTTCTGCCCTTGGTACTCGAAGGCGCCGCGCACGGTGTTGATGGCCGCGTTGCGCACGTCCGCGCTGCGATGCACCAGGTGGAAGTTCTTGCCGCCGGTCTCGCCGACGATGCGCGGGTAGTTTTGGTACTTGCCTTCGGCGACGCCCGTGGCGATCTTGCCGTACAGGCTTCGGAATACCGCCGTGGATCCGGTGTAGTGCAGCGCTGCGAACTTGTTGTGGGATAGCACGACTTTGGTGACTTCTTCGGCATCACCAGGGACGAACTGGATGACGTTGGGTGGCAAGCCGGCCTCCTTCAGAACCGAGTATAGAAGCCAGTTCGATGCGACGGCGTATGGGCTCGGCTTCCATACCACCACGTTTCCCATCAGCGCAGGCGCACAAGGCAGGTTTGCTGCTATGGCTGTGAAGTTGAATGGCGTGATAGCGTACACGAAGCCTTCCAAGGGCCGGTACTCTATTCTGTTCCAGACTCCAGGAGAGTTGTGAACGGGCTGGCCCCTGTATAGCTCATCTGCGTACTGAACGCTGAAGCGCAGGAAGTCGCACAACTCGGCGGCAGCATCAATCTCGGCCTGCCATGCATTCTTGCCCTGACCAACCATAGTGGCAGCCATGATTTCGTATCTGTATTTCCCTGATATCAGATCAGCGGCCTTGAGAAACGTTGCTGCGCGGTCTGCAAATGGCAGGGTCTCCCACGACTCTTTCGCTTTGAGAGCGGCGTCAATGGCTGCGTTGACATCCGAAGGTGTGGCATTGCTATACTTGGCTACGACAAAAGAGTGATCCGACGGATCGACTTGAGATGTGGTGTTCGATGTCTTGAGCTCCTTGCCACCGACTACGATTGGGATGTCGAGTGGCGATTGCTTCTTGAGAGCTGCAACGGCGTCGGCAAGAGTCTGTCGCTCTGACGAGCCTTTCGCGTAATGTTTCTGCAAATCCATCAGAAGAGCTTACAGCACATTCTAACTCCGTCGGGACGTCGAAAGACAAAGATTATAGCCGTTCCAGCCTTGACCAAGTAGAGCGAAATTGTGAGCTTCTCAGACTCGAACATTCCATACCACCAAGGTAAGAGAAAGTAATTGCGACTTACATTAGGCTCATTGTCAACCTTGGGAACTTTGAAAGCTGCAATGGTCGCCATGCTCCGTCGGGTTGAAAGCTTTGAAGCTACTAAAGTGGGACGAAAGTAATGGGATGTTGATGGCTTCGCTATTCGGAGGGACAAAGGAATTCTAATAAGACTTCTACTGTAGCAATTGTGACTCACTAAGGTCTGGGAATAAGAATTGAAGAATTTGCTCGACCCCATGAACAGCACACTTGCCATGCAAAGCTTCGTTTGGAAGATCGGAGATGATGCCATTACATAGGGATGTATCTTCCATTCAAGCACGGCTAGCGACGGCTCGTATGCGGGGCCCTTTTCAAAGCTTGATAGACCAATCGTCTTCGAGATAGTTAAAGCTTCCAGGCCGTCAGTATGGTAGGATCATCTCTCCGAATTGAGTTATTCGGTGTCAATTGAGGCATCTCATTGGCATTACAAACATAGAGCTGGTTTTGTTGAACAATGTTGGAAATATGTACAGCCATCCCGAGGAACGCCTTCCGCCTATTGGTCAATATGAGACAGTTAGCATAACAGGAGATCTGCGCCAAACTCAAATCTGCTTATCTGCATACCCGCTGTCCTTCACGTATCCTCTTGCATGCATCGCCTCGTAGCTGCTGAAGCTTTTTGACCTATCTCTCAATTCTTTTAAGATCCCTTCCAATACTTCGGCTGTACAAATGGCATTTTGGTTACCACCGCCTTCCTTGTCTTCTTGCGAACGACAACACCTAGCTCAGTCCCACTTTTGTGCATTCCATCCTTGACGTAACCCATGGCAATGTTCTTGCCGAGCGTTGGACTGGGACCACCGCTCGTTACGACTCCGATCTTCTCGCCCTTTTCGTCAACAATGTGAGCTCCCTCTCGTGCTGATGCCTTGTCCTCGATGATCAATCCAACACGCCGTCGTGAAACACCTCCACCCTCGCTCTTCTTCTTCAGTTGCTGTAGGATAGTATCGGAGCCATAGAAGTGACCATCATCGCGACGATCCTTCGCGATGACCCAAGACAAAGATGCTTCGACTGGGGTAGTGGTATCATCGATGTCATGGCCGTACAGGCACATTCCCGCTTCCAACCTTAAGCTATCACGCGCTCCCAACCCAGCAAGGCGCAATTTATCCTTGCCTGCGGTGTCCAAAAGCAGCTTCGTTAATCCAAGCGTGCGGTTCGAACTATCAGTTCTCCCCGGTGGTACGGAGATCTCAAATCCGTCTTCGCCCGTATATCCGCCTCGTGAGATCAACACTCTACCGACCAGCGCGATCCTCATCCAAGCACATTGACCGAACAGTAGCTTTTCCAACTCGAAATGATGGCCAGTGTTTATGTCGGTAGGTTCCAACATGTGTAAAATGTCTGCGGCAAGAGGTCCTTGGAGAGCGAGAAGACCGTTCTTAGATTTAACTTCATGAAAGACATCCTCGCTTGCCTCATCATTCCATTTGTCCACCTCACCTCTTATGTGCAGAGCAACTTTGTTTCTGGTTTCGCCGTTGGTGACGAAGTAGAACTTTGGGTTTTCTTCAGATATGTTGGTGATGATTGAGTCGTCTATGATTCCGCCAGATGGGTGAAGAAACACGGATAGAGTTGAGTGGAAAGGCTCCAGCGACCCTGGTGAAGACGGTGTAAGTCGAGAGAGGAAAGCTGATGCACCGGTTCCCGTAAGCTCGTGCTGGACCCTATAGCGAAGGTGTGAACATTGAATCGAAATGAGACAGCTTGAAGTTCATACATGTGGCTCACATCGAACAAGCTCGCCTTCGTTCTTGTCCACACGTGCGATTCGGCAATACTCTGATCTTCGTATTGAACGGGCATATAATAGCCCGCAAACGGGACCATTTTTCCTCCATTTTCGACGTGGAAGCCATATAGAGGTGTCTTTTGAAGCTGTTCTGTCGAATCATTGGCATATGCTCTGAATTGACCCACTGAGGAAGCTCGTGAATAGTTGGCCGTCGGCGGAAGGGCTCGGGCCTTCGGATGATGCAATGCGCACGTGTGGATTCGAGCTTGAGGGCAATGGCTCAATAGCAGCAATCTAGAATTAGTACGGACTATCCGAGAGCTCACAAAGCGGGCACAATGCCCAAATCCCCTGTGCGGAGCCATTGTGAGGTTGTGGGAGTGGAAGATTGCAGACTGAAGAGGGGCAGCAATTTGCTTTCATATGCTCGTCCAATGCAAGCATCTGCATTCGTTGATAGAGGAAGCTTGGACCTTCTCCTGCCACACCATCCAACTAGAGTGAAGTATCGCTATCAAGGGTAGGAAGCAAGCACAGCTACCTACTGCCTTCACTACTTCCCAATTGTCCCTCCACCGCTCCCTAGCTGTGCTTGTTCATGACAGCGCTGCCAATCCGGAGCGCAGTCATGTCGAACCCTTCCACCTGGCTGCTGGTCTCCCTACCCTCCTCTATATCGCCGTCCGGAGACAAAGATGAAGCTCTGACGGCGCTGAAGTCGACCGTCACCAGCGAGCTAGGCACCACCTATCCTTTCTCCATACCAACATTCAAGATTGGCACTCTCGATGCTCTCGTTCAACAGGCCGATGATCTGGCTAAGCTGAGTTCGGTTGCTGAAAACGTGGTGGGCAAGATAGGCGAGTCTCTGGCAGCAATCCTCGACCATGATCAGAGGAAAATCGACCAGCAAAAGACAATCAACGACAGTACGATTTATTAAACCTACAAAACTCATTGCCATTATACATCTAACACTATCCAGAACCCGTCGACCAATACCTCCGGACCTTCCAGTGGAACAAAGTCAAGTACCGGGCGGACAAATCGATAGCAGACCTAATCGACTCTCTGCAGAAGGAGCTACAAGCGTTGGACAACGACGTGAAGGGCAAATTCGCGCAATACAACAGCCTGAAGACGAACCTAGCGGCGTCGGAGCGGCGCCAAACGGGCAACCTGGCGTCGCGCAGCCTGACATCGATCGTGCCGCCGTCGGCGCTGGTGCGCAACTCGGAGTACCTGGAGACGCACCTGGTCGCGGTGCCGGTGAGCCAGACGCGCGACTTCCTGCGCGCGTACGAGACGCTCGCGCCGTTCGTGGTGCCGCGCTCGTGCGCCGAGATCGCCCGCGACGACGAGTTCGCCCTCTACGCCGTCACCACCTTCAAGAAGAACTCCGCCGAGTTTATCCACAAGGTCCGCGAGAGGCGCTGGACGCCCCGCGACTTTAAGTTTGTGGATGGCGGCGGCGAGATCGAGAAGAAGGAGGTCGAGGACTTGAAGCGTGAGGAGCGGAAGGTTTGGGGTGAGGCGCTAAGGTTGGGCCGTACCGGGTACAGCGAGGGTGCCATGATCTGGGTCCATGTGTTGGCGTTGCGAGTCTTTGTCGAGACAGTTTTGAGATATGGCTTGCCGTTGGAGTTTGTTTGTGGCCTGGTTCAGGTAGGTTTTCGAGTATTGCTGTCGCTGTGACTAAATGGATGAGACTAACAGCGCTACAGACCACATCGAAGTTGTCAAAGAAGGTCAAGGGCCAATTGGATGCCAGCTACTCGTACCTAGGAGGCAATGCATTTGGCAGGGATAAGAAAGGTAGAATCAAGCAAGATGATTCGAGTGTCACGGCGGATATTCAAGCCGCAGGCCATCTGGGAGAAGACTACACGGCGTATGTATTCTACGAGTTTGAGATTCTATAGCGTCAGAAGGCCGGTGCCAAATAATGTATGTCTATGACAGCTGTATGTTGAATCTGTCCTTTCGATCTCCTTGAGGCACACCTTCATGCTGTTGAGGTCGCAGCTTGGGAATAGCATCTTCAAGCGTGCTCTAATGATCTTGTCTTCTTGTTTGAGTTGAACTAAATCCCATTCACCCTCAGCCTTTCTTCGTGAGCAGGTTCTTCGCATTTAAATAATCAACGATCTTCTGAACCGCCTCCTCGACGCTAAGCTGGTCACTCCTGATATGCACTTCCGGACTTAACGGCTCTTCATACGGCGCGCTGACACCTGTGAACTCCTTGATGATGCCCTGTCGCGCTTTCGCATACAGGCCCTTCGGATCTCTCTTCTCCGCGATATCAACAGGACAATCGACAAAAACCTCGACGAACGGCAGGCCTTCCTTCTCGTGCGCATGCGAGCCCGGCACCTCGTGCAACTGGCGGGCGGCGTCACGATCGGCACGGTACGGCGAGATGAACGAGGCGATGGCAACGGAGCAGCTGTCGGCGAAGAGTTTCGCGACTTCGGCAATGCGGCGGATGTTCTCCGTACGGTCGGCGGGCGAGAAGCCCAAGTCTTTGTTCAGGCCGAAGCGCACGTTATCGCCGTCAAGAAGATAGGAGTGGTAGCCAAGGTGTAGCAGGTGCTGCTCCAATGCCGTCGCAATGGTCGATTTGCCAGAGGCACTGAGTCCCGTGAGCCAAATTGTCAACCCACGCTGGTGCACGAGTTCGCTGCGTTCGAGCCGTGAGAGTCCAGGATGCCAGGTTATGTTTGTTGCCATTGTGAGGGAGCGTTCTGAGAGCCTGGAGGGTTTAAAAAAGCGGTGAATTAGAGAGCAAAGGGACAATTTCATGGTCACATATTTGAAGGATCTCCAAGGTCGACATTTTTGCGGCCGGCGGAGATGACGTGCTTGGGTTACAGGGTGTGATATTTAACGGTTCGATCTTCGGCCTTGCGGCTCTATCCCCATCTACTCGGCATCAGCTTCAACAGATTAAGTTATATTCGTTCGTTTGAATCATTACGAGCAGTGATGAAGTGAATTCCGGTTAACGTAAGGTAGGTTTGCGGTCTAATTGAACCTCCATGAAAGCTTTGCGGCTAGCCCCTTTGGGATTTCCATAGATCTTTTTTTTTGTAATTTTGTTGTCGGGAAATCTGCCTCTGGTTTAGGCGGCACCCCCTTCGGGCATGGTCGCCTCGCTTAGTCGCCCGCCGCTTTTGACGTCTAACTATCTAATTACCTAATGTCTCTCTCTGGGTCAAGAGACGCACACCGTGGCGAGACGATTTTACGGTTTAGACCTCTGAAGTCTCTCCCTCGCAAGTCTATGAAGATGTGGTCGATTTGTCACTGTTCTACAGCCATTTCTCCTCTACGAAACCTGTCGATCGCTTATCAGGTGCTCCCCCCTTGCTCAATCCCAGTCTTAGAAGTCCGGAGTGCAATCTCGAAGCGGAGAGGAACCAGCCGTCTTCGCGGCGGTCTTGCACCGCGTCGAGCTTCGTCTCACATAAGTCATGGGCTCCCGAGCCTCGGGAGCCGCAAATGGAGCGCTGCGTGACCGAGATGCCGACAGAGACTCCCGCGTCTCGTCAAGGAGATTTTCATCTGGGTTTGTGATTCAGAACAAAGATTCTGGGGCACGTGATATATCGTATTAGACAAGACACGCCGAGGACCACTATGTCTAGCTTGAATGAACCGATCAGACCCCATGACCTGTTTGATCTCGTGTTTCATGATTCCGGAACCTTTGAACCTAGAAGTGCCTTTAAAGTTAGAACATTCTCTGCAGAATATATTTCAGCAGCTTGGCCACGGTGCGCGCCAAGATGGTGTACTTGGGATGTTGTGGCCGAAGAACCCTTCTACAGTGTTGATGAGTCAAGGTTGAGGGTGGCAGTAATGGCGACATGAATGGCTCCTGAGGAGACGGCGAGAGTCAAGCCGGAAGACGCAAAGTAGCCCTATCTGCGGAAGCTTTATGTTCCCGATCCGTCTCAAAATCGCAGTTTGAATGAGTTGAGTTTTGGTTTTCGAGTTTTGGCCCGTTGATACAAGTGCACTGCTGTAATGCTGGACAGCTGGCACATGGGCGACAAGTTGATCCTAATTTGTTACGCTTTAATTCCACCAACACGCGGTCCGACCGCAGTTGCGCGTTAGTCAAATTTATGTAATATAACTCTTCCCCGTGCACTGTTAAGTCGTAGTGCTTGCAACACACTTTTATGTCTACGCAAACATCAACGCCGTTCCCAGGAAGCGGGTTTTCAAAACACGCCTCATTGCATGGGAAAGGCGTTTCCTTGTTGTTAAACTTGTGCTTAATATGGCTCCATTCCGCCCATTCCGGCGATCGCCACCGGATATTAATGTCTTGGTAGAGGCAGAAACAAGTGGCCGCGACGACCGCAAACACAACGAAAATGTTCTGGCTGTCGGCCCGAATCGCACTTGCATTGGGATTTTGCTCGGGACTGGTGTACGGGTTCGTAATAGCGTTCAGGTTCCGCCGCCAAGTGTTGTCAAGGTAGATACTCATGCCGAAGATATAGGTGATGAAAGCCAAGCTGAAGAACATCTTACTCCCGGAGAGAAGGAGCGCTACTCGCAGACAAGGCTTGGCTGGTTTATTGCAGTCACCACTCTGGAACCACCTCTTCAGCGTCCACGGGTCTTTGCGGTTTTCGAGAAGTACGTTCGCCATAAACTGCATTTGCTCGCAGGCATATGCAGCCGACAAAAGGGAGGAGGAGGTGCTAGCAATCCAGAAGGCTCGGCATACCCAATACACGTCGTTTATTCCTGGTAGAGTCAGGGAGGTGATTGCCATGAGCGCCACAATACTACTCTGGTCGAGAATTTAGGGCAAGTGGGAAATAACAGCTTTCGTGTACTCACCGCGACAATAATCAGTGCGCTGTTCTTGGTCTGGGCTTTAAACAGCCCTGTAGGGCACTGATGGCTATAGAGGAACTTGAAGATCATGCGAACTTCCTCTCTGCTTCCTATCCACATAAATAGGAAGACTGCCTTCCAGCCATAAGCCTTAAAAAGCAACCTGTATTCAGAGCTCCATGATTTATGGAATGGCCTGCAATCCTTTTCAGACGTCTTCTCGCAGTCGTGTGACGGAGCATGATGGCAGCTCTCCTGAACGTGGCCGTGTTTGGACATCTCTATTTCTGTTGCCTGACACGGCAAGTCGGAATGATGTTGATTCAAAAGAGAGGGAAAAATGAAAGTGAAAAGACGTAGATCAGTTGTGATAAGAATGTTTTGGCGGAACGCTTGATTGTGCAGAGGTAATTATCTTATTGGGCATGCATGGCATTGGCGCTCACCCCGGGCTTCAGCTGCGTTCAAACTTCAGCCGCTCCTGAGGAGTCTCCTCTGTTCCACCACTGCCAACGGCTGGCAATGGAACGTGCTCTTCGCATTGCAGTTGAGAAACAGGAGAGCGTCGATTCACCACACTATATGGTGTTGGTGACAATTAAAGCCATCTGACGGGAGAACGATGCCTAGGTACCTGAAGCGCATATGGGCTTGAATTGAGCGATCTGGAGCCCCAGCTTCGCTAGGAAGACTCCTTACTATATACTACTAGGCCTAGTATACGAAGCCTCCATATACGCCTCATTATGAGCTGGAAATGAGCCCTAATTGCCCCTGAAAGCCCCTGCAATTGCACAATTCTGCAGTCAAACGTTGAGTATGGAGTGCCTTAATGCCTCAAGCTTGTCACCACAGATCCCTTAGGCAACGACTGGCTGTAGCCTCAGTGCCCGAGGCCACAGCCCCCAGACAGCCTGGAGATCACGTGATCCAGCGACTCGGTAATGCATGCAGGCGAGGAGGATCGCTCTGGAAAGTGATGATCATATTATGAGTCTCTTTGTGCGACTTTCGGCTCTTCTCTATGTGTATATATAGCTTGCCTCGCTCCTCATGAGCTTGAAGGATGCAGAACAACTCTCTTCTCTCTGGAAGCTGTGCTCGTCGATTCTGCTTTTCGGCCGCTGACGAGGGACAGCCAAGGGTTTCCGCGGCAGGGCTGGCGCTTGGCCATGAAGGGAGAAGCCCTCCAAAAGCGGCGGCAAAGGCCTCCGTTTTGGGCGGCAAATTTCCCGACAACCTGCGTTGTGGTGGAACATTTCAACCTCGAGCACAATCACCTTTAAACACAATCTTCCTCACCTCAGTCACTCCTTCTGACTTACCCGAGTCTTTCTCTTCCAATTCTTCTTTGCGACGTGTCCATTGCAGCTCTCCGCGCCACGACACGCCCAACTCCTACTCGTCTTTTCCATAGCAACCGCTACCTGCAATACCTTCCGCGTCACAACAGTCCAGAGTTACAAAAGTATTATGATATACGGTTATCTTCCATTGCTCCTGTCGCTATCGCTATCGCGCCAGCTTTCGTGTCCGCTGGTGGCACTCTAGGCTTTGCCCTTGGCGACGTGAACCCCGATGGAAGCTCCAAACAGCAATCGGACTATGAAGCCGATTTTGATGCCATTGCTGCCAATTCGGCGGCTTGAACCGTGAGAGGCTATGCCGCGTCTGAATGCAATACTACCCAGAACATTCTGCCTGCCGCGAAAGCTAAGGGCTTCCAAGTAATATTGGGCATCTGGTATTCGCTCTTCCATTCAAAATGAAAACAGACCCGATACTGACGCCACTGAATTACGGGCCTGATACCGACGAATCCTACAACAATGACTTGTCAGCCATCACCACCTACGCTCCGCAGTACCAAGACGTCGTTGCCGCAATCACAGTCGGCTCAGAGACTTTGTACCGCGGCAACTTTACAGGACCTCAACTCCTTGAAAAGATCCAAGCTGTGAAGAGTGCTGTATCATGGGCCAAGGTTGGAACAGCGGACAGCTGGAACAAGTACGCCGATGGTACCGCCGACGCCGTCATTCAAGGCAACCCGGATATTCTACTGGTGAACGCGTTTGGCTATTGGCAAGGCGACCCAATTGACAACGCCACGCACCAGTATTTCGATGATATTACGCAGGCGTGCAGGCACATCCGAGGTATCGCTGGTTCCAACAGTAACATTGAGCTTTGGACTGGTGAGACCGGCTGGCCAACTGATGGTACGACTTCCCAAACGATTTGGCATCTTTCAGAACAAATTGACTAACATATGGATTCACAGGTGGCACCAACTACGAGGCCACGATTGCAGGCACCGCCAACGCCGCGACGTTCTGGTCACAGGGCATCTGTGGCATGTTGGATTGGGGCTTTAACGTCTTCTACTTCGAGGCATTCGACGAGCCTTCCAAGGCGCCCAGCATCGGCATCAACGGCGAAACTGAAGATGAGACTCACTGGGGTGCTATGACGTCCAGTCGCACAACGAAGTTCAGCATGAGCTGCTAGAAAGCCCGACTTGTCAGCCAATAATAATAGATTCTGGCCTGATACGGAATAAAGAGGCGAAGCAATACGACAGTGGTTCTCATTATTGCTGGAATCCAAACGGCAATTGTAGGCTCCAGCAAAAATTTAAGGCCAGGTGCCTTAGTTGTAGATTCAAGCCGGCACGATGGAGCGACGCTAGATTCTGCTGCTTGAAAGTCGCTCAAGACAGCCTCATTCATTTCTTAGTACTAGAGCAGGTTGACGAGAACAAGGGGTGGAAGAGGATAGGAATTGGAGCGTTAGGAAGACCTAATCGCAATCTCTTTAAGGGGGCTATCATAGGCAAGATTCGAATCGTCTAGTTTGACAAACTACTCTGGTAAGTATTATTCCAAGTGAAATTGCGTCAGGAACTTTCAGATCAAGAAGGAAAGTTCAAGTACGTTGATGTGGAGTTTGAATCTCGCCTAAAGAAAGATCACTAACCAGCGGTATCCCACAGATATGCAGGGCAAATTCTGACAACTGGTGCAGCATCCAACTTGGGAGGTTTGCGGAAAGCTACTTCCAGAGAAACACAACTAGCGTTCGATCTTCATGCAAGCCTTCGGTTAAGCATGAGATAGTTGCTTTGTGAATCATTACTCAGCGGTTAAACTGACGGCCAAGGGGCTTCGCAACGACTCAGATAAAGCCTTCCTCACACGGTTAAGCTTCCAGCCACCTCTCGAACCATTTTGTAGTTACGAAATGCAACCCACCTGTCTGAATGTAGTCTTGAAGGTCAAAAACGAATGTTGATAAGAGAGCTGAAAGCCTATTTATTCATCACTTTCGTGTTTGCCCGTAATGTACTCTTTTCTTCTAAGGTGCAGGTTCACCACCAAACCAAAGTATGCTTTATGTGCCTTCATTGATTCTCTTAGCGTTTTGTGGCTTCGTTTCTGGTATGTCAAGGCTCTTTCTACAGACCCAAGGTCAAGATACTCAAGCGAAACAGCGTCGAATAACAGCAGCACCGGAACCATTAGTGATGTCCCTTGCACTTCGGCTGTCGAAAGCTGTGAACTCGAATGGGAAACGCTTCAAACCTCGCCCGCGCCTACAGATCTCGACCCAGTTCCGGCTCCGGCACCTCTAACTCCAATTTTTGACGGTACTACACCGCTTGCTGCTCCAGAGCCCTCCGATGGCATGGTGACGTTACTCCCAACGACATTATCGTTTACGCTGGTAACGTCGCCGACAACTAGCATGATAGACAGTGTCGTCGCCCCGCCGCAACCTGAACCTCCTGATAGCGAGTCGAATGGAGATGGCACCGTTCCGTCCGACGGAGACACTGGTGATAGCTCATTGCCAAATTCAACTCTTGAAACAGCGTTGCCTGAGCCCTCGCCCTCACCAATAGAAACCGTCGTCACATTAGGTAGCGACAGCACGATCACGGTGTCTGCGAACGCCGACAGTGGCGGTGGCAGCGACGGAGGCGGCTCGGTGATCGTAATTGATGGCACCACGTTTTCGCAAGGCCGGATAGCGATAGTTGGCAGCGAGACTCTTTCAGCACTGCCAGATGCTTCAGGTGTTGCAATCGCTCAAAACGGACGGACAACTATAATCAGCTTAGTGGATGTGCCTGCGGCTGAATCGTCGGAGTATGGTGTTGCTGTTATCACACTGGGAGATGGAAGTTATGTGACAGCTACGAGTTTAGATGCTGCTAACGGCTCACCCGTCATCATGCTGGGTTATCAGACTCTGACAGCCGGCGGCGTCATCACTACAGGTAGCGTAGTACTGTCCGTCGGCACAGGAGGTGTAGTTTTGTCTGGAGCTGGCTCTGGTTCTAGTGGCGTTACGGGCGCGGTCATCGCAGTAGGCTCGACGAGCATTACCGCAATCGAGTCCGTGAATAGGCAAGGATCGACTGTAGTCGCTATCGGAAGCACAACTGCAACAGTTGGTGGAGCTCCCGTCTCGCTCCCTGGTGGCGAAGTCTTTAGTGCTGGACACAGTGGCTTCGAAATAGTTGGTTCTGGAACTACTAGCTCTATGTACTACTCAGCAATTGTAGACTCATCAGCACCGCCAGCAGAAATCTCTCCCACCGGAACTGTTCTGACTCTGGGGTCTCTCACGGCTGGAGAGTCAACGACAGCAACCGTAACGAGCAGTAAAAGGGGGGCTCCTTTAAGACAATTGTCAGTATGACGAGTTTGTTGGTGGTATCTTTCTTCGTGACACTTTGGGTGCTGTGATTGTGGTGTTATTTCAGTGCGAATGCCAGCGAATACCTCTGGAAGGATTTCTGGCTTGTTTTATGCTCTTCATTCGAGCTGCATTGGGATAACTCGCCCTAGGGTACTTTGAATCCAAGCCAGTTGAATATAAGAAACGGGTTTGATTGTGAAAGGCTATTCGCCTGGTGGTTCCGCTCTCTGACATAAAGTAATCTTACACCACAACAGAGGTTGTCGGGAAATTTGCCGCCCAAAACAGAGGCCTTTGCCGCCGCTTTTGGAGGTTCTTTCCCTTCATGCCAAGCACTACCCCTGCCGCACTTTAGTGGCTTGTGACGGAGAGTACATAGGGAGGAGGGGGGTACGGTAGGTGCCTAGCCAATATTCCACAAACGACCCGGTGTTTGCCCTGTCGAGGGTCGAAGTAGCAACCGATAGCCTGCGCAACGCAGGCCATAGCACAGATTAAGTGTGGTAATTAGGATATCATTGCGAGTGTGGAGCATCGGGCAGAATCATGCGTTAATAAGTTGTCCAGCTCTCGCTTATCACATACCCTGCATACATCTCAAGTTGCACAATGTAAGCACTGTAGATTTTGATTTTACTATGAAAGAAGTTTATCAATTGTCAGGGTACAAAAGGATCTACTAATTATTGTGATACGCAAGTCGCCGCAGGGTGAAATGGAGGCCGCTACAGCAGTATCTCGCCGTGGCTTATGGTTGTAGCATAGACTCTAAGATGGGTAGCCCCCACATCATTAGAGTCCACGAATAAGCTTATCTGACATCAATTGTTCCTCTTCCGCTAGGCTGCTTGATCATACACTAGATTTGCAGCTGTCAGTGTATACTCTAGTACACCAACCAAAAACCAAACCAAAAATCAAACAACACCCGTTTCTAAGATACGCGCTGAGATGAAGGTGGGGGCTCTCTGAACACCATAGGACTTGGTAACTCAAAGCGGGAAAAACTCACCACGTAACGATCCACTCCCTCACCGCCATACTTCGCCTTGTTGAATGAGAATTCGCTGAAAACCTGGAACCCGAACTTCTCATACAGTAGTCTGGTCTCCTCTGACGCCTCCAGATACACCGTCAACTCTTTTCCGTCGGCGTAATCCAAACCCCATTGTATCAGCATGCTGCCGGCTCCTCTTCTCCGATGTGCCGGCCGCGTCACCAAGTTTGACAGTAAAAGATGTGGTCGCGTCCCCATGCAGTTTCGCCTTTGCTCGTGCACAAGGTCCAGTATTTCGGCCATGGCGGGCGTATCCTGCTCTGGAATGAGTTGACATATCCGCCTAGCTCTTTCCAATTCGGCCTCGCTGCGCTCACTCAAGTACAGATTCCACTTAGCGCACGCAATTAACTCGCCAGTGTCGGTATCGGTGACCTTCAGGTAACGCACAGTCGGATCGGACGCTAAGCTCTGTCGTCGCAGTTCAACGAGCTGAGAGATAGAGCTTGATGAAGGTTCAGCGCTCCAAAGTACACAATGTCGTCTTGATTTCAAGCTCTTGAAGTCGGTAGTGACCCATTCCTCTAGGTCATGCTCATTCATGAACGAGAGTTCGAGAAGCATGGTTTGCTGGTGGAAGGAGATTTTTCATGCTGCTGTTATAATATTCTAGAATCCTATTGTTCTGATCGAAACTACCTGATTCTAAATTGGAAAACGCTAAAGCTTACCACCTGGTGACTTGTGCGATCGCCAATGTTTGCCACGTCGCGTGATGCAGTCTAGCTTTATGACGGCTTGAAAATTCCTGAGAATCATCGAAACAAAAGCCAGAGGAACGCGGAAACGTATGTGCACAGTACGCTAAAGTACATACGAAGCGCGAAGAGTATGGGTAACCAATCCTATTGATTGGCAGTCTTCCGTCGTGGCTTATCGACATTGGTGGCTCTTTCTTCTTAACGTATGTTTGACAAACAAACTTAATTCGGTACCTAATCAACCGCAATACCATTAACGCGGAAAAGGGGAGAAGTTTGCTTTGGTCCGTAAAGTGAATGAGAGCAAACATGCCAAGATAAACAGGGCCTAGAGAGCATCCGTTAGTATACGTTTTTAATAAGAGCGCCCACAACTAAATGAAAGCAATTCAAGGCAAAATAGTGAGGTCCAAAAATAAACACCTACGGCGCTCGCGTAAAAGGGCATCCCTAATCCCCACCGTGACGTCAATCCAAGACTGATATCAAATATTCCGGCAAATGCAAAACTCCCCGTCAACCCCCCCATTAGCTCAACAAGAGCCACCCCAGCATATACTTGAGCCATAATTGAGGGATTTGCATAAGCTACGATCCCTTGCATTGCTTGAACAATGCCGCTACCACCAGAAGCGATCATGGATCCTAGAGTCATGAATTTGTCAGCTTTCTCGTGCTGTGATCAGGGGGCCAACTCTAGCCAATCGCGTAATCACGCCCTTGAATTTCTCGGGCAGGCTACTAGATCACTCACCAGTAATCAGCGATGCAGCGTTCCAACTTAGGCCAATGAGAATGTTTCCTACTACAAGTAGGGTCAAGCTGGACCTCACAATCCATATGTCGAGATAAAGTGGTTGCTTAATGGACCGTGCCTTCAAGAGTCGAGTGATGCCAGCAAGGCCAATGAGGACACCTAGTGATACAAGCGCTTTGATAGATAAGACATATCCTGCAGTGGAGACTGGCCAGCTCAACCGCTTCGAGGTATATTGGATGAAGATGCTGCTGGATTGGCGAGAGAAGGCGTTGATGAAAATAATGGATAGGCACACAGTGATATTTTTGCCGATAACGAATGCATTCATGTCGTCCTTCAACCTCCTATATGCTTGCCTGAGGGTCAAAGTGAGAGAGGAAGTCTATTCATAGCTTGAGTTAGCCGGCAAAAAGTCTGAGGTAGGGCACTGCGAAAAATCACCTGCGGCGGCTGGTCTGACGTTTGCCAGTTTTTCATGTGGGGACTTGTTAGATCCCTCTTTTTCACAACCGGAAGAGTCTCAGGCATCGCAAATATGACTGGATATGCCAAGAGAATGATAGGCGCGCTGATTATATAGGGCAACCAAAGGTCCTTCGACAGGAGCCACGAGCCGATAGGTATTGCCACGATATCTGTAATCAAAACGGCTGCACCAATAAGATAGAAAGTCGTAGCTCTGATGGTAGTCGTCAGCTACCAGAGCTTCGTGCTTGAGAGTAGTTAAATTACCTCATCTCTTCAGGAGACACGTCGACGACAATGGTATTCATCACAGCAGTCAGAACGCGGACACCGCCGCCAATTACCAGGAAGGCTGAAGACGCAAGCAGCCATCTCGTAGGGATTGTCTCGTGGCAATAGCCTAATTGTATTAGCGGAGAAGGTGTGGCCAGGACATGTCTGCCTAACAAACTACGATGACCCAACCATATGCCAGTACTTGGCCCGTCATTCCCAAAAACAACACTGATTTTCGACCAATTTTATCCGCAAGTCGTCCGTAGAAGAAAGTGAGCAAAAGGCCTGCTCGAAATGGCTGGATCAGTGGCGGTCCACAGAATTAAGATGCTGAAAAGCATCCTGTTTGGGGCGGGGTTCAAACCGGGAATAGCCATCAATATGAATTTGGATGCCCTCAAGTACGCTAAGTTAGCCTGGATATCTTTGACTTTGCAGAGCTTCTCATCCACATAGGATAAAGGCGGCGTTCCGATAACACCTAGATCGTGAACCCGATAGTAATCTCGACACACAGCCATCTCCAGCAAGCGGACTTCGGGTGTATCAAGCAAAGACCCACCGAAATCAGCTACGAGGGATATAACGCCAACGAGTATTGAGGCATACGGATAGAATGGTGACTTCGGGTGGTGGGCTGTCTTTGCTAAATGCGAAGCCGATGAGCGAGGATTTGAGGAGATTGAAGCTGGTCTTGTGAGCAGTGGTGAGGTCTCGTTCGAAACGGGTGACGGGCTAGCAAAGCCCGGTTCGGCCGGAGATGAAGTCATGGTTGGACGTTCCGTCGCTCGAACGGTCTGTATCGGCATGTTACTGCCCACGGCACAGTACTGAGTTCAATAAAAAGTCCGGAGAAACAAATTGCCGATGTACCTGCAAGCCCTTGTGTCAAAATCCCTTTCGGTCCACACGTGATACGGAGGTACTGAGGAGGTATAATTCGCCGCGTGTTGGATCTGTCTACGCCACTCAATCTTGATAATCTGATGCATACGTGTATGGTATCTGGCCTGAAAGAGGCATACTTTTCCTAAAATCAGATGCGTGTTCATAATATGTCTCCTCAAGCCCACGTGACCGAAGCGGTGCAACTTTGTCTGTTCGGTTATGAAATCTCGAGAACACGAGAACTAAAGGCCAAAAGACGTTATTTGAATTACTACGTGGTATTTTACTGGTACGGTGTCTCTAAGACTTGTGTGTGGCACCCTCAGCCGACATCAAAGTCACGATACGAGTAGCTGCACATGGCCGAAGAACCATCATGGCAGCTCATGGGCCATGAATTTGATCATTCAACCAGCCGTCTCTTACTCCAAGTTGACATACTAAACTCGAACTGGATCAATTTAATCGTCGAGAGGTCGGACACTCTGAACGACGAAGAATGTTGGAAGAATCAACTCTTCAACTTCTTCGAGAATTCTGTTTCTACAGAGATGTGCCAGGATATTATCCACCGAGCCCTTGAGTCTTGCCGCCAACGCTATCGAGACTCTTTACCCCAGTTTGGGAGCAGTCTCTTCTTAAGAGACATCTGTGGACAAACTTGTATTATTGAAGAGATGGATCCTGAGCTTAACGCTGCATTGCGGACTGCGCGAGAGATCTTTGGCAACCAGCTTGGGCTACCACCACTCATCTCACGAACCGAACTCCAAGTGGTTACGTTGAGGAACGGTTCCTTCATGGCGCAGACGAAACCTGTCCAGTACCGAGGCAAAATATTTGTCGCGAAAGGCCCGGCTTCTGCTGAGAGGGCGTTAGATGATCTCAAAGAAGTCACGAACCTGCTTTCTCTGCCATCACGACACCCTAATATCTTACCTCCTCCAGCTGGCCTTGTACAACTTTCCAACGACGACCACAGAATATGTGGTTTTCTCACTCCTTTCTATGAGAAAGGGAATGTTGATCGATACGCCCGCAGAATGCGTCAAGAGGGCCGATTGCTTCCTGCGGTGCTACGAACATGGTTCGAGCAATTGGTATGGGCTGTCGAATTCCTCATAGGTTCTAATACTTGGCACGGTGACATCAAACCAGACAACATTCTTGTTTCAGACTCTGAGGAGCTAATTCTAATCGATCTGAGCCGAAAGTATACCACGATGGCTATTGCTAGCCCAGAAGTTTGTGAAGGTGAGCTTTCCCTATGGTAACGTTATGTGGTACCATACGCTGACGGACTACTACTATAGTTATAAAGGCCACTGGTCGAGTTGAGGTGCCGGCGCATTGGCCAATCTCTAAAATTGAGAAGTCGGAGGTCTACTCGATTGCGAGGACAATGTTTTTCCTATCTGAGGGCATTTCGATGATGGACATATACCATAGGAAGGGTCCTGAACATGGGAGTTTCCCAACAACATTTAGCGATGGTAGCTCTACACCCCCAGGATTGCGTGACATCATTTCAGACTGTTTAAAAGAAGACCCATTTTCTCGCCCTGCGTTGCATACGCTGGACTCAAGGTTGAAATCACTCCATATATGATTGGTTGTGGAGTTGAAGTTATCAACGGCTGAATATGTGATCCCATATTGCTATTGCTTCTAACGGATGATATCAGATCCAATGTCTTCAAACGTGACAATAGGTTAAGGATTAATCTGAAGTAATTCTGTCATAGCTCTAGCATTACTTTCGCTAAGATCATAAGAGATCCCTCGGTAACATGACATGTAAGGTAGCTAGAGCCTCTGAGAGCTTTTGTAATGAGTGTATGTTGTATTGAGTGAAAGTGCTTGAAGATTCTAAACTACAGCGAAGCCACGCCGGGCTAACTAGTTAATAGCCATTCTTGCTTAGAGTAGTAAGGAAAATAGAAACACGTGACATGACACTACCCAAAACGGCACAAATTGTGTTCATCATATTCCCTTGACAGATCATAGCTGTGAAGAAAGTGGATTCAGATTGCGTCATCAAAATCATCCTCGGAAACGGAGCAGGCACAGCCAGAAAAACAAATCATAGACTCACGGCCGGGAGAGGAGTCCTTTCCAAATGTCCATATCGAGGTGCGGTTGTGCTTGTCCTTCAAAGCTTCCGACCCAATCTCAAATACTACATTTGCCCGCCCAAAAGTCTTCTCACATTTTACTGTATTTGGATCGCGAGTCGGAAGGTAGTCTGGTGCTACCGTAACGAGGCCAAGGATCGATGTAAGGTCATGCTTCTGCAAGATGTCATAGAGATCCGCGGTGAATTGTTGATGGGCTGCTGGGTCGGCATGATGAGAAATCTCGATGTCGTTATGCCGTTCAAACGCAAATTCGTAAGAGCATATTTTACCAGAATCATTGGAGAAACGCCAGCTGCGTGGTACAATGCGACCGTCCATAAAGTTTTCAATATCAGGAGGAATTAGCCATGGTGTGGTCGTGGAGCCATGTTCGACTAGTATCTCCTTTTCACTCATGTCGAAATGGCGGTGCAACAGGCCAATCCCGAATATTGATGCCACATCGTCTTCGCGAAAAGATCACTATTGCATCGTTAGCAATCCAGTACAGTATGCAGGCTTTAACTCCCCTAGGATGATATTACTTGCCATATCTCCGTATCAAGAACATCCAGAGAGTCACTCTGATCAAACCTCTTCAATGCATCTTGCAAGGAGGTCAAGGATGTGTAGTCGTTGGGGTTATATGTGAGTGCTGCCATAGTGACCTAGTTGGTACTCCGTAGATAAAACGATCTAGAAAGGCAATTCCCTCTACTTAACCGTTTCAGTGCTAGGACCGACAGTGGTGTGCAACGTCTGGCCCTTGGGCTTAAGTATAAGGTCAAACAAGGCAACTGTAATGAGTGAGCTAGAGCCTCCTAACCTGCCCTTGCTCAGAATACTCCAAGTCTTTTGGTACGGCGCTGGGACCCCACTTACAGCAACCTGCATCTCGCACCTTTACGTTGCACTGCATATTCATTGTTCGGTAGAGATAACTGTGAAAACTCTGAATGGCTGTTATAAAGTCATCCGCCAACATCCAGTAAAGGGATAACTAATAAATCCCTCATTCAGTCACCGGACTATCCTACTCCGTACCAATTCCCTGCCAGGCGACCTTTTAGTTCTTGGTGTAGATTGCAAAGATCTGGGTCTTACGATAGAGATAAACGTAGTCACAAGCTTACAGTCTCCACAGCGGAACAGATGCTTGCCAAAGGCCTTGGAAATATATCCAACTCAATCCGATCGTAGCACATCACCATCTAAGGCGTCTTACTCTAATGTCACAACTATTCCGAAATAAAATTCGCGTCCTCTCCGTCATCCTGCCTAACCATATCCTCAGCAATCATCCCCAACGCCCAAAGCATTTCATCATCCGTATAGACACCCAACTGCCGTGCCTCAGCCTCAGCATCAAACTCTACATGCCGATCCCGTGCCAGCAACACATTCTCAAGTCTCAAAGTCTCGTCTTGAGCACCATCGAGCTCCACTACACCTTCGATCAGTCCATTTCTTTGACAGAAAGCCATGAAGTGCACCCACACGGGGTCGAGGGAAAGGATCTTGGGGTTGCCAATGACGACGAGGCCGTGCTGCGCGCGAGTGAGAGACACATTCAAGCGCTGCGGCTGCCGGATGACGCCCTTGCACACCTCTATGTCGCGGTCCAGGAAGCGCTCGCGCGAGCGAGTGGTGCAGAGGATGACGAAGCGGCTTTCCAGGCCCTGGAATGCCTCGCAGGGCCCGATGTTGATATTCCATAGGTTCCTGTCGCGGCAGAGTCCGCGCAGCAGGCGCACTTGCGCGGCGAATGGAGACATGATGCAGATATCTTCCTCCTTGATGAGCCCCGATGACAGAACTTCTTGAGCGATGGAGACGGCTTTGCTTGCTTCGCCGTTGTTGAACCAGCCGCCGCCGTCTCTGTCGACATCTTCGTCACTGGTGCTGGAAACGAAGAGGATGGGCCATTGGCGGCCGCGCCAGAGATCTAAGGACTCGAGGCTGTCCGTTTCTTCGCCGTCGCTTCGCAAAGTGTCTTCATAGAAAGCATACGAAGGGATAGCGAGGATAGCCGGGTGGGAGCGGTAGTTGCGGAAGAGATTTGTAAACGGGGGTCGGCGCATAGGAAGTATTTTTCTATCTAGTGGAGGCGGGTTTCTGCGGGCGAGGGGATGATCGGCATACAGAGAGCGTTTGAAAAGTCGAGCGAATAAGGAAGTCTTCAGCCGTGGGTGGTGTGAGTACGTCCTTGGACCAAGTTGATATTCGTCCCCGGCCATAATGAAGAGAGGATGGGCTAAAAGGGGACAGCCTGTTGGTGGCGATATGACAGAAAGTGAAATAGCTGCTTCTGGCTCCATAGCTTGGGCAGCCTCATCGATGAGTAGAGCACCCCAATGGAGACGGTATGGATGATCTGGTGCAGTAGGATGAATAGCTGCCATGACATTGCGTTCGAATTGAAGGATATCCGAGTTGGTGACACAAGCTTCAACCAGTAATGAGGCATCCTGGCAAGACGAGACGACAACTTTGAATCCCATTAGACGGCGAAAATCCGGCAAGGCAAAAACATCATCCATTATACAGCAATACTGTAGGAGCTTGCTGGGCACTTCGATGATATTTCTTGTCGGGGCGTTCAAGCGAAATAGTTCATGAACGTCGAGATGTTGACCCAATCGATTAGCCAGTGTATCTGCCGCAGCATTAGATGGAGCGCAAACCAAGATGTGGGAAATTGAGGGAAGTTGAATCAATTGCAATGCGAGTTCAACCAACGTTTTGGTCTTGCCAGTGCCAGGCGGGCCAGAGATGAGATATGGAACAGTACCGTAATTCCTCTTGCTGATGCTGATAATAGCTTTCTGCTGCTCAAAGTTGAGGAGATCATCAAACCACTTTCGCTTCAATGACCAAGGATCGAGATCCAATTGCCATTCTCCATCATCTGGCTCTGGGAAGAGCATTTTTTTCGCCCATGGTCCAGTTAATGGCGCTTGAGAAGTTCCGTCGGGGATCTCATTCCCTAATGCTCGTCCGAAGTGAGCGACGGCATTTAGCTGCGATTGGTATGGCTTTTTTTGAACCGGAAGAACCACATTAAATTCCATGTTCCCACTGAGACCAGGAGCGTAGAGTACGACGGTTTCTTGGGCCTTCTTGACGGTATGAGCTCGTGCCGTATACAAAGATCCGCTCCATCCAGGAGGAAGCGGCGTTGGAGGGTTAAGGCGAGTACTGTTTAGATAAGGCCGTCCGACCTCCTTGATCCAGTGTTCCATCAGTACAAGCCGTACTGATTCCTCCAAGTGTGTGAGTTGACGAAGCTGAATGCTGTCACCGGCTTGAATGAATGGCGTCTCCTCTAAGACACCCGGCCACTCCAGCTGGTAAAGTTCCTTGGAATTCGGATGTGGCCGTAACCTCTGATTATAAAGAGACTGAACTTCATGCTCGAAAAGGTGATGGGCAAACTCCCTCCCAATCAAGCATTCGAAGTAACGTTCATAGTTATCAAAGATAGACTGCTCTGATTCATACCGAAGAAAATCCTGGGTCTCAAAGAACCCTGGTGCGTGATCCAGACAACTGTGACGTGCATTCGCAAAAAATGGTCGATTTTGAAGATAGAGATGACCACCAAAAGATTGGATGTAGCTGTCATAATCGATCGCTCTAGGATTCGGTGCCTCATAGATGAAACTTGGTCTCAATTCGTTAATGATTCGGAATGCTTCTGGAACGTATGCTCTAGCGTAGACGTCCAAGTCTGAATTTTGAGAACCGGGATCCTGTCTAGCAGATGAGTCGCTAGCTGGATTTGATTGAGTTGGTGTTAAAGGACTTGGACGGGAGGCATTTGTCGTATTTGGCGGAGGTTTGTTGGCGATAGCGCGCCATTCTCTGTCGTTCAGCTCGAAGTTATGTTGTTGAACCACGAGACGGCTCCCATCAGCTGGATTGATAATTGGGATAGCTTTCGAGCCCCTTGGACGCATATTAACAGTTATTCCACGTGAAATATGCTTACATTTTCAACAGAAAATTAATGGATATGGCTTCAGATAGCGACGAGTTGAAAATGACGCAAATGAAATGTGTTGTCAAAGTTCGTGTTGTGCTTATAAGAGGTAGTTACGAAGCTTTGTTGGTAGCTGCAGGTCGATGAAATTGCCTGTGGCTACAACCAACTAGGTTTAATATAGACACTTGTGAATTTACTACTGGTTTCTGCGATTCAAGCTGCAGCCTTTTGAGTTTAAATCACCCAGACAGAGCTTTCTAGCAGCAAGGCTCTTGCGCGAGCTAAGATCCATCGAGCCCATCCAACGTCTCTTACAAATGTCATTCCGAGTGAAATTGCGGTCGAATTTGGATGCTTTTCCACCTAGTTTGGATTGGCACGAGAATTGACTATTGCCGTTTTACACTATCTAACATAAGGTTAGGCAGTACAGTATCGTATCATAATGATTGGCCAGCTGGATTCGCATGGTTTCAGGCGTCAATTTGTCGACCTCACGCGATGTTTCATTTCTGCTTTCGGGCGGCCGTGAGCCAGCATGAGCGCAGCCTGAGCGGGCGTGATTTGACCTTGATCCTGCCAGACTTTTGGACCCTCTTTGTCCTGAGCAAGCGAGCAGGTTCTTATTCCTGTGGCCTGTTGTGGCGCTTTCAGCTCTTCAGCCTCAATGTTGTGATACATGTGTGGAAAGGAACCCCTTTTAAACGCCGGCACAAGAATACCACGCGATCCGGGAAACTTCTATACATGTATTGTGAAAGATTATTAGCGCACCAAAGGGGGTGATGATTACATCATTTGATAATTGTTAGGTGCCTTCTGGGCTCCCTTATGTGGTTCTGGCACGCGATGTCTTATTATTCCTTTCCTAGATGCGCCAAATTGCAGAAGAAGCAACGAAGAGAGGGGGCGATACGCTACTCTACAACGTATCACGCCACTGTGGCATCTGATAGGACATCGTAGCTCATAATGATAAGGACGAACCCGCCTGGCCCGTGGAGGCTCTGCGGTTCGCATTGTTACATCCCTTCACCTTATTCTTCCACCTGCCGACACCTCCATCATTGCGATTACACGTTCACCAGTTAGCTTAACACTAATTCACCGAAAGGGATCTTGAAATTTCTCTAAGACTATCATGAATTTACAGTTCATCCTTCTTGTCCTCGTGCCCTTCAGCCTTGCCCAATCGACAGCTAGTGCAGACACCAATCCTCAGTCAATCACCGCTCAACCTCTTTTCGCGTCACAAAAACCTTGCGCCCAGCAATGTTTCTTTCCAAACTACCTCGCCTGTCCTGTGGACGCCGTCGCGTCCGCCATTGGGTGCCAGTACGGAACAAATTGCCCGCCAGATGTCCAAACTATAAATTACGAAGCAGCCAACGATTGTTACTGTCGATTAGATCTCCAGCCGATCGCTTCAAGATACCTTTCATCTTGTGTATTGCAGAAATGCACCGTCGGAGACTCGTCGATCGATATGTCGAGCGCTCTTAGTCTTTACGACACTTATTGCTGGGCAAAAGGATTTGTGCCTGCTACAGCTACGACTTCTGCGGGTGAAGTTGGGCAAGGAACCTTCACTACATCCTTCCAAGGCGTTCAGTCCAATACAGGTACCTAATCTATCGATCCGTCTATTACTCCGTTACTCATAACAGGAACAGTAACAAACGAAGGCTCATCAGGTTCCTCGGCAACAGACACTGGCTCTGCAAATGCGCCAGACAACGGTGATCCGCTCTCCAGACCAGCAGAAATCGCTACCATAGCCGGCACTATAATCGGTTTCTTCGCCTTAATAGTCGGCATTTTAACCTGGCGAAAATATAGGTAGTAGTTTTGGGGTCGACGCTCGAGCAGATACTGCAAGAGTGAATGGAGATATAGGTCTAATAACGATGTATTTTTAGTTAGTTAACTAGGTATAGGTAATTAGTATTGATCGAATAATCCATGGGTTCTTCTTCCCGTCCCCCTGCATTCTTGAGCAGTCCCGGTCAGAAATTTAACCATCAGGAACCATATCGAAGTTCTCTCAAAGACTTTCCGAGCTTGAAGCTGGGTGAACCCCGTATATCAGAGTTGGAGAAGAGATATAGTCATCAGACACAAGGCTCGCTTTGCACTGCGTTTCACTTGATCCTCCCGTATTCAGACTTGACCTAGCCTGACTTCCTGCGCGTAGCGTCATTTGGAATTCTCATATGACGAGCAGTAATATTTGAAAGCATTCTGAATCAACGAATGGAATTTTCTACGGCTGGTCTGAATTTGATCAAAACTGGCAAAGCAAGAGCTCGAATCACCGATCGACCGGGTCGCGGACGCGGGTACGAATGCGGGCACCAAAGGGAAAGGTGCCTCATAAAAGAGAGGGTGTGAGGTAGAACGGGAGTTAGAGAGGATAAGGAAGGGAAGAAAGTGATGGATGGTGAAGAAGTTAAACCGGTGAGAGGGAAGACGAGGGTGATTTATAGACGGGACGTCGAAAGGTAAGGGCTGAGCAAGGGTTGGAAAAAGCCGCCTTTCCGCAGACGTGCATCAGTTTCCAAATCTTCACGAGCCTTTTCGGCGATATTTCGTCATTGAAGTTGACTCGTATGCAAACTTGAGCGTTCACGCTTCCTTTGGATTAAGCAATGAATCCTCACAGATGCATAATATGGTTTGGACGCGACAGTCACATAGGAGGGTGCGCACAACAGCAACATCCTCCATGCGTTGTCGGAGTTGTACTGTATACTGTGCATTGTTAGACTGCACGTCAACTGCCCTATTGATCGTGGAAGTGAATCCATCTAGGCAATATAGCTGCAACATGCTCATTTATACCAGGCCAATCATTCGTTGCCGGCTCCTAGCAGTGCTGAACTTCCTTATTCTGCGGAGTTCGAGCGCGCCGCAATCGCCTGCCTGTACGAACTACGGGACTCTGCGTATCCCTTCTACACTTCATCGCTGTTGTCCCCCTTTTCGCAGTGCTGGTCATTCGTCACAGCCGAAACAAAACACTTATCCAGCAGCCTATACGTACAGGATAGTTACGCTAGCTTCGCCTAGTCAGTTGCGATCAGCGACTATGATCATCATCAGCCTGATCTCCATAGTCCTAGTCGTCTTTATCCCTAGCAGCTCTTATGCCTACACGCGTTTTAACACAACTTGTACCGCTCCAACCACTCACGTCAACTTTGTTTCTTCACCAGATACCCGAGGGACCCTCGATATCCTCTAGAGTTGCTTGTTCACGATAATTGCGTGCACTTAGACAATCCAACATCTCAATATCCCCGAACAGCGGAACAACCTTACGGAAAATTGGGAACGCCGTGTCGCGAGGCTTAGGTTCCTCGAGGAGGAGCCGAAGCCTGACTTCCTCCGCCGCCTGCGGTACGACATTAAATCGGGGGCGAAAGTCTTGTGGGGTGATCTCGTATGGGGCATTGGGGACGTTTCCCACAGCCTCGCGTGGATGTTGTTTACTATGCTTGCGCCTGAGTTCATCCTGGGCAAGGCAATCGGAGACTTCTTTGCCGCAAAGAGCCTGAGAAAGAAAATGGAAAAGTACGCAACAGAAGACAAAGTCGAGTGGTCATTAAGTCATAGCTTTTTCGCAGACATGGGTGGCTTTAGAGTGATGGCTCGGGATGAGATGCCGCAGCAGGAGGAGGAGGAGGAGCAGCAAGAAAACTCCGCCCAACAAGGAGTCGACCAGCAAGACAGCCAGAATCTTAATGTGCAAGTGACCAAAGGACACCGAGAATTTTCAACTGTTTTAGCAGGGCTATTACTGGCGTCCAGCCATGATACAGAAAAGCCCGACGTCGCCAAAGCTTTTCCTGAACCCAACCAAAAAATAGATGGACAAGATGTCGTGAATTCCTACATCCTGTCTGGAGAAGATGTTTATGAACTCCGGCACAAGGAAATCATTGCCAGATTACCAAGCATCACAACAGCGGAAATCCTTGACAGAAGCAAATCCAACGTCTTCGTCAAAGCACTTACCATCATCCAGGTATTCTGGATATCTCTGCAATTCATCGTCAGGAGTGTCAGAGGCCTCGCAATATCGCAGCTGGAGCTGGTAGTGACTGCATTTTCACTGTGCGCAATCATTACCTACTTGTTTCTCCTCCCGAAGCCCCAGGGTGTTCAAATACCAATGAGGCCGATCATGCTCGAGCGGAGACATATGGAATACATCGGCAATTCAGAGTCTTATTACAGACTTCGAGGATGGCTCTTAGCTGGCTTCAAATGCTATCGTGATTTTACTCTTCCCATCATTAAGGAACCTCCACGTGCTAAGATCCCGAACGACTTTATCGCGGGCGATGGAATTAGCGCGCTCACCTGCCCGGCAGGGATCGTCTTGGGCGGGATTTGTGTTTGGAGCCATCCATATCGCTGGATGGCACCTGGCCTTTCCAACATCCATAGAGCAAGAGTTATGGCGCATTTCGAGCATCCTCGTGACGTGCCTGTTACTTGCATCCTCTGGCTTTATGATCCTGACGGCGGAAATAGCAGATTTTATAGGGTTGATGGGCGATCCCAGCATCGAATTTTTAAATTTTTTTTGTATTTGGATTCGTGCCTCTTGCACTTTACATTATGGCGCGCCTATTTCTCTTAGTAGAAACCTTCAGAGCTCTGGCATATCTGCCCCCGGATACGTTCGTTTCCACGTGGATTTCAAACATTCTAAATGTGAGTTAAAGGCTTTGGTTCTTTATCTCCGCGGTACTTGAATGGATCTGAGAAGCCGTTGTTGAGATATAGTTGCTTGTTTATCTCGATGTTTGGTGGGATTTTCGCCGCCTCGCTAGCATGTACGTCTCAATCGCTTTTTCTTTCATAGTAATAGAATATGGCGCACTGGATTAATTGGTGAAGTTACTTAAGTACCTTATCTTCTCACTCTCTATACTACGCTCTAAATTGGCTAGTGCTAAGAAAGATGGTTAACAGGATCATATGGGAGTTAAAAGTGGCGAGCGATTAAGAGAAGTTGACCGTGTCGCGATTTTTGATAAAAGGCGCTCGTGCAAGAGCATTGGCTTGTGTCTCCCAAACCTTCCTGCCATGCTTCACAAGCTCCGAACCAAACTCCTCCAACACCTCTTCCGCGCTCGGCTCCCCCTTGCGAAGAGCCTCTGCAAAATCTTCATCTGTACCGAACGTCGCGGCGCGCCACACCGCCTTCCAGATCTCAATGGCAAGGATAGCCTCTGGATCTTGACGCTTCACATCGGTGGCGACCATGTAAAACGAAGATCGTTGAGCGTGACCTTTCGTCGGCTTGTAGAGCTGGACAGAAGAGAACCTGGCGAATCTACGTACATAACACACGGTGTCCCAATACTCCAACTTGTGGAACAGAACAATCATTGTTCCACCTGGTCTGATATGCTCAAGGCCGAGAGCGAGTTGAGTTGTTTTCAATCTGGCAGGCTCGCGCGTTTCGCGATAGGGCGCTCGGGCATGTGTTCGGAGAACGTGGCCATCACATATGACTAAATCGAAGACCTGTGCCACGCTCATTTGGCGCGGAAGGAATTTCCCGGCATCTGGATGCTTTTCTGGAATGTCTGTAACCCCCATGTCTGCAGCGAGCATTGTAATGTCCAAAAACTTCACGCAGTCTTTCTTATCTCCAGCGAGGAGGACATTATATCCTCCGTCGGAATAAGGCAGGCTGAATGCAACAGCTTCAGCATCGGGATTCCGCTTCACGGCTGTTGCGAGAAAGCCGCCCGGAGCCGCACACATATCGAGGATGCTTCCAGGGTATGTCCTAGTAGCGAACCCGAGAGTTGCATCGTGGATTTCCTCGCCGATTCTCTGCATTAATTTGAAGTGATATTGAGATGTCTTTTCGTCCGTTTTATCGGCATTACGACGTTGATTCTCAAAGTATTTGTCGCCGGCTGGGTTTTCCCATCCCTATTCCGATTCAGCAATCCTAAATTACGTCCTAGGGAGGCTCGGATGATTTACCTTTCGCCGAAGCTCGGCTAGTCTGTGGAATTCGGGGACTTGGTCTAAATAAGCGACTATGATGCTGGTATTATGTTGCATCTCTTGATTGGCGACACATTCGACCTTACGTCCACCTGGCAGCAGACTAGCTCTGGCCAAACCGTCGATAGGTCGTTCGTTCTGAGACCGAGACGGGGTGCCTATCTCCATGGTAGCTAAAGCCAGGCCCAAAAACGCCCTGACCGAAAAGGAGTCCTAGGTAGGATCATTTATGTAGAAGGAAGAAGGGAAGCAATGTGAGCGATTTTCGAATGTCAAAAGTAGAGGCCGGTGACGTGGCAGCAGGCTTGAAAGGCTGAAGCAGCGCGACCGTCCAGGACTTCACTTATCAGAATACCAATGGCACTGGTTCGGCGTTTTCTCTCCGTCGATCGTCGTACTTTAACGCTGGGAACTAGGGAAGAGAAAGGTCAGTGAAAATAAATAGTATTACTAATAGTACAATCATATAATCATCCAAGATCTTTGCCCAGATCTAGTTCTAGAGTGGAGAGTTTATGTAGCCGGGGTATTTTTACAAGCTCTGGAACGCCGATGAATCAAGAAAATTCCCCCATACCCGCCTTTGGCCGCAGGTCCAACATTCGCAAAACGCCAGGCCAGCGATGCACAGAGGAAAGGGGAGGCGCGCGAGGAGCGTGTATGCTTCTCGCGCGACGCCGTCCGCCAGATGGAAAAGAACCTGCCAGCGGATGGTTTCTGCACCGCGGCCGAAAAACATTGAACAACAACAGAGAATTACACGTAAGAAAGTTACAATAAGGATTGTTCTACGCCGAGGCGTCTTGCTCCGCAACAGGAGCGTTGACAAGATCGAGGATCTTGTTTGCGACAGCGGAAGGATATCCCCTCTGCGCCGCCTCATCGACGACGGCCCTGGCAGCGTCGCGCAAGCCGTTGGCCATGTAGGCACGCGCCATGGCCTCATAAGTGGAGGGCTCACGGCGGGCGGGCGGGACGGCAGCAAAGACAGCAGCGGCCTTGTCGACGGCCTTGTCGTGCGCCCAGCCGTGGATGAGGGCGTTGGCGATGTATGGTGTCATCTCGACGCCGCGGGTCGCCATAAGCGTCAGCACTGCCTCCGTCTCCGACACCTGATGGTTCGCTACCATGGCCTCGAAGAGAGCTTGGAACAGGCATGCCGCTAGCCGCACCTTCGGGTCTGCTAGCACGCTGTCAAATAGCGCACGCGCTCCCTCCATGTCTCGCAGCACGCATCCTTTCGCGTGGATCAGCGACGAATAGTGCACAGCTTCGGGGACGTCACCCGCCCGTCGGATCTGCTGCAGCACGCCTTCGGCCGCGTCCATGTCAATGGGATCAAGCGTGGCGTACGTGTCGATGAGCAGCTTGTAGGTGTGGGTGGTGGGCTGGATGTTCTTGGCGCACATGCGCTCGTAGTACGCCAGTACCTTGCTGCGGTCGCGTTTGGTCGTCAGGAAGAACTGCATCATGCTGTGGTATGGCGCCGGTCGCGGCTTGTAGTTTGGCATACTCTCCATCTCCTCGAACAGCTCCTCGGCGAACTTTTCATCGCTGACTCTGCAGAGCGCGTTGACAATTGTGCCGTAAGTGACGCTGGTCGGGCGGATGCCTAGGTTGCGCATCTCCTGGAAGTAGAACAGGCAATCGTCAATGCGGCGAGCTTTTCCAAGCTTGCCGATAAGAGCGTTGTACAAGAAAGACGACGGCTCAACACCTTCGGACTTGGCTTGGTGGAAAATCTTGACCGCTTCCGTAGCTTCATCGAATGTCTTGGTTGACTCTTTGAGCGTCGTGATGTATAGACCAAACGTGTTTGCTGAAGGAGCCGCTCCAATACTGATCAACTCACGGTGGAACTGCTCAGCTTGACGACGCTCACCAGCTGTGAGACAAGCGGCGACCATTGAGTCCAAGATAGTGACCCAGCCATAGCGGACGATGCGATACTGTGAAAGGTAAGGCACGTCAGTCTTCGCCATGGCGAGAATATCATGAGCCAGACCCAAACGATTGTCTTTAGCAGCAGCCGTGATCAACTTGGCGTAAGTGAAGAAGCGCGGATGACGTCCAAGGCGGCGCATGTTCTTGAAGCGAGTCAAAGCTTCATTGAGGTGAGATGAGAACTTGCCGTGCGTCTTCTCGAGGAGATCCGTAATCACGACGGATCCCTTGTTGTCCGTTGTGGCTACATAGGGGTCGTATGAGTCTTCGAAACTAGGAGCAACAGGCGTGGCGGGAGATGTAAACGATGAGAAAGGTGATCCGGTGAACGCGAGCTCAGGAGTTGGGTATCGGTACAGAGTCCACTGTTGAGTAAGTTCCGGCTGGTTCAACTTCGCAAGCGCCTTTTCAATGGCTTTCTCTGTTGCATCATCAACCGTACGGCCGCTTGTTGTGATGATGTGTAGCAGATGTGAGAATCTAGTCGAATGAGCAATGTCGAGTTGAGACTCATTGACAAGCATGCTCGCTTGGACCTGCGTTAGCAGCTTCACGTCATCAAATGAGAGTTGAGCAATGCTCTCTGGTCCTAGTCCAGCCAGCACTTGAACGGCAACGGATGGGATAAGACCAGTATTCTCAACCATAAGCTTCAGCAGCTCCATGGCCGGTCGAGCACTCAGAAGAATGCCTCGCTTCGAGAGGAAGATTCCGATGACTTGAGCAGCCTCGTCGATCTGTTCAATGAAGTCCTGTTGGCCTCGTTGAGTGTCGCGAATGCCAGCAAACATGTTTCGGGCACGTCGAAGTCCAAGTTCAGCCTGTCCTTTAGCAATCATGGCAATGGATTCCATGACTGTGAACTCGAGGAATCCTGGCCTGGCAACAGATGATTCGACAATCTGCCAGTACTTTTCCGCTGCATCAACATCGCCATGGCGAATATACATAGCTCCGAGAGCGGAAGCTGGGAGTGAGGCATCGGTTTGGGCGCTCAACAAGTCAAAGGCCTTGGTAGCAACTTCGACATTGTCGCGATCAGCTGCTCGGATCGTCACAGCCGAGAGACCAACATCTCGGGCACGGCTGCTGAGCGTTTCACTGGCATAAGCGAACGCTTCGTTGAAATAACCCAGCTTCAGCCATTCCGGAAGAAGAGCACGAAGACCGACCGTGTCACGAAGAGACAAAAGTCGTTCCTCGTCTGGCGCTGCTGCCTCAAGCTTGGCAAAGAAATTGGATGCTCCTTTGGGGTCCTTGGCGATTGTGTACGCCTTAATCAGTGCAGCGTACACATCGTCATCGCGTCGTGACATGACAACCTCGCCATCATTGTTTGCAATCGCCAGTGCCTTGTACTCGTGATAGCACTCGATGGCGCTATTCAAGTCACCCGCGGTAGCAAAAGCGTGGATCATGTGAGCAAACGTATCAGCTCGAGGGATGAGACCTTGAGCTTCCATACGGCCATAGAGACGAGCCATGTCTTCAACCTTGCCTTGTTCGGCGCAAGCAGAAACGAGCAGTCGGTACGTGCGCTCGACGAACGCTCCTTGAGTGTGGATGGCGGTGGCTGCGTCGAACATCTTCAGAGCCAAACTCAGCGAGTCATCTTCGCCAAGGACTTTGTACTCCATCTCATCAGAAAGGAGCATGAATTTGCCATCCTCTTCCAATCCACCATACCTAACAAGCTTCTCTTCAAGAAGATTTCTCTTCGAGGCGACTTCCAGTGCACGGGTCGAAAGATGCTCGATCAAAATCGCATATGTGTCAGCGTCTGGAACAACACGCCTGTGAAGCATATCGGAGTAAACATCAAGCGCCTTCGGAACGACCTGGTAACGAGCCTTGGGGAGCTGGATGGCGGCGGCGAGGAGAGCATTGTACGCAGCGGCGGTCGGTGCAATATCTCGGGCCAGCATGGCCTCGAAAACAGCAGGAATCTCTGCATAATGCTTGCTGGCTGCGAGTTTCTCGAGTTGCTGTGTGAAGCTGTCGGCCTCAGATGTGGACAAAGGCGTGAAAACATCTACAAGCGATGAACTTCCACTAAGGTCGGATACCGACGTATCAAGAGCCGACAGAGGTGCCGCTCTTGTCTCTTGAGCACCAATATTATTCGCAGTGGCAGGATCAGCAGAAACCGTCTTTCCTTCAACCACAACAGATTCCAACGAGACGCTTGTGATATCCTCAGCCTGCAACGAAATTGCTGATGTCTCATTTTCAATAGACTCCTTCAATTCATTTAGGGCAGTTTCCGAGTACGAGCGGTCAATAGCGACCTGCGCTGGACCTGACTCGAATCCATCTTTTGCTTCAACAGATTCCGGAGGCCTAGTTGGAGACTCGGTCGGGTTCGCGGGAGTAGCTGGCTTCCATTCAATGCGCTTGGGAAATTGAAACTGAGCCCACTCCCGCTCAGGTCGCTGCTTTCGCCACGACTCGAAGTAGGCCGCTAAGCCAGAATCATTAAGTTCTTTGCCAGAAGACTGGCGGTTACTAGCTACCGAAGCATTGTGTTGATGGTGAAGTTGAGTCTTGCCGAAGCGGCTAAGAGCACCAAAACTGTTGTTCTGAGATGCGTAGGACGATTGGCTAGCAGCAACTATGGACTGAGCATAACCGTGGGAGGCTTTAAGACCAAGATTTCGCGCGATATGGAGGGTCTTGTGCAAGACCATTAAGAGATGGAGGAACCCTTCAGATTGGAAGGATCAGACTACAGTGAAGATGTCAGATTTCCGTTGGTGTACACGATTTGAGTGCGATCGGGATGTGGACGCGTTGGTACGTACCTGGATTCGAAAAAAGTAGAGCGGATGCAGGTTCATCTGACGACAAGAGCCGTCAATGAACGCGCGATACAATTGATTGGGAAGAAATAAGAATTAACAGAGAGCCCAGATACAATGATCCGAACTCCTTGAAGATGATTGACGATGAAAGGAAATATCCAAGCACCGACAATGCGAGTTTTGATGGGAATAATGAAGAAATGTAGCTGCCTGGCGGAACAGGTGTGAAGGGTGGAAGGTCCTGGAGCTTGCCTCAAAAATAACGTGGTAGCCGAGATTTAGGCCACGATTCAATGCGCGGCGGGCGAAAAGACGTCCGGTTCCTCGGTCGATTACGCTGTACGTGCGGGCGAGGCCGTTGCAATGCTACGGGCTAGGCGTAGAAACGGATGCTCCACTGTTTCTTCGCTCCGACTTCTTCCACACGGGGCGTGGTTCGGGCATTCCAGCCGCGCAACCGTCTAAACTCCACTGGCTGGCCCCTTTTTTGGCCGCTGTCAACTGACTCACGCACTAGAAAACATCGCGGAACCACTTTCCTCCTGGTTCCTGCACCCCCGCGTTGCTTTTTCGCTCTTACGAGCTGCGTGCTGGGTCGATCCAGCAGGTTGTAGCCAACGATCGCCTTATCAGATGCTCTAGCTCTCACTGCGCCTCTGATTTGCGCGGTCATCTGCCACACTTTCTCACCGAAAACCCACAGAAAATACCATCGTGCCATCAATAAACCGCTCAGTACATCGCGGAGGTGCCGGAAGGCATCTTTTTCACCCTTAGGAACTACGCTCCAGATCGGCTTCGGCCCCGAAAAGAGTCTCAGCAGGGCATGCTGCCCCATTGACACGCATGGCCACTGTTCTGTCGGCGCCGGGAAAGGTACTACTCGCTGGAGGCTACCTGGTACTGGATCGTCAATACACCGGACTGGTTTTCGGTCTAAGTGCTCGCATCCACGTCTGCATCAAACCTCTTAAGACGGGCTCAGGCGTCAGTCTTGAGGAGATTATTGTGACTTCTCCTCAATTTCGAGAAGCACGCTGGGAGTACGGCTATAGAGTCACAGAAGCGAAAGGTGGCATCAAAGTAACCCATCTCAGCACGTGAGTGTCACTTTTTCTCCTCACAAATATGTCTTCATCGCTTCGAGGTCAGGTCTGGTCAACGGACGCATGACCGCGCGTCATTGTTCGTGCGTATGAAATATTCAAGCCATTGCACATCATCAGGGTTCTCCCTGCTCTGAACCCTTGTAGTCTGCTACACCTAAGCATTTCTCTCTATTGATTATTTTGCGGCCCTATTCCCTAATACTGGATATATCACAGTTCCGCACAACTACCACTTAGTCCAAACCCTTTCATCGAAACCACTCTTGCTTATGTTCTGTCGTACATCCATGCCGTGCAAGCCAAAGCTCCCGAGCCGATCTCGATCACCATACTCGCCGACAATGATTATTACAGCAAGCCAGGAACGGAACCAGAGCAAGGCTCTGTAGCAAAGAAAGACCGTTTCATTGACTTTGGTATTCCTCTATCTGAGGTTCACAAGACCGGACTTGGATCATCGGCGGCCTTGGTGACAGCGTTGACTGCCGCTCTACTGGAGTTTTATCTCCCAGATACTGTGTTGTCCTTGGGAAATGACGGTGACAAGGCAAAGCTACATAATCTAGCGCAGACGGCGCACTGTGCAGCCCAAGGAAAGGTAGGTTCTGGCTTTGATGTGGCCTCAGCAGTGTACGGATCGTGTCTGTACAGACGATTCTCGCCGTCTCTGCTTGATGGTCACCGAAGTCCTGGACAGGAAGGCTTCGCTGAGGAAATCAGAGCGCTTGTCGAAGACACTGGTGAGCAGAAGTGGGACACGGAGATACTGAAAGCCGCGGTCAAGGTACCACCGGGCATTCGGCTCATGATGTGCGACGTCGACTGCGGTTCGCAAACTCCCGGCATGGTTAAGCAAGTGCTTTCATGGCGAAAACGTGAAGCAGACGAGTCTGGCATGATATGGCCGGAGTTGCAGCGCAGGAACGAGGCTCTAGCTGCCGAATTGACGCGGCTGGCCGATTCAAAGACGGGTGACTACAGTTCGTTGGAGAAGCGTATCGCTGACATACGTGTGCTAATACGAGACATGTCTCGATTGTCGGGTGTGCCCATTGAGCCCGATCAGCAAACACAACTCTTGGATGCGTGCACAGCCGTTGACGGCGTCATAGGAGGAGTTGTGCCGGGTGCTGGAGGTTACGATGCAATCGCATTGCTGGTGGAAGATAACGAAGCCGCAATAACAAGACTTCGTGGCTTGCTCTCGGGATGGACGGTGCCAAAGAGCGAACAGAGCGGCTCCTTGACCATCGGTAAGGTCAATTTACTGGATGTACGCGAGGAAATGCAAGGAGTTCGCGTCGAAAATTCAGCGGACTATGGATCTTGGGTGGAATAATAGTAATGTACACCGATGTAAACAAAAAAAGAATTAGCAGGTAGGATTATGTTTCGTGCATGTCGCTTCCAAGCAATCGAATGGAGAGCGATAATTAGTTGAAGGCAGATCGGCTGAGTTGCTGCCGCGTCCAGGAAAGTCGACGAGCCGTTTCGCCACAGTCTGACACCCAAACGACATCCTCCTCTACCACTCATTATCGATGCACCATCAGTTTGATCGCTGGTAGGGTGTTCAGCTTTGAGGCCATTCCAGGCACACTGACACTTGGCCCACTCTGATTTCTTCATTGTCGTACTGTACTTCGTCAGTTCGGCCCTTCCTCCATCTGCCCCTTCTACGGGCCGGTTGAGTCTATCCGCCATTCCGCAGGCTTGATTGCGCCGCCGACCGTACAATTTTCATCGCCAAGTCAAGAACCCGGCACATCATACATGAATTCGACCTTGTCTTGGCTTGTCATTCACCCACAGCACCACTCGACCGTTAAGTTGCCCTCCGTAGGGGAGTTTTGTGCCTCCGAGTGAGCGCCAGCAATGGCAGCAACCACGGCGCCAGTCAATGCCAAGGAGGGTGAGGAAGCAGTGGGTCAGCAGCAGGCTGCCAATTCACAGGTTGGTACCGGAGCATCAGCTTCATTCGAATTGAATGATCTATCGGCGTGCCAACAAATTCAATCTACACAGGATCACACCACGTCAGCTGGAGAAAAGTCCACAGCTGAATCCCAAGGCGATAGTCAGATCCAATCCACTGCCACTCAAACCTCCTTCGCCGATGAAACACCCAAACCTGTCAACACTCGAAAACAGAGTGAAGCGATCGGTCCCGCAAGCGAAGCTCCCACGCTGAAGCTCGATCCAACTTCGGGACCTGCCGTCATGATAACCCTCCTCTTACCCACCGGAGCGAGACATCCATTCAAGATTGACGAGAAATATTTGAAGAAGCGTAATGTCACGGTTGAAGATATGAATCCCTTGAATATCAGTGTCTACACAATGAAGGAGCTGATCTGGCGGGATTGGCGGGAAGGTAAGATCTCAAGCCCTATGATGATATACGTAATGATAGCTAACTCAATTCAAACAGACTGGGAACCTCGACCGACATCTCCAAGCTACATCCGCCTCATCTTCTTTGGATCGATGTTAGACGATAAATCGGCATTGAAGGAATGCAAGTTCAATGTGGAGTCTCCCAACGTCGTACACATGACCGTTAAGCCGCAAGAGATTGTCGAAGATGAAGATGTTAAGACGACCGGCAAGCATAACAGGCGAGGATCGGACGGTGAGCGTGGTGGATTTAGATGTTGCGTGATCCTGTAGGCAACATATGGATTACGATTGGGATTGAAGGTTTGGAGAGCCGGACCCGTGGACCCAAGCTTATGCTTTTCGATTGAATCGACAAGCAGTGGATTTGTAGCGGGCGTTGGGGGGCACAGTGGTTCTCTAATGTGTTCATGTCTTCTCCGATTGCCTGGCCATACTTTTTCCCATTCATGCGGCGCATGGCGAATGCGAATTCGCTGGACTGTACATATATGTTGTGCAGCGAGCATAGCAATGTCTCTATGTAATTGACCGTAGACTTTCGTCTCGTATTCGTATACCGTGATGGACTTCAGATTCTCCGTGCAGCGCTGCAATTAAGTCTAGACCCTGAAAAGCAATGGCCAGTATAATCCTTCAGCACCATCCGTACTTTTCGTTCCCCACCCAGTGAACGTCATCGGCTACTTTACCATCTCCAGTCCTATCTCCATACCATCTCAAACTTGCGATGCTCTCCGACTCCCTATCGACAACCTTTGCCTCTGGATCGAGCAGTCGCGCAGCCTCGATTGTTGTCGCTGTGGGGTTCCAAATTTCTACCTCGGCCATCCTCCATTCTAGTGCTTCCTTCTGTGCTAGATGAAGCAGTGATGCAATCGATGAAGCATACTTCTTGATATCATTCTCTTGCTCCGGCGACGGGTTTTCCCAGATGAACATTCCATACTCTTCTATCACGAGCCGCAGGATATGAAGTGTATTGCCCTCGCTCGCCATCGGGTCTTTATTGTACCACATACGAGTCCAGTAGCACCATACTCTCTTACCAGGCTCTCCAACAATGGCGCCCTTGACCTTAGGCACTCTCCCGTGGAACTCATTAGCCACAAACTCCTCGCGAGCGTGGTGCCATCTAATCGTCGCAACGTCAGGCATAACGGTCACAAACGTCATGTTTGGTTGCGACGTCGTGTGTATCATGCTCTCTCGTGTAATTCTCTCATCGATGGTACAGAGTTCCGCAAGATCCTCCGCATACAGAGGTCTGGCCTCAGGTACGCCTGCTGGACGCATGGACACGGCAGCTGGCACGGAAATGTGCGAAGAGCTGAAAGGCTCCCAGCCATACGCATCATAGAACGCTTTGCCGATGTCCGAATACAGAATGCTAAACAGGTTTTCACCTTGCCACGTCTTCAACTTTTCTCCGAGCTCCTTCATCATGCGTTGGGCATAGCCGCGTCGTCGATACTCAGGCGGACAGAAGACGCTTCCCACGCCTTGGCATTGGACGTCCTGTACCTTGCCATTGCGTGAGACAAGTGCTTTCTTCCGGAAAGATTCGCACCCCGAGAGCATGAGTCGGTTCTTCGCGGCGGTATCAATGAGTGCCCAAAACGTAATGCCACCATCTCGGGTGAATTCCTGGTCTGCCAGCACTGTCTCTCGCATGATGTACGCATCAAGGCTTAGTGCACCTCGCCAAGGCTCGCTGTTCTTTTTGGTTTGCAACAGCTGCTCTTCGGGTGTTGGTTGTACCAGTGCCATCGTCGGAGATTCTCCATTCGGGAGATCGTGAATGATGCCGTTTGGCACGATGATTTCGCCGTTGGTGGTCATACTGAACACAGAATATAAACAAAAGCAGTAACGGATTGTGAAAGATTGAAGATTCTAGGGTATCGAGAGTCAATGGAAAATCAAGATCTAGTCTAAATATTTCACAACAAAAAGGATCTAACCAAGGATCGTGGCGGCGTTCATGCCAGTAGCACGTGGAGAACGTTTACTCAATTGAAATGTTGCGGATGGACAGCACGACCATCTGACTCAAACCACGCGCTTCAATAGGGCGCGCCAGTTGTGGAGTTGTAACAAAAATTCTTGATGGCCAGAGCAGAGATCCGAAGCTAAGCGCAGCGAGCCATAAGAGGCAGTTGAATGCGGAGGACGGAGATTCCTTTCGCCGGAGAAATTATGCCTGAGGCATTACGAGCTGAGAGCTTCCAAGGCAGCTTCAGACGCGACGACTTGCAAAGACGAATTCCAACAAAAAGCAGCTCCCAACTCCCTCCATCCTCCATTCCACATCTCCATCACTCCAGTAGAGACATCCCTAACCCCATACTGCTCCTTCGTCGCAACAACTAACTCAAAATGGTACAAGCCATGGATCCCGAAACCCGCAGCCTCACTCCCAGCTAACCACCGTTCCCAGTCCCTCCGCATCGTGCCCGCAAAAGCGCACCCCTCACACACCAGCGCCAGCCCAGGCGCCCCCTCCGCACCGGGCGTACACGACACGCTGCGAACGAACCTGAACCTAGGCGTCGGCGCACCCACCAAGGGCAGCGAGACCGCGCCGGACGCGGCGCCGCTACAGTCGACGCACCCCCTGGAAGCGCGGCTGGCGCAGTGGCGCGCGACCCAGGACGCGCTGAAGATGGAGGGCCTGCGCCGGGCGTTTGGCATCGCGGAGCCGGTCAAGCGCGCCATGGAGCTGCAGATCTGCCGCGCCGGCGAGTGGAGGCCGGCGCTGCTGGGGCCCGGCGCTGCGCTCTCCAGCGATGTGCTTGCTGGAAGGGACGCGGAGATCGGGTGGCAGGATGTCTTCAAAGGTATGTGTGCTCTGGTGAGGCTGGAAGGCGGTGCGTGCTGACTGCTGCAGGCGACGAGATGCGCGAGGTGCCCGATTTTCATACCGAGATGCAGCGGAAGCTGAGGATGAATTGGTAGGGGTTTGTTCTGCAAGGCTGGTGTTTCGAGATGGCTTGTCAGCTGGTCACTAGACTCTTTTCGATTCTGCAATTGTCAACATAGCTTCGGCGTCCAGGCTTCTGAGAAAAGGAGGGTAAAGTATGGCATGGAATGAAAGATGTGTCAAACTCTTCTGCATTTTGCAGACAGTCTAAACTGCTACCGTACGTAGGAATTGACGCTGATTGAGACATGTAATCACATCCGATACATGTGAGAAGAAAATGACTCCACATAAACTCGGTTTCCATTCCTGGACTTGAAGTGCGCAGGGACGCAGCGTGAGCAATGCCTAAGTGCCTTGAGTCGTTGCTCGGTAGGACTAAGCTTGCCCTGAGTGATATCCATCCAGTGTGCACGATCGTCTTCGAGTAGAGCTCGAGCCGTGAATGAGCTTAGAGTATCCGATGAAACCTTGATTGCGACTAATTTCGATCCTGAGCATGTTGAATATCCAGGTGCAACTGCATCTCTGGTCAACCGAGTATCGTCACATCGTCAGATCAAATTGAGCATAACTTGAAAGGATCCAAGCCCCGATGCCAAAGCGCCCAGTATGTAAGAAGCAATGGCGAACGCATCCTGAATCGCGGCCTTATGAGTAGTAGACCAAACAATGCCGAAAATCAAACTAAATACAAACAATCCGAAGCTCCAAATGCAAAGTTTCTCGCCGCTCCAGCCATCCTTTAGGTATATCCCCCAACCAGTGAACATATCGGGTGCCTGACCAAGAACGGGAGCCTGGCCCACCCTTTTGGGGAATTGCTTCAGACAAAGTGTATTGTTACGACACTTGCAGGGATCCGAGAAACGATGCATTAAAAAGTCGCTACCTATCGGAGGAATGTGGCCTGGTATCCGCTCATGGAAATCGTAGTGTTGTTCGGAAAGAGGTGGTAGCTGATCGGGCTGAATGCAATCGGCCTCATGTTGCTCTCGAAGCGCAAACTTATTGTTATCAGTAAACCATCGAACTTCATGACATACATGGATGTCGCGACATACCTTTACAAATACGATGCTACATAGCGCTTTAAGACTGAGCAAGCGCTTTAGCCGACCTTTGCGGAAGTAATACTCTCTACGTAAAATATTGAACAATTCTTGGTCGGAGAGAATCTTTGATACCTCCAGATCTTTCCAAGTCGTCAACCATTTATCGTCCTTTGAGCAGACTAGTATGAAGTCCTTGCTATTTTGGATACCTGCCTGAGAATTACGCACAGAAACTAGAGGAAGTGGGCTAGATTGCGATGATGATGGTAGCGTCGATCGAGGACTCTTTCCGGTATTCCTGGTTATGGATGAATTGGAAACAGAGTTTGTGCGTGAAATTCCTCGGTAAAGAGTCCGCTTTAGTGAGTTCCATATATTCGCACACTGTATGCGAAGACGAAAGACTAGATTCCCAAGCATAAGAGCCAACGGATCTGCGAGACCCAACTCCTCTAGAGTGACGTTTACGCCCTCACCACGCAACTTTGTAGCCATCATCTCAATGGAACCAGAACGAAGCTCAATATAAACATCTTGGCCTTGATGACCGCATTCCTATATTGGATTATCAGGTTAGAATGAATTACTAACGTTTAAAGGATATACGTACGCAAGACCAGCGCAGGCGAACTTGTCGCCACACTGTAGGATAGTGCGCATCTGTAGAGGAAGGCCCCAAGAGTGGACGGAATTCAGGCGTACCAACTTGTTTCCCGGTTGAGCTATATTGTCGGCCAAAATAAGGATGCCATTGCAATGACCTGCCCATTGGTATCGTAGGCACGGCCTCGGCTATTCTGGTGGGGGAAATTGTAAACCATCCGTCGACATGGTGTCTCGAGACCGCTTCTCCTTCCATGATACCGTCAATGTAGCATTCTCCTATGAGATAGAATTGGCCCCTAATGGATCGACGGAGTACTACTGGAACGCTGCACCCATACAAGACAGTGATCACTGCATGAAAGCGTTTAGAAATTGTAATCGTCTTCCAAAACCGAAATACTTACAGTCTCCCGGCTTGGTCTCTGCTGGAACCAATCCAAAATGACCACCTTTGGAGCGGATGAACGATCTATTCCAAGTGACCGTCCGAATTCTTTCAATAATTAGTTCTCTGTAGCTTGTATCATTTTCCGCTCCCAAGGACATGTCCAAGTTAGATCCAATCATCTTAGTCGTTCTAAGAATATCGGTCATGGATCGATCAAAGTCTTCAGAAGGAGGTCGTCCTAATTCGTCGCGACCAGCAACCAGTGTTCTCCAGAAAGATTGGGGATTGCCGTCCAAATCTTTCAATCCCATCGTTATCCAACTAGCGGGTATACCGCCATTGGTAGCTGGTTCTGCTACCGTAACAATTTCATCAGCAACAATACCTTTGACGTGTAGCCCACTGGTAACATGTAGGCCCCAGCCATCAGGCAGAGCAATTCTGCCATGTGCATTATAATGAATAATGTCTGCTGATCGATCGAAGACAGATGTCTTATTCAAAATGGTCAATGCCGATTCGTGGGAGCTATCGATTTGATATGGATGCCAATCAGGACACCAGCTTGGGAGCTGTCCTTCAAACTTTTCACGCCGCGCCCATGGTTTGAAGAGGATATCAAGCGACTTGGACTGATTTATCGAATGTTTTACGAAGTCATTGTATACCTCAATAACGCTCTTTTCGTAGTTCGGCTTGATCTCTTCTCCGTCTTTGGCAAGTCCAAGCCAGGCGTAAACAGTATCCCTTGGATCCGAGCTGTCCAAAAACGGGAAAGATGTGATGAGTTCCTCTAATGATTGCGATTTTCGCCTCTTCCGCAGCTGAAACAAATCGGTCACAGAGCGGAGCAGGACTCTGTATTGGTGAGAGGAGGCTGATTTAAGATCTCGGGAAGCTTTTAGTTTATCGATGGCACTTTCGAGCGCATTGGGGCTCAGGTAATGTGAACCGCAGCGGAAAGTTGCTGTTGGTGCGTGACAGAATTCTTGATATGTCCATACCCGGGAGAACCAAGGCTTCGAGGCCAACGATATGATAGCCGTGAAATACGCCTGATCCTCTACCGGGGAGGCCATTTCAGACTCTTGAAGGGCCCATAATGGTTGTAGCCCTTCGGAGTCTAACCCAAGCCAAACTATGACAGTTCGACTGTGAGCAAAGATAGATTGCATGAAAGCAACTTGATGGCTCTTTTCTTGGGAATCAGACTGATTGATGCAGATGGCATCGATCCATAGGCTACGGGGAGCATTGCGGCGGCGTATATGGCGTAAGGCATCGTGGAGATTTTTAGTTATGTTCAATGGACATCCATCAATATATATCGAAAAGACGAAAGACGGGTCACCCCAGACATATGATACCGTATCATACTCTTCTTCTTCCAGGTCGATTGCTCGTAAAGTGCCACGGATTGGTTCTGTGTCAAGAGAGGCGGGATTTAGAGTGAACATTCGAACTTGCTTTGGTCCAAGAGCAGAGTACTGATATACTGGGGGTGCCATATTTGGCTAACGGAGCTGCTTGGGCGGGAGAAAAGCGATCGCGTCAATCTAAGTAAAATGATATTTTAGGCGGTCCCCTAATGGACAAATAAAGAGAGCTATGGACGCAAAGCAGAGCAAATGACTTACAGAGTACTAGAGTAGTAGGTGGAGGGAACATCACGGGGTCACAGTCGACCCCGCTCTACCGCCGTCAATATACCGTACTCAATAGAGTAACTAGGTACATACACGTCCACGCAGTTACTAGGGGTAGGGGTAGACGGCCATGCATAGCCACGAGACGCCTGCATATTCGCACCCATCTCTGCCATACTGAAGCTGGCCACTGCCAATAGAATAGGTTGTTCCGTGAAGTGAATTTTCAAAGGCTTGGAGGTGAAGGGTGTCTAGTTGGCAGGTATCACCTTCAGCAAAAGCATCGCGATTGGCTGGCGGCACGCACCGAGCCGTGGACGGAAGTTAGCTAATACTGAGTGGAGACGTGCTAGTTATCTAAGGCGTTCGATTAGTCGAGGACGCCGTTCTTATCTACGCTCGCTGGCCTCTGTAAGATCGGCGGAGTACAACGATTTGACTGACGCTGGAGCAGAATGACGACCTATATGGCTCGAGGAATCGCCGGGGATGTGGCCATTGTTTAGAGTACGAAATTATGTGACATAGAGTAGCTTCGCGTCCTAACCAAAACATCCTTACGCTCCCAAAACCCTGGGAATCGACCCATTTGCAGATTATGCCCCTATAGCAATGTCATTCACTTGAAACATCCTTGCCGTATGCCTGTTCACCATTCGTTGTAATGTTGTCGACAGGAAGTTCCTCTCCGGGTTAGGCGGCACTCGAGGGTTGTAGAGGAGGTGGCGCTTGAATAGGCTGCTCCCAAATTGCGTCCAAATCTAAGCCTGCCCAATCTATATCATGAAAGCCAGCTGGATCCTCGACGCAAATATCTTCATTTGAGCTTCGAGAATCAATCGGGTGGTTAACTCTATCACTAAGGCTAGGAGGATCCTCTACGCGAATGTCTTCGTTTGACCCTCGAGAATCAATCGGGTGGTTAACTATATCACGAAAGCCAGGAGGATCCTCTACGCGAATGTCTTCATTTGACGCATGAGAGTCAATCGGGTGGTTAACAACTGCGCCAGCTTCGGCTAGAAATTCTTGATACCGCTTGAGGAGAATCGGTTGAAATTTTTGCACAGCATCGATAACTTTTGTTTTCAATTTTTCCTTGACCCTCGAGGGAATTGCGCAGAGTTCCTCTTCAATTTCTTGCTCTACGAATTGGCGGAGCTCCTCTTGGAGAAGCGGTGGTAGTTTCTGGTTTGGGAAATTGTCGTAGTTTGTCCTTTCGTAGTCATAATCTTGTCAAACGATGTCAATGGCGAGAACCATGCTCGATAGCGAGCCAACTTACAAGGAGAAGGAATTTCAGGTTCACCTGGAAACAAAATCGTGTAAATAGATACCCACTTTTCATGTTCAGTATCTCGACTGCCGAGACGAGACCTCTTCCGCGACCGGAGTTGAATTTCTTGTGCGGGTGTCACTCCATCGGGCCCTTCCGGCGGCTCATCCCGCAGCGGGCACTGTGTTTGGGCGCGGTGATGAACTCGAAGGGCGTCTGTGTCTTGAAACGATTCAAAGCAGCGATCGCAAGCGAATTTCGGTAAAAGATGGCGCCTGTACAAATGTTCTCTAGAATTTAGGATTAGCTCCCGAACTCGTATGATTAAACGCTGGTTTAACTGAAACTTACTTGACGCGATGAACTGAATTCCAACCCGGACCGGGGCATGATCTCCAAGACATGTATCTACTTGGATTGTGCTTGAAGAACGGGCACGCAAAGTTGCGTTGAGGTACTGCCAATGCCTTTGCTGAACTCATCCCCGCTCCTCCAAGGTTACCTCTCTCGTCCTCTCCATCGCTAGTTGCATCTTCACCTTGCTGATTCGCATCAAACGTACGCTTTCGATTTTGCGAATTGGGGGTGCTGCTAGACCCGGTTCCATTAAATGTTCCCGGTGGTTGCTTGGCCTTGTTCGAATCATCCCGTGTGCTCTCACCAGCGATAATAATGCCCTGAATCAGCCATTTGATATAGATGAGAACTTGGTTCGTCAGGTTGGTTCTGTTCAATCTGACAGATCGTTCAACCAACTCCCCACTTTCATTCCACAAGCCACCAGAATCGGTCGTAGCTGTAGCAGTAGACTCAGTATCGGTATCATAATGGCTTGATTCGGGGCTCCGCTCGAATTCCTCTGTTGCTTCGAATACTCCTGGGACATCACGGGTTATCGGTTCTTCCTCTTCGGGGTGAAGTTGACGCGGCCGAATGGGCAGTTGATTTTCTCTGATTGAACCATTTGAACTCTCAGAGACGCCTTGACTCCCACTCGAGGTCTGGGTGGGTGCATAGCATTCAGGTTCCCAGAAAATTTCGTAGTTCGGATTTCTTAGTGGTAACAGACGGACGTCATCCCACGAGAGACTATTGTCCTCGAGATTGATGTCGAAGGTAACGGAAGAATTTCCCGGAATAAACCAATCTGTAATACAGTGCTCTATGAGGAATTGAATATTGTAATTGGGAGCTCCGAATTGACATAAACGTCGTCTATCACCGCGGTAAAATAGCGGCATCCAAGACCGTCCTCGCAATATATCGCCAAATACTTCGGAGACCGCTGACGTGATGGATGTATGGTCCGGACCTGGAAATTTCACCCTGCGAACTAATCCCCTTGACATGAGGCGAAAATATGCAACCGACCTCCGAGCATCTTGGGGCCAAAAGCCATAATACATATCGGGTGATGGGACCAACTTCACTTTTGCGGTCCAGGATCCATCGAGGCCAAAGTTGATGACTTTCTGGTCTTGGCCTCGAAGGCAAACGAGGGTTCTTGTTAGTCCGTGGAGTCGACAAGCAATCTCCGCGCTGGCCCGAACAATGTCATGGGCACAAAAGGAGTGGCCGCATCGGCAGATCTCAGATAAAGAATCATCTTGACTTTGACTTTGACTGTAACCGGGACAATCGCAACGTGTACCGTTAGCTACATCGTGGCAGAACGTGCTGGCGTTACCAGGATAATTCTCCAGGTCCGTGGAACCCGGGTCTTGACCAGTTGATGACTTCATTGTAGCTTGAACGACTAACAGAACCAGACAGCCTCACACTGAAGATAAGATAAGAGCCTTTCCTTTGGCGAGAAAGCATGTATATTAAGAATACAAGTGATGGAAAGAAGGGAAACTGGAATGAGGTTGGAGAAAATAAAAAGCAAGAAAGGCGAAGTTGAAGAGGCCGCCCGGGTGAGTGGGGAGGATAGCAGCGATCGATTTGCGCAATTGCGCACAATTCAGACTGCGAAGAACAGTTAAACACACCGTACCTAGTACATTACCGTAGGTATCCGGCGAGAGAGAAGAATCGACCTCTCCTGCACAGGACGGAACTGCCGGAGGTCTCCGCAGAAGAGGACGGTGGTGATTCTACCGAAGTCCTCCTTGGAGTCCCGAAGTATACAAAGCTGCTCTTCACTCCCAAAGCCTTCGTTTTTGGAGGCGAATTTCCGGTCTACAGGTACTTGCATTAGAGTATGCCTTGAGGAACGCAGCTGTGCAGAGACGAAAAGGCCCTTTTTAGGGCCCCCAAACTCGGACCCCGGCCCGTCCCTACGCAAAAGCAACGCCAAACTACCTTAGGAAATGGTCTCCGCTGTCATGTGTTTTGATTTTGCCTCACGTACTTTGGTACCCCTCTGGTCATCCTCACCTTCTCGTCCGTCCTCTGCCATATGTTTATCGAGGCCGTCCACTTCCTATTGTTAGCGCATTTACTCGCTATTCATAGGGGTACCCGTCTTAACTGCTGTGTCTGATGCCGATGCGACCACACTCCACTTTACCTTCAGCTGCGCGATTTTATCAAAGCGATTCTTTGTTTCCATACGTACCTCCCCCGGTACTTCCATCAAGTTTCTAGTTACCGTACTCTCTTCCAAAAAGTCAGCTACTCAAAGCGACTGCCAGCATGAGACTCTTGAACACAGAGACACGTCATCTAAATGAGTTCTATGGCGATGAGATCCCTAAATACGCAATCCTCTCCCACACGTGGGAAAGTGAGGAGATACTCTTCACCGATATTGGGACACTAGCGGCAACTGAGAAAACAGGTTACCAAAAGTTCGACTCTACTTGCAAGAAAGCCATTTCGAATGGCTACCGATACGTCTGGATCGATACCTGCTGCATCGACAAATCTAGCAGTGCAGAACTTTCGGAATCGATAAATTCAATGTTCGAATGGTATTTTAAAGCCGATAAATGTTATGTGTACTTGGCAGATGTTTCCAAGGCTTATTTTAAGGAGACTTTCAGTTCTGCCAAGTGGTTTACAAGAGGCTGGACCTTGCAGGAACTCATCGCGCCTTACAATGTCTTCTTTTATGATCGTGACTGGAAATTCTTGGGAACAAAGCATGACCTGATCACGGAGATTCGCGCGAGAACCAGTATAGATTCTACAACACTACGATATCCACTGGCATTTAGGAAGAGGAGTATCGCGAAACGAATGTCTTGGGCATCCCGTCGAACAACAACACGCAAAGAAGATATGGCCTATTGTATGTTGGGTTTATTCGATATTCACATGCCAATGCTCTACGGTGAAGGCAATGCGGCTTTCCGGCGATTGCAGGAAGAAATCATTAGAACCTCAGACGACCAAACGATTCTGGTTTGGGGCTATGCGCTAAATGCCTCCGAACAACTTTTCGATAAATTAGGTCAACCTACAGATCCATGTATGGATCTAAGCTTCCGGGAATTAGATATTCTGACATCTTCTCCATACGATTTCCGCAATAGCGGTGACTTTGTGTCGGTGGAACACCCCGATGCATTGAACATACCCACCTACGCAATGACCAATCGCGGACTTCATATCAGTCTTCCGATAGCTCGACTTCCGTGGAAAGAGATTGGATTACTAGCTTGCAGTATCACAGGATATAACCAATATTGTGTCGGCATTCTACTTGGAAAGACGACAACCGGACGCCGATCCTGTTACCACATGACAAGTCCTTCCTGTAGGATCATTAAGGTTCCTATGAGTGCTGTCCTCGAGGCAGAAGTCAAAACTGTCTACATCATGACAGAGCGCACAACAAAGCTCACGGAGCCAGCCTGGTGGGGAAATCTCGATGAACGAAAAAGCATAGACACACTCCGCCACCCGCACATCCATATCAGACTGAGCCATCAGGTTTTGGACTGGGGATTCAAAGTAAGCTCCTTCTGGAATGAAGGTTCGCTAGTCCCAGATGAATCTGGACAAAAAATTACTCTTCAGGGCTCGTGGCAGAAGGAGCATTTGGGTTCGCGGCCCTCGTGGATGCCGATGTGGTGTTCAGTGCAGCGGGTAGTGCTGATCGTCCATACCGACTCTGCAAATTATTTGCATCGTTACTTCGCTTTATTCATCCAACTCCCTGATCCCGATGAGTACCAAACCGCGGCGGTCGTCAAGATATTCAAACCTCCTAACCCAGAATCGTCAGATCCCATTCTAGATCTGCAGTCCATTCATAATGCGCTTCCCGATCCTGGTTATGCAACGTCCTTTTACAATGAAGCTCATTCAACCACAGTCCGCTCGGTTGGATTGAATGTATATCCACTCAAAGCTAGTGTCGAGGAAGTCACCATCTGGAACCATAAGGCTTATAAGGTCGATATTTCCGAGGACATTGTGCGTTAAGGTCTGGAGGTCTCGAGTCGCACTGATAGCTATAGGATATAAACGCCTCACACTATGACTGAGTACGGTGATCTGTATTTTAGTCTAGTGCTAATCAATTGGTTACAGCCATAGAGGGATGGAGGTCTAGAGGTGCGCTGCAGGCGTAGAGACGTGGAGGTACGGAGAGCATAGAGACAGACAGGCGTAGAGGTGGACTGCAGGGGTACCAACGGGAGGCATGGGACTCTGGAGGCACGCTGTAGGCGTAGCAACGTAGAGGCATGGAGGTTATGGAAGGCTTACGGCGCACCATGTGCTGCTCTGTATTTCTTTTTATCTAACTTTCGTTCCTCAAGGCTCTTTTGGGCAAACCTCTTGCGGTTTGCGTCGCCTGTTTACTGAGCTGTACATGTAGTCCGACACTAGAACTGCCCCACGTGGCGTGGAGCAAGTCTTGGCGTGGGCTAACGTCACATGACTTCTATGACAGCGAACAGAGTACGGAGTACGGAGTAATTAAACTGTAAACAAAGCTTAGTAACATCGCGACCCTGGTCCTTTTTCTTCTTTGAACGAACTTCTTAATTACAAACACCTCCGCCGTATAATCAACATCACCCTACTTCTCTTCTTCTCTTCTTTCCTTTTAACCTCTCTCAAACCTTACCCTAGACTGCTCCGCATCCTCCTTACACGGTCTTTTGGCCGGCTCCCTCAGCAGTCATGTCTACACCCTGGGGCGGCAGCTGGAGCAATGCGGAGGATCAAGTTCTGCTCGCGGCTTGCGCCAAATATGGTGTGGGCACATCGTGGGCTCGAATCTCTTCATTGATCCCTCGGAAGACTCCAAAGCAATGCAAAGCGCGTTATGAGATGTACCTCAACCCTACGATCAAAAAGACGGAATGGACCGCAGAGGAAGACCGCCGGTTGCTTCACATGACCAAGTGCTTTCCGAGTGGGCAGTGGGCTACCGTTGCAGTCATGATGGATGGTAGAACTCAGTTTCAGTGTCAAGAGCGGTACAACAAACTCCTGGACGAGCAAGCGGCGCGTGAGCAAAAGGAGCTTGGAGGTGATCTTGTTCCTGCGGAAGCGGTTCCTACTGAAGATGCACGGCGATTGCAAGCTGGAGAAGTTGACACTCAGGCCGAAAGTAGACCTGCAAAGTATGACATAAAGCGATTCTTACCAACTATAGACGAAAAACTAACTCTTCGCGCAGGCGTGACGTTGTCAACATGGACGGCGTCGATCTTGAAATGCTACAAGAGGCTAGGGCAAGAATGGCCAACACTGCGGGCAAGAAAGCAAAGCGAAAAGAACGAGAGCGTCGAGCACATTACGCTTTTCAAATGGCACGGCTTGGAAAACGCAATGAGCTCAAGCTGAGCGGCATCAACATCAAAATCAACAACGTGAAGAAGGGCCAAATGGATTACAATGCCGACATTCCCTTCGAACGCGCGCCTGCACCGGGCTTTCACGACACCTCCGAGGAAATCGAACAAAATGAGCGTGATCTCGCGGCCTTCGACCCTCGCAAGCAGCAGTTGACGAATAACAACAAGCGCAAGGGTGAAGAAAATGACGAAGATGAGAATGGAGATTTCCGCAAGAAGAGGAAGGATGGCAAGGGTGATCAACAAGGTCCTTCAGCTGCAGCTCTCAAGGCTGCTCAAATGCAAAAGATCCGTGAGGCGGAGCAGAGCAGTCAAAGACGACCACTAGTCCTCCCTGCACCTCAGGTTAGCGATTACGAACTTGAAGGCATTGTCAAAGTGGGCATATCTGGTCAGCGTGCTACAGATGCTGCTTTGGCCGGCGACAATGTTGCCACAAGAGGTCTTGTGAGCGAATACGGCGGCACAGTCGGCGCAACCCCGATGAGGACTCCATTCAGAACTCCTGGTCCGATGGCTACACCATTGCGCCGCGATCTGTCTCTAGCGAGCTCATCCTCAGGAGGTATCTCAACTGCGAATCGACTTGCATCACTTCCAAAGCCGCAAATGACGGATTGGGAATTTGAGATGCCCGAAGAAGGAGGTGCGTTGCAACGCACAAGCGATACGCCGGAGGATGCAGCCGTGCGCGATGCCAGGGCAAAAGAGGCCCGCGAAGCAGCAGAATGGGCAGACTTTCGCCGCCAGACACTTGTCGTTCAGAAGCGTCTCCCTAGGCCTTCCGAGGTCGATTACGACAGATTGGTCAGGGTTGCCGAATCTATCCAGGATCCTATTCGCCGCGCAATTGCTTTGGAGTCCGCCAAGCTCATTGCCAATGACGCTCTCAAATTCGGAGGCGCAACGGTAATCGGGAAGGCGCCGACATTGGATCCTCTGAGTGAAGAAGCCAAGGCCATGGCCCGCCAAGCGGTTAGCGAGCAGTGCACCGAGTTCGACAAAGAGCTTGGCATGTCGAAGGAGGATGTGTTGGAGGCCTTGACGGAAGGGCTTCAAAAGACATGCAAGATTCCCGGCCTCGACTCGTACGATTCAGACGACGATGTCGACGAGATCCAGCTCATGGCCAAGACGTTGGACAACGTTAAGGAGCGGATCATGAGGACCGCCGAGAAAGGCAATGAGCTTGAGAAGAAGCTGAAGAAGTATCACGGTGGTTACATGGCGCGTGCGAAGATGCTGACAGAGAAGATCAACGAGGCGTATGAAGCTCTTGAGAAGATCAATCTCGACATCCATACTGCCTCGTACGCACAAGTTCGAGAGGAAGCTGCTATTGCTCGGGCTATTGAAAAGAAGAGTGAAGAGGTTAGGATTGCAAAGATGTCGGAGATGGAGGCTCAAGATGAGTATCGTCAGTTGAAGGCTGAGCATGATGTGCTGTTCAGCGCACAGGCTCTGCCGAATGGATCACATTAAGATTCGAAGTTACGGAATCAGCCAGCACTCTCAGTACTCTACGACAGGTATCGCTATGTGGACGACCACTGGTGCTTTCGAGTTGTGGACAGCATTCTTCTTCATATTACACCCGTGCTGCAGTAGTTGGGTGACCCGGCCTGCGCCATCCTTGTACTGATACCCCCGTGTAGAATAGGAGAATGGAATCATGTGCTTATGCTCTAGTTGCTCAGGTATTTTCACGTCATATAAGCCACAATTTACCTGCCACACCACCTGCTTTCAAGTGCTGTGGTTCGAATACTTTGCGGCGTAACTGTCCAATAGTATCTCCTGTTTAACGCGTCCGAAGTCTCCGGAACACCGATATCTCGCCGGGGGGACGGAATTGTACGCTCATCTCTGGGGAAAGTGCAGGCACCTACCTAATTAGGATAAGTACGGTGTGTGGAACAGAAAGATGGATTATGACATTGAGAGTTGTTGAGAGTAGCTTTGCGACAGAAGCAATTATCATTAATGTTAATATTGCCTTAACTAGGCATATCTGATCGTTTTACTCTTGGCCTGGGAATAATAAAGGCGCTGGAAAGTGTTCGGTAAATCGCCGCAACCCCACGCGAACGAGGCGCATCCGCCAGCCGGGATATGGCGCACCGGAAGGGCATCCAAGAGGTAATAACGGGGCCAGACTCCGACAGCAACCTGCGATCTGTCGAACCCAATCTTCAACCTCGACAGCGCTGTCCTCCATACTAGTCTGCACATCATAACTTGCGTAGCACCGCGATTCCATCATCCACCAACCGACGGCTTAACATATGCGGACAGCGCAACTTGGTGTGCGCCAAAGGTGACGAACCGCCATCTTCCACCGCAAACCCTCCAAACGTGGGCATGGTTCGAAAGGAAAAGAAGAGAGTTAGCTTCGTACTGCCTCTTGCGAACTCCGCCGGCGGACACAGACTCGGCGTCAATGGCTTGGCCGTGGACCCTTACAATTCCATCTTGTAAGGAAGCTCTGGGGTGGCCGGCAAGATTGAAGCGGTTGCTGATTGACCATAGATATTCCGGAGGACGAGACGGCGTAATCTGCGCTTGGAACCTCAATCTCGAGCTGAGTCCCTTCAGCGAAGCCAGCCTCCATGCCACCCTCAATTCTTCCGGCGATCTCTCGCCCCAAGGAACGTTACCTACCACCCTCCGCCAGCAAGTGCAAGCGCATACTCACTGGATAAACGACATTTGCCTAGCTCAGAACAATGAAGCTCTCGTCTCCGCATCCTCTGACATCACGATCAAAGTATGGCGACCTGGTGCAACGGATGCTTTGCCTCCGCAGACCATCGGTCTTCACAGCGATTACGTCAAATGCCTCGCCTCACCAGGACCACAGTCAAGTTGGGTAGCTTCGGGAGCACTAGATCGGAAGATATATCTTTGGGATTTGAATGGTGCTGGGCAACAGCTGCAGATCAACGTGGGTGAAGATGAAAATACTGCCAAAGGTTCTGTCTACGCTCTTGCTGTTACACCCAGCTTATTGGCGGCTGGAGGCCCTGAGAGCATCGTAAGAGTATGGGATCCAAGGTCGGGTAAGCGTGTGACCAAACTCGTCGGTCATACAGACAATATTCGCGATATACTCATTTCGCAGGACGGAGACACTATAATGACCGCATCTTCGGATCAAACGGTTAAGGTCTGGTCCATGAGCCAGGGTCGCTGCATGTACACTCTCACAATGCATAACGACAGCGTATGGTCGCTCTATTCTGACCATCCTCGGTTATCTCTTTTCTATTCCAGCGACAGATCGGGTCTAATTGCGAAAACCGACACCAGAGGTTATGCAGAGATTGATGAGGGTCTGTCGGTAGCGATTTGTCAAGAGCATGAAGGCGTTAGTAAGGTCGTTAGTGGCGGTGACTACATCTGGACTGCAACATCAAGCGCAAGCATCAACAGGTGGAAAGACATTGATACCGAAGCGGACATTCAGGTGCCTGAATCATATTCTTTCCATCGAGCCAGTTTAGCAGCTTCGACAAGATCGAAGCTGTCACCTCCATCGGCGGCAGCTAATCTAGAAGAGGCAAAAAAGTTGGGTCAGATACCTTTGAAGTCGGTCTTGAGACTCTCTAATGCCGCTCCTTATCCGGTTTACAGAAGTAAAGATGCCGACACCGCAACGCTACAGTCCGTACCAAGCGTTCGGAAAGCTTCAGAAGCCTTGGATCAGGTTGACACTGGGAATGCTGTTCCATTTAGAACGGTACCGGATTACACCGTAGAAGGCCAGCATGGTCTTGTCAAGCACGCGACCTTGAATGACAGAAGACGAGTTTTAACGGTGGATACGGCGGGTGAGGTGACCATGTGGGATTTGCTCAAATGCATGCCCGTTCAGGCATTTGGCAAGCGACATCTAGATGATGTTCTCAAAGAAGTCAACACAACCGAAGCTGTTGCGCACTGGTGCTCAGTCGACACAAGAACCGGAAGTGTTACGTGTGTCCTGGAAGAGAATACCTGCTTTGATGCCGAGATGTACGCCGACGAGCTGGACATTGAAGAGAAGATCGAATTTAGAGAAGACCAACGTATCAATCTCGGAAAATGGGCGCTGCGATATTTGTTTGATAATCTAATCGACGAGGAGATCAAGCGCGACGAAGTATACCGCAAGCAGTTGCTCGAAACGAAGCGGCATTCCGTGGAGCGGTCAAATCCTCCCTCTAGCATACAGATGCCTCCAAACCATATCCTAAGTTGGAACGATGCCACGTCTGGACCAACCTCTGCAACTACATTAAAGCCTATCAATGGCGTCCATGCTCCCGTTCAAACTCCAGGTCTTGCAATCGGTCTTGCAACACCTGGTGTATTCCACCCATCAACCACTCATCATAGTACTCTACCACCCACGGCTGAGGAAGGTAGCCATCCTGCCGTATCGTCTCCTAGCCATGTCCGAACATCTTCGGATCGGGTTAGCACCGACTATTTCTCCACACATCCTACTTCTGGCCCAGCAGTCACACCTGGCGGCAATACAAATGGCCCATTAATATCACCGTCAGAACCGCTTCCGCAGGCAGAGGCTCAGCCAGCAGCCGCTGAGAAAACCGATGGACCCGAGAAGGGTGACGAAAAGAAGAAGAAGGGGATGTTTGGTAGCAAGAAGCTGGGCGGAATGGGATTCGGGTTGAAGTCACTCAAAAAGGAGAAGACGAACGATACGGCGGCCAAGCCCGCTATCGTCGAGACGCCATCAGAAGACTCGGATTCACGATCAAGCAAAACGGAGGACCGCGTAATCGAAGATAATTTCCTGGGCGCCATCCAGCGCATGCGGCTGGCCTACGAGGATCATTTGGCACATCCTCCGCCTGTTAGGGAAGGCGAAGCACCACCGGAGCTCCGCTTGGAGTCTGCAATCACACCATCTCTTCCGTCTGATACACCAGTTCTTAAACCACCAATGAATACCACCATCCTCATCCAAGAGGACAGAGTCGACGCTGGCGGTGTCGCAGATCTCTTTGAGGGATCTGTTGGAAGCTTAGCCGGTTCTGCAGATTTGATCGAAAAGGTTGCCCCGATGTGGCTTGCGGATTGTCTACTGAGGAATCAAATCCCGCCCAAGGATATTGTGAAGGTGAGCTTCATTCTGGAGCCTATAGGTGGTACACTGCCGAGCATCGCTTCAGACGGGTATGTTCAACAACCGACACCTAGTATCATCATGCACTTAATACTGATCAAAATTCTAGAAACACTCGTCTCAACGCGAATCGGATGCTTCGAGCGCGTAAGATCCTCGCCTACGTCGCTGAACGCATCGAGCCAGCGCCGATGCCAGGCAAAGAAGATCCAAACGCTTTGAAACCTGAGGAGTACCTGGAGTTGCATTGCAATGGACATCTTATCCCACCAACAATGACGCTGGCAACCATACGAGCACACGTGTGGAGGGGAGGAGGTGACGTGATGTTGTACTACAAGGCGAATGGACGGAAGCAAATCAAGCATTTACCAAAGACTCTGGAAATACCAACACCGGCAGCCACGGCTGGAGTTCCCGCATCAACTGGCGCAGAACAGGCTACGACTAGCCAGGCGCAATAGGTTATGCTCAAAATGGGTGGCAGATGAGAAGCTGTTACATCACTGATTCTAAACAGTGCCTTTTGGAGTGAGTTGCGGAATTGGATCGCCTCTTCTCTCCGAGGCGTTAATGAGGAGACGGAGTGGATAGTTTTGTTTCATTTCACTGTACAAATACATATCGCTGCGAAATTCTCTTTAGTAGTTACAATGTACAGTTCCGAATCTTGACTCCTGTGCAAATGCTCGCAATATGCTGCCCAGGGATGCGATGGCCAAAGATGCGATGCCCACAAATGCTGGTCTATGCATAATCACTGCCGTCCACACCACCGAGTGCGTTGATGGCCCACTGATAACTCCCTAAGAATATTGCACCTCCAGCCGAAATCCACAGCACGCGAGGACCAATGCCAGCGAAGAAAGCTCTAGGTCCGGAATCTCGCAATATGCGCGAGAGCATCTCTAAAGCGGAGACTTTCTCTCTCGCCAGCATGAGCCTCGTCTTCAAGACATCGAGTGGAGTCGTCAGGCCCGCCGCCATTGCTCCTGCAACGCTGCCAAATACTGCCGACTCGAGCGCTGTTACACCTTCTGGTGTGGAGCCGCCTTTCCTCCTATCCAGCACGAGCCGCGTATCTCCCTTGCGACTGGCCGCCCACTTCTTCAGGCCCTCCCACAGCGGAAACTGGATGATGGTGAACGGCACCTCACGCATGATAGTGACGCTCCACCCGCGGTACAGCTCTCTCCACACACCAACCACGCCAATGCTGCGATACTGCCTTACAATGGCGGCGAGGGCATCAACAGAGCGGTCATACTGGCGGGCCTGGGCGCGCTGCTTAACAACCTCGGTGGGGACGCGCACCGCGCAGGCGGCGACCTCGCCAACGCTGGCGGCGAGCATGTGGCCGAGGGGCTCAGCGGCCGCGCTGGCGTTAGGCGCGCCGTAGCGGCGGCCCTCGGCGCTGTACGCGGGCGCGGGCGCGCGCCGCGCCGCGAGCGCCCTCTTCGTGCCGTCGTACACCGCGAAGAACAGCGCTGCGCCCGGCGCCGACCCGACCAGCGCGGAGCCCACGCCGCGGTACACGCCGCGGAACCCGCCCGCCGCGAAGAACCCCGACGACGTCTGCAGCCGCGTCTTCAGTGTGTCGATCGGGTACAGCGAGAGGTCGACGGTTGTGCCTGCGAGGCCGCCTGCAAGCAGCGACTTTGTGAAGGGCGTGAGGAGGAGGGTGTGGGCCTGTGGGGAGGGCGGATTGGCCATTGCGGTGGTTTAGAGTGGCATTTTGGGGACGCGTGGATGTTGGCTGCGGAATGCGGGAGCGGTTGGGTGTTTAAGGTTGAAGGGAACGAAAATTGTTTGGTCGGAAAGATGAATGGTCGGGGATTTTTTTTCCGAGCTCGGCCGATTTACGTGCGAGGCTGCAAGGCTGAAGGTGATTGGAGTTTAGCAGTCTCAGGACCTGTACGTTGAGTCTACTTCAGTGTGGGGTAAAATTTCAATTAACCGGTCCATTTTCTTTCAAGAAGAGAAGATCCTATGAAGTAAGCCAAAGTATTGAAGTTTCATAGCTCTACGTCGTGCAACGAGACATCAACTGCGATTTTAGCACGCAGAGCAAAATGTGGCGTCGATTCTCAATCATTGACATAAACATTGACCATATGCTGTGATGTTCTCGAACGAAGATTGTTCTCAAACGAAGATGATTTGCATTATTGCCACCGTAGTGCAGACCAGTAACTCCGCTAAGATGCATATGCTAGAATGCAGGTGTCCTCCAAATATAAACAGTAAAAGTAACAATATACTACACTTTCCTACATATTATAATACGCTTCATGAAACTTGTCCTCGGTTTCACTCTCGCCTCCTCTACTCTAGATATCTCGACGTCTTCTGCGCTTGGGGTTGGGGTTGGTGAAAGAATGCTGACAGATTTCTCCTCGATCTCGGCAAGGCGTTCAAGATCCCCAATCTTCCATGCTTTAAGGAACAGTAAACATATGGCGGCTGCGATGTACGCGAAACCAACGAAGAGTTGTGCACCCAGGTATTTGCCGGTGTGGGCTGTAATTTCGAGCACGATTGGCTCAGCAAAGGTATCTGGGAGAACGAGATTGAGTAACGTAATTGAGAGAGCTGCCGGGAGATCTCTGAGGCCAACAACTTCCGCGCACACGGGTGCAATGGTAGCCCAGTAGGTTCCTGCGACCGTACCTGCAATGAAAGCGTAGAAGATCAACACCTGCATGTTTTGTGAGCAACTCTGTTGGCGATCGATTGCGTCACGGGGATTACCTACGGCATAGCTCTTCGCAAAAGTCCAGATTACGAGAGCAAATAGGCCGCTTGCGAAAGTCATGGTTCCAGCCATATTTATCCTTCCGAAGCTGTCACTGAAATATCCAACTGGTGGTCTCCCGAATACCTGGCCCAAGTTCAACACAGCACTGATGACACTCGCCTGATGCGGAGTCAATCCAATATAATTAGCGTAATTCGGCAAACTGAAAATAAGGACGACGAATCCAAGCATAGTGAACATGCCGTAACCCTGGACCAGCCAGAACTCGACTCGTTTGAACATGGTGTAGTCAAATCCCAGCTGCCTTGTACCAATATGCTTGTTGCGGTCTCTGAGAAGCAGTGCGCAGGTGAGGGCAATGCTGCCGGAGACAATGCCAATAATTCGAAAGGCCCACGGGAGCGACATGCGTTTGATGATGGCTTCCGCCGCCAGACTGTAAATAAGACCTCCAAAACCACTTCCAGCGGCGCCAATACCATTGGCTAGTGATCTTCGCTGAGTGAACCACTGCGGGATGATGCCGATGGAGCCAACGAAAAGAAATCCCATGCCGTAGCCGAAGCACAGTCCTTGGGTGACCAGCAATTGCCAAAATTCGCGTGCGAAGCTGGCACCGATGAGGGCCAGAAGTTGAAGGAAAACGCCGATGAAGAGACATGTTCGCGTGCCAAAGCGGCCGACTATAATGGTGGCGATGGGCGAGACAAGCATTGCTTGTGAAATGGACAGGCCGCCGACGAAGGCAAATCCGAGATATGTGACGCCAGGAAAGACATTGTTTTCGAGATAGTTTGCAAGAAAGACGCCGTAACTGCTGTTAATGCCCCATGTTTGTGCGTTCAAGAAGAAACAACATGCAACGCACACCCAGCCATAGCCGCCATCGAGAGGTGTGATGTCTGGAGTCTCGGGAGGAGAAGGCGGGAGTGGCGCGATCTGTGCCAGGGTATCTTTGGATACTCCACTCTCATTGGTGCTGGTTTCGTGGACGCTGTCAACCGCCTTTTCAAAGTCGAAATCCGGAATGGTTGTGGAATTGTCCGTCTCAATGGGAGAGGCAGTGGCCATTGGAGTCACAATTGGGAATACAAAGGCCTCATGGTACACGATAAAGAAAAGGTCGAGGTCATATACTACGAAAGAACATGGACGTGAAGGCCTGAAAAAGAGAGTTCGTGCGGATCATGCAGCTGCAATTAATACTCGGCACGTCCACCACCGAAATTGAAGCTTTGAGACAGCGCACAATGAATCCAAAACATCCAGTAATAGAAAAATCACGAGAAAATCCTATGGAGTCAGGTTTTGCCGGTCTTCCGCTTCGCCCTATATGAAGAGGCCATGCCGCCGCGCACGGCATCGAAGGAGGTTGTGAGATGTGGGGGATCGGACGGGAAAGATTGCCTTCCGTACTTATAGCATACTTTATATTCGGAGAAACTTTAGCCGAATGCCAAGGGCCTTATGATACAAGCTCTGTGCTCAGCCCTGTAGGGTGTCAAGCATAACGTACCAGGCATCCACACATGGTTGCTGTGGTGCCACAAGAAAAAAACGAAGAAACAACCACCAACCTTCTATTGGCGTCTGCGTTTCTAAAACCCCACTCCATCCTACCGTGACGCGACTACGAATCGAATAGACATCCATTTGCACATTAAGTCTTTGTTAGCGATCAATCATTCTGCCATCTTCTGCTGTGCTTCATTCCACTGCACCGTGGACAAGCCCTATCCGCGTGTCAACAAAAGCACAAACACATTGCATTCCAATCGATTAAGCCTTACCACTTTGCTAAAATGCCAGGGACAACCAAAGATCGGGTAGCTGCCACTCCAGCTCCGGTTTTTTTCTCCAAACAGCAGATGAGTACGTGCATTCCGTATACAGTGCTCTGTCGAAGCCACATTTCACTCATGCTTGCTCAGACTCCTACCTCAAAGATCTGCGAACGAATGTGCCATCGAGACCGGTTGGAGCTAGGGCACCTCCAACCTCTTTCGTTGCTCAGCGGAGAGCTCTCTTCGACTCCACTTCCGAAATTGGAGACGGACAGGCATCGGAGAATGAGAGCTTGGAATTAGGTCCAGACGCGCCTCAGCCATCGCCTGCATACCCGTCTTCCCAGGAATCACGTCGGTCATCAATGATATCATCTCATCGCGGGCGTCCATTAGTACGACATCCCAATGATCCTCCTAGGCTGGAAGTTGACATTGGTAAAGACGAAGAAGATGGAAACCCCGAACCTTTCATTCCTTACACAGAGAGTGGTACTCGTTGGATGGAGAAACAAGAAGTTCGCTCAGTCAGCCAAGCACTTAGGGATATGGACCTGAAGGATGAGGAGCGACTGTACAATGCCGCACAAGCGGAAGCATCCGAACTCGTCTGGAAACATCAGAATCCCAACGCACCTTACCGCAACCCAGAGCAGCCTTACGACTATCATGCGCATCTTAGGAAGGGTAGCCATGCTCGAAGCAGGAGCTGGATGAATGATCTGAACATGTCGAAGAGGCGTCGCGATGGAAGCTCAACTCGGTCAGTCTCCAATGGCAGCAAAAGTAGTGGAAACAACAGCAGTCGCATTCCGAGCGATTCGTCCATGAAATCAACAGCCAGTCCTATCACTCCCGTCGAGGACTCTTTTGGTGACGAGCTGCGCGATCCAGCGAAAAGTGCGGTTCATTTCAAAGAACCTGCTCCAGAGAAAGTAATTTTGAAGGATCCGAAGGGCAAAGTCACTCCACCGAAACATGACGACAGCAACCAAGATGAACAGACGAAAGTTTCAAACTTGGCAATAGCTGCTCGCATGGTAAGCAACGCAGCTCCAATCAACCTTCGCAATCCGTTCGCAAGAGCCAAGCAAACCAAAACGGGGACTGCACCTGTTAGTGGACTAGGAAAATTCGACAAGATCGAAATTCAGCGAAACCCACCAACTCAATCACGTAATCCGGCTTATACCACCAATGACATGAGCTTAGATCTCGATGTTAAACCAGTGGAGGAAGATATCAAGATGAGAGACGGGATGGAAGTCAGAAACTACGACATTCGCAAAGCGACAAGCATGAGCCTAAAAGACCGCAGTCCAAATCTTCCCACTCCTGCGATGGTATCCGACAGTCCTGGTAGACCGATCGTTAGCTTTGACAAAAACTGGAAGCCAAAGGATGTTCAGCCAGAGGCCACAAACCCGGTTCATGAGAGAACACCGTCGCCACTGGATCTTCCGGATCCCGTCATGAAACGCTCTCAAACTGATCCTGTCCCAATGTTGTATCCTCCAGCTCGTAGTATTCCAACTATTGCTATAGGAGAACCTGTTGCCAGGCCTTATTCCGTTCCAACCATCCAAGTCGATACCCACCCTTCAATTCCGACTATCGCGGTCAACGACATGCCAACTATCTCAGTGGAAGCTCCTCCAATCCCATCCATCGCGGTCAACGACGCTCCTACAATCTCCATCAGCGCTCCGACCATCGCAATCAACGACATCCCAACCATCTCAGTCAACGACGTCCCCACCATCTCCATCAACAACACTCCAACGATTTCCATCTCCAGCTCAACTCGGCCACTACCCAACCCCTCCCACACCGCAAAGCAAGCGCCACGACCGACCATCCCCACCACCACCAGTGGCACCGCCCTCTGCGCCGCCTGCGCGCTCCCCATCTCGGGGCGCACCGTGACCGCCGCGGGCGCCCGCTTCCACCCATCGTGCTTCCGGTGCCACGTGTGCAGCACGGGGCTCGAGTGCGTAGCGTTCTACCCGGAGCCAGCATCCGCGCAGGTGGCGCGCGCGGCATCGGAGGGCGCGGCGGCCGACCCGTCGCCGCGCTTCTACTGCCACCTGGACTACCACGAGGCGTTCAGCGCGCGCTGCAAGGGGTGCGGCACGCCGATCGAGGGCGCCGTCGTGCTGGCGTGCGGTGCGTCCTGGCACCCCGGCCACTTCTTCTGCGCGGGTTGCGGCGACCCTTTCGATGCCGACACGCCGTTTGTGGAGCGCGATGGCTACGCGTGGTGCGTGGCGTGTGCCGCCAAGCGCTACTCTGGCAAGTGCAAGAGGTGTCGTCGGCCCATACTCGATACTGTTGTGGAGGCGCTGGGCGCGGAGTGGCATGAGGAGTGCTTTTGTTGCGGGGTGAGTTTGGTCTCTGTTTCGTTCGAGTTCCTCTTGTGTGTTCAGATGCTTGTGAATGCGATGCTGACTAGTTACAGGAATGTAAAGGGCCGTTCAAAGATGGGAGGTATTTCTTGCGTCCTGGTGTTGCCGAGCCGTTTTGTCCTGCGTGCGAGGATAGAAGAGTAAAGCAGCTAGCGGGTTAAACAGGAATAAGCGTCGAAGTCCATCGTTTCTGCTGTTGGAATGGTTTTTCGAGGAGCTGAATGAAATAGTCAATCATTTACACAGCATCATAGCATCGTTAAATGGGAGTATTTGGTATTGGGAGTTGTAATGAGGCTTCCTTTCAGCTAGGCAGTCGGAGTATCAGTGATAGGAGACTTCTTTCACTTAAAAAAAAAATGGACTTGCATAATCATACAAGAACAAGAAGCAACAGGTAGTTCGGTATCAACGGGTCTTCTCATTGTGCCTCGCTAGAGATGCAAAGTGATGTGTAAAGCCATTCTCATACCCGTGTCACCATCTTCCAACTACGCAGACGGCCAGTCAGCGCCATTGAGAGAATGGGTGGTCGTCGATAGTGTACAAACAAGCTGACCGGCGTCATCCTCCATCGATCGACATATTAGAGATTGGGTGGTTATTTATACACGGAGCAAGTGGACCGATGTCTTCAATCCCCTACACTCAATCCTCAGCTCGCCAGTGGGTTGTATCTAGCCGTCGCCATGCCTGGACGGGATTGCTGATCCTCTATCTCGCCCTTCTTCAACAACTCAATCAGATCCTTCATAACGTCCGACACAATCGCCTCCGTCTCGCCCTCGACCAGAATGTAAAGCTTCGGTGGATCATCCGGACCCGGCTTCGCACCCTTGGCATAGTAAGTACCTTTGTTAGTGATAGAGCAGTTGCCCTTTTCGAGAAGTTTCGCAATGTTGCTGCGATTAGTTGCTTGCCATCTTGCACGTTGTCCGAAGTCGTTGATTTCGAGCGTTGCATGGAATGCGCCGGCATCAGCTACATGCAAGTTAGTAAAATAAGTTTCTACAGGCATGATACAACAAAACAAAGATGAAAGGGAAATACTTACGTCCTTTGTTATCCAGGGACTGACCAGAACGGATCGTGTTCTTGGAAGAAAGTCGAGCTGAGATATTAGCAGCGGCGAGCTGAGCCTTTGAGAGTCCATCGGCACCGCCATATGACATTGGAGCCGTTGAATCGGTAGGTACTTCTCGTTTCTTGATATCGATCTGAATGTTGTCGAATTGCTTGAGTCTAGCGCGTGCTTCTTCCGCAAACGATGACTCTTCTGGTTGTTGTTGTTGTTGTTGCTGTTGTTGGCCGGTTGCCTTAGCCCATATGGCCTTGGTCATCTCGTCTTCATTGTCCGACGTATCCAACATGTCATGGCTTGCTTCTTCGACACCGGCATCAATACGAAGAGTGCGCCTCTCAGAATTGTGTTCTTGATCCAGTTTTTCAAGACCACGTCCACCGAAACCTGAACCACCGCGCTGGGCCTTGCCGGTCTTGACCTGCTCTTCGAATTCATCAACGAGGTCCTGCAACTCCTTTGGCACTTCGCGCTTGGAGATTCGAAGTGCCTTGGCCAGTGGCTCGGCGCAGTTTGCTTGCGCCGGAGAAATAAAGCAAACCGCTCGACCAGTTTTACCGGCACGGCCCGTTCGACCGATGCGATGAATGTTGTCTTCCATGTGGTCGGCGGGATCATACTCAACGACGAGTTTTAGCTGCTCAATGTCGAGACCACGGGCGGCAACACTAGTGCCGATGAGAACAGGAACAGCTCCAGATGAGAAGTCAGCGATGGCGTCGGTTCGATCTTGCTGATCTTTGCTACCGTAGATCGAGTTGCAAGGATAGCCGTGCTTGAGAAGCTTGTTCAAAAGATCATCCGCAGTCTTTTGTTGATTGACAAAGATCAGAGTTCGAGGATCATCATCCTCCAAAGAGAACTCGCCTAGAATCTTGAGCAGGGAATAAAACTTCTTCTCTTCTGGAATGACAAAGACTTCGACCGAGACGCCTTTAGGAATAGTACTCTTTCCGGCAACGGTGATCTCAATGGGATTACGCAGATAGGTGCGAGCGATTGAGTCCATTTTCTTGTTGAATGTCGCGGAGAAGCAGCAAATCTGTCGGTCAGGACGGACGTTAGCGGCAATCTTTGAGATTTGAGGCTCAAATCCCATGTCCAGCATACGATCAGCTTCATCAAGCACGAAGAATGTGACTCGATGCAAATCGAGCTTGCGGATTTGAAGCAATTCAATGGCACGACCGGGTGTACAGATCAAGATATCTACTCCAGCCTTGATCAAGGAAATCTGTTCCGAAATCACGGCACCGCCGTATGCTGCAATCATGCGCAGATTCATCTTTTTCGTAAATGGTCGGGCGTTGGTATGAACCTGTGTTGCTAGCTCACGGGTGGGAACAAGAATCAAGGCTGCAGGCGCTTGTGACTCCAGCTTCGATGGTAGAGGCTGCGCAGAGATATGTCGGAGCATGGGAAGAACATAGGCCAGTGTCTTACCACTACCAGTCTGTGCAATACCGATGAGGTCTCGACCAGACATTAGCGTTGGCAAAGCGATTGCCTGGATGGCGGTTGGTGCTGGGAAGCCCAACTCGTTCTCGATGACGGTCATGATGTTCATTGGAAATGATGCATTTTCCCAGCGCAAGATAGGACGCAGTGGATTCTTACCACGGATTGTGATGTTATCGCGCGCGAGGATAGCAGAGATTTCTTCTGGACTGAGATTCTGAATGTCTGCAGACTCCTTGTAGAAAGTCTTTTCGAACGGCGTGAGCTCAACCGTCGACCAGTTAATGACTGGAACATCCTTCTTCTTCTTCAGTCCTTTGATCTCGTTGATCTGGTCAGTGATGGTTTCCAACAACTCTCCACTCTCTTCATTTTCTTCAAAGGCCACTTCATCTGTATTCTCGTACAACTCGCCCTTGGCATCCTTGCTCTGGCCGTTTTCTGCATCCATTTCAGCTTCCAACTTAGCCATGAAAACATCGAGAGAGTCAGGTTCGTCGCCTTCGGCTGTGTCAACGGCGGTTGGTTGGAGTGTCATGTCGTCGTCTTCTTCATCCTCTTCTTCAGCATCTCCATTGAGCTCGGCATTGACAGTGCTAGGTTCGTCTGGCAGCTGCTCAAGTTTACGGCGCTTGACCTCTTCTTCACCAAGGTTGACATTGGAGCGCTTTTTGCTACCGGAATCAGCAGCACTCATCTTGAGACCGATCTTGCCGATGATTCGAGCGGGAATTGCCGATGCAGGTTGGACCGATGCTGAGCCTGAAGATTCGAGAGACGAAATAGATTTAAAGCCTGGCTTCCTAGTTGGAGCAGCATTGGCAGACAACGCTGGCAGTGTTTGTGAATTCGTAGATGTGGAAGGAGTAGACGGGGTTGGAGTCGCAGATGGTAGGTTGGAGGCAGATTGGAATCGCTCGGCCACGCGCTGGAGGCGGAGCTGACGCTCTTGAGCCTGAGCAGCTGATTCACGTTGGGTAGGTTGCTGCGAAGCATCTTTCTTAGAGTCGCGGGCTGGATCAGAAGTCTGTACACTGTTTACTTGGGGAAGTTCGGGTGGAGGGGAGTGTTCTTCAGTTACCTGCTGCGCTGGGCTTCGTTCATGCGGGCGCTCAGGGCGACGGTCGTAAGCTCTATCGCGATCATCTCTACGGTGGTCTCGATCCCTCACTCGACCGCCGTGAGGTGATCGAGGGCGACGGCGAGGTGAGGGGTCCCGACGACGTGGAGATTGGGAGCGGCGAGGTGGTCTGTAGGTGTCATCTTCGCGGCCGCTGGGTCGATAATTGTCATAAGGGTCGCGGCTGCCACGCTCATCGTAGCGACGACGGTTGTCACGTTGGTCGTCACGATAAATATTGTCACGATCGCGGCGACGGGAGCCGTCTCCAGCTCGAGGAGAGCGTGGACGAGCCATTCAGGCTCAAGGCGTCGAAGGACTCGGCGATATAGGTGGTGATCAGTGAAGTGGAGGGTCGAGGCGAGAAGAGATGAGGGTTTCGGGTGAGTTGTTTGGGGGAAAGAGGAAAGAGATGGGAGAAAGAAGCGAAGGACAACAAAAATAATAGTGAGTGATCCCAAAAGTGAAATGCTGCACATGTGCCATCGGACCGTCGAGATATGGTCCGTGCAGTGCATCGGAGAAACGAACTTCCTCAGCCTCACGTTTTTCAGATCTGGTAATAACGGTCAAACTTCACGCGGATCAGAGCAAGGCTAAGAGCTCTAGGAGAATAATTGGATACATGACAGCATTCTATACTACTACCAATAGCCCTACAATGCACGTATTGCTCCAGGTGGCAGTGGGAAACGTCCGTAAGTAGCTCACGTGTGCAGCTACTAGCAGGGTTATGAAAGGCGCCACAGCCGCAGCTTAAGCCACAGGCCAAAAAATTTCCAACGTCGGCTCCAAGAAACATTTTCTACTCGGCGTTTATTAAGTCGCTGTGGGTACCAAGCATTTCCAGAATTCCTGATATGGTCATGTCAAAATCCTGACGCGCATGTATCTCCCAGCAAATCTCCTCAAATTTTCCTTATTCTGTCATTGATCGCCTGGGTCGAGATCAATCCGACTTTGAAAGCTTCTCCGCATTGTCATACCAATCACCATGGCTGAGTCAAATTCCGCTAAGAAGCGGAAAGCTGTCACTCGTGACGTTGAGGCGGATGCAGTCAATATCCCAGGTGACGAATTTCATAGTGGCTCCCTCGACAGCGTCTTCTCCGATAGCGACGCGGAATCGTATCAGAGTGGGTCCGAGAGTGAGGAACAGGACGAACACGACGTGGAAGAGCAGGACGAAGAGGGAAGCGACGAAGAAGAAGGTGATGAAGAGGATGAATATGACCTGTCGGACGCTGAACAGGATGACATTGGCAAGCAAATCGCCTCGCTGAAGTCGAACAAAGCAGGTCGAAATGGAAATTCATCTAAAGACAAAGAGGAGGAAGGTCTACTCCCACCAATACAAGACGGATCAGAGAGCCCAGAACCAGTATTGTTGCGAATGGATGAGCTTGAGACAAATTACACGGTCACGACCGACGCCAATGGCAATCCCAGATACATCTACAAGGAGATCGAACCTGTATACGACTCGGATGACTCTGATGCCGCTGAGCAAGCGAACACAATCGGAAATATTCCTTTATCATTTTATGACTCGTATCCGCATATAGGTTACGATATAAACGGGAAGAAAATCATGAGACCTGCTCAAGGACACGTACTTGACGCTCTGCTGGATAGCATCGAAATACCAGAAGGATGGACCGGCCTCACGGATCCAGAAACAGGAAAACCACTTCAGCTGAATCAAGAAGAGCTTGATGTGCTCAGAAAGATCACGCGGAATGAGATACCCGAGGATGGATACGACCCGTATCCAGATTATGTAGACTACTTCACGCGAAAGACCGAGATCATGCCGTTGAGCGCTGCTCCTGAACCGAAGAGAAGATTTATTCCATCCAAGAACGAAGCAAAGCGCATCATGAAGATTGTAAGGGCCATCAAGGAAGGGCGAATAAAGCCGTACCGTCCACCAAACGAGGAGGAAGAGGATCTGAGCATTCCCAAGTACGACCTTTGGGCAGACGAAGCACCCAGACCAGACCATATCATGCACATACCAGCGCCAAAACTTCCACCACCGGGATACGAAGATAGCTATCATCCTCCGCCCGAATATCTTCCCGACAAGAAAGAAAAGGCAGAATGGGAAGCCACCGATCCCGAGGATCGCGAGAAAGAGTATCTCCCTCAGGATTTCGGCGCGCTTCGCAAAGTGCCCGGCTACGACAACGTGAAGATGACGTTCGAGCGGTGTCTGGATCTGTATCTGGCGCCGCGCGTCCGTCGCAGCAAGCTCAACATCGACCCAGAGTCACTCCTGCCCAAATTGCCGAGTCCCGACGAACTGCGGCCGTTCCCGACCGCTTGCGCTACGATATTCCGAGGCCACGAAGGCCGTGTGCGGTCTGTCGCTGTCGATCCCACGGGCTCCTACGTTGCGAGCGGCGGCGACGACGGAACAGTGCGCATATGGGAGCTTCTTACGGGTAGACAAATCTGGATCAAGAAGCTGTCTTCCGAAGACGCCGTCGACGCGGTGCGCTGGCGGCCAGGGAAAGAGCACGTGATTCTCGCGGCAGCAGTGCAGGAACATCTGTATTTCATTGTGCCGTACGGCCTACCGAGCCTAACGCCCGAGATGGAGGCGGCGAGCCGCGACGTGCTGGACGCCGGCTTCGGCCATCAAGCGAACAAGCCGGGCGCCGGCGCGGCCGCCAAAGACCCGCCCGCGAAGTGGACGCGGCCGCCGCCCGCGCTCGCCGACGACGGCGTCCTCCTGTGCTGCGCGGTGCGCTCGCCCATCAAGGTCATCGCGTGGCACCGCCGCGGCGACTACCTGTCGACGGTGTCGCCGCGCGGGCAGTCCGCGGCGGTGGCAATCCACACGGTGAGCAAGCACCAAACGCAGCAGCCGTTCCGGCGGCTGAAGGGGGCGGCGCAGAGCGCAGCGTTCCACCCGACGCGGCCGCACTTCGTAGTGGTGACGCAGCGGGGTGCGCGGGTGTACGACCTGGCGGCGCAGACGCTCGCGAAGGCGCTGCTGCCGGGCGCGCGCTGGCTGTCCAGCGTCGACGTGCACCCGTCCGGCGAGCACGTGCTGCTCGGCTCCTACGACCGCCGCCTGCTGTGGCACGACCTCGACCTCGCGCCCACGCCCTACCGCACCCTGCGCTACCACCCCAAGGCTATTCGTGCTGTACGCTTCCATCAGAGTGGGTTCCCGCTGTTTGCCGATGCGAGTGATGATGGCACCGTGCAGGTGTTCCATGGGAAGGTTTTCGACGATCTTATGGAGAATGCGGCGATTGTGCCGCTGAAGGTGTTGAGGGGTCATAAAATTGTTGGAGGGTTAGGCGTGCTGGACCTAGATTGGTGTCCTGGGCAGCCATGGGTTGTGAGTGCTGGCGCGGACGGGACGTGCAGGCTATGGTGCTAAGAGAGTTCTTCGCCTTGCGCCGCCAAGCTGAGTAACCGCACTGTAAATGATTCTTTCGAATCCCAGTCGCAATGCAATTTCTTCAACTCGTTCCAATATCCAGCTTCAGTTCAGCCCGTACCTGCGAAACTCGACGCGCGCGCTTTCGTGCTCCTGCGAGACACCTCGCCTTGCACTCTGGCCTCCACGGCACCCGGCGTGGCCGGATCAAATGGCTTCCTGCGCCGCACGAGCTGGTAGCCACGATCGAGCTCAACCTCAATAGCGCAGCGAATCTTGAGGGCGCCGATGGCCGGCCAAACACTTCGCTCGCCGCGGCGAATCCAGTGTTCGATGCTCGCCTTGCTCGGATTCTCGAGCAGGCGCACGAAGTCGGCAGGCGTGAGCTCGGGGACGAGGGTGAGGCTGGCGCCGGGGATGTTCTCGTCGAGGAGGAAGCGGCGCACGGCCGGGTTGAGCAGGCCCAGCGAGTCGAGCTGCATCAGGCGGTGCTGGAGCTCCATGCCGACGAGGCGCAGGATCGACGCCGATGGCTTCCAGCGCCCGTCGTAGCGCGGGTTCGCGTGGTGCAGCTCCGACCGCAGGAACGGCGCCAGGTACGGCCGCGCTTGCGACACGATGAAGTGGTTGACGTTAAAGAGCTCTGCGATCCGCGACAGCGGCGACTCGCGGTCCGACGTGTATACTGTTGTGTGCCAGGAGCGGAACGTGGTGTCAAGAGCCGGTGCCCAAGGCTCGATATTGCCGGCTTCGTCTTTGCAGAAGAGAGTTACCGAACCATGGAGTGCAGAAGCATTGGACGCTAGCGCTGCGGACCAGATTAAGACATTTGGTGCTGTTAGGTAATTGAGGACGTTGGGTACGCCGTCGCCGCCGCTAGTAGCCACAGTGATGTTCAGAACGCGTTTGGTGCGGCCGTAGGCCTCTTCAAAGGTAACATCACCGATATTCGCGCGCACGCACTGCTCTAGCACATCCACATCTAGTAGGCGGCCTTCACGAATGAGACGCTGTAACCGACGCATAGTCGTGGCGAACCAGTCTGAATCCTCAAAATTGAATCCGCTAGAAGTACCTTCGTCATCAGATTTGCTGAATCGATCTGTGAACGCCGTAAGGTCAATCCCATCCGCTGTAAGCGTGTCTAGGAGTTCGTCCTCAGTGTGTACGCCGACAAGCGCTGCGATTAAGGCTCCCGTTGCTGTTCCGGCGATGATTCGAGGCAGCAGACCCCGAAGATGAAGTGCCTTGACAACGCCGATATGGGAGAGTCCGAAGATCGATCCACCTTGAAGAACCAGAGCTGATCGACCGAACGCCTGACGGGTGTCGTGCAACACGTCCATCTTCGCTTGATGGGTCAAGCCACCTTGATATTCAGAAGACGTAGGGTAAGATGTGACATATTCCACTGCCAAAGCCACCTGCGTAACATAGTCTTCGATGAGTAGCTTTGTACCTGCGTATGCCCGATTGTACAAGTTTGGCGCAGTGATGTTGCCCAAATTCCTCACGAGTCCGGATCGCAGCAAGCTAACCAAGCTCAGGATGTCATCATCTTCGCGCGCTTCGATGATGGCCTGCAAGCGTTCATAGATCAAACGATAATCGTAATGTTTGCTCGTAGGGTTCTGGCGCCAGAGGTCATAGCCCAAGACTTCATCGAGTTGGAATGCAGCGGCTTCCCACTCTTCAAAGAGGCGTGCTTCTTTGATGCTCTCGATGAGGACATCTTTTGGCGTTTTACGATTCCACCAGGAATACAACCGCTGCAAAGGAGGGCCAATAGTCAGCTCATACGCTTGGTCGATAGTCGAAGTCATTCTACGGAACGTACGTTCAGCCAGAAGAATAAGACGTCAAGAGCAATGCTTGCCAGAGACTTCAGCCGGGCCAACATAGCTGCAGTAGAGAACGCGTGTCAGATGGTCCATGACATGATCGGAATTTCGGGTCAAGGCCGATTGTGGCGAAAGGGCCGTAGGGGTAGTTGGAGGTAGCAAAGTGCCGAAGTCTATCATAAATCGATTTTCACATGCGTCGGCGGACTTGCAAAAAGCAACCGACAAAGGACAACCTACTGGGTTTAGAGGGACAAGGCCTATCGATAATAATGACGACGGAGCCTAGCAATGTACCGACAGCCCGACAGTTTCCTTGGTCGTCCCATCGTTAATACCCATTGTCGCAATGTGTTGTGTTAGTTGTGTAAGGATGCTACTGCCGACGGATCTGCGTATGGGTCATGACGATTGCGGCATTTCTTTGAATGCAGTTCGCAGGCTGAAAACAACAATCCATCGCCACGTGATAAGGCAAATGACAATCCATTGTCGAGATACAATATGCTATGTCTCATACAGACTTCTAGATCTACAGAGCGATGGGAGCATTTCAAGCTCAACGTCGACTCAATCGTGACACGGTTCTCAAAACCAAACGCCGAACGATCCGCCCTTGTTATCCCATATTCGTTCAAAACGCCCATGCCATGTCGGTCGTTCATAGCAAACGCCTATCAATGCCACGCTACAACGCGTATGAACCACAGTGAGAGCAATCTAGTAGCAAATTAAAGTATAATGTGTCCGAACAAGTTCCCTGTTAAACCGAGACTTCTCCGGGGTCGTCTTCCGCAAAGCCGACCGTGTCCTCCCAGCCCAATTTCGTCGCATTATAGCTGGCGCTGCCGTTCCTGCCCACCAGCTCTCCTCGGTCCACATGTTCGCGCTCAGAGACCTCGTTCCAGATGCGCTGGAAGTACATGCGGAGGCTGCGCAGGCCGCGCAGGTAGCCGCGGTCGACGCCGGTCGGGTCCTTTGGCGGGCACCGCGCGCTCTCCGGCAGCGCGTCCTCCGCCGTCACACAGTTGGCGAAGTCGACGATCTTCAGCTTGATGCCGGAGCCGTGCCGCTTGTCGCCGTTGTCCTTGTCGTCGGGCGTGACCGCGCCGTCACCCCGGTCGTACAGCATTAGCAAGCTGCTCGCGTAGAAGCGGTAGCCGGGCAGCGTGCGAATGATGGCCTCCAGCTTTGCGATGCCCTCGAGCACGCGTGGGATGTGAGCGACGGCGGCTTGGTAGGACCGACCGTCCCAGAAGAAGCGCATGAGTGCATCTTGGAATTCTTTGCCCGCTTTGAGGTCGCGCCCATAGTACTTGTCCTCAAAGATGTATGACTGCGACTTCACGTTCCACACCTGCATACCGCAGACACGTACTCCAAGCTCCAGCGATGTGGTCATCTGGCACTTGCGTCGTTGGCTACGTTGCTTCTTCTCGTCGGCTTCCACTCCATACTGCCGCGTCCCCATCTTCAGATCAAGAACACACGGCTTGCTCATCCCCGCAGTGAGGTCTTCGAGGAGTAGAAACAACTGTGTACGCTCGCTTTCATCTTGGTTGACGAGAGAGAGTTTAGGGTTGAGCGGAGGAGGGTATTGATGTTGCATGTGCTGGAGTGATATGCTCGGTCCCGTGGGGGGGTTTATCTGCTTCGACGGCGAGGTGTTTTGCAAGCGAGATAATTTGGTAGTGCTGTTCACTTTCTTAACCGTGCTTGGGTCTTCATCCATGGCGAATACATCATCATCTTCCTCCGCATCACCACCGTAGCCTTCTTCTTCGTGGAATTCTAGACTTCTACGCAAGCTGCTTTCAAGATCATAAGGTCGTCGTCGAAGTCCACCACCTGAGTGGCGACGACGCGAAAACCGTGATGTGACAGAAGATGCTCGGTTTTCAGCCGGTGAAGGAGGCCGTGCCAATTCTGGCATATTGGCGAACGCTTCTCTCGCAACAGGAGCGCTTACCGCTGACATACTTGAATGCTCGCCGTGATCGCTATGTGTCTGCTCATGCACCGTATCGGTTCCTTCAGCGAAGGCAGTGTGTATGTTTGAAACGTCGGAGCTACTTCGATAAGCTCCCGGAAGTACTCCTGGTGGGCCAAGTCTTGAGCGACGACCGGACACACCGTGGCTGCGCTCGTGACGGCGATGATGATGAATCGGTGGAGCGGTAAAGACTTCTCTCAATACCTGCTCCTGTAATTTGCGGTTAACCGTTGTGGCGCCCCAACTTCCGTACTGCTTCATTGGTGGTCGAGAAGGGCTGGTCTCTGTCGAGCCGGGGTGCGAAGACACGGACAGACGGTCAGCACGGTAATCAGCCCGATGGAGTTGAGTCAACAGCGAAGGGTTAGTGGGTTGCGTATTGGGAGTCGAAGGTCTCGAAGGAACTCTGAATAGATCTTCGGGGATGATGTGGCGATTGTTCTCGAGGATAACTTCGGGAATTGGAAGGATCTGCTGTGAGTGACTGACAATGCGCGGTTGATCTTCCGATACGCCTAGAGTGTCTGGCTTATCAGTAACGCCATTATCAGCAGCAAGTTTATCCTGAAGAAGTAGTTCATTCACGTTTGGTACGTCGTGCAGCAAGTTATCCTTGGTCTTCTTACGTTTTGGCGCTTTCCGGTAGGTTACGTTCAAAACGCCAATATACCTGCAATTATGAAACATATTAGCACACCGATTCCAAAATTGAGTCGAGAAGAGGCGGCTGGCTTTTTGGATTCCACCATGAGGCTTCAAAAGACCGAGAGTGCTCTTACCTTGGAAGGAATTCTAGTAATTCCGGGTGAAAGCGTTCTACAGTCTCGTAGAACTCATTCTCCCGGTTATTCAGTTGCTTGCATACGGCGCGACGTGAGAACCGGTAGACGGTACTATGACCGCCAACTTGATGGTTGTAGGGCTTTAACTTAACAGCTCCGACAGGGTTTTGGATATCGTATTCGTGACGGTGCTTACGAATAGCTTGACTAGGACGACGTTGCTTCGAGGTTGCCGTCGACTCTAGACCTTCATTCGCACTTGATTCATAACCGTATTCGGATTGAGATCCTTCTATTGAATCATAATCCGACTCCGAAGAAGTTGCTGCGGCTTCGTTCGTGGACGAATACTGCTCAGGTTCCTCCGTAGAAGACGAGTCTTTGCGCAGATCTCCGTGCCAACAAGATTTGTCATCTTGAGACTGTAGGGAAATTTCAACTTCCTCAGGGCTTCGACTGACATGTTCTTCCGCTTCACGTTGAGTTTCATCAAACTGTATATCATCCACAGCGGTCTCTTTCTTCTCAACGTTTGTGGTAGAGTCATGTTCGCCTTGACTTAAAGGTTCAGGAAGCACCTGACGATGAGGAAAGTAGAAAGCAGATGAGATGCGTTCGGGTTCGGATTCCTCTTCATCTTCCGGGGCCAGTTGCGAAGGTTGAGACATAAATTGGCTGAAGTTCTGGTCTCGCCATTTGTGTATTTCAGCCTCTGATAGCTGTAAATCCCCAGCAGGGACGCTGTGCGATAATTGAAGATCCAATCCAATGGTAGATTCGGCTTCAATAGATGCACGATTTGAATCCGACTTTGGAAAGAAGACTTGGTTAAATATAGGTAGGAAAGCCATGGTTCCGCTCCGCTCTCCCGAATCGGAATGTTTGTGAAGGTCGGTGAAGCTCATTCTCGATGCAATGGGTGTTTTATCATCGGAGTGGCCAACATCTTGCATGTCACCTTTTAATAGGGGCTGATCTCCCACTTTACTCAACTGTTCCAGGGTCGATACCGACTCGCTCGGATCTTTTGAACGTTCTTTAAGGCGGCGAAGTTCTTCGGCTGCATCTTTCTCTTTGAACAAACCGAGATACTGGCTTGCCTTGCGGCTTCTTGCAGCGGTCGCCGGAGTGTCAGTCCTGGGCAAGGTAGCCTCTATTTTCTTATCTACATGCCTGCGATTGCTGATCCTGCCTCGTGGCTTGCCGGACAAAAGTTTCCCATCCATTGAGGCCTTGCCTTCTCGCCATGCGCGGTACAAAACCCGCTGTTCTTTGTCAATGTCATCCTCGTTGAACGACACATGTGCTGGATTCCCTAGAGGAGTCGAGGGTCTCTCAAATGGTGAATCGGCGAGACTGAGACCTGGAGGGAGGGCAACGGCATCGGTGGACTGACCCATCGGCACACCGCTATGGTCTGTCTGATTACTTCGTGGCTTTCGAGATCTGCTATCGGCAACTCCAATTGCGTAACGCGGTTTGTCGAAGCGGCGGTTTTCGGGCCGCTTCAGTATAGAGACGGGATGTTTGGGTATAGGGAGCGGCGTTGTGTTAGCCAGTCCCGTTACCTCTCCTTCAGCAGGCCGTGCCGGAACTGGCGTATCGTCTTCTTCTTGTGAGTCATCATGCTTTCTTCTTGCGCGTATAGTGACGGGCTGTGAGGAAGAGGCGGAGGAGGATAAAGCCGGAGGAGTTGAGGAATACGTTGTGGCAAAGATGCTGTCCCTTTCCGAGAGTTGTGGTGAATGTACGGTGGTTGTCCACAAGGTGTTTAGGGCATCGGTGGTCCGTGATCTGCCAGTGACGGCGAGTGGTTTTGGAGTTAGGTCAGGATCGAGGTCAGCGTCGCCGCCGTTAAGATGCGTGGGAGAAGCATGGTGGGGATGCTGGTGGAGGAGGCTCTTGCCAGGTCTCAGCTGGCGAGATGGCGAGGTCTTATCCGGAACGAGAGGGCGAGATGACATTGAGCCGACATTGGACAAGTATTTGAGGGCGTGGCTTGGTGACTGGGCCTTCTGTTGTTGCCAGCAAATAGCGGTGGGACAGCGGCATCAGAGCGTACGACTTTCTCCGACGGCAAGCGGGCGTGCGCGCCAGGGATTCGACAGTGGGAGGTGGTTATGGCACAGGTACGGACGGGCGCACGTTCAGCGGACGGGCAACGTGGGCGGCAGCGGCTGTGTCGATGTGCAATCCGTGTGTACGGGCCTGGAGTGACTGCATTGTGCGCTCCGTACTCGGTATCGAATTACCGTGACGATGGCCCAAGTGTGGGTTGCGGTTGCAGCAACCCACCCCGGCCAATCAGCGCCCACCCGCCGAACATGCAATAGGCGTGTCACGCCTCAATGGACAACCGCTCTGTTTTGCCTTCCCTTCTCACATTTGCTGCTCTCTTCTGAACCCGGTCCGGGCGCTGTGGGGAGGTAACCTGAGGTAAGAGACGCAAACTGCACCATTCAATTGTCGTTGCTACGTCTGACGGGAAATGCCATAGCTAGCCACGCCTTGGAGCGTGTGCCATCATACACCTTCCATTGGGCCTTGTACGGCCGTGAAACTATCTAAATCAGCACTTTATTCCACGCTGTTCTATCCAAATCGTCCCGTCGGCGCGCGGCAAAGTTTCCAGCTCCCCGCTACAATCCGCCTTGCCCACGTTTGCGCCCTGAGAGCCCCTACATTCTACCGACGGAACGCGCAATTGAATAGCTCTCGGTACTTTGGATGCTCCGCCGATCCAGTCTGTTTGTTTGCACGGCCAAACAACCTGACCGCTCTTCAAATCGGCTGTGACCAATCGATCAAAAACGTGGCTCCCTTGCAGCTCTGCCATGCAAGGGTTGCTTTCTATACGGAAGCTCCAGATTGCTGATGAAAATGCACGGGTGAACCCACTTCTTCCGCAACGTAGCTGAGGCATGGAAGCCCGAAAAATAACGCCAAAGCATCCCGACCCGTTCCCACATCGCCGAACGCTACCGGCCTGCCTACCGAGTCGAGATGTCCACTCAACGTTGCCCGGCTTGGGGTTGGGTCGTGGCGTGAAAGGCTAAAGGGCCGGCTCGATGGAACAGCTTCCGCAGCCGTTGGCTTCTTTCGACCTTGTCTGGGCCCAGATCGTCATGTCCTTGCGAGGCCATAATTTCTTACAGGGTTGGCATATGCAATTGTTAATTTTTATGCAAACTGCCCGACGGCTACTGGCTTCATTCAAGCAAGGCATGCTTCATCCGAACTATGCGAGCACCCGCAGCAATGGATACCGATCCTGCAACAAAATTCTTCTACATTAGAGCCGTGCGCCGCGTAATTCCCGGCCTGATACAAGTTCAGAAAAGCAATCTCCAAAGCAAAAAGTCTGTCGAATCACTGGGATAAGCCAACGACCATGCCGGCTGGCGGGCTGGGTATCTTCCGTGTCCGAGATGCTGACGTCCTCGGCAGCTGCAATTGTATCCGCCGGCTTTTTCATTGACCCCGGCCGTCATGATATCAACGAGTATAATCTTTATTATCATCAAAGCTGACAAAAGTTGCGCCGCGGTTGCGAGCTTTATCTCCAAGCGAGTGGCTGCGTGGCTGCATGCTCGGGGACTTATCAGTGCATTTGCGAGTGGGAGCTCAAATAAGACGTGGAAATGTCTTGGGTTCCGACTAGCCGACTTAATCTATCATTAGCCGCCGAAGAAAATTGATTCTCCTATTCGCTTATATTCGAGCGTAGAAACAAGAAATTCTTGCCACGACGCCCGTCGCCTGCGACCATGCTCTCAAGGCCGGATCGAATACTTGCTGATAAAGTCAACAGCATCAATATCGTTCGTCCGATGAACCGGAGTCGCCGAAAAGTGGACACAGTGAAACCGCATGAAATTCATTACTTCGTTGTAGGCCGTCATTTGGAAGTCCGGTGTCCGCCGTTCCATCTTGTCCTTCACGTTTCGTAACCCTTTGCACTCTTGTTACAGTCTTACCATTCTTGACCTGAACCTGCCCGTAGCTGCTCTAATGAGTCAATTCTTCCCAATCTTTCATAACCGCGGCCCCTCAGAAGTAGAGAGATGCCTGCCTGAATTATCCTAAGCTGCTTGCCATGGTCCCATCGATATCCGAAGATCCAAATCACAACACATCGCATCTGCTCTAGATAAGTTTTCGATTTTATTGTCAGAATTTGGGCATTTCTGACTTTCAAGGGCCAGTCAAATAGCGAGCCTGGGTCAGAGAAGATGTTCGATTCAACGACTAATCTCCATAAAGCTTAGCGTTGTAGCATTTGATCGACTTAGAGCCGCGCAAGTTGCTATGCTTACAAACAGAAGCTTGGAAATCGGAGCCTTCGCTGTCGTATGGGTTGTATCTAGTGCTTTATTGACAAATGAATTACATCGAGCAGTGAATCAAATTGGAGCTATGGGACGAGTATTTAAGAGTCTCGGAGCCGTTCGATGTCCCACCCACTGCAGGTATTCTCACTAGTTGTAAGCCATACGTCCAACGCAGAACACATCAAACCTCCAATATGGCACCAAAGACAGTTCTTCTCCTTGCTCCCGCATCTTTCACTCCGCCTGCAATGTACGATATCGCGGTTGACAAACTCAAAGCTCAAGGCTATGAAGTCCATGTTGTCAATATGCCAAGCGTTGGTCGTAAGGAACCAACTCCCAATATGAACGATGACTCCTCTGCAATTGGTGCTGAACTCGACAAACTTGTTGAGCAAGGCAAAGACGTCCTCGTCATTTCTCACTCCTACAGCGGCATTCCCGTTTCTGAGGGCGTAAAAGGCTTCGGTAAAGAAACCCGTGCAAAGAAAGGAAAGAAAGGAGGTGTCACTCGCATCCTCTACACTACAGCCCTCGTTGTAAAAGAAGGCCAGAGCGCCGCGGACCTTCTTGGGCAAGGACCGCCGGCAGCTTTTCTCAAAGTCGATGTAATTATTCGCACCGATCCCAGCGCGCCCAAAGAAGGACTAATGGCTGTCTCAGGGCGATTGGATGTCTCTTGACCCAGAATTGCATGCAAACGTTACATTCACCGACCTTCCTCACGAAGATGGTGTTGCGTGGACGTTGAAAATGGAAGAACATTCGGCGCCAAGTTTTGCGACTAGCTTGTCGTATGCAGGATACAAGGATATCCAAGTGTCATACCTATTGTGCGAACGCGACAAGGCTGTGCCACCCGAGATTCAGCAGAGCATTATTGACATGATTGAAGCAGAAAGTGGAAAGAAAGTTGATGTTCATAAAGTGCAGGCTGATCATTGTCCGTGGATTTCAACGCCCGACGAAGTCATACGGGTGATCCGCGAAATTACCACCTAAGACGCTTCTGCTGGCCAGAATAGAAATATACTCAATTGATTCCTCCCAGGCAGAGCTTTTCCATGTGCGCATCTTTCACGCTACGACCACTACTACTCAAACAGATATCCCCACTTCGCCTTAAACACCGGAATGATCTTCCAGCCAGAAGGATCCCAGCTCTTACAGCCGGGTGTAATCATGAATGAGGGCATAGTGAAGAGGTCGAAGAGGAAATCTTGTTCCTCGATGGTCGCGCTCTCAACGATTATCTTGTCTCTAAAGCTCGGGAACGGGAACCAGTCTATCCAAAGGTAGTGAACTGCTTTTAGCTGTAGCATAGTTGGATGTAGCGATTGTGGTATGTTGTCGGCCACCGGCTTTGATTTCCCTGGGAAACAATGACCGCAATGCATTCCCAAAATACGACCGTTCTGGAACAGCGCAAAGTAAACGAGGTGGACGTTGGCCGGCGTGAAATTCAACAAGTTCATCGTACATGGTTGCATTGATAGCTCAGCCTCCTGCTGGCTAGCTAATGTTTTGTTGACCCGCGGTACCACCTGCTGGCTAGCAATTGTCGATGTCTGTTCACATCGCGTGGCTTGAGAAGCTTTTCTCGCTTCAGCTAATCGTTTTCCTAAAATACAATTGAGACACATCATTCCTTAGTGAATTTTGAGCCATTCTGACTTACTGCGAGCTCGTTGGGCAAGTCTGTCTTGAATCTTCTTCCTTTGACGAGCGTCCTGAACCCCTATCCAAACATCTCCATTGTTCTCTTCCGTTGACGAAACAGAGACACTAATTTCGGGCATACTTAGCATGTATCAAAACAGTACGGCAATGTCCGATGTCTTCAATCAAATATACAAAGGAACTACCGGCTTGAGAACGAATATGAAACCTGTTAATCGTATCTTCTCGCACAGTCTTCATAACTAGTTAACAGCCCTAGCTTACAAATCCAACACGACACCCGTCCGACAACCACGGTTCCATAACATCAACCTTCTAGTTTCAATTTATACAGTTCAGTCCTTCGTATTTGAGAGGTAATGATTAATCAAGACGCTGCTCGTTCTAAATGCCTTTGAAAATAGGTGTGGAAGTATCGGTGTGGGAGTCTGTATACTGGTGGCATTGAGACTCGCATGGATAATGAGACCTGCTCCTGCTTTTGAATTGGAACCATCAAGAAATTTCCAATTTTTGGCAATCCTCACACTTTACGGAATAGGATCACTAGGCTCGTAGTTATGTGGAAGCTGTCCGAGAGCCTTCTGGCCCCCAATCGTAAATGCTGATGCTCGTCGTCTTAAAAGCCCAGCCTACTCTTCGCATTTACCAGCTTCGCACTACCCTTGTCTATACCAACGTCAATCTCCCTCTTCTTTCCAATTGCGGCTTCTTCACTGTTCTCCTCTTTCTGATATGGTGATATTTCTGGTAGGCGTCCTACCGAAAGCTGACCAATGGGTGGCTTAAGTGATCGGGTACAAAGATTTTTGGAGTGACCTGTCGACCAGTAGCATCGCTCAAGTAGGCTTCAGACATACCTGAGTCGTGCTGATCTGTATGTAGGAGTTAGATTCACATGAATTAGTACTTCGACACAGTCTGGCTCACCAGAGAGTCCGCTCTGAGGACCGTCGCCTAGTCTCCAGGCCAATTGGGCTGATATGACAGTTCTCAATGTGTTTATGTAGCTTCTCGATTCAGTTGAATGATAATCCATGCAGTTTCTTGATGACTTCGCCGCTTCCCTTGCTGGATTTTCGTGCACAATCACCCCACAGGCACCGATAAGCAGAATTAGTTGCGCGCAGATTCGAATCTAGATGGAGTTTGATGACGTGCTTGCGCAGCGTTTTAAGGTTATGCAACCGAGAGCCGCACTTCTTCCATTCACAGTTGAACTCTGGATATTTCACATCTGGCGGCTTCCGCTTGGAAATCCTCGTCCTGGCCGTACCCGAAGAGGTTGTGACGGCATCTAGGGGCTATCTCCAGCCAACAGGCTCGCCTTTCTTGCTTGCTATAGGTTTGCCTCTGGTTACCATTGCGAGGTGATACTCAGCATACGGCGCGCTCTTCTTTGAGACGACTGGCGCAGCAGAAGGCCTCATTGTGTCGACTGGCAAACTTGAAGATGTGTCTGTGGCACCGCACTCTGCTACAGACTTCTGAGCAAACACGCTCTCATGTGACTTAGGTTTCGTGCCAGGGCTTGATGGTCGTATATCGTGTTGTCTTTCGTCATTCAAGCCATTAGTATGGGTGACTACGGGTTCACTGCCCACTTTATGTGGCATATTGGGATTCAGTTGGACGTTGAGCGCATCTTTGCCTGCGGCTACCAACGGCGGTTCTTGTGGGCTTCGTAAGACAGTTGCATTGCCATCGCTTCCGGTAATTGTGTGAGCTATTGGTCGAACTCCATTTGCCCGATCCTCTTCTGGATTTGGATCGGCCTTATCCGTCACAGAACCTTGGTGAACGTCGTCAATTTGAGGAATTGGATCACCTGGGTCGATTAGATCCCAATGAATTGTAGAAAGATCAGTGAAATCGTTGATATGCCTAGGAAAAGCTGCCTTGAGAACTTCGAGGTGAGAATTCAAAGGAGCTAACTCTGGGTGTTGTCCTGCAGCCAAAAGTACATCTCTCGCAATGGTCCTTATGTCATACCGACTTCTCTTCAGCGCGTTCTGCTTGTTAATCGGTATCGCAAGCCCTTGGTTCTTCCACCTCTCATCTATCGAAGCGTTGAAGGATGGAGCTTTATTTTGAAATGCAGAAGGGTAGCTTGGTGAAGGCTCTGCTATAATTGCAGCCCGACCCTCGACTCCGGTTCCATTATAGGTTCCAAGCACCGAAACTGGTTGTGACGGTAAGAAACTTCCTAACGGGATAGCATACGGGATCTGATGATCATAATTCATTGCAGTTGATGACGTGTGGCTAGGAGAAGGGTATTGTGCTGTCCCGGAGAGTTGAGATAGCTCTGAAGCGGGTCTGAAAGACCAACCTTGGCCGGAATACTGGTTGAAGCCATAGCTGTGGTATGGATGTCGATTTTCTGCCATGAATAGCATATCGTATAATTCTCCTCAGCGCACCCAGACGGAATCTCTCCAAGAACAGCAGCCCGTTCGCTCATCACATTGGAGTGTATTTAAGCGGTGAAGCTTGTAAAGTACACACTGGATTCAGGTTACACAATATTGCGCCAACATACTCCGTACTCTCAAACATAACGTAAGGTACAAATAAGAAGATTAAGGCCCAATGGCTCCTTATTAGGTGGGTCGTCGCACCTCCTATTCTTTGCACGCATTTGAGTCCCAAGTTTCCATCGGTGCTTCGTTTTGCCGCGTTTCGACATCCCGCGGACTGGATTTGTTTCTTACGTTCACAAGTTCCGTCTTCGAAGAGAAAGATTATTTCCATTGAAATTTGTGATATACCTCGAATGATAACAAGTCATTGGTTTCAGTTCAACTACTGTCATTCCAAGGTTCTACGAGTTACGTTAAGCCGCGAGATTCCGCTCCAGTGTAATAGAAACAACCGAGTAGTGCTCGTCGAATGGTAATTTTGAGAGTTGTATTCAATTCAGAACACTTTGCGATGAATGTCACATATTTACACCTCCATCAAATATGTTTGGCCGCAGAAACGAGACTAGATCGCTAAATAGTCTTCTCGGCAGTCCATGCAATGGCTGCAAGCAGTTATATGACTAGCGTAGAGTAACACTCAGGCTCATACTAGGCCTTCTCATGTGCGAAAACTCTCTGGAATATATCATAGCCTGGGGGCTCGGACAACGAGAAACACCGTTTTCAGTTGCACCATTCAATCAACGTGAAAGAAATTTATCTTTGGTCGAGCTTCAAAGAGTGTATTTTCACCACTTCTCTACGAAAGGCCTGATGTCGATCTCCCAAGTGAAGGTTGATCTAGGCTGGGTATGAAGATTCCAGTAAGAATCTGCAATACCATCGGCACTGATCTTTGCATCCGGACCAGCTTCCTTCAACCATTCCCTCGTTCTAGGGATGTCAATGACGCCATCAATGATAGCATGACTGACATGAACGCCCTTTGGGCCGAATTCCTTTGCTAGTGAAGATGACAGAGCACGAAGCGCGTGTTTCCCCGTATTGAACGAAGACATCAAGGCGTTGGCCTTCACGGACGCAGTTGCACCAGTGAAAATCAGAGTTGGCGGGTATTTGGAGTGATCGGCGGCCTTAAGCAGGAGTGGCAATACGGCCTGGGAGAAGAGAAAAGCTCCACCACTGAGGCTAATCAGCTAGACGGCTCGTCATATACATGTCTATTCAGCGAACTTACACAGAAACCTTGTAGCTGGAGCCGAATTGTTCCTCAGTCAGCTCCAGGAATGGCTTCCTGTAGAATGCACCGCTGGCATTGAAGATACCGGCCTGCGTCATACAATTAGTATCATATTCTTTAGAACTTTTGATTAAATGCGTACAGCTGCTTCTACATCTTCTCCAAACTCTTTTTTAATCTCAGCGAAAGCATTCGCAACGCTCTTGGCATCGGATATATCGGTGCTGATACCAATTGCCTTGCCACCGCTGCTATTGATCTCCTTAGCCAAGCTCTCAAAATTCTCGGGATTGCGAGCAAGAAGAGCAACAGGGTAAGCAGCGGCAAACTTTCGAGCCACAGCCGCACCGGTGCCGGGACCGACGCCTGCAACAATAGCGATGAGCTTAGCCATGTTTGATGTGGATGAAAGATGGCGGCTGTAGCTTGATAGTCTCGGGAGTGCCAGATTGGAAGTGGAAGACGAGAAGAAGTGGAATTGGAACTAGAATTTGGGCCGTACAGGGAGTTGTATTTATAAAGGCTGATTATCTGAACAACCTGGGGCTGCAGGTTTGGTAGATGTCGCCATTTGGTGGAACGGCGGGCAATCAATCACATTTCGTCCGCGTCCCCCGCAATCCACGCTGCTTAATTATTAATACGTGCAGCTCTTGGTTTAAGACACAGAAGTTTCGCCCTTTTCAGATTTCCGTCGCCGAGATTTTCAAATCCAACATGAAGGCGCTGATTGGGAGCGTGCACGAACAAGGATAACTCTCGGTGTTTTGGCTGTCAAAGCGCGCCGAATTCGCCCAGCAAGCTCCATTTCTATCGATGCTGACACGACATCTTAATCCCCGATAATGTTATTAGGGGTTACGGAGACTTAAAGATTGAACATCCCTTGGATCACTGGACGATGCCAGAGCTTCAATGTCCTACAATTTGATTCCCGTGGGCCTCCAAAACCTTCCACTCTCGTTACCGACTCTGACTTTGATCGTCATCTCGGCGCTCTTTACTGTCTATCTCTTGACACTGATGCCGCGGCAAAAGAATTTCGAGGTCAAAGGCAGGGTAGTGGAATCTACTAAAGCATCCATTCCACGTCCACTATACTGAATATTGTAAACAGACCGTCGTAATCACCGGAGGCTCTCAAGGGCTCGGCCTTGGCCTTGGGAAGTTGCTTGCAAAGAAGGGCGCAAACGTCGTGATCGTTGCGCGCGATGTAAAGAAACTCGAATCCGCTTTGGAGGAGATCAAGGTCATGACGTTCCATTTCCTGTGTTTAAGTTCTCCATGCTGACTTCGAACAAATCAGGCCTCCGCACCCAAATCTTCCTCCCAGCGATTCCACTACATCAGCGCCGATGTCACCCAGCCAGCAGAGAACGAACGTATAATCTCAGAAGTAACAGCTTGGAATAATGGAGCACCGCCAGACATCGTCTGGGCAAACGCAGGTTCCGCCTCTCCAACGCTCTTCCTCGAAACCCCGATCGAAACGCTACGCTCACAAATGGACATCAACTACTTCGCATCCGCATACCTCGCCCACGCGACACTAAAAGCCTGGACGACGCCCGCACCCAAAGACGCAAGCGCCAAAGCCATCGACACCTCGGTGCCGCGCCACTTCCTGATCACGTCGTCGGTGGTCGCCTTCTGCGGCGTCGCGGGCTACGGCGCATACGCGCCGGCCAAATCCGCGATCCGCTCGCTGGTCGACACGCTGCGGTCGGAGCTAAACCTGTACAACGGGGCGCGGCAGCACGGCCGCGGCGCGGCGGCCGCGTACCCCGAAATCAAGATCCATTGCGTCCTGCCCGGCAGCGTCCTGTCGCCCGGCTTCGCCCACGAGCAGACTCTCAAGCACCCCGTCACCGCTGTCCTCGAGGAGGGCGATCCCGCTCAGACGCCGGATGTGGCTGCGGAGGTGGCGCTGCGCCGCCTCGAGAAGGGTGGATATATCGTCACTACGCAGGCACTCGGCGATCTGATGAGGCTTGGTGCGTTGGGTGGCTCGCCGCGCAATGGATTACTGGGTATAAGGGATACGATCGGGTCGTGGATCGTCAGTACCGCGTGGCTGTTCATTTCGCCGGATATGGAGAACAAGGTGTTCAAGTGGGGGAAGAAGAATGGCGTGCAGGCTGATGCGAAGGTCCGTTCTGACGCGGCGGGTCACTGATATACGACTGTCAAGGCGAGGCGGTGCGGTCTTATATAGGAGAACTCTTAGGAGATTGTAGAGCCGCACATTCAGATTATATATTACACCCGCCAAGCGGCCTTGCCTTCACCACTCTACATGCAATGCTTCGAATGCACTGAGCCCCGCGAACGAAGAATCCAAGCTAAAGCTACCCACGCAGTGACCGCTACCCTCTTTGCTACCACGCGATCCAAAAAACGCCTTGCATGACCGAACTGCACTTTTCTTCACAGCACGAAAGCAAAGCATCCCGAAAACCCTCCCGCAATTCCCAACCAATGAGCATGGAAGGAGCAACACGGTGCGGTCCGCGCTCAAAGGAACAGCGCAAAGACGCCCGCCGCGCCCGCGAGCGCACCCGACGCAAGCTTGATGTTGGCCGCGGCGGAGCTGGACTTGCCAGTGGCGCTGCTGGCGGTGGCGCTGCCGGAGCCGGAGGTGGTGCCGGCGGAGGCAGCCGTGGACGGAGGGGTCGACGTGGTGGTCACGACGGACGTCTGGTTGCCGTTGACGTCGACGGTCAGCGTGCTGTTGCCGACGACGACGGTGTTGAGGCCCTGGCTGAGGCCGGCGTAGATCGAGGCGGCTGCCGGCTCGCTCGTCACGACGGCGGGTTGGCCTGGTTGCGTGGTGACGGGTGTGGGCTGGCCGGTGATCACGCCGAGCGAGTTGGTCTGCGTCGTGTACAGCGTTTCCAGGTTCGAGTACGAGACTGTGGACTCGGTGCTGTTGGCGTCCTGGGCGTTGACGGCGGCCGCGGCGAGAAAGACGAGCGCTGCGATGTACTTCATAGTGGTATATGCGTGGTCGTCGAGAATGTGGGTTAGAAGTGTTTACGCGTCGGGAAAGATGAGAGACGAAAAGAAGAATTGGACGATGGCGACTGCGAAGAAGAAAACAGCAGTGCAGACGAAGATAAGTTTCTTTAAGATCGACAAAACTTAAGAAATGTGGTGGAACGAAACGCGTCAGGATGCATTCACTCTCAAATATGCCGTGCCGCTTCTCCATCCCCTGAACGCCATTCAGGAGAGCAGTGGGCGTTTGGCGAGCCCAGTCCCTACGGCAACCCAGCGAAAACCAACAAATCGCCCACAATTTCCCATCTCCCCCAACCTTAGCGGCTCCCCACCCTTGCTGCGCCGGCTGCTACTTTTGGGCGGCTTGAGGCTGTACTGCCAATCGTATCGAGCCAACCAGACGCCACAACGGAGAACAGATCGCTTTCGTGGCCTTGCGAGATCTTTTCTTCGCGAATAGTGGTAATTGCAACGGCGTCGCATGGTTTCAGCATCTTGACCTCCCACTACACCTTACAGTACGCACCGAGATTCTCCGTTATGCGCCTGTCCAACCGCAGCGACCTCCTTTTTGGATGGCATGCAGCAATTCGCCACAGTGACCAAGCTTTTTGGTTCTAGTTAGTTATGGATACTCGATCTCTCGATGTTGGTGGGCCACTTTGCCACCCAATAGAAATTGTACACCTTCGTTGCCACCGTACCCCAGTAGCTACATGTATTTGGCTCGGCTTTGACTTGCACCGCCTCGATGCCAGAAACCCTCTAGGCGTGATATATACCTGTATCCAACATGGTACAGAACTTCCTCTTCATGCCTTGATGTCTTCATGACGTGGAGCCCCACTGGCCTTTGGGTTTTCCAAGATCGTACACAATCTTTCCAGTCGCATCACTTGCGTTATCAAAAATATTAACGCCACTGTTCATAGTGTCAGATTACAACGATTTACACTGCATTTTAATGGGATCTTCTTCGTTCACCACAAGCCGACTTCCAATTCTGGCCGTACCGAGACGGTTAAACACAGAACACCTGGGGATTCGTCCACCTTGGCTGCAAATTCGACAATGCCGTATTCCCCTTCGCTAAGTAGCTTAATGACCTTTGGTGGATTGTGGTTTCCTCGAATTGACCATCCAGCCCTTTTGTCCTTTTCCTTCCTTCGATGTGTCATTAAAGTATCAAGGGTGATGTTTGAAGGCTTGTTGACGATTTCAGAGCGCCAGAGAAGGTTGAATGGTGGTGTGCCGCCGTTCAATTCGTGCTCAATAATAACTACGAAGTTATTACCCTTAGGCTTTTCGAAATGAAATGCTGCTTCCTGTATTCCAGATCTTATGGGAGCGCGAAGAATCCCGTCGTCGACATCCCAATGTCCTAACGGAAAGACAGATGCAAAGCGGTAGCCAGGGGTTTGAGATGATGTATCAGAAGGAGAATCGACTGCCATTCTGTCGTCTGCAGAAATAAAACGCGCTTTGATTGAGAGCAGACTGAGGATTAGCCAGTCTTTCCTCCTATACGGGTCGAAACTCTTTATATACATAGTCTTTCGTGGCCACATATAGCCCTCGCTCGTAGATCGACAACTTCCAAATCTCTTTAAGTAAAATCTAAAATCATACGAGACTATTTCAGCCGAACTTTTTCATGAGCATTATGTTCGAACACTTCGGTTGTCCGGATCAAGTGACTATTCAATTCAACAGGCTGTCCGATTCAATGCATGCTCCATCATGCATGCACTGTGCCTCCAGCTACAACAGGCCCACTTCGCAGATCAATAACAACGCCAAACCTTGAATATGCAAAAACGAAAGCTCCTGAAACAACAATTGAAGTGGCCTCTTTACATCGACTCATCCTGCTTGTCCTTTGTGTCTTGCGCTTGATGAAACTGTGCAGCTTGCTAATCGCAATCGCTGCACTCATGGACTTGTGACAGCGAATCTTGCTTTGTCTTTGGCAATCTCGTATTGTACCCTGCTAAGCCACGTCTCATAATCCAGATTCTGCAAGACGGCCGTGATTAGGCCTTTTCCGAGAACGCTATGATAATTAGCAGACCTAATAAAGGATCAACAATGCCGTTGGTCGTCCAGGTCTACCTCTGAACGTTACGAAAGGCTGCGCAGAAGATTCACCTCATAAAATAAGAGTTTTCCTCGCACATAATGCCATTGGCATGCATTGGTCTGATCCTGCTTGCGAGACTATGCCTCTTAGCCATGGCGACGAAGCCTGCTGGTCTCAACCTTGGTCTACGTCGGCAATCAAGCACAAATCCGACTGGCCAGCGACACCAAAAGCGAAGTACAACGTCCACGACCCTCACCCAGTTCTCGGGATCATATTTTGTCAATGTCTCGCTTGGAACGCCGCCGCAAGACATGGCCTTGGCCCTCGACACCCTGAATGGTGATACAATAGTAAATTTGGCTACTTCTGTGTTCTGCGCCTCCACTGCAAATAACTGTTCACAATATGGTACCTACAATCCTAGCAAGTCGTCGACTTACACCCTCCTCAACAACGAGTTCTCCATTCAATTCGCGGATGCTACCGGATTTTCTGGAGATTATATTACGGAAACTATGAAAATCAGTGGCATGAACCTGACTGGAATCGAACTTGCAGCAGCAATTGAGTCTGATTCTTCTATCGGTACACTCGGCTTAGGTTTAACTACGGAGGAAAGCATGGTCTTGGTAAATGGTAGCCAGCCATATCCTAATGTTCCACAATCGTTAAGCAATTCTGGTGCTATCAATTCGCCTGCCTATAGCCTTTGGCTGAATGATATCAATGCAAATGCGGGGGCTCTCCTGTTTGGTGCTGTAGACACGGACAAATATACTGGTGAATTGAGGACGGTCTCATTTGTGGCGCCGAAAGCCAGCACAGCGCAATTGATCATACCCTTGACAGAGATACAAATTGGAGACGCGATAGTCCTAAACAATTCGAACACGACTGCCTCAGTCGATCCCGGCACAACACTCACGTACCTACCGGAAAATGCGACAGATGTCCTCTTTAACTTAGTTGGAGCCCAGTACGACACAGATATTGGAGTTGCCATCATAGACTGTGCTCAAGCTGAAAACGCTACCGAAATAATGTTCACAATGTCATGGCCCATTGTCAACGTGACGATGAAAGAGCTTGTGATACCCGGTACGATCGAAAATGGTACTGAAGTATGCTTCTTTGGTATAACATCGAGTGTCGCGGACAATAGCTATATATTGGGCCAAACATTCTTGCGGAGCGCCTACGTTGTGTACGACCTTGCCAACTATGAATTATCGATCGCGCAAACCATCTTCAATGCTACAACCTCGAATGTAGTTGAAATCACGAACGGTGTCAATGGAGTACCAGGCGCAATACGTGCACCTACATCAAGTGCTACTTCAACGGCATCCAGCTCCCTTGCTGCCACATCGACATCAACAATAGGCACCGGACAACCTGATAAGGGCTCGCACAATCTCAGTGGCAGTGCAAAAGCTGGAATCTCGGTCGGCGTCATTATCGGCGTCACTGCCGTTACATTAGCCATATTCCTGTTATGGCGAAGATATAGAAACAAAGCTGCCGCCCAGCCAACGACAACGAATGTGGAGGAATATGCTGGGAAGCCGGAGTTGTCGGCCGAGGAGAAGAAGCTAGTCGAATTGTCTGGAGCTGGGAGAGCTGAACTCGCGGGACGGAGTTCCAATCATGCCGCGGTATCTGAGTTACCAGGCAGTATGCCGCAGCCGGTTGAGCTAGATTAGCCGCAGAGTTGGCATTTAATTAATTGTGTTGCTTTCATGCGCAACTTCTGCACTAACATATGTACTATCAGTGCAAAATCATAAGTTTGGCAGTGGAATAAATCGGTTTCGTTCTCGATTCGGCAAACTTGATATTTGACTGATACTTCTCTTGGCGCATTTAGGCCAGAGCAAAGGAAGGGATCCTTGGGTGCTATCAACGGCGGCAAAGGTCCCAGGACGTAGAGTTACAGTGGTAAACTTGGATGGATATCCTGACTCTATAGCGTCGTAGGTTGGATTAAAGCTGGAAAGTTCTATATCGATGTTAATAAGACTATAAGTTATCCAGCTATTCAAAGACAGGGAACTATCTCAGACGATTAAGCGAGATATGGCGTGTTAGAAACCCAGGCTGCTACGAAGCATCCGAAAGCACCTTAGGTAGACGAAGGTTCTAAAGATCTCCACCATGGCTGATGAGATTTATCCCACCGTTTTTTGAGATTTATCCCACTCCGAAGTACCGAAATCCACCAAATTCGCTATAACATCGCCATTTTGAAAGCTATTTTCTATTTAAATAATTTTTATTGTATATTTTGAAGTCTAAATAGTTGCTAGATATCGAAAATTAAGGTAAAATCGATTATGATATTTGCGTCGTCAAAAGTCATGCTAAGAATGCCTTACTGCCTCAGTGCGATATCTTAGCCGGCGTCCCCTAATTTTAGCGGCTCCATTGGCTAATTTTGGGGTACCCTCACTATTATGTGGCGGTTAGGCAACAAGGCATTTTAGCATGACTCTTGAGTCGCACTTTTGTCGAAGTGCAGTACCTACTCACCAACTTTGACGCGCAATTTAATCACAACTTGCAGGTTTATGAGGCTCTAAATAATAAGTGATATTACCTAAGACTCAGAATTCTGTTTGAATGTTTAAATAAGAAATTATCTTCAAAAATGGCGATGTTATGGCAGATTTGGTGGATTTCGGTATTTCGTGTGGGATAAATCTCAAAAACGGTGGGATAAATCTCGCCAGCCCTCCACCATGAGGAACACACGTGCAATGAAGTAGCACAGTCCGCACATAATGCCCCACGTCTGCACTGGCATGAACTGCAGAACCAAGTTGAAGCGAAAAATAAAGTATGGAAAGAAAGCTGTAGTAGGAGGATGCCAGCAAAATGCCATATCGTTCGCTCGATAGAGGCGGGAAGTGAAAGTTCCTTGCAAATACGGTATTATTTCTACCCAAAGCAGTTAAGCCATTACGCAGACTTTTGTAGTTTGTCAAAACCCTAGTTGAGCATATTTATTCCACTCTGAAAGAAAATTCATATCTGAGGAAGACAGATTCAGCCATGGGCAAGAAGCGCCCTGCATCTTCTCTAGAAGCCGAAGAACCTACGAACCTAGGATTTGAATCTTCAACCGCAAAACTCAACATTCGCAGCTACGAAGATGTTGCCAATTCCGAGGACGAATTTCTCCTTCAGCGCGACAAGATCTTGCTTGACGAGCGCCCGGAAGCGAAAAGGAGGCGGAGATTAGGAGAGGAAGAAGCTTTACTGGAGGCGTCAGACGAGGAGGTTCTAGCTCTGCCCGAAAGCGAAAACTCAGATGACAGTGTCTCAATATCCGATGAAGACGAGATCGGTAATGCCAGTGCGCCTCGACCTAAGGTTCCTAAATCAGAAGACGAACCTCCGAACAATGCAAACCACGAGGATGAAGACGAGGAATACGAGGGTTGGGGTGATACGCGGGACGCCTACTATGGCGCTGACGCTATTGATACTGAGCAAGCGGCTCTCGAAGAGGAGGCTGAAGCCAAGAGACTGCAGCAGAAATCACTACAGTTAATGAGCGAGGCTGATTTTGGGTTCGATGATGACTTTGTCGAGGAACATGCTGAAAGAGTGGTAGATGATATGGAAGAAGACGTCGTTACAGAAGTCCTACCTGAACTGCAAATCACCAAAGACATGAGTTCAGAAGAAAGAATTAAGGTCCTCAAGCAACGATATCCCGAGTTCGAACATATCGCAAAAGAGTTTCTGGATATGCACAGTATGTTGGAAGAAGCGAAACAGCAGGCACAGCTAGCGAAACACTTGATATTGCTGAGAAAAGCCAGACCGGAACCAAATCCTAGTTCAGAGTCCGAATCACATCCAGCCATCCTGAAGCACCACGTTTTAGCAATGAACTTGGGAGTGGTAGCCATGTACTTTGCTCTCCTTACATCGACAGCTGATAAGAATGGCAATGCACTTGCGAAGCCGCCAGTAGATCTTCGAGAACATGCAATTATGGACAGCCTATTGAATAGTAGACAACTTTGGGCCGCCGTCAAAGACATAGATTATCCCGACATCAACGGCGAAATCAAAGCACTTCGCGACCGCATTGCTGATGAAGAGCAAGCCGTGAAAGTTGACACCTCGGAGGTGAGAGTCGCAGTTCCACCCTCTGAATCGCAAACATCGAGACCAAAGAAGAAGAAGAGCAAGGCTCAAAAGACTGCCGAGGCAGCTGTAGCAGAAGCAGAAGAACGTCGTGCAGAGAAGATGCGCAAACTGGAAGCTGATCTTGCTTCACTGTCTACTCTAACAGCAAAATCTCTGGTCACCAAATCCAAACCCACAACGAAGCCAGCCAAGAAGATTGCTACGAAGTCTTCCAGTCCAACTGCTTTGGAAGAAGGCTCAGAGTTTGGCGACGAGACGCAGCTGTCAGCTCGTGAACTCGCGGAGAAGGCGCAGCGCAAGAAGACCCTCCGCTTCTACACCAGCCAGATCGCGCAGAAGGCGAGCAGACGTGGCCTTGCGGGGAGAGATGCCGGCGGCGATATGGACATTCCACACCGCGAGCGGTTCCGGGAGCGTCAAGCAAGAGATGCTGAGAGGCGCAAGAAGAAAGACGATGCTCTAGATGGTATAGCTGTAGACATCAGTGGAGATGATACAATGAGCCGCAGTATGGGCCTTCCGAATGGTGACGGCGATGACGAAGACTACTACGATATGGTTGTCGCTCAATCCAAGCAGAAGAAAGCCGACAAAGCTGCTGCGGCGCAAGCCTACTCGCAAGCTCAGAAAGAGGGCGGCAGAGTCGTCGAAGAGGAGACTGTTGGCGAAGATGGAAAGAGAAGAATCACATACGCTATTGAGAAGAACAAAGGCATTACGCCGTCTAGAAGGAAGGAAGTAAGGAATCCGCGAGTCAAGAAAAGGATGAAATACAAGGAGAAGCAAAAGAAGTTGGCTTCTGTGCGGCAAATCTACAAAGGAGGTGAGGGTAAAAGCGGATACGGAGGTGAGTTGACTGGAATCAAGATAGGATTGGTAAAGAGCGTGAAGTTGTAGTATGCATAGTACCTAGTATGTGCTAATACAGGACCGCGAGGCCGCTCGGAGGATCAAGCATAGAAATCCAATCCAAGAATGAAATGCGGTCATCAAACATGATTAAACCAAACGCGCCTGTCCCTTTGCTTACTGAGTATACAAGCCTACTTAGTCGCCAAAACGCCCGTACAGTGTTTTCCTCCGCTAATCTGGTTGGTGAGTAGGGTAGAATGTCAAAACATTCTGTCGATTTATGTGCGCAATGAGCACAAGGCACCTGGGAGTGCCTGCCACAGGTTCCATCGAGGTGCACTGTGTGTCGTGACACCTGCGAAACCTTGATAGTACCTAGTAAAAGAATGGTGATCTGTCGCAAAGATCCATTCCGGCTCCATGTTCAATCCCTTGATGGTGTCCCAACTCCAACCTTCTTCTTCTTCTTCCTCTCATCTGTGTTCCGGCTACAAATTCTTTAATCATGAAATCACAGCGTAGTAATCTTCATTTCGCCTTAGGTATTTTCTGCATGTAACGTGGTGAGAGATGTGTCGGAGGTTTGCCACCTCGACCTCGCCATTCCAACAGCTCTTTTCTCCGGGCTTCAAAGATCTTCTTGTCTTGCTCCGAGGGATGCGGTGACGTATGGAAGGATAGAAAGCCGACGTCCACTACTTTCTGACCTTTGGCGGAATGTAGGAATTTGGCGTGAACGCTCCGAGACACTGGCAGCCGAAAGAGATATCGGATCTCGACCTGTGGGTCCATTTAATTAACTGTCTGCATTGCAAAAGAGGATGCCAGAATTTCACTTACCATACGAGCATGTAGTTGTCTCCACCTCTCATGAAACGGATCTATTACGCCATCATCGGTCTGCTCATCCTCCGGCACCCAACCCTTCCCAATCGCCTCGTCGGATATCTCTTTCCATATCCGCTCCCTCCACGCCACAAAGTCTGAGGAGGCTAGAGTTTTGGCCAGTTTATCGTCCATGTCTTCGGTCGGTCGAGGAGATCGTGGGGGCATCATGGCGACCAGCGGACTTCCGCTTGCGCAAAAAATGGGACAGAGTAGTAAGAATAAGAAGAAAATGAGTGCATAAACGCTTTCGATCAGAAATAATGAAGAGCCGAGCCTAGGCGACAGGTTCCAAACAGGATGGAAGAATTTTGACTTGCAGACCGGTGACAACAATGACTGCGGTCTCCCAAGGCATCGCTCCGCATAGAGGCTGAAGTCTGGAAACTTCCGGATGGTTGCATCGAGAGGGCATGCGCCCACTCGGCAAAGCAGCGCCGCCGATTGGACGATCGACGGTGATCTGAGTGAAAGGTCACCAGAACATCGTCCATCTCTGTGATTCCCTGGTTATGATGCGCAACTCAATCTATAAATTCACGGCCTATATGTTGGCGACCGTTATTCTTTGTCACATCAACTGCATCTAATCAGATTTCACTGTGGCGCTTGTCCGTACTTCCAAACTTTACCTAGACTCGCATGCCGAGCTGAATCTGGATTTTCGGCCGCTACAATTCTTTGTGGCTTCTTCGTGCACCTTCCTCTCACGCTAGAAAAAGTCTAAATCGTTCCTTCATGCGCTGAGCATACGCTAAACTTAGGAGTTCCTTGGGTTTTCCTTGGATGAACGCTCTGGAATCTGAAGTTATAGGTCGACTCTTCAAGCGACAGATGCAAGATTCAACTTAAATTTCTTGTATTCGTGTCGATAACAATCCTGACATAGATCACCAGTACTTCCAACCCCTTCTTTCTGCGGTAGAATAGTTGCGACTGCCGTCTAATGTATTTCCATATCGACATCAGCCCAGATCTCAGGACGATCATACGACTGAGATACTTAAAGTTTCGGCTTGCAGGAAGTGCCTGATATATCGACCAACAAGATGCATTATTCACACAGCCCAAAATGTAAAGGTGGAGGCATCGGGCTACGTGTGGGGTAAGACGGGAATGGCCAGCCAGAGTATGAAACGGCAAGTCCGGAGGGTTTGCAACCATACCGCTTCGGGAAGGAACCGCGCCGGGAAAAGGAGCAATAGGTATCCCAACTGCGTGGTTGCTGTTCGTGAGGAAAATTGTTCATGCAAGCCCAGAGCATAGTTTCATCTTGGGTCCAAAATCCCCTGCGTTTGTTGCTGGAAAGTCTGCGTGTACACTACGCTTTAGCCAGTGCTCCCGACCTAACCCATTCAGCAATACTCCGGAAGGAATCGCCCGTGCTCGAATTACTGCTGTTCTGTCCAATCCAAGATGGAATAGCTGTCGAAACAGAGCAAATTCCAATGGTGTGATGCTCTGTGGAATTTCAGGTCCGTACAATCCCTGCTATTCCATATCTTAGACCAAACGCCGCAATCAACGGCTGTGGGGACGTGTGGGAGTGGTTTTCCTTTCAATTGACTATCTGCTCACCTTTTTGTACATTCTTTTCGTCTTCATGATCCTCTTCATACTGATCGAATTTCATTAGACTCTGTGGGTCCCAAGGTTCACCATCAAAGCTGCCTGACTTGGCTTTTGCGTAGTTACTATCTCTCTCCCATTTACACACCATGGTTGAAGCAGGCGAGGTAACTCTAATCATCTCTCAAACGCTCTCACCACCACTCTACTAATTGGTACCGACATATTCAAGATTCTTGTTGCGCTCTGCCTCATAATCTCGTTCGCAATATGCTGCTGGAGACTTTACCTCCGTGTTATAGTTGCAAAGCAGTACCTAGCTATAGAACTGGCGCTGCTCATTGCACTGGTTAGTCTCATTCTACACCGTCTTTTGAAGTTCCAGAGCTCTGACGAGATTGTCCATCAGATCATGCAAATTGTCATGGGCGCCACGCAACTTAAGATATTTGAGCTGCTTAGAACCGCCTCGACCCCTGAAGATGCTGAAGTAATTCAAGAAGTATGCCCTTTTCAGATGCTACGTTAAGACAAAACCTGACAGTAGTTATTTTTTCAGTACTTCTTTGCTGGAACCTTCTTCTACCTGGCCTGTCTCTGGAATGTCAAGATTTCGATCAACCTACTCCACATACGACTTACGGAGAAGTTTCCACACATCCACAAGTGGGCCGTCCGCTCCCTTTGGTTCATGATTCTTTCGCTGCCGGCAGCGTACGCCATATTTATCTTGGGCTGCCTTCCAGTGGATCGAAGGTGGAAGGCCACTCTAGGGACGGTCAAGTCATGTCCTCCCATCATGCGGGAATGGGACTTCGTAAGAGAACCCAGTTTGCAGTCCAGGAATCAGCATACTGATGCTAGCTTTAGTGGGCTCATTTTGCCTTAAATATCGCGACTGACCTTTGGCGTAAGCATCCACCAATTTTGTAGCAATGCTGGAACTGCACGAATGCTCTAACCACACTTTCAGTTTGCGTACTCCCGTTTCCAGCATTAATCCAAGTCAAAGAAAAACGTCTTCGCTTCGCCGTATGTGGGATCTACAGTCTTGCCTTCCTTGTCATCATCGTCTCTACGACTAGAATCGTTCTGCTTGGAATTAACGCGCAGGCCAACATCAAGTACATTACGGTGCTCACCATGTTCGAACTTACAACCGCCGTAATTGTAGGGTCTCTCCCAGGTATATCTTCCGTTTTCACGCGTAAGTACGTGTATGGAAAAGGGAATGCAATCACGCAGAACACCTCCAGCAAAACTTCACGAGTCCAACATCAGCGCATACAAGTTGATCGGACCTGGGCGGAACTTGATTCGTCTGAGAACAATGTAGAGTTAGAATCAGCATGGCCATCGGTAAAGTCAAGCGGCAAGGACTCTACAGCCGAAATAACTTGCTCAACGGAAATCACGGTACAAACAGAAGAGAATCGCAAGTTAGATGGCATCTCGTGGATACGATTCTAATGACACTCCAACTCTGGATACGCTGCGGAGAGCGAGCTGGAATCTCACTTCCATCGCAACTAATGAGACGTACTGGGAAAAAGCGCATGATTGGAGTTCAATTTCATATAGGTTAGGATAAAACTATTATAAACATAGTGCTGGTCTCAAGAGCCATTTCATTTCAAGAGCCACCTCATTTTGGTGCCGCTGGGCATAATTGTTTTGCGCATAATTGTTTGTGCTTATCTGTTTGACGATGATTGTTTTGCGGACGCAGACAATGTTTGCAAAGACCTCGTACCTGCAATTTCCTCCCTCCGTAAGGCAATCATCTCTCGAAACAATACAGCTTAGTATATGATGACGACTTCTTAAGGTACGCCAATTTAAAGATTTTTCTTGAAGATAGGACTCGGTGGAGGTACAGGCGTATAGTAATTAGCTGGCTTCGTGAGAGCTGGCTTTTGCTCAGCTCCGTACTCTCATATCCATACCTTAGCTGCCACAAGATGTCCATGGCCCTTGTCACAAAGGTTTTTGGTTATCTCAACACGGTCAAGGGCGTCATTGGCCGGGGAGAAGACCGAGAGGCTCAGCTGATCGGCCTTGTACTACTTCTGGGCAGGAAAGTACCGAATGACTGTCCTTCGCAGCAGGTCGTGAGAGCGAGAACACTATTAGTCAGGGCTGCAGTTGACGGCGCCAATTGGCCGTTTATCGATCGACTTCCTCGCCACACTCAAAAGCCCAACGTACATGTACCCAAGGGGAATGAGGGAGTCAAAGTTCTCGAAGTACAGGAAGTGAACATCCCTGCTCGTTGCCGAACCGACAGACGTCAGCGTCCACCAATCTTCTATGTCAAGTTGCATGGGATTCGCCGTAATTCCATCCACATTTTGTAGGTCACAAGAACAAAGCGGGCTTTGGCTTCTTTCTTAAGCTTGAATCTCTTCGAGCATTCAGATTGAATCATCCGTCTCTCTTGCAAGTAGAAGGGTCGATACCAGTACAGATAGTCACGTTGAATCCCCACCTGCAGCACTATTGTCTGTCTCGGGTTATACTCAGACCACGCTTGCATTGACACGTTGAGCCTGCAGCTTTGCACGGAGGTGTCCTCGCTGGCATATATTCTCGCCAACAACCTAATTCCTTATGACTCTTAACTATCGAAACTCGCAACCATGTCTCCGAACACTCACATCTATGCTTTGGCAACGGAGCTACTTCAATCGACCGCTCCACTGGTTATCTCTGGCATCTTGATTGGCATCTCCGCAACACTGCTCTCACAGCTCATCCACAATGACTGGAAAGACTTCATAGCTCTTGGGCCAGGCGGCACTCCGCAAACCATCCCAGGCTACCTGAAGCTGAAAATGCTGTCCATCTTCGCAATCCGCGACCCATACAAGCCAGCGCCCATCCCCGCAGACCTCTCACAGCGGGCGTACCTAAGCAAAGTGCCGAAGCGCAGCGGGCCGCGCCCGGAGGTGCGGGGACTCGCGCCGCACCGGCAAATGGACCAGCGGGAGACGGGCGCGGCGCACGCGCGGTTCCGCGCGCACCTGGAGTGGCTAGCGGCGGCGCACCCGCGCGCGCTGCGCAGCGCAACCTCGTGTCTGGAGAAGCACGGGCTGGGCCTGTTTGCGCGCGCGCCGCTGAACCTGACCGGCCACTGCCCCGCCGAGATCTGCCACGCCCACGCCTCCGACGGCAGCATGCACCTCGCGCTCCACCCGGCCGACGCGCAGCTCGTCATTCGCCAGGGCTGGGGCCAGCGCCATCCGCTGGGCCGCGGCGGCTGGATGAGCTGGTTTGTGCCTGCTGGCTTCATGATGGTGTATGCGCCGAGGAATGACGCGGAGCTGGAGGTCGTGAAGCAGATCGTTGCGGCGGCTTGCTGGTGGATTGGTGGAGTCGACGTCAACGGAGAAGTCGGCAGCGTGGTGCCGCCTCCGACAGAGAAGACTGCGGATTGCCTCGATGGACCGACTCTGGCGTTGAAGGCGTGAAAGTACCAGTGGTATTCAGGCTGAATGGTGAGCTTAAATTGGACATGATAAGACAATGGAATGGTGGAGAGCAGTTTCACAATCAGATTGGAATGAATGTCGTACAGTTGATTGAAGCAAGGTGTGGTTTTGGAATTGAGGCAGAAGCGTCGCATCGAAAAGGTATTTTACAGATTGCAAGATACACCCTAGGTCTCTTTTTTTCTATAGTTAGCAAAATTAGCTTCAGAATGAACATAGTTGTACTTACTCCGTGCCAACGCCAGTTAATGCCGCTACAATACTTTGGATCAGCTCTGCTTCCCTGCGCCATTTCTCACCCAGTCCGCGAACTCTTTCCTCTTTCCTTTGACGTCCCAGAAGCCTTTTCTCTCTTCCAACCATCTGAATGGATTGATCGGAGCAACTCCTTCATCTTCGAACTGTCGCTTGCCTTTCGGCCTTCGCTCGTCCTTCTCAATCTGTTCCGCCCAGACGCTCCATTGAATGGGCCTAAGTGGTGGAGATGCAAGTACGATACCGACGCAGAGGAGCGAAACAGAAACTATTGTCTCGATGATGATGTCTAAGGGTAAGGAGTGTTCGGGGTTTGTGATAGTAAGGGAATGCTCGTAAGAGGAGTAGACGCTGGATGATGAGTTAGTTTGATGGCTGCTGTTAGGGGAACATTTCCTTGAGAGCGCGTACGCATGCGCGAGGAAGACCAAACCGGTCAGGTTCAGAACGGTCGATAATATGGCCATAATTTCGCGTCCTAGAGGCGGAAGAAGTGAATGAAGGTGCAAATTGTCGTTGGTTGGTTGGTTGTGTTCATCGCGACATTTCACGCCAACTTTTCGTATAGAAGCTTGGAACCTCAGGCTGCGAACAATGGACCAGCCCTGTACGATATTGTAGCTCAACCTTGCAAATTCTCCGACGCACCAACTAAATGTCTGCGTCAGCGTCAGCTCTCGATCTGCACCGACGCCCGGACTGGAGACAGACCTTCCAGAAGCGTGGAACCACCAGTCTCTGAGCAGCTCCAAGCTCGGTGATCCATGCAAGAAAATCCTCCCGGCCAGCGTCACGTTTGTCCAACCTTCGTGCTGATAGGGCCGACAATAAGAACATAGCAGCGATGCCACCCTCTACGTCGATAATTCAATGCGTCGATAATACATTGCAGGTACTGGCGTCCTGCCGTATAGCATCATTCGGACTCGTTCGTGGCCGGCCTTTCCGAAGGCAGAGAGGTATAAGATCCTCTCAAGGCACGATGGATGTCACCGCTGCAGTTTGTCGTACCATTCTCAATTCCCCTCAAAATGTTGTCCTCGTTGCTCTTTGCTCTATCGTGTGCTACCGGTACGTATGCGTGGAACCAAAACCATCAACCTCACCAGTCGTATTTTCTTAATATCTCGTATTCAACGGTCACCGGCTATTTCTTGCAGGATCTGAACACCACCAATCCATCGACCTTTGACTACGTAAGGTCGACAAGCTTCGGAATCCCTTCTTTGATTGACAGAAACCATAGACTGCGGTTAATTTTGGCTTGATCAATCAAACATATCCAGATCAGTCATGCTATTCTACCCAAGGACTTACGCAGTGGCAACAGTTTGAGCGTGAGATCCTTCGCTTGCAGCAGGAAGCTCCGCGAAATGTCGAGTACAAATTGCTCTGGATTGGCCGACACGGAGAAGGCTGGCACAATGGTATAGTAACCTTTAAAAATTTCAAGTCTAAGTCTTACCGATTTTGAGCCGCTCAAACTTACTATGGAACGCCTGGCTGGAACTGCTACTGGAGTGAAGTAAACGGAAATGCCACAGCAAGCTGGGAAGATGCTGCATTGGATTCCAATGGTATTGCTCAAGCCTTGGTTGCGCATAATTTCTGGCAGCATGAGATCAACGCGCAAAAGATTCCAACTCCTCAAAGCTACTACAGCAGTCCATTGACGCGTTGCCTTGCTACCGCCAATCTTACCTTCACTGGTCTTACTGGTCTGGGCCGCCCATTCATCCCAACGGTCAAGGAGTACCTTAGGGAGGGGATTTCCATCCACACATGTGATCATCGCAGCAACAAGACCTACATCCATAATGCATTCCCATCCTATGTCATTGAGGACGGCTTCCAGGAATACGACATCCTCTGGAATGGAGCGACCTCTGAGACCAACGATGCCCAAAACGTGCGCTCACTCACCGTACTGGACGACATGTTTTTGTCAGATCCATCAACATTCATAAGCATCACAACGCACTCCGGTGAAGGTGCCAGCTTGCTCCAGGTGTTAGGACATATCCCGTTCTCCCTCAACACAGGCGCCATCATCCCAGTGCTCGTCAAGGCTGAAACGAGCACCGTCTACGCTTCGCCTACGCCGACCACAACGCCGGCTTGGACATACTCCGCGCATTGCACGGCGCCGCCTCTTACGACGGATAGCGCTGGCAACTGTGTCTGCGTCAGTGCAACACCAGTGACCAAGACTCTGGTCAACGATGTGTACCCTGCTAGTACGACTCAGTACCACCTCTCTGCTTACACTGAGGGACCTATGTGATTAATGTCGCTAATTTATAGTTGATAATGATTTTACGGAAGGCGTTGATGATAGAAGTATGGCAATGACCGTTCCTTAGATAGGATAATGACGCACAAACATACTATTTATACATGAATCCGACTCTATCCCGGCTAGAGTGACCTTGAACCCACAAATCATTCAGTAACGTTCACAGCTACGTGTGAATTCCAAATGACTGCCTTCTTTCAGTCACGTTTTCTGTGCTGCATCCACCACGCCGATATAAAACCACGTCGAAATGAAGACCAAGATCCCACGCCGAGCAAACAACCGACCCGATCCGCCTCTGCCGCTGCCACTGCCGATTTCAATCGCACAAACACACAAAGCCGATCCACCGCCCACAAACGTCTGAGCTCGCAGACACCATCACTCGACCCTTCGACCCTCAGCGCTCTCGCCGTCCTCCACAACGCCACTTCCGCTTGTCCTGCCCTCCCCCATCGCGTTCGCAGACGCTTGCTGCCCCGCCGCCGCGCTACGACCGTCTTCCGCCGCCCACCGCGGAATCTGCGCAAGCGCCGGCGACGACAGTCGCGCAGCCGGTGGGCGTGGCGTGTTGATCGGCGTCCACTGCGACGATATGTGGTTTGTGGACTGGGTCTGCGCCACATCTGGCTGCATCGCGTTGGTGGAGGTGCTCTGCTGTGTCGGGGCCTGGTGCGCGGGAGGAGGCGGCTGCGGTGTGCTGACTGCGGAGAATGGTGGTGTTGGTTGGTTTGTGGAGGGCCGGATTGTGGGTGGGTTCGGCTGTGGTCGATCGGTGGTGCTGCGTTTCAGAGTTATGGCCTCCGCCGCTGCTACGACGTCCTGATGGCTTGCTTCGTCCTGTGGTGGCTTGTCCAGGCGGTGACCTAGAGACACGTCTCCCTGTGAAGAGGGTGTTGGTCTCTTTTGCTCAGGAGAAGAGTCTGGTTCAAGCAACTCTCCCAAACGAAACGGCTTCCTACGTGGCGCATTGAGTCGTGAAGGAGATTCGATCTCTTGGTGGGACAAAGTAGTGTCCACCACATGTGGAGGATTGGCGTTAAGTTGAATGGATGGATTTCCGTCTGTGATTTGACGACGCAGAGCCCTTTTATTTGAAATGGGCCCATTTGGATACCGATTCGAAGACGATTGAGTCGCAATTTTCGTCTTTGGGAGGGGTTTATGCGCAGGTGGTTTGATTTGTGGTCGATGGCATCGGTTATTGGTTTCCAGAGCTAAATTTTTATTCGCTCTAGCGCTTCTCGTTGTAGTTGGCCTCGTACTGACACTCATAGATTGTGCCGCGCCGGATCTCTCACAAATGGTAGAGTTTAAACTGACAGTGCTGCCTGTACTCTTTCCGGTCTCACTTGGGTAGAGACGACGTGGTTCCCGTACTTCGATCGGAGTACCAAGTGTTGATGTGGGAGTTAGTAGATAAAAGGACCCAGATGACGTTGGAGTCTGGCTTCCGGTATTCGTTGATCTGTAGAACTGGTCAAATGGAGATAGAAGGCGATGATTGTACGCAGTTCCCACTTGAACTGGGTTCGAAGCAGAGAGCGGTGGTGCCACTACTCTCGTACTCTCTGCTCGCTGTGAAATGTTCGCCGCTCGCGACTCGCTCAGTGTCTTGTATATAGACTGCTCTGGTCGTTCAGTTCTACCCTCGGGTTGGTGTTGATCGCGAGCATCAGCTCCAGTTTTCTGTTCCGTTTATCAGAGACATTTCATCACCGTAACAATGCTATCCTACCTCGAGCCATAGATTGTTCCACATGTCGTCGAAAGGACCCTTTAAGTTGGCTGAAGCGATGAAAAGGTCACTTCCTTTCAAATATGAGTTGGCGTGGTTTTGAATGCGCTGGCGTCTGCGTTCTCGACCTTCCGGGCTCAATTCCACTTCGGGACCGATGAGGATATCGGACGTTAAATGGGGTGCGTCTTCGTATTCTACCGTCGCCAAGGCTTTGGGAACGATGAAAGATGGCATCACAAGTAGTTGAGGCCTGGTAGTTGGTTATAAATTTGAGGTGCAGTGAAACAAAGTGAATGGAAAGTGTTGTTGACGTTCGAGCAGCGATCGGTTCGTTTTGGCTGTCGCCTGGTAGAAACGCCCTTGTAGCGGCGTCCCCAATGATCGCTTCGATAGCCGATCGTCAGGTGCCGGGAAAACTGCCAAATTTTCCCTGAAAGTTGCCAAACTGTTTGGTAAACAAATGAAAGCTTCGCGCGCACAAAGAAAGTTTGGGAGAAAAATCCGTAAATATGATTGGTCCACTACGCCGCAAGGCTGTGGCTTGTCAGAGATCGTGAGGAGCCACAACCGGTATCGTTCAAAAGGTGCGTATTTCACTATTCAAGTCCAATATCTACAATTATTCAATCAGAACGGAGTACAGTGTTACTCAAATAGCTACATATCTAATTCTTTAACGGCGACTTTCAAATGCCCGAATGTTGCGGGAGTGAAGCAATCATCCCAGTCCATTTCATGTGCCGTTGTACCACGAAGCTCTAGGTCGAATTTGCGGAACAAATACCCCAAAACTGTGAAGATTTCGGCGTAAGCGAGACTTTATAGACAGGACTAGTCAGTGCCATGTACTTGAGTAAGTAATGAACAAACTCGGATGTGCAGTGTTAGGCACGCGCTGTGGCGCGGAGGAGAGGCGTTTCTGTTTCTTTTACTGAACAACTGAAATTAAAACTGAAACAGTAAAATAGACAAAGAAAGTAAAAATGAACAGAGGCTTCTCACTTGACGCCAAGACAGCTTCTACTTCCCCTTGAGAAACTGACAAGGTTTTTCTCGAGCTCGGCGGAATCAGGCCCTAGCCATCGCTCTGGTTTGAAGGATTTTGCATCCAAGAAGTACTGCTCGCTCATATGATATGAATAAGCCGAGTGAGAAATGACGGTCTATTATTCCAAGGTCAGTACAAGTTAAGAGGAAGATGACTTTTGACCTTGAACATACTCCAGGCGGCACGTGTCGACCGCAAAAGACCGCTCCTTCCGCTGGAACGACTCTCGAAATCCTGCCGGGTACACCAAACGAAAACCGAAGGGATTCCTTTACGACGGCGCGCTGTTAACAAATTTTTAGTTATGAAACGCTCCACTTCTTACAATCGGCCGATTCAAGGATTGAACTTACGAGATATGGCAGCTTCTCAAGTGTGGTCCAATTCAGAAAGGTTGCTGAATCTGCGTCCGGAATCGCACTCACAAGCTCCTCGCGTAGAAGCCGAATCATGTTGGGATTATTCAATAGGTACCAAGTACCACAGGTCAGAGTGTGTGCCGTTGTGTCGGTTCCTAGTAATGTGCTGGTCAGCTAGTAACCTTCTGTTCACGCCTTTGATTCACGGCTTACCCGCCGCAAAGAAGAGCAGAGCATCGGCGCTCAACGCTTTCAAGCTCAGCGGCGATTGCTCCTTTTGCTTGTCTGGGTGTAATGCTGTTTGGAAAACACTTGGCGTAATTGAAGAATGAATATCTTCCGCAGCTAGAGCTAAAATACGCTCTCTACAAGACTTTCGCCAAATGTTAGTCCATTCATTCAGATATGCCTTTGACGTACATACTTTCTGTATTTCAAATGTAGAAGCCAATGGTTTCATAATTCTTTCGACCATACTCCTAGGTAAGTTTACCAAAATATGAGACATTAAGTTGATCAACTCCGGAAAGTACCAGGCAAGAGGTGCCGACACGAAGAGTTGCTCCAAATCGAGAATGGGACCAAAGCGAAAATCTGGCGCATCCAAGGCACCAAAAGTCTTCTGAAAAGAATATTCCATCACCACATCGGCCGCTAGGCACTTAAATCCTAAAGTTAGATCGACTACTTTTGACAAGTTGGCGGCTCTTTGGAGCGTGTTGAAGAACATGTTTACTTTTCCATGGATTGATCCCTCTAGGCGTTGGATCGCGGCCTGCGAGAAATATGGCAGATACAGGTCTTTTTGGGCCTTCGCTTCCTTCGTATCACAGACGTTGAAGAAGGATCCATCTACAATGTGAGAGTTGTAGAATTTAGGATCCTTTCGGAAACGCGTGCCCGACTTGTACACCCTGTGTGCCTGTGAGCATAAGGAAGCCTAAGGTAGAGAGCAGAAAATACTGATTGAAGGAGTCCATATCACGAATATGGAGCTGATTTGGCATGATTCGTACAATGGGGCCATATTTGTCGTGCAATTCAGGTATCTTCTTGCAGAATGATGATCCGTATGGCAAATCAAAAGCACCAGCGTACAGGCTTGTAATCGCTGCTAGCCGCGGGCCAGGAAAGGGTGCCAATGGATGGAATGTCAGACGGTACAGGATACGTAGTATCAAGAAGACGATTGAGGCTTTCAGCAGCGCCAATATCACAGAAAGAAGTGTGAATATCGCCATTCCTCTGACAGTGGTGGAATAAAAGCGAACACGACGAAAGTGTCAGGTCTATACATGTTGTTCTTATAGCCAATTCTAATGTCGCAGCAGAGCTCGATGATAGCTGTCTTCACGCCTCCTATGTTCTTTCAGGGCCACTAAGAAAGACAGGAGTTGAAGAAAATGTTGCGTGCCCAGACTTACTGTCGTACTGCCAAGCCCGAGCTACGACGCGGCGTTGAGCGCAGTCAGCTTTCACTTGCTAGACTTCGAAGAAGGATTCTTCAAGCTGAGTCTCATTTCGGCAACCTAATGTAGTATTCAATTGAGTAGGAATATCATTGCTGCTACACTTATGATCGATTGATCCTATGTGGAAGAGAGATTGTCAATGGTACAGTGCCGCCAGATCTCTCAGCAGCGGGTGGAAATGGTGGGGTAACTTCTTGGGACCTAATCTGGATCGGCCGCCATCGTACGATGTCACTAGCGCTGCAGTAAAAAATATTCAGCTGGGCTCGTATCTGCCGGCGAGCCCGTTTTCTAGAAGCCACAATTTTTGAACCCCGGTGGCCCCCATGGATGACTGCAACAGACAGCCATGACACCGTGACAATTGCTTGTTGTCAGTAAGGTTACCAGCCGCGACAAATTTTTGTGAGATTGATCGTTTCTTATACGATCACTCATCTCGTCTTCGTACGTGGCTTCGAATTAGCGTGTGGAGAGTGTGATTCATCGTTGCGAGCCAAATCAGCGTAATTGTGCGGTTCAACTCACTTTTTGTACTTCTACATCATGATACTGAGGGCTCTATTAAACATCTTCATTGAACAGCTTTAGGTATGCCATTAATACCCAGAGTTTAGAGAATTACGGGCAGTGAATGAATGGAACGTGCTAAGTTACAAGCCTCGTTTTGCCTTGGCCTTGTCGTGGCTTGTCGCATATCGTACTCTAAACAGTGTGGCGTCGGATCGCAACCTCAACACCGCGAATCAAAGCTTCAGTCCTGCTTTCGCCCATATACCATTCACATCACATCCCACTCTCGACGCGTCGGCTTATCCATATCACCATGTAATTGATGCTATAACCGGTCATTTCACGCCTTTTGCAAGCTTGCAACGCGTCGACACAGCAAATCCCCGATTGTTGTCACCGTCGCCGGCGTAAACAAACACATTTCGGAACTCGCCAAAATCAAGTCCAAGAGCCAAAACATGACGGACTGGCTTGATGACCTCTCAGAAGACTGGGTGTCTCAACCACCTTCATCTCCTCCTGCCTCGCTGTCAAAAGCTCCAAACAATGGCGGAGGCCATCATACCAATCCCTCTGTACGAAATGCCAAACTGCGACGTAATATCCTTTCCGAGCGCACCGCGAGCCGAGACAATAGCCGCATGCCTTCAGTGTCTGAGGAGAACTTTAAAAAGAGCACACGTCGAGGTTTAAGTCGTCGCTCGCTCTCCGCAGAATCTGCCCAGTCACCGCTTGGAGGCTCCGTCGTAGTGCACAAGCAAGTCGAACGCAAATCGGTCAGTGTTTCACCTCCCAAGTCGAGAAGGTCGGAAGATACGCCAGAATGGAAGAGGAGGCTATTGGGAGGTGAAATGGGGTATGGAGAACAGAAAGATCTATTCAGTCCTAGAGGCATTGAAAGTATATTCCAGAAACCACCGCCAGGTCGGAAAGAGTCGTTTCGAGAGGGAAGCCGAGGACTGTCCTTCTTAAAGAATCTTGACTCAGTCCCTTCAAGTCCTCCTCCTTGGCCTTCAGATCCAACGCCCTCGAACGGTTCACCCACAAAATCTGTCATGGGCACAATGAGAGAATTAGAAGCCGTTCATGAAGAGGAGGAGGAAAGCCTGGATTATCGGTTTGCTTCAAACGCAGGAAATGGCCTCATTAGCCACGCGAGTGGTAATGGCGCTCAAGTGTCGCGTCTCGACATAGTAAAAGGCCGAGAGGGCGGGAAACAAACTACTGCACAGCGAGCCGTTCAAAATTCACCTACTACTACATCACGGATTCCGAGCAAGTCTGCAACGTCTTCAAGGGTAGTCAGTGGCCGGAGCGAACAGAGTAGTGACGACTTAAGCCCAGTATTCATTTCAAAGCACAATACCGCAGATGGACGCATCAGCTATGCAGCTCTTGACCTTTCGCGTTCACAACTTGAAAGGCAGCTACAACAGCTCCGAGATAGCCAGCAATCGCACGCACGGAAAGTCTCCGTCCAAAGCCAGCGAATTTCGGAGATTGATGATCCTTCTCTTGCGAGACTTCAGTCAGAAAATCTTCCTGAAGACCTGCCTGCTGGGACTCCGGAGGTCGTCAGTATAGGGGAATTTGTTAGCGTGAGACGGGGTGGACTTTCACCAGATGGTTCCTTCTTCCGCCGTCCACTGAGTCCATCTCCCCTACGACATGTTTCTGGCTCAACCGCTTTCTCTGCAACAACAGGTTTTGCGGATGGTACTGCATCGATTGCAGGCTTACAAAGTCGTTTGACGCAGCGACAGTCTAGCCTACCAGAGGACACGGTAGTTCGTCACCCGAATGCCACTTCACAAGCTGAAACCGAGGCGACAAGTCAGAAATCGCAAGATACGCAGGAGACTGCTGTTAGAATTGTCGGAAGGAAACATTCAGCTATTACCGAGATTGTCCAATTACATGCCACCCAAAACGTCACCAATTCGCAGCAAACAGGTTGCGCGGTGGATGGGAAATTTCAATTCGGACAAGGTCATTTCGCCGAGTACTCTTTTCCAGACGACCTTTCTAGCTGCTCACTGAGGGAGGAAGATTCAGGAGCAAGTCTTGCCAGTCGCTCACCACCTTCAAGTGTGCTTCCACCAGGATCTCAGCAACCTCGAGGATTTCGAGTTGAAACTCCTGAGGCAGATGACCGCTCAAAACTTGAGAAGCGAAAATCGTCCAAACCCTCAATCAAAGGCACCCTGTCTGTTCGCAAGAGAAGTGCACATGGAGATGGTCAGAACTCTGTATGGCAAAAGCTATCGAATGATAGCCAGGTTCAGCCCATAGCTTTGAATGCTGACGGCAAGCGACCTCCAACTTCTCCCTTCAAAAGCCCAACCCCGAAGCGAAGGCGTACCTTAGTCACATCAGACGTCCTTCAAGATATGGTCGATGATGTGAACATCTCTGTTCAGGCATCACATAATAGGGCGGAGTCTTTTGTTGGCAAAAAGCGAAAGGATGCACGATACGATGGCCAGTCAAACGTGGCTGATCCAGAAACTTTAGCCCAACGCCATATCCTCAGGCCTCGCAATCCGACACCTAGTCAACGAAGACGTCAGGAGGTTGAAGAACAGTTGCGAGAAGCAGCAGAGCATTTGATATCTAGTTCACCAAGGCTCGAAGTTATCAAGGAACACCTGGGCGCTGCCGATTCTGAAGGTGAAACTTCAGAAATGGAGAAGGCTCGACTTGTAGCATCCGAGGTCGCTGCGTTCAGCGAAAAGGTAGCCCACGGAATGGCTGATCATGGACGAAAGCGATCCGTCACCACCCAAGACTTCCTAGATGAAGCTACGAAAATCATGAATTTTATTCGCAACAAAGGGGCACCAAACAGTGGTCTTGCAAGTTTGGTAGAGTCTGATCTCGAAAACAGGACGCCAGAGGAGATCGAGGAGCCATCTCCACCAACATCACCGTTATCTATCTCCAGACCACCCACCCGGGAAGGACTCAGAAGCGGATGGAGAGCTCGAGAACGGAAACTTGACGCTCGGGTGGTAAGCCATCTGAAGAAGTATCAAGATGCGGAGGATGAGGGATTCGTGGGTTCGTCGCTAAGATCTTCCAAGCTGGATGCAGAAGTCGACCGCGTCGCGTACAACCTGAACAGAATCGAAAGTGATCCACCTGGCCTTCGTATCATTGAGCCAAATCTACGACGCCACACACGCCGTGACTCCGAAGGAACCAATGATGGGATTCCCTCTCACAGAACGGATACATCAGACCGCCCTGCAACGCAAAGCTCTCACACAACTGCAGAATCTTCACTTGGGAGAACCACTGCCTCACAGAAATCCGAAAATGTTGCCACGCTTGCTCCGGAAGTTGTTGCTCATCTGATCCCTCAAGAGGTTGCCGGTATGACATTTGACCAAGAGAAAGGGATATGGGTGAAAGCTAGAAGCCCTCGCAAAGGGGAGTTCACGAAGGAGGATGTTGAAAATCTTTCTCAGAGTGAAGAAGATCCGTTCAATGGCATTCCTGATCTCACCGTCGATGAAATGCGAGAGTCGGAAAACCTCAAGACCCGGCCCATTACCCCCTTACCGCATCCTGCCAACGAAGACGATGTTTTTGGACCTCAAAGCGACTCCGGGTCAAGCACACAGAATCCAGTCCATTCAGGCAATCTCGATAACGAAGACAGCATTAGGTCCAGTGTTAGTGACCTACAACAGCGTTCAAAAGGCGACGGTGGTCAGTATGAAAGTGCTAAGAAGCCATTCGGTCAGTCGAATTCCAAAAAGGCGAACAATAGCAAAAGTTCACCGATGCGTAATGCCGGTAATGGCTATGAAGAGGTTGAACACGAGTACAGCATTCTTGAAGGCAGAAGCAAACCTAAACATCATCGCCTCTCCGAATTGAAGGTCTCCATCTCCTCTCAATACATCCAGCTATACACAACCAAAGCAGACAAAACCAAGGGCAGAAACGCGGATTCCACCAATGTCATACTTCCCGAGCGGTGTCATAGTCATGAGAACCCTTACGATCAAGCGGTCTCAGTCAAAGTGCCAGGTACGGTCGCTGCACCACCTACTAAATCTCAGATCATGATAAATGCGCCATCAAGTCCTGGCCATGCCGATGTAACATTCTACATGAGCGAGCTTCCGGAGTTTACCGTTAACCAGGTTGACGAACGGGAAATCCAAAATAGGCCGCTGGTTAAGCGAACAGGTGGTTTCCTGGTGCAAGGCAAAGAAGATCGCTTCGCCTGGGGAAATCATCTCCTCGCGAAAGCTCTTCAAGATGTTGAGCCGAACAACGACTGGGAGGATCTTCGTGAGGTTGATCTGCATGGAAAGAATATCACATCTCTCCATATATTGGACGTGGTCTGTGAGCGACTTGAGAAGCTGAATATTTCGTCGAATGAGCTCTGCCAACTCAGTGGCGCTCCGTCAATGATCCGATCTCTGAACGCACGGCATAACCTTCTTACAAGTCTGACTTCCTGGGCCCATCTCAGCAACCTTCAATACCTTGACGTTTCGAACAACAACATTGATACCCTGCGCGGGTTTGGATGCTTATTGCACTTGCGAGAGCTTAAAGCAGACAATAACCAGATCAAAAGCTTAGAAGGCATTGAGCAATTGGACGCTCTTCTGTCATTGAGCTTACGGAGTAACAAGTTGTCCATTGTTGATTTGGCTGGCTATGAATTGTAAGTTCAACTACCATCCCAGGATCAGTTTCTGTGTACTAACGCTCATTAGGAGTCGTCTTACCACACTGGATCTCTCTCACAATAGGATCAGCCGCGTTGAGGGCCTTCACTTCCTTCCAGCTCTGGAAGCACTGGTGCTCGGTATTACTCTCTCCAGATCCCATTTCTTATACGAGCTAATAATGATAGATGGCAACGAAATTTCTGTCTTTCCTGTAACTTCGGACAAGCCGTGTTCCGCATTGAATAAGCTATCGTTACGATCCAATCGACTTATGACATTAAACCTCACAGAGTTCGCACCAAACGTCAGATTCGTCCACCTCGACGGCAACAGTCTAAGCTCTCTGCTGGGCTTCGATCAACTCAAATCTCTCGAAACTCTCTCAGTCCGCTCGCAGAATAGCTCCACCGAAGACCAAACATCACTCCTCGACAACATACCCGACATCCACACGCTAGACCTCGCAGGAAACCGGCTCCCAACCATCGCCATCTCGCGGCCGCTGCACAACCTGCAGCACCTGGACCTCTCGAATTGCGGGCTGCAGTCGCTGCCCGCGGACTTCGGGGCGCAGGCCGCGCACGTGCGCACGCTGGCGCTGAACTACAACGGGCTGAAGGACCTGCGGCCGCTGCTGGGCATGCGGCGGCTGGCGGCGCTGTCGGCCGTGGGCAACCGCCTCGCCCGCCTGCGCGTCGCCGCCGCGGCGCTCCGCCTGCTGCCCGCCTTGGAACGCCTCGACCTCCGCGGTAACCCTCTCACCGTCGGCTTCTACAACCCCGGATCCATGCGCGACGTTGCCGTGCGCGCGGTCGCGCCGCGGGAGCCGTGCGGGGGCGACGAGGGCCGGGGCCCGGAGTTGCCCCCGCAGGATGGCGGCGTCGATAGCGAGTATGTGGCACGGCTGGATGAGGATACGAGGCTGAGGAGGAGGGTGTATGAGATGCTGCTTGTCAGCAGCTGCAAGGATTTGCGGGCGCTCGATGGCTTGGAGGTGGATCAGAAGAGCGTTCTTGTGAAGGATAACACATGGGCTAGACTGGTGGAGTTGGGCGTTGTCAAAAAATGTGAGCGTTGAGATCTTAGCTGACGGTCTGTATTTGTACGAGTATTGTAGTACCGACGCTCTATTTGTATTGATGAATACAAGTGAAGCGACAAGGACGTGATTCTGAATAAAGGAAGTTGTTGCATTCCCTCCGCATCGGCGTCTGCAAGAGATATCTTTGATCTATTGGCTTCGGATGGGTCCTTGCATGCGAGAAGCGAAGGATTGAACTAGAGCTCAGCTAAATGTTGCCACCAAACTGATTCCGCCTTTGCTCACTACGCCATATGACATGGGAACGGGAGGTGAGGTTAAAATCGAGCGAGTTGGTGCCTTTGCCGGCATTATCGTTGTCAATAATGTAGTTGGAGACGTAGATGTAGTGCCATTGGTGCAATCCTTTTCTCTCTCATTTAGATCCCTCTGGCTTACTTGAGCCGCTGTCTGCCCACTCTGTGGTATTTGATTCGGAAGCGGATCCCATGTCATATCTGGCGAGGTGACCCCATCTACGTATATCCTCACCAATGCCGTCGCCTTGTCAGCTCCTGTAGACATCTGTTGAGGATCATACTGTACCAGGACTGTTCCGATGGCATATGGCTTACCGGGCACTGCCTGCGGCCAAGGTACGTAAGTAGCCGTGTAGATAGGAACCGAATTGTTCACCCGGAGTAACCTTTGTAATCTCTGACGAATATTGTTTACTTCCCAGGGGTATCGCAAAGCTTGCGCATCAGATTTAAGCCCTTGCTTTGGAGTGACTATGAAAATCCCAAGGATATCGGTGTTAAATAAGCCTCCATTTTCAAGATCGGGCCGGACTCCTGGGTACGCTAAAGGTAGATATTAGTAGTGGATTTGGACAATATGGTCCCAAACATGGCCTTACCGGGACCGTCTCCATCCTGTATAAAGTCGATAACGTCATGCTGAAAGTCTTTGCATGGAGACGTCTCTGTTTTTACTATCATGTCGTCGACAATAAGAGTTGGAATCTCGAATGAGGGGATCTCCCAAAAATGTGCCTCCCACATTCCTTGCTTGGAGAAAATAAATACCGTCGTGCAGCCTCTTAGGTTAATAGCGCCAGTCAGAATCGCTTTATCGAGAAATTGAAATCGCTTGCTGGAGGACAAGCCTCCAGTTTTTGAATCTCCCGGTGTTCCTCTTAACTCCAGCAGGTTACCGGCTCCGGCTTCTTTTATCTGCTGTTGAATGAAGGCATTTGTATCATTGCCGGGCAGTGCTAAAGTGCGCTTGGTCGGAGGGCACGACGTTGGTTCAACAAGGTGAGAACTCTGCATCCGGGAAGAGGAGGCTCGAAAGAAGCATCTTGCTTCAAGAGTCGATGTCACAAATACGGTGGAGGTGGTTTTCGTGACAGAGTAACCTTGAAGAGTTGTGCAAGAAGGCGTTGCGCACCTAATTGTAGTCGTCCCACTAGTTTGGACAACTGTGTTACAAATTTGGACGCAAGATGATACAGACCGTGTATTAGTGCAAGACCGAACAGTCACCACTGCACCAACAGTCGAGGTTGTACCTTGCTTCGCGCAGCCTTTTCTTTTTTGGGAGCAAGTCGTATTATACGACGCACACAAGGAGTTGGTTGTGGTGCTGAGACACTGTACCCTGCAGTTGGAGATGGTATTAACAGTCGTGCGGCTGGAGCTCGAATCAGAGATTGACGACCCTGTGGTCGAAGATTGATCACTGTCGGTGTGTGAATTATGGGGTGAATTGTCTGTGGAGGATCCATTCGTTACTGGTGTTGATGCGCAATGACCAAGGCAGATGCCGAAGATTTTGATGCATGGGAGATGAAACTTAGGAAAGCCAGGCAGTGCAAACTCAACATGGGGAATAGGTGGAAGATTAAAGAAAGCAAGGCCAAGGCCACGTCCAATTGCAAGAACCGGTATCAATGTTGTATGATGAGCTTCGTCGGTTGTAGTTATCCATCCATTCGACGTATATGATGTTCCTGAGAGTGTTGTCGCTCTGAAACCCGTTGGAATTGAAGTAATGGTACTTGTGACGTTAACGGAATTTCCAGTGTTAGGTGAATCACTGACGCCGGTTGAGCTCGGAGAAGCAAGCGAGCCAATGTCGGCAAGAAGAGACGAAGAATGGCTGAGAGGAGTTGAAACGGACTTTGATCGCAAATGCGATGGGTGGCAGGCAGCAACTGATAATTGACTAGTAGCGTTCTGTGTAATAGGAGAATAACTGGCGGTTGTGGAACTGACAGTCGTACGATTGGTCCAGGGAGCAGAGGGACCTATGATGGTCTTGCATCTGGACGCAGCAGTAGTCGAAGCGATGACAGAGATTGCTTGGAGAGCTAAGACGATGAGAATCCACAGTGGAATCATGTTTGGGTAGATAATAGTCGATGAAATGACTACAACATGTTCTCTGGTCCAGTTGGAAATTTGGGATTAAAAATCTGGAGAAAGATGAGATAACTCGGGCTGAGATTGAGAGCTCAATGAGATAAATGGTATAGGGTAGAACGTATGGAATTGCATGCGTACGTTCCTGGGTTCATCGGCACGGGAGTCAAGAGATATGATTGAAGTATTTGAATCACCGAGTTCACTTGGATACGTCGTCTATCTTTGCTCTTGCGCCGCACTTCACGAATGTCGAGTATAGGTAGTAATCTTCGGCAAGATGTTGGTCTTTCATCCTTGAAGAGTGGTTGGGCTTAATAGTTGGGTTTCCACTCCACGAAGCTTAGGCGCAGTAATGCAACGCCAACGTTGCGGCACGGGAAGCTCACTCCCAAGTGTTGGTTTGATAGCAGAGTGATTGGAAGCCTGGGCCGCCAGAATCGACTGGAAAGTTGTCCTTGCACCCAAGCGTGGGACAACTGGTAATGTTATAGCTTCGGGCTGAATCGACATGATACGTTTTGATTTTGACGTTACTTGCGTGCTCCAGCACGTCCTCAAACTGTTGATCAGGACGAGCATGCCAGTTTTACACCATGTGTTTATCTCACTTGGTGGAATGCAAGGTAATAAGGTCGTAAAGGTCTCGGTTTGGCTAAAACGTTACTAGGTAGCCATGGTATCAAAGACGGGAGAAGATTCGCCATCGGATTCCGACCCTAGAGAAACGCGGTTTCATGTGAGCCGCGCCTCACAACATAACCGTACTTGCCCCGCGCGTATTGTCCTCTTCTCCATGAGCCGAATTGTTGCGTGAGGCGGGCGCGCCATTTCATAGCAGCAGAGATGAGTTCCGATGCGGCAGCGCAATCATGGTTTTTATCCAGTCGATGGTTAGGCTGCCAATAAGCGAACGATCTGATGTTGGACCAGCGCAGCATGGCGGCTTATTCTGGGGGCAACGTCCACTCAAAACAAAGCACCTGCCGCCAATTTTCATGGGATTTTTTCTTCCTCTCAAGCACCCGAGAGGCGAGGCAAGGACTGCATATGCGTTAGCGCAGCCTTGCCTCACTCTTCGTACGATTACATTACATTAACTAGCAACGATACCCATCATTACCGTAGCTCCGCCATGGGTCACCAGAAGCCTTCACTTCGCCCGGATATCACCCAAGACCAGCTTCCCGCACTCTGGGAAGCCTGCGATTCAGACGCAACTACGCCGCTCGAGAATCTCCTTGATATGCTCAACCTTGAATGACAACTTAGTGCTTGTCTTTCACTCGCCGTTAAGCATAGTCGTATCAACATAATCCAATGTCTTCTAGAGTGAGGCGTACCGTTTAAGGGATCCTTGCCTGAGGCCTTGGAGAAAGGTTCGATACAAATCCTAGAGATATTCAGGGAGTTCAGATGGGACGATGTTAATCATAAATTAGATGATTATAGTACCGTGACTCCGTTGTGGTAAATATTTATTTCCTACCTTCCAACATTGATGTCACGTCTTTTTTCTCTTTGTAATGTCTAAGTCCGGATCCTTCAGCTTTCAAATGGAGAAATGGGTCTCTTCCGATAGAACTACATTTGAACGCATACAGACTTCCTCGATTGGACTTCGTAATCACAGCCTATGAAAGGAAGTAGGTGAGAGAGGGGGCGATTGGGCAGACGATGTAGATAGAAAGAGTGTAATAACTCTAGTACGTAATTGCGCTTCTATGGGGTAAATCTAACTTTCTTTCACTTCACCTTCTTCCTCGCTATGGTTGACTTGGTCCACTTCAGGAGGAGCCATCGTACCTGATAAGACACCTGCGGAAGCGGTGTCGTCGGGCATAATTGGCATCTTCATATCCCACACCTGGTTGATGTGCGTATACTGATGATAACCTAGTCTGGCCAGGGGAGCAGCCTTCAAAACGTCGAATAACTAAGACACAAAAGCTGTCAGCCACTAGAGAGTCTATCTAGGTCAAATAACACTTACGCCTTCGTTGGTAATGTATTCCCCGTTGACGTGTATGCCAACCACCCTTCCGATCACGATATCGCTGTTGCCGACCAAGTGAGGTCCAAACATTGCCTCACCATGATGCTCGTTCGCAACCCGAATAATCGAATGAACTCGACATTCGAAAGCAACGGGGCTGTCGGCTACGCGAGGAGGTCGGACCAGCTTAGACGGAGCCTTTTTGATGTTTCCAACCTCGAACTCATCACCCCAGGTCTCCAACGCAGATGAATTGACGTCAAGACGCTGGTCATAGGTCGGCATATTCCAGACAAATTCGTTTGTCTCGATGCAGTTCATCACCGTATCTCTAGATCGGTTCTTGTAGACAGACTGATGTCCTACGAATCTGCGCATTGCTGCGGTTAGCGGGTCTACGTCGTCGACCCGAGAGGTTTCACTCACAGAATAGTTGGTGGGTCAAAGCTGACGTTCGTAAACTGGCTGAACGGTGCAAGATTATCTTTTCCATCCCGACTTGTTGTACTGATCCAGCCAATGGGTCGTGGGATGACGAACGACTTGAAAGGGTCGTGGGGCAAGCCCGAAGTCTCGCCCTTCGGTGGTTGATAAAAGATATCCTTGTGAACCATTGCTTTTCGGGGAATCCGATGTTTTCTGAAGTTAGGTTGATGGGTGCTTTACTGCGTGAACCCCGTTCCTTTGGTCTGAATCAAACCGTTGTTGATGCTGCTCTTTCTCTGCTGGCTTCCTCCATTTCGTCTGCCATTCTTATATTCATTCTCCAGATCATCTATCGCCATTGCTCTGAGGCTTAACGTCCGTATCTCTTAGTCCTGGGGGCGTGAAATGTAATTGTCAGAGGCCATGGGGTTTGGAGACCTCTTAGCATCGGGCGCGAGAAATGTCCGACCGCGGGATTAGGTGAACATATCACCGCCTTTCCGATTCGATAGCACAGCAACCTGGCACGTCACATTCTCCAGCTCGTAGCTTACTGAGCGCAGAGTGAGATGACCCAGCCAGTCTCATCATACGTCACGCAAAGTGTCGCACCTCGGAATGATGACTACATTGTTTACTGAATGCCAACGCCTCCGCCAAAGAATCGAATAAATATCATATCAAGATGGCGTCAACATTCGTTCCGAGAAGCACATATTATCTTATCCAAATCATCAAACATAAACAATAATTGGCCCCATTTCAATCTGAAATCGTTCCCATGCCAACATTTCAAGCTATTGAGCGGTATGCGCTGGAGGAACAGCGCGACACTGCGACAGCCGATGCCTTAGCAGACGCCGATAAGTCTTTGAGCTTCATTCGAAAGTACACAAATAAAGTTGACTCGCTGGATCTCTCTGGGCCATCCTCGGCCTGGTACGCTCCGAGCGCGATCTTCTACAATGGAAACGGAAACATCTACAACGGCGGCAAAGCGATCTGGGAATGGATGCACGGTTTATTTAGTCCATTTGCCAGAATACAGCACTTGATTAAATCCACGAGAGTGCTCAGTGGCATGCAATACGGAGGAGAAGGTCGCAATTTGCTGATATTGGAAACGGAAACGTCGTTCTGGCTTAAGAAGCCTTTGGATGGAGAGGCAATACTGGTCCCTAGACTGTTGACGTTTCTCGTGGGCCCAACAGAAGCGCACGACGAGGGAACTGATGGTATGCAAATATGGCAAGCCAAAGCGTACTGGGATACTGCGGTTTTGGAGAAGGAAGTGGGTCGCAGACGGTCATCTTTGCGGAATTGAAATAGTAAGTGGCACAGGGTGGCCCCATTCTAGCGCTGGGACAGTGGAAGTTGGATATTTTGTTGGTGAGCTACGATTAGCGATACTGCGTGCAAATTCTAAACAAATTACGTGTTGCTCTAGACTTTTTCCGCGTAGCCAGGGCGATTCCGCGCCACACAGTGGCCCGGATGGTAGTATTTAGGCGCTAGCCCCTCCCCATAACGGACCAAATCGCGATCATGGTAAATGCCGCTGTGCGTTTCGAGAGGTGGTATAGGGGTAAAATGAAGTTCGCCTTCAAGAGAACCAGTGTGGAATAAAAATTGACAACCCTCTGGATTCAATAACTGAAGTATTAACAATACTCCCGCTAACTAGCACAAACCACCATCAATCGGAATGATTACCCAGATCCCGGGTTCGTAGGATTGTTGATATGCAATCCAAGTCTGGTGGGGTGCAACCGCCAAACCAGCGAAGCCCAACAGAATGGTAATGACTACGCCAACAAGCGTTGCAAACATTACATATCGAGCACCGCTTCTTCGCGGCCGCGGATGTTCCAGCTCTTCATAAAGCTCCATCGAATGGGAGCCAGAGTAGTAATAAGCAACGTCCTTTTCATCGACATGCGTGATGTCTCCGGATTCGAATCACAGACAATCGGGGTCAAAGTTTCCAGCGCTGGAAGTGGTGAGAGACTGCAAAAATGACTGCGAATTGAGGGGAAACAAGACTTTTTGTATTGAGTCGAGCACTCTCAGGGCCATTTGACGCGGGAGCAGGCCTCGTTTGAGGTAGTCTACTGCTAGCGGTTTCCACTGGAAGATGCTTGGACATTCGGGGGTGTTCTTTAGGAAGCTGGTGTGATGGAATATCAGTGCAACGGCGATTTACGCTCCAGCATCAAGTGATAGCGCAGATCGTCCGTAGGGTGGAATGTGAGTCCAAGCTGTTTCTGCAAGTGTCTCGCCTTTAATAGCGCTGGTTTTATGGCAAAGGAGATGATGGATTCAGAGTCATTGAGAGTGGGATGATCCGTTACTGTACGAGATTCGCCTGGTTCTTCCAAGCTTTTGGCATGTTCGTGGATTCCATCGTAACCTATACTATACATAAACATAATGCTGAATGGGTATCCCTGCCTATTAATTCCACCATTCGATCACAGAAGCGAACTGATCTCCAGTGGTTGCCTCATCATTGCTCCCAAACATCCCGCCAATACCCGCCGCACAAGGCTCAGCATCAGAAAGCAAGTTCTCGAAGCTCAAGTTCAAGCTAGGCTTTCAATTCTGTCGGGATTTCTTTATCGACGACGTCCTGAACGACCGCCGCCGCCTGCCTAGCTGCGAATTCACGGAGACTTAACAGCTGATCGGAGAGCTTGGCATCGATATCTGACGCTAAGGTTAATTCTGGCCTCTAGACAATAATAACAACACTGAGAGGCAAGAGGCATGAGGCATGATACGTACAAGGACTCTTTGGCCTTTGAGAGTTGGGAAATAACACCTCATAAACCAGGTACCAGTTCTCTTCCGTGCTGTTTGTACGAGAGACTCTTTTCTTCAATTGCTGACTCTGGTTCTCGCTAATGCCGTCCCAGGTCTTACGCTCCCTAACAGGACATTGAGCCGTCATCCGAAGGTGCAGATCTCGCTCTTCGACATCCTGGAATGTTTCGAAACAGCGCATGCAGTGTATAGGGACCGTGTACTCTCTGGCGAGGTGTTGCCTGTCTTATGTTAAGCTTTGTTAACTACCACGGAGTGAAAGTTGTGAAACTTATTACTTCAATCTCGCGATACTCTTGAGCGTGTATCGGAAGCATTTACGATGACCAACGGGATCATGTTTGGCGTATGGACACGCAAGGAGCTGGTGTTGTTTGGCTTTGGATTCAATGTTCAGCCTTTTCGCAGGCGGTTGTTCATCGCCTTGGACATCCGAGATAGGACGCTTCAACCCATTAAGTTGGTTTTTGGATCCTTGAGCAACACGAACATGTGCCGAAATGTCATCGGGTTCATTTGTGGTTTCGATTAGTTCTGTCGATGGGGGGCTCAAAACCGTTTCCGCTGCTATTGACTGGTCAAAGATCTTGCCCTGTCCATTCAAGAACCCGTTGGCGAGCTTTTCTGCCGCAATATCCTGTAGAGATTGAAGAGCGTGAGATAGCGGAGGAAGAAGTGCCTCCCACGCGTCAGGTTCATAGCCCCACTCGGGATTCCAAGAAAGATCGCTACCGGCATCTTCGTCGCTGTCAAAGCTGTTGTCGAAAATATCATCGTTAAAGTATGAGGGATTGTCCGCATCTTCGCTGTTTGGAGGAAGGACAAAGAGGAGGAGGGGTCACTTCATCTCAGAAACTGGCCAATTTTTGCAAAGGAAGCGCACTTTCCTTGAGTCTATTGTCCCCAACTGACAATCGGTATCCTTTTGTGGCATTTCAAGACGTGGAAGGAGCGGGTGACAATCCTTGGGTTGAATTGAAGGGCCAGATTTAGGGTAGAAGAGGGGATCGGTTATGATGACTACCGGATCATGACGCCGAGATCTGAATGAACGGCGCTCGTGAGTGATGTTGGGCAAATACCATTCACAAGAGACTCCCTCAAATGCGGCACGTTCTGGTAATACTATTAGGTCCTGAGAGATGATACAGTCATCGGCGATGTTATCAGCAGCCGTCGAATCTGAGGCCTCAGAGGATCGATCGTCAGCGGCCTGGTCGAATGGATTTGATAAATAGTGACCATAAATTCGCGGATCGAACAGGGAGCTCCGGTAAGATCGATCCTGGGCCTCGAAGGGTTCACGACTAAGAAGCTGTTGGCAGGTAAAGAGTAGACGGTCGATTGAGGGCGGTTGGATGCGACCGAGTTCCTCTTCAAGGTCCCCTGCAATATGATATTAGCATTTGATTAAGCATTCTAGCATTTCGTCACCTACTCTTAAAGCGACCTGCTGAACTGTTTGTTTGGAGACAGCAGACTTCTTCTTCCAAATCGTCGAAGCGGAAGGGATCACTTGCGGATCTACAGGTTGGGCTGCTATTTGTATCGTCCATTCTTTTTTGTGATTGCATATGAAATAGTATGTCGCTAGGCATGAAGTAGAAGTGACAAAACGATATCTTATCCCTTTCCGAAAGACACATAGAATACGCTCACGCAAGGCTCTAAACGCACAGTTGTGTCTTTCGGAAAATGCCGACACTATCGTAGTAGGGCGATCAATAACCCACCACCCACGGGAATCTTAATTTAATCTAATCACTAGGCTGAATCCCAAAAAAGAGTACTACTTCTCAAATTGCGCTGCGTCAAGTCCCATTGGTACTATTTCTCTCGTAAGTTATTCCACTTCGTAGTATCAAAAGGCGTTTCGTGAATATTCTCCTCGGGGCCGAGACGTGACATACTCTATTATGTGCGATGACAGTGCAGTGATTCATCTTTACGACCTGTTTGGCCGGTTTTCGGGGCCCCATCACGTGGCTTACCTTAAGGTACCTTCAAGTTGGCTTAAAGTTAGCTCGGTGCTGCTGCATTTTTCACGTCCTAGAACGGAAGTAGACTTTGTATGAGGTTATTTTGTTGTCGTATATATATCGCTAAGCTTGCAGTGAACTCTGTAACGGCAATTACAGTGACCCACGTAATTGGCAATGGACAACGAGTATCAGCTTAACAGAATTCGAATTAAATTTCAATCTTTAATCTTTCTCTTCTCTTCTTGTGCTTTGTGTTCGAACTCGCTTCACTTCGGCTCATAACTTTTGACTCCGACGGCAAGACGTTCTTGCTGACACCATCAACCGCCTGCGACTCGTAAATGCACAATGAGTACTTGTGTGGCGTGAAAGGTAGCCCTTACTTGGACAGTTCAATTTACGAGATCAATCGTACTCTGAGTCACACTCGGTCCATTGTCTCGTCATATTGCTGTTGCTAGTATCGTAGAGATAAGGTTTAAATGGCTGTCAAACTGCGCGATGTTGATCGAGGCTTCACACTCATCAGCGGGGATACTGTGTTGGAGATGTTCGAGGTACGATTGAAATGGTTGGGACGCGTCTTCACGGTAGTTGTCGTGCGTCTGGAGGAAGCAGTATTTGAATGTCATTTAGGAATGGGCGAACTAAAACAGAAGTACAGCAAATACATCAGCCAACGTGATAAGGTGCTAGTTTACAAGTAGATCCAGACACTACCCATAGTCGCCAGTATGCAAGACAAGAAGAGGAGTATAGCGCCTTGAATGTTGAGAATGGAGGAAGGGAGGAGTGTCACAGCATTGCTGGAATGAGCAGTGGCTGATGCAGATGCTGAAGTAATCGTAAAGCCGGCTGTAGAGCTTGTCGTCGAAGGAGACGATGTTGAAGAGCTTGCAGCTGCGATCGTAACCCCAGAAGGCAGCGGACGACCAAGCTGGTGACCTGTTAGAAGATCGTTCGCAAAGTATGGGACACAGTGTACTCACCCGTGCCGCAGCAGATGCGCTGGTGGTATTTGCCACGCAAGTCAGAGCATCTGTGCCTACTTCTCCTGCGAGACAGCAGAAGAATCCTTGGCCAGCAGCGACTGTGGTGGAATTCCACAGTACCCAGTCTGTGTTAGCGCAATACGGGGTCTCTTCCAAAGTACTGGCGCAGCTGGAGCCTGTCAAGAGGGTCAGTCATTCTGCGAACGTCGAATGCAGCAGCTGATATACCTGAAGGACAACAAGCATGACCGTCATGTTGGTATGTCGTTGGGCAGCACCCCTCGAAGCCATTATCTGTGATGACAGAGGATCCCGAGGGACAAGAGGTAGCCGACAAAGCCCATCCTCCCTCACCGAGGACTATACGGCGTTCAAGGGTATCGTCAATTTGCACCGCTCCATTGACAGAAGCAGCAGCAAGTGCTATCACAAGTAGGGTAGCGGAAATCATTGTGAGAAACAAAATGATTGTCTGTGTAGAGATAGGTCTTCAGAATTGAGTGCCGATGTGGTGGCTTTTCCGGATCGAAATGGTCGTCAAAGCCATCTCATTTAATACTAACATGTGTATATGCCAGCCTTGTCGTTCGTATAACATTGATGAGGTTGGCGTCCACAAATGGTATGCGCGGAAATGAAACTTGTACGCTGAGCCACAGCATACGTGGACAACGGCACGAAATGTAAGGAGAAGCGGATAAAGATCGATGGCATGATGTGGAATGTACAGGTTTGCGGGCCAGAGCAGTTTGGCTTGGATCTATTCGCGCACACAGCCACCCCAAAAAGCGCCACACGGCGCGAAGGCTTTAATTTATGGCGGCTCGACGACACAGAAAGCTTTGACAATCAGGATTGTCCCGCTGCCGCGTATGCAGACTTGCGGGAGAAGGGATTTCGTGAAGAACTACATAGACCGTTGTTGATGCGCAACACTAGGCAGCACCGCCCCCAGCATCCATGTGGCGCAAGGCTATGAAGCGAACTCAGTTGGGGAAGATTTTGACGATTTAGAAGAAGAGGGGATAGAATGTGACCAAATAAGAGCTCTTAGAATGCTTTAAAGCGTTGTATCGTGTTGGAGGGTACGAAACTCCATTTGTCCTAGTAGGCCGTTGGGAGTCGCGTGCTATGTCATGAAGGAGGCAGTGTAGAAGCCAATCGTGAGAGATTGGCTGATTGATATTAAGTGTCACGAGAACATGCAAAATGCCTCACCACTGAGAAGACTACTATGATGTGCTTGACATGAATGAGGTCATCTTACGAAGTTAACGTTGTTATAACGAAGTCAGCTTAGACTTGTGTCGCTTTGGATTCAGATATTACTAGGCATCCAGGCCAAAGTTGCACGATTTTACCGAGTAACTTCTTTATTCCCCGAACCATTCTGTAGTTCGTAACATTCCGTAGCTCGTACCACCGGCGGTGCTTTGGAGAGGATGAACTCGATCATATAATACAAAATTCTTGCACATCTGAATCCTCCTTTTGAAGCACCTCGCCCTGCATACAACTCTGGATGAAACAGTCACCAACGAGGTAATATTGACGTTGCCCAGCAGTGCGCAGCACAAATGGGGTGCGAGCGCCGAAAAAATATTACAATCTTGTCTTCAGGTTGGACATCTACTAGAAGAGCACCACATGTTTCGTTCGATGGTTTGATTCCTACACGATCTTGGTGCATATCAACCTGAGATTGCGCTGAACCGGATTGTTGGTCACAGTAGCCAACATAGTCAACGCTTGCCCAGTGATCCAGTTGCGGAGGATAAGGATGGAGGAGTCTGTCAATAGTTGCTAGCCGGACACCAGTGACAGTCAATTGGCTTTCTGTAGCTAATAATTTTCTACGTTTGTCGTCCTTCGACATGCCAGCGCGGTATTTCAAGGCTTTCATTAACGGGCAGTAGCGTGGCTGGATGCGCCAGTCAGGAACCCATGATGGAAGTTTGTTCGAAAAGTTGACTAAATCTGGAGGTTGCCGAAACGCGCTGGCGCAGTGAAGAATGTCAAAAGAATTAGATGAACGTAGCGCGGCAGGGGCGAATCTTAGGTAGGTTTCTTCCGTTGAGCATCGATAGTCCGGGGTGAAGCGTATCCTCTGGTTTTGAGATTCTTGAAATTCTTGAGGTTCCCGTCGGTAATTCGGATGGGCTATCGGTTCTTCACTCTGAGTTTCGACATCGTTGGAAATGCCGAGAAAGGCGAAGATACGGTCGTGATCGTCTGCGCATTCAGTCCTGTGAAGTTGTAGCAGCAGAGGCAGGATACTGTATAGATTCGTCCGTCTATACCTGAATTCGCGTAGTTGGACAAATACGGCGACATGGAATGGATACTGGAAAGACACTTCCAGCACTGCATGCTTCGCCGGTGTCGACACAATGCGTTCTCATGTGATTTTTCCAACGTCTTCGGATCTCTTTAAGATATGCAGAACCAAATTTCGAGCCGCGAGTGCTTCCTGCATGACCCAGCGCCGAGTAGACCACTCGTTTGCTAGATAGCTTTGATAGGGGGGAAGTGAAATTTCCAATGCTGTCTAAGTTGGACTTGAGGCAAATATGCACCCTCGACGCTCGTCGGTAGGTCTCGGCCATTTGCTGAACCTGAGCCCTGCGCTCCTCCTTGTCATTTTAATTGATAAATGGCGTCTATCCAGAACCAAGTCGGTGGTTATGCGCGAGGTAGACCGAGAACGACGTTATGTAGGCCTTCCGTGACCTTCACATGAGAGCTTGTGGAATCGGTATAGAGATAATGTGTAAACTTAGGTTCCCCCCCTACATAGGAGAGAGCTTCGAATGACCCCAACTCCGATATTGTCCCTAACCGAACATGTTTCAATCTGCACGAAACTCTATGCTTAGCTTCTGGATCGTGACTCTTGGAAAATCTGGATGATTTGTCATCTTCTTGTATCTCCAGGAGACGAATTTTCGTATCCACAATGGCACCACCGACTCGATACTCATTGAGCTTGGCATATTAATATGGGACGGATTGAGCTGGATGGATAAGGGCAGGGGTCGACTGAGGAACGAATTGATCTTGAGAAATATGAGCAGGGGTTGATGGAGGTACGGATTGATCTTGGTGGATATGGGCAAGGATCGACCGAGGTTCGAATTGGTCTTGATAGACATGGGTAAGGATCGATGGAGGTTCGAATTCTAAATCCTGGTTGTCGTCACGGCTTCTTTCATCGCCTTGACTCTAGTCGCGAAAGGTAGAATTTAATAGCTTGTCGATGCGTCTCATTGCATTTGAAGCACTCATATAATACCGCCGCTTGGTGCTTCTTGCATTCTGGCTTCGAGATCCGTTCTGCTCTTTGGTTACTAGCCATCTGCCTACGTTTAAGCTTGGCTTGAAAATGGCTGGAAGGGCTTCGCTAAACCCAAACAGGGGCGCTCTACAGTAGGGTTTACTGCGAGTTCTGGTGCAGTGTTTCTCGGGTCTATCTGATTGGATCCGCGGCGGGGAATGGCTGTTTCATGGTAGAACCCTGTTTACTCCCTATGGATGCAGGACGGCAATTAGCTGAGCCTCATATGCCGGAATCATCATTCTCGAAAGGGAGTGTGAGAGCTGGAGGGCGTAACTTTGGTTTGCCATACTCTTCCTACCATCTTACCACCGGCAAGTAGTTTACAAGAAAGGGTATCTATCCCAAATTCTAATACCTGCGCACATATTCCATCCAGCAGACTGCAAACCACTGGAACGTACGTTACCGATGTAAAGGCGACCAGAGTAACTCATCGTACGTAGGACTTCCTGGCAAATCGGATCGACATTGATCTTCTCGCAAGACAAGGCCGTGAATATTGCCGACTGATGGCGTTCGCATCATTTATGACTATGAAATCTGCCACGTGTGCGGATAGAAATCCTAACGTTGTCGCTCGGGCATTCAAGATAGGTTTTTCGTCCCGGGAGATCGCAAAGAAGCTAGTCGTATTGGGTTCGCAATACGAGCATTCACAACAGCTGATATACAGTGAATCAGGTACTAAGAGTTAGAAGCTGTCATGTTCCCTCTTGGACCGAATCCATAGCCGCCTCGACCACTACCATCAGGCCCTCTTGGTGCCCGTACTGGAAGCTCCTCTTTGGGAGTTGAAGGTGCTGGGGATGACTTTGCATCCCTCTTCTGGAGATACACAGAGTTTGGCTTTGGTGAATATGTTGGATCGAATAGCTCCCTTTTCTGATTCTGAGAAGGACGTGCTGGAGATTGGTCGTTTGATGATGTGCCCTGACCTTCACGTTGCCCTCTACTCCGTCCTTTGCCTCTTGAAGGATTCCTTCCGCTAGGATTCCCGTTCGTAGAAGATGCTCTAGACTGTGGATTGCCATCACTTGGGGTCGGCGAGCCGAATAGTCTCTCCCTAGCTTCCTGATACTTGCGTTGCTTCTCTTCTCTCTCGCGCTGGGCTCGTGCCTGACGTTCCGCGAAACTCTCCGCCGCTTTCTTACCCTCCTCGTCTTCACTGTCATCATCGTCTTTGATACTTGGATTGCCTGAAATGTCGGATGATGCAACCTTTGGTGGTGGTTTTCGACTCAGAAGCTTCACCTTAGGCTTGAACTCAGATTTCGCCGCTGCCTCTTCCTTTATATCCAGCCATAGCGGACGCTCTTCTGGCGCATCTGCAGATTCCCAGAGCTGTCTGTTCGCCTCCTGATGCCGTGCTTTTCGCTCCGCTTTTGAGATATTTGCTTCAGTTTCGAGCTCTGGGGAAGGACTAGGCGCTCTCTGAAGCATATTAGCTTGTTAAACTTGCGAATTTGTTTACCATGATCACATACGTCCGCCTCCTTTTCCCAATCGTCGTCCCAAGCATCAGGAACAGCAGCTTTGCCTTTACTCATACTGAAGAGATAGAGAGATTGAAATGCACCACTTCTATACCAAGACTACTCTTCGATTGGATCTGCACGCAAAAACCGCCCTACCTGGAGTTCCAGGCACAGATTGTGGGAGAAATAAAGTGTATCCTTGGTCCGAAGTGGGGTGGTGGGGGGCCGCAGCAAAAGGCGGAGATTGATAGCGGTACGGTCACACGCCGACCTTTCCGGCTTCAAATATTCTTCACCTCTCACATACAGCAGCCATTTCTCATCAACCGCTAAAGTCTTGTGCTGTAGTCCGGGTCTATCTGCTAGGACTATCTTCATCCATGCCAAAACGTTCACCAAGCCCGCCAGAAGGTGCGACTGCGGCCTAAGCTAGGCAAGACACCACTCCCACACACTATGTTAACAACCTTTCCAGATGGGGATTCCGTTATGCAAGACAACTCCACTCCTGAGCTTTCTGATGACGAACCCATACTCCCATCAACTTCGCAATCTCGTGCTGCCCCTGTAACGCCTGTCCACCTTCGAAGTCAAGCTGCGCTCGAGCTTTCACCTCCGGACTCACGTAGCAACTCTGCCGTCAACAAGCAAACGTCCCCGATCGCACCTACAATGCCGACGGCAGAAGCGCTGAATGCTAATGGAAAGCGCACATTTGATGCTGCTACCGGGAGATCGACTGCATCAGCATCTTCTGGCGCAAAGGCTACACACCTTGGAAAGCATCCGGCTGGCTATGTGTGGGACAAGGAAGAAGATGCGCCGGGATATGGATGGAACAATGAGAAGGCTCAGCAAGAAGCACTTCGGGCTACAAATCTAATTGTAGATGTGGAACTGATGATCAAGGGTAAGGTGGCACCGTGACTCACACTGTCTTCCACCGACTTACACTTACTAGGGCGATACGGTGATGTTCTACTTGATCAGCAGCAGCAGAAGTGAAATCCATTGCGAAATACGAACATTATGGCCTGTGGCTACGATCTGATAGTTGCTAGAGCGCTTTGTTGCATAGAAAGCGCGAGAAAAACGGAGGCAACGGTTCATTCTGAAGATAAAGTTCCTAGAGCATTATCGGAACAGACAGCTTCAAATGATTGGAAGTCACTCTTGGCCAAGTTAATTACAGAGACATCTCCTAGGCTGTCGGCTTGGGCGAGTCTATGTCTGGCATTCTTCATTCGAAGAATAAGCTTGCAGTACTTGGAAGAGAATCGTAAGCAAGGAAGGACGAAGGAAATCCAATTCCAACGAATATGGGCCATTCCCTCTTCTGAACACTCGTCTTCACACACACAAGAACAGCAAGAACGTTAGATGAAGTGATTGATTGGAGGAAGTGCTGAGAATACTGTAGCGTATACTCCGGTATTTCATTTTTATTGGTATCTCGACAAGACTGCATGATCTCTATTGTCACTACAGTATGATCCATTCGAAGAACGGAACGACTCTCTTTCGCCCAAACTCCGCGCATACCCGCTTTGGAACATATGCAAAGATTTGAAATGCCTTCATATCGTACAAAACCCGTATCCAAATACCCTATGTCCATCCCATGCCATTGTCGTAGCTTCCGCTCAGCTCTTCGCTTTTCCAGACTTCTGCGATGGTGTCGGCACGGCGTCGGTTTGCCGTTCTTTGCTAAGAGGCTCGGCTTCTTTTGAGTTGATTTCGAGGAAGTGATAGAGAACAATGAGAAGCATTGCTGCGCCTCCCAGGAAAAGCGCGAGGCTGTAAAGTTGTGCGTCCGTTATCATTTTCGAGCGGAATGAGAGTAATAGGGTAGGCTGGACGCGTGTGCCGTGTACGAGGAGATTGGCGACGCAGCGTTAAGAATTGGCGGGTCAAAGACGGTCCGAATGCGTTATTTAAGGTTGGTCGGAGACGATGAGAATATAACTGACTTTTGTTCGCAATGTGTGGAGCTCAATGGAGATATGATGGAACATGACAGCTTTCACGAAAGTTGAAGTCGAAGTCGGCAGATCTTCGGGGATACCTGGGGTTGGCCTTAAACCTACCAAAATCACACCCCACCGCAGCCTATGACGGAGTCAACGCAAAAAACCACCGCCGCCGTCGATACTCAGGAACCACGCGATCACTTTACTTTTGACACCGTCACACTCTCCTCCTGTCGTGGATCCCCCTTCCTCACTCACTCCTTAGCTCGCTCATCACCTTTAAACTCTCTTACGCCGTCTACTGCTCACCAACGGCTCCCATCCCACATTCTTCGCCATGGCGCCCAAAAAGGATCAGCAGAAGCCGAAGGACAAGGCGGTGGTAGACAAGACATTCGGAATGAAGAACAAAAAGGGCAGCGTAGCACAGCGGCAAATCAAGCAGATCGAAGCGGCCAAAGCGTCGGCCAAGACACCGGACCAAAAGCGCAAGGAAGCGGAAAAGGAGCAGCGGGAGCGCGACAAGGCGGCCGCAGAGCAGGCGAAGCGCGAGGCAGCGGAGCTCTTCAAACCCGTCATGACCCAGAAGGTGCCGTTCGGCGTCGACCCCAAGACCATCCTGTGCCAGTTCCACAAGAAAGGCCTGTGCGATAAAGGCAAGAAGTGCAAGTTCAGCCACGATTTGAACGTCGAGCGGAAAACGGACAAGAAAGATCTCTACACGGATGTGCGGGATAAGAAGGACGAGAACGAGGAGGGCATGGAGGATTGGGACGAGGAGAAGCTGCGGGAGGTGGTCATGTCGAAGCATGGTAATCCGCGGACAACAACCGACAAAGTGTGCAAGTACTTCATCCAGGCCATTGAGGATCAGAAATATGGCTGGCGGTGGGTATGTCCAAACGGTGGAGACAATTGCATGTACAGACATTCATTACCACCCGGTTTCGTTCTGAAGACGAAAGAGCAGCGTGCAGCAGAGAAGGCGCTGATGGATAAGTCACCCATGGCAACGCTCACCTTGGAGGATTGGCTAGAGAGCGAGAGATACAAGTTGACGGGCGAATTGACTCCCGTGACGCCGGAGACGTTTGCGGAATGGAAGAAGAAGAGATTGGATAAGAAGGCTGCCGAGGAGGAAGCTAAAGCAATGAAAGAGGCTACTGGCCGAGCATTGTTTGAGAAGGGTGACTGGCAGCTCAGTGACGAGGAAGGCGATGATGACGAAGGAACCAGTGGCGCTTGGAATCTGGAGGCATTGAGGAGAGAAACTGAGGCTTTGCGGCAGAAGAAGGAAGAAGAGAGATTGGCAGTCGCCACAGGAGGGTCAGTGGAGAACGGGGTCGAATATGGTACCGGAAATGGTACCGGGGAAGATGGTGAAGATAGCGAAGACGTGGAAAGTGAGGAGGGTGTCAAGGAAGACGAAGCAGAGCAGTGAGACTGCCAGCGGTTTCTGGTGTCGCTGGACCTTTTGATCACTTAGCGGCATGCAACTCAAGCAACCTCAGCGATGGTTGTAATTGAGGCCAAGGCGTTACATTGGTTCTGTCATGCTCAAGGCGTTTTGATCGTGTCTTCGATCAGAGAATTCTATGCTTGATTCCTTACAAGAAGAAGGTATTACATCCTGCCGTGTCTGGTATCTCAACCCAAATGAAAGTACACAAATACATGCCGAATGCCGCACACGAAACAGGACAAGTCGACAACATGCTTTTACAGTCTTGCTTCATCGCCTCCAAGTTTCTTCGCAACGAACGATCCAAAGTACTCATTCAATGCGTCAACAGTACCAGTGCCTTCCTCTAGCTTTACGACGCAGCTGATATAGCCATCGGGTCTCACAACCACCACACCACCCTTCTCTTCGTCCAGGCCCATTTTTGCGTGAGCCGCGGCCTTTGCATCCGGGACGCGCTGATCCCAGACGTCATCTGCGTAGACATGATCACGATAGCGTGCTAAGGTAGAAGGCAAGAGCTCCAAGATCTCGATTTGCGACCTCTTCGCAGCGAAGACGACACAAATGCTGTAGAACAGGGAATGCGGGTTATGTCGCTCGTGGTAACTCGCTTCGTCGGAGCGGCGGAAGGCAGAGTAGAACGAGTTCTTCTTTGAGATGCCAGTTTCGAAGTCCTTGAGCGCTTGCACTGTCTTCGTGGGATTGCCACCAAAGATGTAGATCCGGTAGCTGCCATTCAGCGGGATCTCCTGCTCGAGATGCACCACGTTGGCGTCTACGACTCTGGTCACTGTCGCAGGGGTCATGATACGGCCAGAATGGAGCTTGGTACCTTCACCCGTCTTGAGGAACAGCGGATGCTTCGCCGGATGTTCTGGGCTCCAGTTGAAGGTGTTGGGTCCGTACTTTACGCCATATCCGGATGTGAATTCGCAGTTGGCTTTGAAAGTCTTCACAAACTCGTTTTCTTCTTCTGGTTCACCCGCATCTTTCTTCTCACCTTCGTGCGTAGCAGCAGCACTCACTTCACTAGTACTTGGGAGACGTTCGGAGAAGAGCTTGGCGTAAGCAGCATCGAAATTGAGGAGCTCTTCAGCTACCGATTTCCTCTCTGGCTCGTAGGTGGATAGAATGCTGCGATCAGCGAAGCCGCCTTCTACGTGGTGAATCTTCCAGGCAAGATTGACCGCGTCGAGGAATGCGGTGTTCATGCCTTGCCCTGCCTTCGGACTGTGCGTGTGGCAGGCATCGCCACCCATGAAGACGCGCTCATCCAGGGTATACTTCTCAGAAATGCCCTGACCGATGGGATATACGGAGTACCATTCGACGCGATCCCATTCGATGTAATAAGGCTTGAAAATGGCCTTCGCATGAGTCATAACTTCTTCCTCTGTGGCGGTTTTGCGCGGATTGAAATCTGGATCCGTTGATGAAGCTATTTGGATGTAAAGACGAACCATATTGTCTTCGCGAGGAATAACCATGACGGAACCAGCGTCTGAATGTATCGTGCACTTCATCTTGATGTCGGGGAAGTCGGTGCGAATCACTCCATCCATCACACCCCAGACATGTGCAATCGGGTCTTTGTACCGCATGGGGATTTTCAATTGTTCCCTGACAAAGCTCCTTGCTCCTTCACCACTGAAAAGATACTTGGCGCGAACGTTCTCTACCTCATCGCCGTTCACGTGGCCAATGGTTACCTGGATTGGATATTCCGGGTCCTTGCCGTCGTTTTGGAACCCCTGAATTGTCCAAGGCCTTTGGATCTTCACTCCATTGCTTTCGATTCCTCCGATAAATGCTCGTTCGATGTGGCCTTGGTGCAGCAACGTCGTGAATGGGTACCTAGCGTCAATGAATTTCGGACAGCTAGGCCATGTGCCGGTTCTGTGGATTCCATTCCTTCCCGGATCCCAGAATGCAACTTCATACACTCGTGCTGGGTGGTGCTCCATAATTTTGGATTTGATGCCCATGTTCCTCAGCAGGTCGAGAGATCGCGGTTGAATACCATCGGCTCTGCCTGTCACAGTGGGTTCGGGTCTGTTGTCGATGTGTTTGATCTTATAACCCCATCGTGCTAAACAAAACGAGAGGGCAAGGCCTACTGGGCCAGCGCCGATAATAACCACATCATATTTTTCCATGTTGAGAGAGATCAAGCACGCTGTGCTGAGGCAAAGAGATTAGATCAAGACGAGTGCACGGAGCTTTGAGGGAAAGTGGAAAGAAGGGAAATGATGCTCAGGAAACACTGCATTCGTGCAATAGTCGGCGCAAAAACTATACCATAGAAGATAGAGGGCGATTGATATTTATATTGGGAGAGGCGAGTGGATTCGGGGAGGAAGGTCTCAGCGGATGAGAATCGCGGATGGCTATGTAATGGACAGGATCACAGAAGAATGAGACTAAAGTCCGGCAAGATGACCTTCGGGAAGGTAAATCGGCCGCTCTAGTAGGACTAGGCCTGGAAGCACTCCACAGTGCCATCTGCCACTTATGAATGCCGCGAGCTTGGTGGTCCCCGCAGATGAGCAGACTCGGGTACGAAGTTCGGGATGGCGGGTCCGACGGGGGTGTTTGTTGGTATATATTTTGCTTAACCATCACCCCATTGCTCGTCTCAGCCTCCCCTCCGTCGTCATGGGCCGCTTTTTGCCTTCAAAGGCACGACATGATGGAAATCTCTCGGACATATTCACAAGCTCTACTAAGACACAGCTGCCTTTTCCTTCAGCCGAATTTGGGTTTATTTGTTTACTTAGTGTTGGCCACCACGTCAAGGACCTGCTGCGCCGTCTTTTGCATCCGCAAGATTGGCCGTCTTACCGATTCAACGTCAGCCGCTGCGGGTTGGAGCTGGCCGAGTTCACCCATAGCTGTTGGTTTCTGTGTCCAAAGCTAGGAATGGCAGGACAGGCTTTCGTGTTCTTGAGTGAAACCAGAGTGATGAGAGCTAGCTAAGGTTTAGCTACGAAGGACGGCCTTGAGTATCTGCAGGTGCGAGCGCATTGCCGCGGTGGACCTCTGCTAAATGACATTCGTCATAGCCACCCAAATCCTCCCGGAGGTTCCCACGCACGCTTTTCCTCCTTCTTTGGGAGAGTGAATGATATTCTCTGCCCTGACTCTTGTGTATCTAAAATCTCGTCTGACGCCTCTCTAACCGTCTGCCATTCGACGCGACGAAACTGTCCAGTGCCATCGGTTCTTCGTGGCTCATCCACAGTGATGGGTTTGATAAACTGCGTCTCGGCTTCTTCTTTTTGCCTTTTCGTAGCCTTCAATGATTTCAAATGCTCTTGGAACTGAACCCAAAGCCGCCGACGTTGTTCATGTCTGCACGAATGTAATTTAGCACCATCTCTTTGAGCAGAATAGATCTCTCGAGCTAACTTACAACTCACTATCAGATCCATAGTAATGTTCTTCGTACAGCTCAAAATCAAGATCGCGGTTTCCGTCAATCCAGCCCTGAACTTTTTCTTCCCATCTCTGGTGGCCTCCATCTACTGGACGATGGTGGTAAGCGTCTTGTCGAACTTCGAGTGACCTATAGTCGCGCATCAATCTATGTTTCCATCAGTAAAATGCACGGGAAAAGACTCACTCTTGAAGAAAATCCGAAGCTAGGTGTAAATGCCTTCTAACTTCTTGCACCAGCTCATTTTGATCGCCACCAGGCTGCGCACTCTGGAGAGTTCTGAGAGCCGATTCGTACTCCGCAAATGCGGTGCAACCACGGTCCTGTAGATCATGGTACTTTTTTGTGAGTTTGGCGAGGTCCATTTTCTAATTATCAGCAACTATGACGACGTCAGGTTCAGACTCTTCTGATAATCAAAAATCGATAAGGAAAATCTCTACAGCCTTGGAGAAAAACGTGGGCGGCCGTCAACGCATCTGGACCACTGCTGCCCAATGCAATTAATCCCTCAAATACTAATAATAATATTTACCCAGTCGTACAAAACCCTCCCATCTTCGCAGCTACTGAGAGGTAAACCACCAGCCTTCCCCATCTTCCTAGCCTTCTAGACTAAATAACAACCTTGGCGAAATCAAACTCTACCTTGCGGTTACAGTGTCACCATCATCTTGATTTCGTGTTTCAATAATTGCCTGATAAGGCGCTATCTGCTTTGTTCCTGCGCCTGGCGATTTGGATTACGATCCTATGGCAATGTCTTCGTCCAGTTCTCGACCTGGGACTATCGGCTGCGACTCATGCAATCAAGCGTCCCGCGACGACGGTAACTGGACCAAGTGGACAGATCCATATGGCGACACGCACCATGCCTGCCACTCGTGTCTCTCCGGTCCACGGTACTTTTGGAAGGAGCGGTTTTTCCTATGTGAAAAGGCGTCCTTCGGAACACTCCACCTCCCACGCTGCCTTCACACGACCGAATTGGAAGCAGAACTGTTACTCTTCCTGATTCAACAATCGCAATCTAGCCGAGACGAGGCTATGCAAGCGTGTCCAAAACTTGATGCACCCTATGCGTACCCTTCGAGTCTCGATGATAAGCACATACGGGTGCTGACAGTGCTGCCGGGGGACGGTGATATCTTTTGTACTTTGGAAGTGAGAGATTTTGGTAGGCACTGCTCGGATTACGAAGCCCTCTCTTACAGCTGGGGAGATCCAACAGAAGAGAATCATATAATTTGGATTGATTGCCATCCATATAAAGTACGGCCCAACTTGCATGCCGCCTTAACCCATCTCCGGAAGCCTACAAAGAGCCGGAAATTCTGGATAGACACGATATGTATCAACCAAGAGGGCCAAAATTCAAGAGAAAAGACCCTTCAGATTCCTTTGATGGGTAGAATTTATTGTCAGGCTACGAGAGTAGTCATCTGGCTAGGTGAAGCGGCGGATGGTAGCGACGCTGTCATGGATATCATTCAGAACGCAGACGTCAATGAGATGGAGAAATCAAGTTTTGTCGAAGGTTTGGCAAAAATGAAGCACCGAACTTGGTTCTACCGAACTTGGATAGTCCAGGAAATTGCCCTAGGCAAATATCCACCTCAACTCTGTTGCGGATCGAAAAGCGTTTCCTTTGGGCAGTTTATGGCGACCTGCTGGTTTTCGGACCAGCTCATGAGGTCTTCTCACAAATTGGACCCGGATGAGACACAAGGAATACTTACACAACATGATACGGCAGCTTACATTACGGCCTTTGCACAGTCATCCGAAGACTTCACCCTTAACTCTCTAGAAAACGTTCGATCGGTCGTGTTGGACAATAAGGGTAACGTTCAGCAGCAATCTTTGGTTTTGATTTTGTAGTGTTATAAACAATTCAAAGCGACGGACCCAAGAGACAAAATTTACGGTGTACTAGACCTTGTGGATCAGGATATTCATCAATTCTTACGGGTTAACTACGACAAAACACCGGCTAAAGTCTATTGTGAAGCTATGACTTACATGCTCGAGAAAGAGATCGACAACCCTCATATGCTTCTTATATTCTTGGAATATGCTTTGCCTCTGGCCCTTCAGAGTCCTCTCTCTGGTCTCCCGTCTTGGGTCCCGGATTTCTCGAAGAACAATGCCTTCCTCTTTAATGACAGGCGCGACACTTGGTTTTGGAGGTATCAACTGAGCTCGCCTCTGGGACCGAGGAGGCTACTATTTGAGCACCAGCGTGGGCGGCACGAGGTGTTCATTGATCGTGTTGATCAGGATGCTATCAGAGTAAACGGGGATCGTCTCCATGTCCAAGGGACATCAGTCGACGCGATAGAAGCGGTTAAAGCGTCACGATTCTTTCTGAATCACGCAAACTTCACCAGATTTGTGACGCAGGAATCAGAAACGCTTCATACAGATTCGGAAGAAGCAAATCAAATTGCCGAAACCCTCAGGCGGCAGATCCAGCCCGTTGACATTTCTTCGGTTCCTCTTAGGCCTGACTTTCTCAGCATGGCTGCGGTATCATGCTTAGAACGGATGTTCCAAGTAAAGAATCTCTGGGACATTGACAAACTCTGCCGAGAGACACCTGGCATGAGAAACAAAGCTAGCCCAAACGAGTGGATGGCATTCATATGGAAAGATCTATTCGAAGGGTTCGACTATCTTGAAGAAATGTCTGAAGAATACTTTATGCAAGAATTCCATCGCCTTACCGGAAACCCCAAGCCATCGTCAAGTCTGCCTTTGGCCAAACTGATGGAGAACTTTAGGGATGATATCGATTTGCTGGAAAGTACTTTTAGAGAACTCTTTAGCGGAGGCAAATGTTTCTTCACAACGGGGACGTCAGAGTTCTACGGTATCTGCCCTAACGGTGTCAAACGAGGAGACAGGCTAGTTTTCTTATTTCCTCCAGTCTTCATGGGCTTCATTCTTCGACAATACGGCACCGATTTTCAAATGGTTGGACCATGTATAGTCCCTCCGTTTGTTCGGCAGAGATTTCTACAAGATAATTCAAGGTTAGGAAGTCCTATTGAACAGTTTAGCATCGTTTGATCAAATGGAATACTGTAATGGATAGCACCGAGGTCTCGATGGAGGTCAATTTGATCTATAAATTCTGCATAGTTATATACTCAAAGCAAGCATGCTCATGGATTAAAATCCACCGTAAGCTAACTACTCTAAAACATTCCTTCCTCCAGGCCATTACAAATGCGGCTCTCTGTTGAGAATTTAGGAAGTTAAAGGAGGCGGTAAAGGCGAAAGTCATGGTTACGCGGTTTTATATTTGTGTAGTCGGATAAAGACAAAGGAGGCCATAAGCGAATAGGAAAGGGATTCAAGGGGAGAAGCGTGGGGGACATCTTCTTTCACTGGTTCAAGTAGCGTTTTCTGGATGGGGTTGCTAGAAAGCTACATCGCGGAGTAAACGAGTGGGGAGCAAAGCTGGAGAAACAATTTTGGCTTACACTTGTGTTGGCTTGATCCTACAGGGCAGGGCAGAACGCATCTGAATCTTGCATTTGTGAAAGGCGTGTTATGGTAACTTGACCATGTAAGTCAGTAGGTAGTAGCCTTCTAGCGTCAGTCGTAGATCAGACACAACAAAAAGACATCACCACACACTTGATGAAATGAATCCATCTCCGCTACGTAATCCCAGTCCGAATCGAACGATTGAAAGTGCTGCGGCACCTTCTCCACATCGGAGCTTCAAAGTTTCTGGGCGTTTAATACCACGAACTCCACAGTGGGAGAATAGAAAGGACTTTAGAGTAAGATATCAAGTCTAGAACGCTCCATCGCGATGTGGTGCTAACTTCGCAACGAATCATGCCAGCGACGCTTGACAGAGCTTTGCTGGGAACAGATGAAGAGGGCTGAAAACCGCTAGATCTCTTCGACTTCTTGGGGGAATGAAACATCCACCCAGGCGGGGGGTCCACACTAGCTTCTCAGCTCTGCTAACTGTTGAGTGGAAGGTCGAATATAGTACCGAGAACCCTTGGTTTCTAAGAATATGTATAAGGTAAAGCTTACATATATACAATTCTTCCGAGAGAAGCACACTCTTGGTACATGATAACTCCTGGGAGGTTGCCCTGAAAGAGACAGGACGATATGTCTTCAATCATAGCTTTACGGAACCGCCGTCCATTGTTAGCTCTCGTGATATACGATGAGTACATGCATTGCTTTGAACGGAACTATGTTGGTTACAGGTGGGATTATTCGATCAGACGTTCGATACCGGACCTGATGTCTGCACATGATGGACGCAGCTGTGGATCAGAATGCACCATGGACTTGATGCTGTTAGCAATTTGAGTCCCAGCATCGCCGTATGAGACCATGAAACTTGGCGGCAATATCCCCTTCCTAAGTGCTTGAAGTGAGTCGTGTCGCTCCATCCCTGAGCCGTAGTTAGCATCAGATCTAGCTCTATCGTTGAGAGTGTGCTTACTTGTGTCGAAGGGATGCAATAGCTCAAACGCTATCACTCCAAGAGCATAAACATCAAGGCTTTCTTGAACAGGTTCTAGAAGAAGTGGCCGATAAAGCTCGGTGCCGACAGCTTTGGTTGGAGATACCAGGTTCGTCGAATCAGGGCGGGCAATTTGCGCAACTAGTCCGAAGTCTCCAATCCGTAAATTCAGGTGGGGTCCAGAAGTTGCATTGCTGTGATGTTTGCATTGTTTGCAAGCTCCAAGATCGAGATGCTTGTGGGATGCTTGTGGCTGGGTCGACATGAAAACATTACTGGGCTTCAAGTCTCTGTGCACCATTCCTAACCTGTGCAAATATTCGACACCATCTAAGATTTCCAGGAAGATCCGCAAGGACATTTGGAGGTGGAAGCAATGCTTTACAAGAGACCCAGAGGTTCCCGAGTGCGATGGCATCAGATACTCCGCGAGGTTCAGAGGGTAGAGTGCCATCTGAACGTGGAGAACAAGGTGAGGTGCCGACATCTCCGTACTGCTTTCGCTGCTAGTTCTTATCGAGGCCTCTCGTTGTATGAAGACTTCCGATTCCTCTTCCATTGTTTCAAAGAAGCCTTCATTCTGATTTTCCCTTTCTTCGGATCGCACTGGTGATATACCCAGGGCGGATGTTGGATACCTCTGCTTCCTTGAAGGGAACTCAAAGGCCGAGTCCATTGATCGATTTCGTGGCGCAGATCTCCGCTCAAACGTTCTGCTACGTTCACTAGATTCGAAGACGATTTGGCCAGCGCCATTCATTGAATGTTCAAACTTTAAGGATTCGTGTCTCCGATGGGAGAAGCTTTTGAAACCACTCGACATTGACGCATTCGTGCTCCCCTCAGGGCCTTCAAGCAACTTCAACTGTCGCGAACTGCTATGTGAAGATGCTGAGAGGGCTTCAGGCGCGCAATACTCAAGCCATCCTGAATAGTAACGAACTATATTTGGGTGATCGAGTTTTGCTAGCGCTACCACCTCTGCGAGCAAAATGTCGAGTTCAGCCTGCCCTCTCTCTCTGATTCGTTCTACTCGGCTCGTATTTAGTACAACTTTTTTGACGGCATATTCCGATCTATCCAGTGTATTTCTGACTCGGTATACCTTTCCATAGCCGCCTTTGCCAAGAATTCCGAGCTCCTGAAAGAATTTCCCATACCGAGTAGAGTCAAATAGTGGATGCTCAAGTAAAAGATGCATAATTTCAGGCGATGAGCTACGTAAGTTCATTTGCTGAAACATCTGCCTGAATCCTTTAGGCATGGCAGGACTGGTAGAGCGTGGAGATGGAAAGCTGTTGTACAGTTTCAAAGCGGTTGAGCTTCCGGGGTTGCTGCGTATGCCAGGCCGATCGAGCTCACTGCTCTTATGAGAGAGGTAGTCGAGGCCTTGACGGATGGCATGCCGAACTTCATTATGTTCTGCCCTCTCAGGACCTGCTGAAATCATGTCGTTACTTCGTAAAAAACCGCAGAATGATCGATACCTTTGTGCCGCGAGTGCTTTGACCTCTGGATCATCTTTACTGTACGACTGCCCACTCAGTCGAAGCTCGGCGAGAGCGTCTGACAAGCACTTGTCCTCCAGAAGGGCATGGGTGAGAAAATTTTGCCGTAGTCTGGAATCTTGCATGACTTGCGGGGTCAGTGTAGTTGGTTCATCGGATTGACCAACATCTGAGCTCAGCGTTTCAATTCTATTGAGCGACCGGAATGGGCGGCCATTGTCTTCAGTCTGATCATTTCGACTTCGGGATGGAAGGCTGTCTTCGTCGTAGGAGGTCGAGGTAGCGTCTTCAGCAGAGCGGAAGAAAGACATTTAGTTCGAATTTACAGATGAAATGTACCAGAAGAATCGCTGGCATGGCGAGAGGAGGACCATCAGGTCTTCTGATGTTATGCACAGCTCGAGGGAATTATAGGGTTGAAAGCTCAGAATACGCCAGTGCGGACAGTGATGCAGAAAACCGCCCGGCGGTTACGTATACGTCGAACAGCCCAGTCGTAGAAGGCAAGAGAAGTCGAAACTTGACAATAGGGCGCGAAGGCAGCACACTAGTAAGCACCTTCCGCGAATAATTGTTTAGGCAAGATTTGGTGATATGACTCTTCAGCCTAAGGTACAGCGGTCAGACGAAATGGGAGACCTTCGACTAAGATACAACTTTGGGAGAAGAGTGAGCCTTCGAGGAAGTTTGGCGAACCCTGGTGCCGAATTCGATTGGAAATAAGGATATCAAGCCATATTTACGTCAAAGGGCATTAAGTGGTGAATTCTGTGGTGGTTGCTCATAGTCACCCCCATGTTATTTATTGAAGTAGAGATGTAGCACGTGCGCATTGAAGTCTCGCCCAGTCGCGAACTTCCTTCGTTCGTACGCGACGAATTTTTGAGGTCATCCATTTTACTTCTTCCGCATCCACGCCCCATCAGCTGTTTAATTCTTCTTCATGTCCTCCATTCTTGTGGGCTTGGTGGTCGTCCTCGACCCCTTCGGCGCCTGAACTGTTCCATCAGTCACGCAGTAGGCTTTGGTCGCCAGATTCATCGCCGACACGCTTCTACTGCGCGCCTCCTTCTTCGACCATGGCGGCAACGTCCGAGTGGAGGATGAATCCTCCACAGGCGTTTGTCTGTAGCTACCCTCCTCGCTTGCGAATGTACGGCAATGCGCTCATCTCTCCTATCATCCCTCAAACTCAACTCCCTCCCGCGCCACGGTTGACGAAACGAGGAACCACGGCCATAAACTATGCTGAAGATGGTTTCGATGACGATGACTTTGAAGACAGCGAAGGCCCTCGAAGACCTACTGGCCTACGGAGCTTGCGACGAGATGATTCTGGTTTTCAGGCCACTACGGCCGCCAGTCTCTTTGGCAAGGAACTGAATACGCCTATTGAGATCCAAGGTATATGGAGGGACTGGATGGGTAGACCAAAACGAGTCTTGTAAGTTCTAAATGGATTACTCGTGATCTACAAACTGACAGCAATTAGGACAGAGAAACAGCTGCAAGTTCAGGCTGTGCTACCTCTCACTCTAATTCCTATCCGTATCGACCTTGACGTCCAACCTTTCCGACCTGAACCTCCTCTCCCGCTACCTCCCAACCGACCAGATCTCCTAGAGACTGATCCAGCATACAAACATCCAGACTTTACTCCGGCCTTCAGATTGAAGGACACCTTTCTGTGGAATCTACACGAGGCGCTTTTAACCCCGGATCATTTCGCCAAGGTCTTAGTAGATGAGCTGGATCTACCATCCGATCGGAAACCAAAGCTCATCATGGAGATCTCCAATCAAATTCGGCAACAGCTGGAAGAGTATGCTGGTGTCGCGTTACATCCTCTTTTTCATTCAAGCACAAACCCGGCAACTGCGCAAGCACCCCCAGCTCAACCCGCCCCGAATGGCGCGTCTAGAGACCAATCATCAACGCCAGCTCCTGCTGGAACGGCCACTCCTGCAACTCCCGCTGCAAACGGTGGTCCCGAAACTGACGGCGCTCACGAGACGAACAACACGACTGCGAAAGTTTCTGCAACCGCCGCACTTACGGACGACGTTCACAATCCTGACGACGCCTATCGCTGCGTCATCAACCTCAACATCAGCCTCATGAATCGCCTGTATACGGATAAGTTTGAATGGTCGCTTCTCCATCCACCAGGATTCCCTGAGATGTTTGCACGTCAAACCTGTGCAGACCTTGGCCTCTCCGCGGAGTGGGTCCCTGCCGTTGCACATGCGATCTACGAGGCAGTGTTGCAGCTGAAAAAAAAAGTCTGCGAGAACGGAGGATTGGTGGGCTACGGCGACATCGACAACGATGCTGCCGAAGGAGTGGAGGCAGGTTGGAGATACGAGCCGGAGCGGTTGGCGGCTGACTGGGAACCGATGATTGAGATTCTTTCCAAGGAAGAGATCGAGCGGCGCGAAGGCGATCGAGAACGGCAGATCCGGCGGCTTAGGAGAGAGACGGCCAGGTTTTCGAGCACCGCCAACATGCCTCAGAATGACTTCTACGCGAACATCGAGAACCAAGATCAGCCTTTGGGCCGCGGAGAGCGAAGTAGGAAGAAGAGAAGGTGGAGAAGTTTGAGTCCCTCAGGACGTGAAACTCCCGACACATCCGGTTACGGGGGCGGTGGTGGTTTGCAAGATTGGTACGGTTTAAATCCTAGCTGGACGCCCAATTCCGAAGTATTCGGCTCTAACAAGCTTTATAGGGAGCGAACCAAGTGGAGATGTTCTCACTGCAAGGTCTGGGGTTCAGCCGTATGGGCCGTTCGCGACGGGCCGGCGGGGCCGAGATCACTCTGTAGCAATTGCGGCATGCTCTACGAGAGGAAGCACGTTTTGCCGCCGTGGTCTGAAGGTCTTTTTGAGAAAGAGCAGCCATGTGGTGCCTGGTAAGTTGGTGGATCTCCTTTACTGCTCAGTAATCGAGAGGACCAGCGTGGACTAGATTGTGTTTCGAGACTCTGAATTGCAACAAGTCGGCATTCAAGAATGGATAGCATCAGCAGGGCGTCGGGTGGCTCATGTAGGATATCAATTGCTGGGAATAGGATTGCCACCAATTGTATGGGTTGAAGGCTAAAAGCCGGCACGGCAACCAATGTTAGAGTAGCTTATAGTCCTTTGCCGCACCAAAAGAAGTGATATAAATTCGTGGATTGGTTCATGTTGTCAAGCTGACCGAATTGAATAATATCTTATCCTTGCGGTCTCGCCTATTGCGGGCGCGGCTGGGGATCTGAGCATTGATGGGATCTCATGGATCGTGGCTGGAGGCCTTGGGTTGTACAAGCGAGGTTGACAATTTTGGCCCTTTCGTTGTAGTTTTCACAACACACCTTCTTCACGGGTCTTTCTTCACGTTGTACCCGAAATGCGCTCTGGACTTGCTACATTTAATGATTATGAGAGAGAAAGCCACTGAGATCTCTAATTTTAGGGTCTGAAAAGCCTGATCGATGGCGTAGCAACATGTTAACATGGCTGCGCCTCCCGGGTCTGCACGTAAGGCAGGCTGCTGAAACTGAAGTCAAATCATCCTGCGCATTTATCCACTTATCTGTCAAGAAGAGCAAACTATGTATTGAAGGACGAGCTGGTAGGAAAAGGAAGTGAGTTGTCCGTGGTGTTGGGGGTTTAAAACTCACTTCTGTGTCGCGCAAACCGTTCTTAGTTCACGTTGGACAGAAGTGACGCCCTCCAAAAGTCATCTTGTCGCTCCAGATCACAATTTCTTCCAACTGTTGTCATTCGCTCTCTTCTGTCTTTTGCTACAGTCGTCATGATGCCTCCACTAAACGCGTTGTGACTGCCTTTCCTAGCCGTACCGTTTCCCATCTCAATTCTGTCGTCATTTCCAACAGCTTCACTTTAACCCTTTCTCTCCTCCTGCCGACTCTCTCTCCTCTTGAATACAATATGTGATGACGGTCCTACTACCACCGAACAGTTGCCCTGCTGGGTGGCAGTACTATACGTGTGAAGCGAGCCAGTATACGGGCTGCTGCAGCGTCGATGCGTGCGACTATGTAGATGGCTGTCCGGACGATTCTGGGCTACCATCCGGTAATTGTTTCAATCAACGTTCAATTGGGCGTGAAATAACGATATTCTTAGCTTCAAGCTCATTCACACTTTCGTCTTCGATACCATTTCTCACGACTACGGGAACAAGTGCTTGGAGTACCATCAAAGCGACGCCACCCTTCATATCTTTCACATCCGCTGCATCCTCTTCGTCTATTGCATTCTCTCCGTCCTTCGCATCTTCGACACCGACTGCCTCATCCTCATCGATTGGCACTGCTACGAGCACTGCTACATCGTCTGCTGTGGTTCCATCTTCATCGACAAGCGTGCCGTCTTCGGCAATCTCCACACTCGCGGTTGCCTCTCACACTGGCTCGACTTTGTCCGCACGCGCTATCGGAGGCATTGTGGTTGGTGGAGCTGTTACAATTGTACTGTTCGCGCTTCTCGCCTACTGGTTCTGGCGCAATGCTCAAAACAAGAAGAGAAACGCTGTTTCGGCCCTGGAGAAGTTAGAAGATAGTCGCCCGACATCCGCGGGAACTGGTATGCTGAAACGACCTAGCTTCGTGATTTCACCTAAGGGAGCCAAAATCTCATACAATTCCGTGTCAGATGCTGTCTCTCCCCTTCGACTCGACTCTGTCGTGCCGACCTCGTGGGCGGTTAGCCCTATCATAACGGCGCCAGATCCGGAGCCAGATCCAGTCCCACAGCTTGACAGCACTCCTATTTCACCGCAAAGCGAGTTATACGGCTCACCCGTCGATCCACTCGGTATCATCCCAGAAATTTCTGGCCAATCATCAATCTCGGGTCGCTTCGAGCTGCCTTCCGATGCGGTGGCACTGTCTTCTCGAGGCGCCTCTGAGATAATTACGAAGGTTACGCGCAGTGACCCTACAAAACCACATGCTGCAAGCTGGCGGCAGTATGAAGAGTTCCCGGAGTCTGAACTCATGGCTCAACGAACCAGCGTACATCTTAGTTCAAGACTTAATCGTCCGTTCACTGGGCCCAATTTTGCTCATTGGAATCAGGTTCCTGACACTCCGATTGGATCAACGAATGGAGAAAGCTTTGAAACTCCGGGCGTGGAGAGTGCCTGTCATAATTCTGAGGCAGTGAGAACAGAAGAAGCACATTCAATTGAAGAAAACACGAATACAAGAGGTGTAGCGGCTGACCATTCAGCCCTTTAATGAAACTGACGGGAGGCAACATTGACAGTCGTGAAAAGATACCCAAATGGCATTGTGGAGTACTAAAAAGGGATTGCATACATATAGATACTATCTACGCTAGACCAGATAATTCCAAGGCTTTTTGAGCTTCTTTGTGCGCGTCGAATGGATAAAAGTGGTCTCTGATTTCCTTCCCAAACAGCGGTGTATTTGCTGGAGGAATACAAGCTTTAGGATCGATGTTAGCTATTTGTGCCTCCATCACATCTCTTGGACCTTGCCACTTATTTGAGAGCACCTGTGCAATCATGACTCGTTGTAGGAGTACATTTTGGAAGATTTCCAATCTCTTCTCCACTTCCTCTGGTTTAGTACCCGGCCCAAATAGGACTTCGAAGACTGCAGCCTCTTCGACGGCTATAGCAGCTCCTTGCCCATGTGTAGGTAGCATTGGATGAGCAGAGTCACCAATTAGCACAGCTTTGCCGCGACATATTCTCTCCAACGGTTCGTGATACATGACCTTGAAGTACTTTGGCTTCTCAATTTTGGTACATAGCTCCCGCCAAGCAGGATGGAAGCATTCTAGAGTCTCAAGCACTTCCTCAGGCGTGGCAGAATTGTTCCAGTTCTTATCATCGGCGCTTTCATCCTTCTCCTTGGTATCGTGCAAGACCGCCCAGTTGAGCAAAGTCTCGCTGCGACACGGATATGTCACAGAGAGGACATTGTCGGGGCTGGCCGGAATGAAGAACCCAGGCGTTTCGTTTTCGAATATCTCCCTGATCTTGGGGATCTCCATAGCTCGCTCGAGGCTGACAAGCGATCTATAGACACTTCTACCAGTCTTGATCATAGGGACAGGTCTGCCAACGACAGCTTGCATGAACGTGGAATGCGTGCCATCTGCCACAACTACCAAATCGGCCTTGACCTCCATCCCATTCTCCAGCTGTAATACTCCCTCATCCGGATTGAGCGCCACGACCTTCGACCCAAGCCTGATCTCGACGGGCGACCCAGGACCCTCCCGCCGCTCCGCCATGGCCCTTAACTCGCCATGCAAGTCGACACGATGGCACGTCCACCACTTGCTGCCATACTCGCACTCAACGTCCTCGAACGAGTCGCAGTGCACGACGGCGAGCGAGGTGGCGTCGGCGATGCGGATCTGCAGCTTGGGGCCGGCGCGCGCGGCCGCCCAGTCGAAGGCCCAGCGGTCGAGGATGCGCGTCGCGTTCGGCGGCATGGAGATGGCGGCGCCGATCTCGTTCTTGAAGGAGGAGCGCTCGTAGACGGTGACGGCGTGGCCGGCGCGGCGCAGCGCGATCGCGCTTGTGAGACCTGCGATGCCGGCGCCGATGATGGCGATGCGGAGAGGCGCTGGCTGTTCCGGGGAAGTGGACATGATGAGAGAGTGTGGATTGTGGTTGGATGGCTGTGAGAACGACTTGTGGTTGTAAAATCGATGGAACTTCCTGTCACGCTCTATTCTTATATGGCCTTTAGAGATAAGAAAATGATGTATAAGAGTGTGATACTGAGACAATTTCCAGTGGATACAAACGGAAAAGCGATTGGTTGGGTTTGTAAGAAGAATTAGAAATCTTTGAAGGGGAAAACAGTCTCAGCACGGCCATTGCAATTTCCGAAAAGCGAGAATCGATATGTGCTGGATATTGGGGTCCTGCGCTATGACGGGATACGTACCTTATTTACGAATCGTCATTGGAGTTGAGATAAGAAAATGTGTTGGAACAGTGTTTGATGAATTCCTACACCTTCCTTTGATGTATCTGGCCGTATCGGGCGATGGGGGCTGGAAATGGGAAATGCAATGTGAAGTAAGCGCTAAGCAACTTTGAACAGAAAGCTGACGATGTATTGGCCTAGGATTTTCATTTACCTAGGCTAGAATACCAATTCACAGGTGTATTTCGCCGTGTGCAATGCAAGCAAGAAACGCAAATCCGTGACGACGCCTAAATCGAAGCCTGAAATCGAAGTCAGCTTTGCTCAGACGGCCTACAAAGAGATTTGTAGATACTGACCTTGACAGCATAATTCCTCTGAGGGAAATGCATCTGCTTCTTCTTTTGCTTCTCCGTGACCAAGCTCGCCTCCTCCTTTGTCAACCGTCTCCGAATCGCACGAGTCTGCTTGGGCCGGAGGTCGAGAGGGATGTATTTCTTGTTCTTGTAAAAAAGCCTCAGCTGTGCGCGCTGGTTCGCATTGATGACTGTGAGGACCCGTGCAATAGACTTTCGGACATGGTTGCTGCGTGAGACGTTAGTTTTGTTCAATCCGCAAAGAAGATACGAGAGTCGCTTAAGAGCCTTACATCTTGGTGAGCTTTGATGATGCACCGCCAGCGATTTTCTGAGTGCGCAGTTGAACCAGCTCTTGCTTAAGCTCATCGAGTTGCTTCTTCAGATCGTCCTTGTTCTTGCCCCAGAGCTGGGCGGCCTTGACCTTACCCGACGACTGTTTGGTATCGGTTAGCGGGAGTTACCAGAGATCAATGAAATTTGTAGGAGTACACTCACCATTGTAAGTGGACTTGTATGGATTTCGGAGAGTATCGAGGTGAAGGGTGAGGATGGGTTGGGGTCTTGGAGTTGTTACCAAATTTCAGATGGATTTGGAGTTGCATTTTCGCACATTCGCTTGAATTCTTGGCGGTCTCGGCAGAACCTCGGATCTTTGCATGGCGACCGACGACGAGACGTAGCGGAAAAAAAAGTTGAATAACTCAAACAAACACTTGTGGTTGTTTACTACCGTCTTCCTTCTCTCAGTTTCTTGTTTGTGCTTCAGATACTTCCTCACAGCAATATTAACCTCCAACCACTATGGGCTTCACCGACTTCGTGTCAGACACAGGTCTCACGGTATGCTGCCGTCCCCGTTGCATAGTGTATAGCTGTCTGATCTCCACCGTTTAGCTTCTGAATTCCTGGCTCTCGACCAGATCATACATTATTGGGTAAGTTTCTTGCTTCTTTCTCCGAGAGCACCCTGCTATTTCAATGATGAGAGCAATTTGGTCCGTGTTTATGAGGCGGCTTAAGACCCCGCCGAATGACTACTTCCCACGCGCTCGTCGCACCTCTGATCACCTTTTTGGACCGAATTTACTTCACACTTGATTGAATTGTTAATTTGCTCACTGATTTAAAGCTATGTGCCCTCTCAAGCCGACGTGACGTGCTTCAAAGCCTTCAAGGGCAAGCCTGACGACAAGGCCATTGCCAAATATCCTAACGTCTTCCGCTGGTACAAGCACATCGCATCTTTCGAGCACGAGTTCGCGGTCTTGCCTGGCGATGTAACCAAAGCTTACACTACCTACGGACCCGAGGCTGCCGCTGTTACTGTTAATCCCGCCAAGGCTCCCGCAGACGAGGAAGAAGAGGATATCGATCTCTTTGGTTCTGAAGACGAAGAGGAAGATGCTGAGGCTGCTCGCATCCGAGAAGAGCGTCTGGCTGAGTATAACAAGAAGAAGGCCACCAAGACCAAGCCCGCCGCGAAGTCCATGGTTACGATGGACGTCAAGCCGTGGGACGACGAGACCGACATGGCAGAGCTCGAGAAGAATGTGAGAGCAATCGAGAAGGATGGTCTGGTCTGGGGTGCTTCCAAGCTCGTTACCATCGGCTTTGGCATCAAGAAGCTTCAGATCAACCTTGTCGTCGAGGACGAAAAGGTCTCTACCGACGAGCTGCAAGAGCAGATTCAGGAGGACGAGGACCACGTACAGAGTACCGACATCGTAAGTTTGGCCTATCTCCCCAAGAGAGAGCTTATATGGGTCGAAACAGTCATCGCTGACGACTTTCTGCTTTCTAGGTTGCTATGCAAAAGCTGTAATCGATCACACTCACCCTCTGGAACGCTCTGCCGATTTCTTTGCTGGAGATCCTGTGAGATATCGTGAGGCGATAAAGAAGTATGACTTCTATCCCGCTTATGACTATGACGAGGATTTGGAAGTCGGTATTGAGTGGAATCTCCTAGCACATCTTGGATGGCAGACAGAGACTATTGAAACGGAGTACGAACTCGGTATATAGAGTTAAAGATACCTTATTCTGCCCTCAATACGACATCGAACCAGCTATGCTTAACAGAACAGGCGTTTGATGAAATGCTTTGGAAACTCTATGTTTACACCTCTAAAGCCAAGCCAACCATTGAAGCAAGACCGCTTTTGGCATATTCTAAAGTCCTATAACGTAGGTTTCAATTCATCAGTAAGGCCTAGCATTATCGTATTTCTTTGAATCAAGGTTGCATTTTTGATGGGTTGGGTTGTTTCAACGTCCAATGCCACCTGAGTCGGCGCCACACCTCGTAATTCCTTGAACGCGTACATTCTCGCTTTGCATGTTAAGACACCTTTTGACGCGATCAACTTCCTATGAACCTCCAAAAGCCCTCGAATTCGTTCCACTTGCATAATTCTAGTATCGATGGTGAGTTTATTATCCTGATTTCTCAGAAATTCGCCGTCTAATAATGTTTTCCAGACTAGCAAATCCCTCCGGCGGCTCGCATCTGATCATGCGTCCTTACACAACAAAGGCCTGCCGCCAAACTACCTGTTCTCGCCGTCGCACGACGATTCGGCTCTTACGTCTCTGTCAGTGCTGCTTGCTGGCCCAGAAGGCACACCGTACTCGTCTGGCCTGTTCCAACTCGAATTAAGCATCCCAAGCAACTATCCTCAAACACCTCCGACTGCGCACTTCAGAACAAAGATATTCCACCCGAATGTCGACCCATCCACCGGTGCGATATGCGTCGAAACACTCAAAAGGGATTGGAAACCCGACTTGACTCTACGAGACATCTTGGTGACGATAAGCTGCCTTCTCATTTACCCAAACCCGTCGAGCGCATTGAACGCGGAAGCAGGTATGACAATTAGTGAGGACTATCAGGCATTTGAGAAAAGAGCGACATTATGGACAAAGATACATGCAGCAATCCCAACAGATATGATAGCCAAAGTTGAGGAAGCGAGAACAAGAGGGGAAGAGGATTCGAAGGATCAGAAACTTTTCAAAGGAAAGGGCAAGAAGCGAGTTGGAATAGAAGAGAGCCGCAAAACCTCTACCGAATTGGAGAATGACCAAGCTCAACGGGCTCCACCACAGTTCCTAATGCCCTCGAAAGGCTCTTCTATCCTCTCGCCTGATCCTTTCTTCTCACGTCCTAGCGAGAAACCATTGGGATTGGGTCTCAGTACTAGCATTCAGAGTGCCCGCACAGTTGAAGATGTCGAAATGGATAATACCCTTATACAACCACCGCCACCGCGACGGACCCGAAAGCGATACGCTCTGAACGCTCCGCCAGATACTCTTGCTTCGTCATCCGAATTTACTAGCTCGCAACAGCCAGTAACACCAACCCCAACTGCTGCTCAAACGCGAGAGCAACTGGAACAACAAGGTCCGGTAACACCACGCACTCCAGATGCGAAGAGACTACGTATGTCTATGTCAACGCCGATACGTCGTCAAGAGAGGCCAGAACGAGTCCCATCTAAAGCTGAGAGCCGCAGTGTAAACTTTAATCAGACTACTACTGGCATCGAACCGCTGTATGCGACGACTTCAGAGGTCTATTCCTGGGCAACTTGGTACAAGAACCTCCCTCCGTCACCTCCATTGTCTCGCAGTGCAAAGCTAGCACGTCGACAAGCTGAGAAGCGCAGGATGGAAGCAGCAGGTAACGATATTCTAAAATGGAACAGCGGTGCTTTTGGAGTGAGGAAGGGAATGCGAAGACTCTAAAATACCACTACTGTGAAGCGTTCGAGCGATTCCATTCAGCATTAGGGTAGTGTTTGAGCATTGGTACGGATTCCATGAACTTTGGGATGTCATGGCCAAGCCGGATGATAGGATACGCCTCCATGACTTTACGAACGTAGAGATACCCTCGGAACTGTAGTTGAATTCCCATTCCCAAAAACCACACATCCACCACGCTTTCTTGCCATATGATTTTTATCGCGAAGCCCTCCATCACAGCTGTAATCAATCGTCCCGTAGCGCCACGCTGATGCATCCGAAACCCGTTAGCCAAGCCGACACAGTCGCAAGTAGTAACCAAGAACCAGTCTAATGATGCTCCAGATAGAAAGAAAAATATATCTCACAGCGTCTCCATGGCCTCACCATCCCCAAACCCCCACTGACCCGCCTCAACCCTACTCACGCGATCCAACTCAGCCTGATACTCCGCCCTGACATCCTCAAGCGTCAAAACAGCTCTCCTCGCGCTGACCGCAGCCTTGCCCGCGCCCAGGGCCTTCGGCGGCGCGGCTAGCGCACCCAAAGCGCCGTGCTCAACGACAACCCACGCCTCCTCCTTGGGCAGGCAGCAGAGGGCGTTGATGAGGACGAGGAAGGCATTGCGCAGGCGGTCGTCGCGGGGGTCGTCGGCGACGGCGGGAGCCGCGCGCAGCCGCGCCAGCCGCTCGAAGGCTGCCTGCGCCGCGCCGCGCACGTCGCCCGCGCGCATCCGCCACGCGTATGCCAGCTCGAAGTAGCGCATGCTGGGCGGCGGCGCGTCCGGCCCGGCCAGCGCGGGCGCCGGCGACGCCTTGCGCGCGAGATCCCATAGCGTCGCGTCTACGTCGGCGGCTAGCGTCGTATATGGGAAGGACAGGAGCTGCGGGATGCGGTTTTGCTGGATCAGCGCCTGCAGGAACGTCTTGAGCAGCGATTTGCGCAGGTCCGGCGTGCTGATTTGGATGAGTGTCGTGTAGGCGCTGGTGAAGCGCGAGGTGTGGATTGAGGCGGCAAATAACCGGTTGAGGAGATCCAATCGAAGTTTTGCCGGGTCCGATCCAGCACTTCCCAGACTCGGCGCGGTGGTTGGTCCTTCAGAATCGCTGTTTGGCTGCATTATTTGTATAGAGAGAGCTTGGAGGGCAAGATTGGCGAAGTCAATTACATATGAATGCGCCTTGTGCTTTTCAAACAGAGCTATGATGTGAGAGTAGTAGCTAGGGAGGCCTTCACTGAAGTTGTCGCGCTCTGTGAGGTCAATAAGGTCGCTAGTGTCATTCTGATTGACGTCGAAGTAACCGAGCGCTGTGTAAAAGGTTAGCCGATTTCGGAGGGATTGAGAGCAGGAGCGCTGACCTAGTGAGAAGCTGCTCTTCTTGAAGCAAGAGGACGCTTCACTAAATTTACCTAGGGACAAATAGAAGCGGCCTTTTAGATAGGTGCTCCAACCAGTGATGGCAACGAATGGTAGAAACTCCTGTGCGAGAAGCTGGTCACCGTGCTTGATGAGATCTGCTAGGATGTGCGCCGTAAAGCTATCGTACTGTGTAGCCAAATCTGTGCTAGCAATCCACCACCTCGCCCAATATGTGATGAGCTCGGTTATCGGAGCATCTTGAGGCTGATGCATGTCTTGTGACCACCCACTAATCAAGAGACTCTCCATGAGAGTGAGGGATATTGAAGACTTTGAAGGGGAATCGGAGGTCCCGGGGCTAACCATGGAGACTGACGAACTTCGATGCTTCTGCTTTTGGGTTGTACGGACTTTACTGTTGAGGAAATCCAGTACAGAATATTGCCTGAGCTTGTCTGTGAGTTGAAAGAATATCTCTTCCAAATCCAGTGGCTGCTCTCCATCAGCGTCAGAACCATATTCGACGACGTTAAGAAGAAGGAGCAATAGCAGGTCACGCAATGTTGACTTGTTGAGATGAATTGCCTCCTGTGTTGCAAGAGTCAATGTCCGGACACCGTATCCAGTGATGAAATCTCTATTCCTGCGTCCAACCGTCTCCTGGTTCATCGCATTGAGTGGGTTCAGGAAATCATCTGTCGTGAGCACGAGATTGCTGTCGTCCGCTCCCATCCTCTCAACTAACCTGTCAAAGGTGTCGTCAGAGACCTCTTCCGCTATACCGGAGGCAACTGCCAGGTTTTGTAAACGATCCGACAGCGCCGTGGATGGCTCGTCCAAAACTTCAGTCATGACCATTTGTTCGAACTTCAGAAGGAACCCGCGTGACACTTGCTTGCTAAGCCAGCTACCAGCCTCCAAGATAGCAGCCATCTCGTGCCCTTCGTCTATTTCTTTGTTAATGCGAACGTACTCCAGTTCGCTGCACGTGCGGAGCGGAGATACTGAGTCAGCATGGATGACCCAAGGAAGTTGTTCGGCTGGGTCAAGCACAAATGAGAGTACCTGTCCACGCCGGCGGTGAAGATCTTTCAAGATGTTATAGAACATGCGCAGCTGATCTCCCATGATTTCTTCGCGATCGCCTGCAATCCCATCTCTGTCGTTAGAGACGCGCATCTCTGTGCTAGACGCAATCGCTCGAAAGATGCGCTCCTTGAGTGGAACTGTAGCATGCGCGCGACTGGCACCTATGGTACCACGAGAATAGATGGTCAGTGCCGTTTCCAAAGATGGAACTGTGAATCGTCCAGGGTAGAATAAGAATTGGTCCCACAGGTCGACAACGCTTATATCGACCTCTGTACAAGCGTCTGCATCAGGTGGAGAGTCAAGACTTATCACATCTGGTGTCTGCGCACCAGCGCTAACCGATTGCCAACCGTTCGCCCAAATAGCTCCAAGCTCCTGCCGTTTATCAAAGAGGTTGAAAGCAAGAGTGTAGACTCTAGACGCAGAGCCGGAAACCACACGAATCCACAGCCGTGTCTCGCGCCAGTTTTTGCGTGGAATGATATGGAATTCTTCGAGGTTCCAAATTGTGGTGTCTAATAGCTCGTCGATTGGTGGAACAAATTCAAAGTCAGACTGAACGTCGCGAAGACCATCGCTGCCCGCCTCTTCATCAACCATTCCGAAGAACTTAAAGCGGCGGTGCTTCGGAGAGTAAACAACGACGTAATACGAATCTCCAGCCTGACCGAGAGTATCTACGACATGCAGGAGATCACGTTGTGTTGGCGGTATGAAGTATTTGGCCGCAGCTTGCTCATCCAACGGTCCGTTTCCTAACAGATCCGCTTGGGCGACGACACGTCCCGTCTCCACATTCCATGTCCTCAGAGTATGATTCAAGCACACAGCGAAGATGAATTTTCCGTCTGGAGACAATGACACAGCTGTAGCTGTTTCAGGTTCAAGGTCTACGTTGCCGAACTTGATTGTTGAGCGACCTCCAAAGATTCCCGACGGAACCATTGCCCGTTTAAGAGCTTGTGTAAGTGTGCTGTCCGTAAAATGCGTCTCTTGCCAATGCGATCCATCTTCGCCAACTTTTCGATTCAGTCGCAAAAGTCTGTTCGCGGCCAAGGAGACAAAGAGCTCAGAAGAGCTAATTGCAAATAACCGATACGGAGAGTAGATATTGAAGGCGGGAGGGGAGTATATGCTGCACCAGTCTGCTGGAGGAGGGTCTGTAGCGCGTAATTGTCGGAAGAAGTCTCGCAGTAGGTTCAGGGTGTACAGTTGATCGCTAGTTGTGATGGCGAAAACATTAATGGAGTCGCGATCCTCAGGTTCCGCAAAGCAGATGCCAAACGGTCGAACTGAAGCAGGAAAGCGGAGAAGAAGAGTAAATGGTGCATCTCCCTTTGTGGGGTTCTCATAACTCAGATCGACGGCTTGGATCTCGAGAACCCGCCTTTCGTCCAACAACCGCCAAAGGAAGTTCCGAGGGTTTGTGTCATGGCGAGCAAAATAGATGGATGCTTCATTCGCTAGATGTAGCTGCGTAAAGGTAGCTTCATCGCTGCCAATCTGGATATCGCTTATGACGCCGCGTACAGGTGGAGCTGGGCCTGTGAACGCAGAGTGATTGTGAGCAGGTAAGGTAAGCTCAACGGTCGAGCCAGTGTAGCGCTGCTCCAAGTTCAGCCGTGTCTCTGTGTAGACATACGGAGCTTGAAGCGTAGCCATTGGTAACCCATTCGCTGACGGCGTTAATTTGGGGGGAAGAGTTAGCGAATGAGTGCGGGTTGGAGCTTGACGACAGTGTGACTTTTGTGGTTTTCGCGATCAACATGTGTTGTAATACTCTGACCCTCATATAAAGCCCACTTCTGTTCTTGGACGTGAAAACGCAGGTGTGTACGGAGTATGGAGTAACGTGAACAATGAGTAAGCAGCTCGAGTCGTGGCTGAGCAGCACTGAGCTGGCTCTGAGCAGACTTGAGTGAGGATGATTTTGCCTGCGTACGAAGTCTTTTGAACCCGAGCTTTTTCTGAAGCGATCAAGTACAACGCGCGAGACGCGGCGGAATTTTGATTACTAACATAAAGCTACAAGGCACATGTACCCGCGAAGCTGCACCAGAATGTTGAAACATAAAAGGACTCCATGAAGTCAATATTTGGCAATACTTAATAGGTCATGCAATTCAAATTCTACTTAGATATTTACTGAATCAAGCACAACGCCTACTTTCTGCTGTGTAAGGGTAATGCCGCCCACTCCAGCCATACCGATGCAACCGCTTTAAAGCCTTTAAGAACAGACCGAAGTCCATAGAATTCGATGCAATCCACACTAGTATCACCAAAAAGGCTCCTACTCCTTCTCCAGGTCTTTCGGAGCTGGGTCACCGATGCCATCCTCGTTTATGGCGAACAAGCAGTCGCTCTCTGGCAGACAGGGTGAGTCGTAGATCTTACAAATCCTCGTTTCACCTCTACCCTTCTTTAAACTCAATCTCGTAGTGCTGGCATGTGCGATGATATTACCGCCAATGGGTTTCTTTGGATCGGGATTGAACATTGCGCTCGGTCCGCCATCAACTTGGGCGACAACCTGGTTTGTGATGACCACAGCGATGCCGAATTCGTCTGCCAATCGTTGTAATGTACGCATAAACTTTGCAAGATGAGTTTGCCGCGATGACAGCTCGCCACGTCCCATGAAATCAGTTCGGTAGAGTGAGGTGGCGGAGTCAACAATAAGCAACGAAAAGCGCGTTTCTGTCATCATCTGCGCTGCCTGGTTGAGCAGTAGGAGCTGGTGATCTGAGTTGTATGCTCGCGCGTACGCAACATTGTCTAACACTTCCTCTCCTGATAGGCCATATCTGTTGGCAACCGCCAGCAAGCGGACAGGTCTGCATCTTGTAAGAATTGCGATTGTGAAAGACTAACACAGTCTAAACCTACCTGAAAGTGCCCTCGGTGTCTATATAAAGGCACTTACCCTCTCCGCCTCCCATGTCGAAAGGCAACTGGCATGTTACTGCAAGTGTATGACAAATCTGACTCTTGCCGGTGCGGAATTCACCAAAGATTTCTGTGATCGAACCCGTCTCAATACCACCTGCAAGTAGAGTGTCAAGTTGCTTGGATCCAGTTGTAATGGAGATGAGCTCGCTTCGTCGTTGGTGCATTTCAGTTGCAGTAGTGAAGCCCATCGGAACAAGTTTGGCAGCTAAGGCACATATGGTCAGTTTCAAAACATACATGTTATGATGACGATTCCATGCCTTCATTCAAGATTTTGGATGCCTTCTGTTCTGAGACGCCTTTGATTTGCTCTAGGGTTCGCCGTGGTCTGGCTATTGTTAGCCATTATCAATTGCAAATATCCGAGATCACCTTACGTGTATGCGATAGACTCAACCGTGTTGTAACCACCGTCGACGAAGAGCTTAACATCTCTTGCAGAAATGCCATTCTGTCCCTACGAGCCATCAGCCTCTACTGTGTACCTAATGTTATGAGATGCCTTACCTCAAGTGCAGAAAGCGGCGTTGGCGCACCTGGTCCGCTGCCATCTTCATAAGCAGACTGCGGCTGCTGAACTTCCTCTGCGCTCATCATGGCCACACAATTTTCCCAACACAGGGAGACTCTTTGAAGATGTTGTTCGTTTTGTTTGATGGTAAAGTAAAGGCGGGTTTGGACGTTGTGAGTTGACGCGACGACGCGACTGCCAAGCAGAAGCTGTAAGCACGAACTCACGTGAGCGCCAGCAATGAAACTCAATGAGGACAATTTGGCCAACATTTATTTTCTCAGAGGTAGGATGACGGAATTAAGAGGTCAAATTCACATGATGGATCATTAGGCGCACCAGACATTAAAAGGCAAAACGATTGCATTAACTTTCTGCTCCATACATGTATCGCGCCCTCGCTTTACACACTAACAGTTGAATAGAACCCGCCCCTATTAAAATATAAGAATCAAATTCACTCTCTGATTGTAACGCTTCTAAACACCGATAAATGCCCAGTGCTTTAGAGGGGTATCTCGAAGTCAAATAAAGCCCATCCATTCAGAACCGAACTCCGTGGACAAGATCACCACGTCGTACAAAGCAGATCGAAAACCTAAGAAAGTCGGATATCTAGCTGAAACTCATATATCGTTTTCGCTCAGGTGCGTTGTCCATGAAATATTTATGTTGGAAACAATCAATTAGTAATTGCTTTAGGCTGACAGTCGGTTGGAGAACTCGTAGCGACATGTGATGAGATTGAAATGTCGCACATGCATCGACCCAGCCCATCCACGGTGAATGTTGCAATTCAAGAAGTTGCAGATGCTGTCTAGCATGTTGGGTTTCGAGAAAGCCTACGCCAAAGCGAACGTCTCAGAGAAGAAGACCTTGATGAGCGCTCTACGTTCTCTGGTTGCTCTTCAGCTGGCAATGCTGTAGCATCTAGAACGAAACGGCGGCCGGGGCCAACAGCGAAGGTCGGATTGGAACGGCGCCATCCATTCCTCTCGGTAGGTGTGGCTGAACGGCTTGGTAGGCCAACGCTTTCAAGGAATGCTTCGTACGTGGTCTCGGGGTAGCGACTGGTAATGTCGACATCATCTGATGGTTCAAATGTTCTCCGTGATGGGCGGCTGGAGTGGACAATGGCTCGCTCAGGTCGTCCAAGCATAGAACCAGCACCAGCGGGTACTTGAAGGAAGGTTGAAGGTGTTATCGCACTGGAGCTGGATGTAGTGGACGGAGCGGATGCAGGCCGAAAAACGGGAGGATAACTATGGCCCCAAGAAGACAGGCGCGAATGTCCATTTTCTTCGTCTGTTATAACGATCTTCGGTTCGTCACCCATCGAAGCCCGGGAAAAGAGTGCCACGGCTTCGGTTGATTGAGATGAACGTTGAGGTTCAGCACGCAATGGCCAGTCATCACCCCTCTCAGGACTCGTAGGAGCTGTATCAGTGGTGGAAGATCTGAAGAGGCTATCGCTTATTGTCTCGTTCGTATTAGAAAAGCCGCTGGTTTCGGTAAACCTGGCCGTGGAGTGAGATTCATTTGTCGAGGATGTCTGTGGACGAGAGTTTGAGCCTATAAAGAGTCAGTCCAGAACTAAGTGAACTCACAGTTTGTAGTATTCACTTGTGCCGAAGAAGTATTCAACATTGGAAATGTCGAGTGTGTTATGACCGTGACCACCTTCTAAGGCGTAGAGGATTCCACGATGGCCAGGGATCATGGCATTAACAGATCGGTCGTGGGGCCTCAATGATTGCATCTCAAATTCAGGTTCTGTTGAATTTCGTCGTAGGAGAGAAACAAATGGGCGGGCAAGTCTAGAGAAAAGGGATGGTCGGAGAGCCGCTGGAGCTGGGATTGTTGACTGCGGCCGAGGGATGGTGGGAGGAAATGCAAATGACGACGCCGCAGCAGCGAAATTGGGAACCGAGACACCAGGTGCGAATTGGTGGGCATAAAGTGCGTTTGATCCGAAAAGAGGTTCGCCTTCTCTTGCCTCGAGGTCAGGATTGTAGAGGAACTGGTGTCGATAATTTGGATCTGTCATCATGCGAAGCTCTTTCTTCCTAGTATGTCGCCTTTTGTAACAAGCCGTCAGGAAAACGAGGATCTGACTTGTCAGCAGGTATGGTGAGCGCGGTAAGCTAAAGTGGAACATACAAGGAGGAAAATGAAGATCTGTGTTCCATTCGTAAGCGGCAGTTGAAAGCTACGGCAGTGGTACTCACGTAGAGGAAGATCGTCATCTTGTTCTCCCCAAATAAGATATTCCTTGTCGTTGCCATGATAGATTTTGTTGAATCCGATAACACCCAGGAAGTTTTAGAATCAGCTTCAAAGAGTGACTGAAGTGTCCACAATCACGAGCTGCCGGGCCTAGCACTCAGTCCAAGAGGACGAGTGGAGAGAAACGATAGACACGGAGTGTCCCGATAAAGACCAAGGTAAGAACAGTGAAAGTCAGGTACGAAAGAGGAAATCGACGTCCAGAATCGCTAAGCAAAAGCTTCGGTGCAAGCTGTGCTTGAGCGAGTTGAACGTGGAGAGTGCAGGATGGGACCAGAACGCGAGAGGACGCGCCTTGTGACAGGAATTGTTGTGCCGTTCATATCCGATGTCTTCGGTATACAGCAACAAACACTCTTTCGAGCTGGTGAGAATGCTGTCGTAGAAACACGCTGCGTTGCTCGGCAGCAGAGAGACATCAAGTATCCCAACATGATTGCGGACAACACATCTCGTGTTGTGCAGCGGTGGAGAAGAAACGAAAATGGAGACAGGTTCGACTCATGTACCGAATTAAAAGACCTCACTGACTTGGAGTTTTTCTTAAAAGAACCCATAAAAGGAAGCCATGTTTCACGACAGATATGATCGAATCAGGAAAGCAACAAAACCAGATACTCTTAACCACTCTCTTGGACAGCGACGCCATTTCCCTGATATTGATGTTCAGACGACCTTAATAGACCTTAAAATATGCACCAACCTGAAAGATCAATAAAATCTTCAAACCCTTGAATCCATGATCTGGCCTCCAATTCTCTCCTCCACGGGAAAATAGCCCACACAGCGTTACCATATTGGCCACAACTCGAGGCCATCTACCTATTCATGCCACCGCGTAAATCATTTGATCTTTTAGAATCACCTTACTTCTGGATAACAATTTTTACTCACGGACGACCACTTAATGCGCTGATATGACCACCAAGGCCCCAACGCCATTGTCAGCGCAATTCGTTCCTATCGTCAAGCCCTATATTGCTACTTGACTCTGGAGATCGTTCTGTCTACAAATGTTGTCACAGGGAGAAGTTCAGTATGTATATCATGCGATGGGGAAAGACGATTTAACCTTAACCACGATATGTGTGAAACTTTGAGGTCGATTGACGTTGGACGGCCGGAAGACGTGGCTTGCTGACGCAGGCCGAAGTAGATCAGCTGTAAAGCAGCTCTTCACGTGATCCAGTTGATAAAACGGGCACTAGAGCCCAGCCTCCTAGAGAACACACACACAACACACAAGTGATCGAAAAACCGATCACCTCAATGAATACTGCTTCTCCTTATCCACATACAAGTTCAGCACCTCTCAGTGCGTCA
>Ga0335072_10000086_pt1 | contig 182809 bp, 186 predicted proteins | sample Lox_Sample_21_FD_206725 | JGI IMG/M metagenome (GOLD analysis project Ga0335072, IMG submission 206725) | Soil microbial communities from Loxahatchee National Wildlife Refuge, Florida, United States - Lox_Sample_2.1 | ecosystem: Environmental > Terrestrial > Soil > Wetlands | place: USA... | reverse complement strand
AATTTCGGAATCAATTGACCGAATATTGGTGGAGATATGGGCCTCTGAAGTAGGTGAGTTTTATTGATTTTTGGTGGGGTTGCGCGCTGCAGTAGCATGCGCGCTGCCGTGAAAACCCGTATCCATTACGCATCTTCAGGCCGCCCACCAACTGCTCAAAAATAAACGCGAATATGTTTTCAATACTCCGTACGTAGGAAGTAGAACCATGCCGGTTTAGAGACCATGCAATGCCTCGTTTTACGACCATGAAGTACAATTGTGGGTGACTATGTGGAGAATCCTGCCTCCTGTACGTTTTTAACTTTTTGCATCTAACGTTTTGCGAACTCTACCTTCCGTCATCAAAGATGATCATATACGTTACCTAACTTAAACTTCACCTCTTAGCGATCTAAAAATGTCACTGTGAAGGATGATGACACACATGTATAAAGTGTTCTCGAATACCGGTGGCGCGCGTCCTTTTGGTATCGTACGCTGGGAAACGGCTCCTCACTCTGGCTCTTCTACTTTATAAAGCTACCTGTTCCACGGTAGTGCAGAATTGATACCACGGGATCTGACACGATATCAAATTCATATGCATCTTCTTTCTGGAATCCTAGTCATAAATTTCCTTTAAATAATCTCTTACTCTCGTAGCCCGTTTTACCAGCCATTCTGTCATCTAACTAAAATTCGAAACGTCCCTTCTTATCACTCATCATGCTTCCACTGCCTCGAGCTTCTACCACCAAACTTGGATCCAAGCCTCGAGCCTTAATAGTCACGATTAGAAGAATGCTTTCGAAAATCGGGAAGAGCAGACAGCTAGCCGAGGGATGTTCAGAAGCTGCGTCTGATTCATTTCATACCGTCGAAGAATACAGGACCAGTGTTCCCTTAAGGCTTCGGGAGTACTGCATAGGATTATGCCATAGCTATGGCTATTACTCAGCGCAAGAGAGCGGATTTCACCTCGGTGCCATCTCCCCCATAATCGATTGGGACTATATTCGACTGACCATGCTTCATCATTCTGAATCGCCGCTCTTCGACAGTAATTCTGAACCGCCATCCTCCGACAGAACCCTGAAACTGCTTAGGCACTCCCGAATCGATCTGGGCGTCGGGGTCAAAGAAGTTGATGGCGTTGTTTTTGAAGACCGCATCTTGGTGCAAATTTCGACAATCCTGCCAGTCGATTCGAGCTTCTCAGTCCGCATTACAGATCATATACAGCCATCGTCAAAACAGAGCCGTTGTTTCCATCTTAACAGCGTCTTGGAGAGCGACTATAGCATCCTTTTACAGAGTATGAAGAGTCCACCGGCGTATGACGCGCGGTCGGGCAGCCTTTTAACGACAGAACTAAGGCGCTGCTACTTTTGTCCCTCCGAATACCAGGCATTTTTCCGCCACGCAGAGTACGACGGCACAGTGCCTCTGCAAGACCACGATCCTTACGAATTGGTGCTTGTTCGTTGGGTTGATTTTGGACAGTGGCGATCTGAACCTTCCGAAGAATTCAAGGCTCTAGTTGCGGGACAAGTTTGCTGTGACTACCGGAGCAGAAAGTGGCCTCCAACGACATATTTGTGCGATGAGTCAAATTGGTTGAAGAGGACGCCGATCAACATGCGATTTAACTATGCAAAATCGGGCGAAAGGGAAGCAAATGATCAAGAATTAGGAACGAGTTTCTCCTGTCATTAGAAATCATACGTTAGAGAATGAAGTACTTAGAAAACAACCTTCAGCTTATGGAGTCGAGGATGTGGAGACTTGCGAAATCGTTGAAATCAAGCTTGAAAAGAGAAACGTAGTAGAAAGGATACTGTCATTCCATTCCTTCGCGCTAATCTACATGTGATAGGTGCCACTGGTGTCAACGAAGGTAAAAGAGCAAGAGTAATAGTTATGGGAGGACGGTGGTGTCTTGATTCGTGGAATAATATATGTTGTCGCCGTGAGGAGGTTCGATATAATGCAGACAATTCGAATTAAGACTTTGGTTATGTCTAAAGTGAAGTCTTAGCGTTGGAGATGGTAAAGAGCGAAGCGCGAAGGCACATTTTAGGAGTGCAGGATTCAATTTTACTTCAATCTCGCAAAGGGGTTGTTTTACAATCTAAAGTGGCACATGTACTGTAACTACATTTGATAATAGTCTATTCCGAGAACTCTGCGCTGCGAGACAACTTGTATCTCTTGACCCATCAATGATCCTTCAATGTCGCTGACAAACCGCCGGGGAGGCCCCGGTCCTCTTCGAGCTGCTCTAAGCGAAAATGTCGAAGTACTCCGTTGATCTTCGTAAACCTGCTCTAAATCTAAACCATCGTCCAATGCTACGTCGCTGGCTTTCCAAAACTCTGTCTTCAGTTTTTGTGAATCGTGGCTGAGCCAGTCGTTGCTGAGCGATTTTCACTTAGCCACCCCTTTGCGGTGACCTATAATGAGCAGGACTCCATAGAATCATCGCTTAGGTAAATTGTCTGATCCTGTAGATTGAAGGGTTTCGAAATCTATCTTTTCCGAATTCCTGATTTAAAAGAAATAAGATGTTAATCGATAGAACAACGTCTGGAATAGCTCATTATACTGTACAGTACTTTATGTGAGGGACTGGGCTCCCCTTCATTCGAGGAATGCACACTGGCTGTACATGAGGCTATGGATAAGAGTCAAAAGCGGCTTCAAGCGCGATACGATATCAAATTGCGGTCTGCGCGTTGGTTTACCAGAACTCCAGTGAAAGGTTCGGTATCACTCCAGAGCAGTGGAACGTAACCGATATTGCTGTGGATGCACGCGAATAGCTTGGGACCCAGTTACAAGCATAAACGATGTCGGAGACTGGAAAAGCGCTGATTTACGCGGTATCGTTGAATGTGATGGCCTTCTTCCGACCGCCGGAAGCGCGGCAGGTCGAGACTGCTGATGTTACTACTGGACGATATGCTATTCACGAATACAAAGACAATCGGATAATTGGTGAGATAGTCCGGCCACTAGCGGCGGGGAGCAGGGACATCTACCGCTAACGTTGGGGCTTTACGGGACTTGTACTCCGTCCACGGCGGGATGATCAACTAACCAACGATTGACAGCTTAGGGTGGCTTGCCCTAGCTGTCGGGAAGTAGGTTCGCTACCATTAGCGCCATGTGCCTTCTGGACCCATGCAGCCGGTCACTCTTCCTAAGAACTCAAGCTTTCCCCACAAGTCTGCTTCGTTGCTCCGCACTACTCTCTAATCTTTTGTGCCTTCTCAGTACCAGCTCGGTGTCGTGATGGATGAAACGAAGGCTGAGGCCGTCGACAACGCAACTGAACTTGGGCAAAATGATGTCGAGCTCAACGCCAATCCACAAATTCTAGATGTATGTCTTGCCGAAACGGTTTCGTGCTGGCCCGCTAACAGATATTCGTAGAGATACATTAATCTTCCTTCTATCGTCAATTTCGGACTCATCGTACTCGTTTCCTGGGAAGCATTCGCTGTAACTTTCCAATTTTCATTGCTCAATGGCGGTCCTGCCTCAATGCTATATGGATGCATTCTGGTTGGCTTTGGAGCGACCTTCGTGTCTATGTCTCTTGCGGAACTGGCTTCCATGTATGACCATAGCTGCTCACATTTCTTCAATAGAAGCTGATTCGTAACAGAGATCCCGCGGTTGGCGCACAATACCGTTGGTCTGCCCATTTGGCTCCCGCAGCACCAAAGTTTTGGGGATTAATTCAAGGTAGATTCATGCCGTTCTTGCTGCATTCATTTTGCTAGACTGATAACGCCTGCTAGGATGGTTAACAGTTACTGCTTGGGTAACTGCTGCTGCTTCCGGTCCCGCATTCCTCTCGAATGTAATCCTAGGCCTTGCCATCTTCAATTTCGAAGACTACGAACCTCATCGCTGGCACACGACACTAATTTCATTGGGATTGATCCTTGTGCCCTTCCTACTCAACTTGGTAGCGCGGAGAATCCTTAATGCCTTTGAGCTTTTCGGCGGACTTTGCCACTTTTTGTTCTTCATCATCGCGATTGTCACCTTAGCGGTGCTTGGCCAGCGTAGTAGTCCACAATTTGTCTTCCAGACTCTCACCAAGGGAATCAGTGGTTGGGAGAACCCTGGCGTCTCCTGGGGCCTTGGATTGTTGACCGTCACCAACGCAGTCAATGCCTTTGATGGAACACTTCATATGAGTATAAAGCCTCCGTTGTCTAGCATTGGCGTTCCGTGCTAACATGAAATTAGGTGACGAAGTGAAGAAAGTCCGAACTAGAATTCCTCACAGCATCATTATCGCAACCATCGTCAACTCTGTGATGCTCTTTGCCTTTGCTATCTGTTTGCTCTTCACTATTGGTGATCTTAACGCAGTGGAGAATACGCCAACCGGTATTCCGCTCATCGTGGTATATTTCGAGGCAACCGGGTCAAAGACTGCGACGACTTTCCTTGTGTTGATGCCATTTATTGTACAATTGTTCACACAATTCAACATTTATGCATCGGTTTCGCGGTTAATATGGACGTTTGCAAAGGACAAAGGCCTTCCTTTCTCACGACAGCTCTCCTACGTACGTTCATGTCTCTCCTAAGTGGTCTGGTGAATTGATAAGTCAAGAGCTAACTCGGTTTGCAGGTCCATCCAACTCTACGTCTCCCTGTGAATGCTCTCGCTCTCGTCTGTGGAGTTAGCGCCTTGATATCGTTCATCTATATTGGCTCATCGACCGCCTTCAATGCAATTGTCTCACTACAGGCCATGGCGTTGTGTATTTCGTATATGCCGCCCATCACCTTTTTGGCACTACGGCGGATTACGGGGACAGCGCCTCCAGCTGGGCCCTTCACATTGGGTCGTGTTGGACTTCCCATCAACATCCTCGCAGTTATGTATCTTATATTCGTCGTCATCTGGATGCCATTTCCACAACAATTGCCTGTAACGGGGTCGAATATGAACTATGCAGGACCCATCTTCGGCGCGGTTATCTTAGGTGCGTTATTGGACTGGACAATTAGTGGACACAAGAGATTCGAGGTTCCACCCGCTCCAAAAGTGTGAAAAGTGGACTTCGACTACTGGATGCATGTGGTCTTATCATCAACGTTACGTAGTACGTAGGAAGCTAGTTTTATTTTGTTTTTGGGATCTGCATCCAGAGAGATGTCGTTCTATATGCTCTAATGATTATGAAATCTAAAACTCTCCAAACGCATTAACTAGTCGTGAAGATTGCGGCTATGGTCGGTTAAACTTCGGGGACAATTCGATATCCTAAATCAAGGTCCTGTGGTGAAGGCTCGCTAGGGCTGGTAGCCGATTGCCGTAGTGACTATGTACTTAAATACGGACCGCACCGCAGGGTTTGTTAGCATGGAGCATAGGCGACTACCATCAGCCACCAACTATCCGATGTCTCCCTAGCCCCGTCTGGGTCGTACGCACCTTGATATATGCCTCTGCAAGCTGTTTTCCTTCCGTGGATGTTGATTGAACATATACTCCATGGTCGTTTGATAGGCGCTTCGGGTGGTGGGCCCTTAGGTATTGCTGAGCAATCAAGATTCAGCACTCAGCAGCCTCTTCATTTATGCGCATAAAGCATCATGGGGCTCGTGGTAACTTCCCTACATACAAGCGAGATACGATTCACACTACTTGCAAGGAGGCGGGCGGAAGAAGTATGCGAGCATCCGCTCCAATCAGACCACGTCTAAACGTGTTAAGCTTTGCTTTGCCTGGCCCAAACTATGCCTGATCCAGCCGCGCCTCATAGGTTTTCTCCTGATGGAGGGTCGATCATTATTGTATCACATCCTTCGAACAGAGCTGTCCGCATGCATTGATCTACCAGCACCTCCTCTCCATCCATTGTAAATCCCATCTTACCTATAAAGTACAAGTGCATTCGCTCCTCCCGTGATGCACGTCTCAATGCTCTCCATCATTGCTGCTGGCTGTCTGCCGATAAGCACCATCTATCTCGAAACAACAAGCTCTGCGCTTGCAACAGATGGCTTCGACAATTGCGCCGATCGATGGCATCACCTACGACAACCGCAGCGGTGAAGTTATTGTGTTTTTGGTTACGGCTTGCTGCTTCTCCGTCTTCTTTACCTTTATCCGCTACATCACAGCAATTCGAAAACACCTCGGCCTTGGTATCGATGATGTTTTCTTCATCCTCTCCTTGGTAAATCTACCTCGCACTACTCTCTTTGTTAACCTCATTCTGATATGAATAGCTCCTTGCCATTATGCAAAGCCTTACAATAGGCTACGCAATCCATAATGGACTTGGGCGACATACGACATCTTTGAGTGCCACCCAAGTTACAAACTTCTTCAAAGTATACCTTTAGCCAATGGTTCATCCATTCGTCCTCTTACTCACGACATAATCCAGAATACCTACATTGGCCGAATCCTTGCCGTCACGTCCATATGCTGCGCTAAACTCTCCCTCACCTTTTTATATCAGCGACTAGACCTGTACCCAGACAGGCACATTAGTCTCATTCCGCTCTTCTCTGCAGCTGGATGGATTCTCTTTTCGATCTTCGCTCTCGCCTTCCAATGTCACCTCCCATCACCTTGGCTGATTTCTTCCTCGCACTGTCCAGCAGGGCCCTCCTTAACCATCACCATAGCTGTTCTCAACTGCCTTTCAGATGTAGTACTCGTCGTTTATCCTGCTCCAGCGCTATGGGCATTGTCCATGCCCATGAGCGCTCGTCTGACGGTTATTGCCCTTTTCTCGTCCCGAATCTTGTAAGTTGTGTTAGATCGCTACCAACCGTAGTTGTGCTACGTCTAACCATGGTCAGAGTATGCATAATGGCCGTGATCGATGTTACTTTTGCGGTTCGAATATTCAGCTCGCTGGACCCAACTTGTACGTCTACTTTCTCACTAGAGCTCAAGCATGACGGTGCCAGCTAACTCGTGGACGACAGGGGATCAGCTCACACCCGTTATTACTGCAGTGTATGTCCAATTCCTATTGCTTCGCTTCACATGGATTGCGAAATCGAGCCAAGATTTGAAATACTAACAGGTTGACTACGCAGCGTACTTGTTCATCTCTCCATCATTACTGCCATGACCCCTCGCCTCAACAGCTTTCTTAGAAAGATCCCATCTGGACAAGCAAGTAGTCGCATACCGTTATTTACAATCCTAAATCGCTTGACCGTCACGAACACAACGGGAACAAGAGCTGCAAGCAACGGAAGTACAAACATGGTAAAATCGGTCCCGGGCAACTCTGCCGTTCCGATGACTCACGGATCCAGCATTCTCGATCAGCGCAGGATTATTGGCGGAACGCTTGCCGATAGCGACGATATGACGAGCGTGCCCTCTAAAAGCAATGCGTCCTCGAGCAGCGGTGCTCAGTCGGACGACACCCACAAGTAGTCGTTATCGAATACCACATCCAGAGGAAAGAGGAGGAATTAAGCCCAGCCAAAATAGTCTGTTGAAGGAACATGGCATGGATCCGAAGGTGCTAATGCACCAGTGCGGATGATATGGTATGTGGCGAAGTGCCTGCTCCATGGCGTCCTCCGTTAGTTGGACGCCGATATCTACTATACAATGTATGTATATCTCGGGTAGGTTTGAAAACCAAGTACCATTGGATTTACTCTGCTTTATTGCGTTTCTCTAATACCTCCTCTGGAACGAGTTCTATACTTATGCTTTTTAGTGGGATCGAGTGCGTATGGTCTCTCAGAGATGAAACCAAACCAAAATTCTTTCCTGTGAAGGAAAGGCGATTCGATGAGCGTATGATAGTTGGGTTAAAATGTGACAGGAAGGGCCAAATCGGGCTCTTCGACAGTTTGAATACGAAATTTACCGCTACATTTTACCGCTACTATGCCTCTGTCCATAGGAAGAACTATCCCGCCTTTGTGACTATGAAGTACTAGGCAAGCAGGGTTTAGTGGAGAATTCTGACTACTGTTCGTCTTTTTTGCTCTTATTTTCATTCATTTTGGCTATTTACGCTGCTGAGATTTATCCCGCGTTTTCGGGATTTGATCCCCAAAATTCACAACTACAGATTTCGCAGCGCAATTCAACCGTAATATCAAGTACAACTTTTAGTTTTGAAGTGAGATATTAGTTAGGCCGCCGGTATTCGTACCCTCCCTAAACTGTTAAGCCAGCCATATTTCTCTACATTGATCTGGTTGGAACGCTTCACCGTTCATAATGCCGTGTACATAGCAGTCTCCTACAAACCCCCACTCTTCTCCTTTTGGGCGAATGATAACGGGCGTCTTCGACCCTTTCAAGAGTGCGATACGATCTCCCATTTGTGTGAGAGCTGATGCCAAACCAAGATAACCATTTTCAGTTCTCATAATACGTCTGTGTGAAATGGACCGCCGGACTCTGAATTGGAAGTCGTTCGCGAGTGCTTCGGCTAAGACTGGTCGAAACAAAATTGTCTTGTCGCCCAACTTGGTGATGTTACCCATCAATCCGAAAGCCCATGAAGGCAAGAGATGTAATCTACAGGCGAAAAGGTATTTTCGAAACTCTTTCCAAATTTTCTTGGCTTGTTTCCTACATGCTTCGTACTCTGAGGAGGGACATCCGGCAAGGAGAATCTGCCAGCTGACATCGAAAAGCGTTTTACCCGTAACATAGAGACTTTCCCATCCAGCGGCGTCGCCAAGGCAAATCTTCTGCCAGCAGTTACCCACAATGAATTCGTCACGAAGCTGCTTGAACAGAGCCTTCATATCTGGCTTGTCTGGACGATACGGCCGCCTGGCAAGGCCAAGTGTTGTCACTTCGTCGATAAACTGCGCCTCCACTCCCAAGCACGTTTTCTTCTTCAGAAAACTCAGGAATCCATGTGCTTTGCCCGGTAGCATGGTAATCCATATCAGATACCAGTCCAGTGCGGAGTGCGAGCGGGAATGCCACGTCTGTCGCGCTCCAGTCCGGCACCCAACTGGGTACCGTGTTGGGTGGTAGGGAGATCGGATTACTTGATGCTGTGATGATATCTAAGCTGCAGTATTGGCGTAAGTGAGCTTGTGTCAGCAGTCTGTGCACCTCTTCGGTTGACATGCGGTAGTCCGCTTGTAGTATATTATCAGTACAGAGGCCAAGGAGAGCATACACCTTGTCTCTAGGATCTGTGTCAAGGGACGTACGATGGCATAGAAGGACCTACAACAAAGTTGCCGGAGCGCTCTGGCTAACGGTTTTCTTCTCGAATTCAATCCCTTCCACGATGTCTATTACTATTTGATTATTCACTTCGATCATGTTGATACCGCTCTCAAGCGCTAGAATAGAACACTAACCTTCTCACATTAACGATTTGTGTCCACAGTACAGGATAGCTTCGTTGGCAACTGCAACTTCCTGTACGACCCAGACCCGTCGGAACCAAGGTTTCTCCAGCATAAAAGACAGGGAAAGAATATGGGCATTCTAAATCCTAGAGACTTTTGCCTGGCTACGCGATCCTTTGGAAGTGTGGAGGCATCGACTGTCGCCAGTTTCCGAGCCAACTTGATGAGTGGTTCAAGTGCGTCTCCTCCTTCCTCTCCAAGCCAAATAAGAACTCGACGCGCTTGACGATATGCTTCTCGCATCATATTTGCTTGTCTACTTTTTTCGTCTGCATCCGACTGGTTTATGCATATCGCATCAGCCTAGAGTAATTTTGGCTCCTGATCATGACGAAAATGTCTCAGGGCCAAACTCAGGCTCCGGTTGAGAGGCAGATATGTCCCACCATCGCAGATTACTTTGTCCACTGCGTTGCCTGGCCCCCAGCAATATGATATGGCCTCGTAAACCGGATTGTCGGTCAGGGAAATGTTTTGGATGCTGCACCTCAGCGCATCCGCTGCTTTGCCAGGTTGCAGTTCAACCAGCCGAATTGTCTGAAGATCAGGTTCAGAAGCTAATTCATCGTATAGAAACCGATTCATTGTGTAGACTATCGCTTAGAGAGTGTGTAATGCGGTATATGGATGAGCGATTGACAAATAGTCTCGATTTTATTGCTTCTGATATGTCGTTCGTAATGGGACCTGAGAATTCGTATGTCAACATAGTCATGGGTTGAAACTTGCGATTTGTTCAATTCTGTGGTTCTAGAAGAGCTAGCGGTATGTGTTGAAAAGAGTGATGAGTTTGCAAGCCAAATGGATAAAATTTTTCGTGCGTTCAGCCAAGCTGTGGCATAAGCAACTTCGTTTTCTAGAGTCCAAAGGCATTCACAGGAGAGGATAAAAGGAGGAAGAACAATGGTTTCCTATGGCCAACCCTGCCAGAGCATGAAGTTCCACCGAATTTGATAGGTGTATGCAACTCTGCTAATCTTCGAGGGATTGACTGAACAGATATCGTGTGATTAGCTGCCCTATACATGGGTGTAACACAAAGCCTCATGAATTCTCTACCTCTCAAGGCAGACGCTGGCCGCCACCATATGCGTGACGCTTTGTTGAGGCAAACCTCTGTACGAGACGTAAAGCTACTGAATCATTCAAATATTTAATATACAGATAAGTGTAGGTACAAACAAACTAGATCGGTCTATCTTTGGCTGTTTGGCAGCAATTGAACAGATCCAGAGAGGAAAAGTGCAACGAATCACTCTAAGGGAGCCTAAAGTAGCTAAGAAATTTCGAAGATAGCGCCATTTGTCAACTTATTTGGGTCTGATGTCCCAAAAATGACGCGAATCGGTTTTGATCGAGCTGAGTATTTGTAAAACTGGCTTTCTGTGCACCGACACCACCAACGGGAAGATGCGCCTTGTGTGGTTGATGTACGGAGTACTTGAGTTAACGCAGCAAGGCGACCTGGTCTGTGCTACTGCGCCCTTATTTTATATGCATGGCTAGTGTCATACTTTGCGAACTTTAGAGTGGATATCAGCTTCGGTGGGATTGTCAGTGTTCATGTTCGCGGTGTGGACGCGGGTGAGGCAGGAGGAGCGTATGTTGCAGGCTGAATTTGACGTCGAGTGGGAGAGGTGGTATGCTACGACGCCGCGGTTTATACCTTGGGTTTTCTAATTCAAAAAGTATTTCTAGTCCGCTTCATAGTTTTGCTACGCCTAAGGTTAGGCAGTTAGGTCATGAATTGAACTATAACTAGGTATAACATTATTAGTCCATGGATACACCTTACTATTTCCCTACTAGAGCGAAACAAATAGACGTAGGAGTCTTTCGTTAAAGTTGAACAATTTCTTTTGGATCCTGTCACAAATTGAAGAGCATTCTGAAGAGCGAAGCCGGGTTTATCAGCCACTAGTATTGAAGAAGTGTGCGGTTAAACGAAATGTATCCATTCGGCCAAGTCGCATCAAGCATGCATATGCCGTGGAAATGAAAAAAAGATTTGGGATGAACCGGGATTGCTGCATCTGTGCATCGTGCATCACATGACATGGATAGGCCACAAGGCATCTTGTCCAAACTTTTAACGCCCACCTCACGTATACTACGGAGTAAGGGAATTCATGCTCGTGAAACAACGTCCAACTGAAGTGTGTCATTCAATACAGCGAGCAATGCTTTCAAGGAATGTAAAAATATATTCATTGGATACCTGTTACATATGTCGCCTCAATTCTTTATTTATATACATAGTCGGGGTACGGTTGGTGTTGTTCCGCTCCGACGTAAATATCGCTTGGTTAACCTGCCGGCCCCACTGCTGACCCACTGCTGACCCACTACGAACCCGCTGCGAACTCACTACGAACCCACGACTCATTCGGCGCTTACCCGCTACCAATTACTTATTGCGATGCGCTAGGACCACCTCTCCGAACTGCTTCCTGACATTCACTCAATCTATCATTCCTCTTAATTCCGCTAAGCGCATCTAGCCCGATATACCGACCAAGAATCGCCGGAAGCCGGTTCAAGAAGCCAGCTGTGGAGAGCTGAAATGGTTCCAAAATGTGTCTGACCGTTATTTGAAGAAATTGAATTCTCAGCTTCGGCTAAGATATTGGCAATGTCTGCCAATGTCAGAAGAATACTCAAGCGTAGACAAATGCTCACCACCTTTTAGTTCAATCACCGCTGAGATTGCCAAAAACTCTTCTTCACGACACCAAGTTCCAACATAGGCCAAGGAAGCATCGTCAGCGCAATGCTGGGGTGGCTTTTCAACCGACTGACTGTACTTTGAAGATGGCGATGACGAAATAGCCATGGATAGTGCATTTGATCAGAAGAATCAAAGATTGATGAGACGACGAGGTCCTTGAAGGTAGCATGATGTGTGTATTATTCCTAGCAGCGCGACTGGAAGGTATTTAACAAGTGATTTCGTGCTCATGAAATCTGGCATTTCCTAGGACGGAAACGAAGATTTGTTTTGGTGGCGGTTCTTGTCTAACCGCCCATTAAACAGCTGCCGGTGAATCTCTGTCCACTCGGTGACGTGGACACAGCAAGACCATGGCTGATATCCTGGCCCAAGAGAGGAAATTCCCATTTGCGTTTTCACTCATCGGCGACAGATAATTGCTCCTGCGCAGATAAAAGTTGCTCACCGACTTCAGCTCACTGATGTGACGCGAACAAGTGAGAGAGCAGGAAGCCCATCAATCGCCTTCATCCTTCCAGACCGGTGACTGAAAGCGTCGGATTCATAGCTTAGATTGGTTGGAATAGTAGGGTCCGATATGCAGCGAATGCATCCTGCCAGACGAAGGCGCGAATCCAGCGCGTTCCACCATGCCTCTTGCAGAAATGCACAGATGTGTCCCTGTCTGGCAGCCTAAGCCCGCGCTGCGTGACTATAAACCCCCTCCGACGCTCATCCAAGCTGCTATAGCCATTCTGTCTGCCTCAAATGAACGTCCAGGTACAGCTACAATGGCGTCGCGAACCGACGAAATCATACACAACGAGAATCACCAAAGATGTATGGGAGGCTCACCAAAACGAAATCATTTCGCGGTATAAATCCACCACTTTGGAGAAAACGATATCATGGATGAATACAAGTTTCAATCTCCACACTTCGTATGCGTCTCTTCTTTTCCTGGAGAAATGGAGTACTAATGATACCAGGGAGAATCAGCTGAGGCGCCAACTCCAAAAATGGGGCGTCAAGAAGTACAAGAAAGGCACTCCGGAATCACTTGCACCAGCCGGTACGAATCTACTTGCATCAGCTATTGCTAGTCCTCTTACATCAGGATCTGATGTACATGGAGAAGTCTTTCGTCCTCTCGAGGTTTCAGGTGATTCGTATGGATCAACTTCAATGCCAGAAAATGGGCTCAAGCGAAATGAGCCTGACGCTCCTTCGGTTGCTGAGCACGCGAGCAAAAGACCGAGACTGCTTGGCCCAACTCGACGTAATGCTATCCGCCGTTCAACTACGAGAGACCCATCTTGTCTTCAGTCTCATCTGTCAGTTCATTCCGAGGCGCCCATCGCACTGAGTAGAAAGCTAAGCTTTGAGGTCGAATCCTCTGAAGACAATGTTACCGATGTACCAACTTCGACAGAGGCACCATTGGCCCAGGACCCGATTGTCGGACATGTGCATCTGGCCGAGCTAGAGCGCCTGGACCAAGATGCCGAGACAGCGCCAATAAGTTCTGCTGAAACTATCGTGAACAGCCTCCACTGGGAAGCATCAGATCACTCAACCCTCACAAATGGAGAAGGAAATCAACCCTCAAGCTCTTTATCCTCTCCTATGACATGCAGAGGTGCTCAAATGCCGTTGATCATATCCCTTGCAGGTGCTACGTTAACATGGCTCCCTGGAGATATGAAAAGAGTACGCCATGCTGCGGACTTTCTCTTTTCTTGCGGTCTTTCGGAGGATGCCTTCCCGCTATATGTCTTGCTTTGGAAGGAGCTCGATGCCTCCACTAGCTTGACGGTTCTGCGACATAGTGTCGTACTTTCATGCTGGCGTTCCGCGACCACGGATCTGCATAAATCCATTGTTATAAATATGCTAGAAAAAGAGCTGGATGATCAGCGGGAGGCTTTAGCAATTCACTACACCTCTCCACTGTACGCGCCGTTGTCTGTGTGCCTTTTTCGGCTGCTGTGGGCACAGACTTCTTTTCTCCAAACCGATCCGGAGAGGGCCTTCAACATCCTAGAATCGGTGTCCAGAGAATTTTCGACCTTGAATGAACTAATTCACCATTTCTTGGTACTGAGAAAGTATAACCCGAAATTTGGAGCCCGAGGAAATGGTTTTAGCATATATCCAAGAGCATGGATGCTGGAATCTATCGCTCCAAAACCAAATTTTCTCAAACCGGTCCTCCATCCTACTACCGGAGCACCACTTACGAAATCACAAGTGGAAAAGCTACAGAAACAAGTATTGCAGTATCAGCTACCATCACTCCTATCAAGTCCCGCTTTCTTTGACTACGACATTGCGGGGCTGGTGAGATGGTGTGGAAGTACACTCCAGGCTGAACTCACAATATCCAAAGACGCTACTATCACAAAGTTGACGCAGCTCTTTCGACAATATCAATTTCGCCCAGAAATAGCTTTGGCATTTTATTTTTGGGAAATGTGGCAACGGTTTGAGCCCTTCGAAGAGAAAGATAGTCATCTACATCAGGAGTACTCGAAGAAGGCACCAAAGTCGCTTGAGTCCTACGTTGGCCCGCGCACTATCGGTCTTGATAGTGTATCCATTGCGGAGTTGTTAGTAGTGGTATCTTCAATTATGCTTGAAGAAAAGTTATTCGGGAATAATACCAAGTCCATCTTCAGCAGAAATGATATCAGCGGAGAAAAGCTTCTAGAATTCATTCAGGGCCATTACATTAGATTGGCTTCACTCGATCACGAGGAACTTCATGCCAGCGTTCGAAATCGACATCTCTTAATGATCGAATTTCAATGGCAAGGGGCAGCTCCAAGGCCATTGGCACGACAAGCCTTACGAAGAATGGTTGAAGAATGCCTTAACATCATACTTCCGGTAAATCAGCCGTCTTCATCAGTGCCACTGACATCGAAACTTTCCTCGAACTCTTTTATGTTTTCAAGTACGTCCGGCGAAGTGGATAAGAACCCAACCCTTGCTAGATCTCTCCGTCCTTCAGAGGATTCGTCATTCAGGAGGTTTGCTAGCCATGCGCGAAGATCAGTATCGAAGGGATTTTCCCAATCCAGTCGGAGGTCCACACGTGCCGCTCGCACCTCCACCGCTGCTGGTAGCTCGACGAGACAACGCTCTATTATGACAGACGAACTTTCAGCTTCGTTTGGATCGTTGAACATTTCCGATTCCGATCATGTGGCAATCCTCGGTTTGAATCAGATGCTCGAACTTGAATAATGGCATCTCTGTAACAAAGCAGTTATCTAAGTTCGTAAGAGAAATTTATCAGCTCTTATGCTATCCCGCAATTTGTGTCATAAAGCTTGCCAATCTCCTATGTCAAGATTTTATATCTACATACGTCCAGATCTCTCGCCATTCTCAAATCCTTTTGGAAGCAGGTGTGGGCTAGGAGTAGCTGTCGCCACTGGAAGCCATACCAAGAAGGTCGAGCTGGTTGGCAAAGTATTGCAAGCTACGCGGTTTGAGTTACTGACATGGACTAGGTACCTTTACCAGAAAAGGCAAAAGTCTAGCAGATAGTAGCCATGTTCACGCCAGCCATGATATTTAACGGATCCTAACATTTATCGAGTAAATCTATCTTCATTCCACGCTGCCGACACGGGTTGACGTATTTGTTTCATGACACCTGCGCTTTCACCGATCAGATCATACTCGTCAGCAACCATGAAATTAATGTCCCGAACTGGACTCCAGCCTTGTTCCAAATGTTTCCTAGATCCAGATACTCTACGAGCTAGATCGCGTTCAACATGCAGCACACACAGGTGTACGGCACGAATTTCGTTCAAAAATGGGCTCTGGAGGTCAGGCTATCCGCCGTACCCGACAGTGATACCAATTATCACTCTTCTTCATAAAAATCCGGTAAGTGCCGCAAGCGAGTGCGATATGTCTGGCCGATTTCGATGCAGGTGGTAAGAAGGAAAAGGTTTAAGACTCTTATCTACAGTTCATGACGGTGCTTCATCAAGGCACCGAAGTGCTTAGGCACTGATTCCAACTACCAATGCTGCTCAATATCTTTCCACAGGCTACGGTAGCATGCAGCTCGCTGAATATCATTGGATTTTATCAGTCCGTCACTCCGCCACTCCCAGCGGCACTTGTCACACGTTAAAGTTTCAACTTTGCTTTCCCCTGCTTCATAATCCTGCGAACTTTTTTTTGGCTGCGCCTATTGGGCAAGTAATTGCGGCGTAGCAATGCAAGCTTCTGGAACCGATACCCCCGCATATATGATTGAGCATTCCCGGTACATACTTCTAAACAGAGGCACAGCGTTTTCCGCAGTATTTTGACCACATAGTTTCTGACCCGAACCACACTCAATAAGAGTTGAGCGGCTGCCACTGGCTTGAGAACGCATTACCACTGCAAGTTCCTGCTATAAGCTCATGAAGAACTCCGATCTTTGAAACTGTGTGGTCTTTTCTACTTTCGTTTACCGTATCGTAACAAATCTTTCTTTCCTGCAGCCCATTAAGCGCTCTCGTTTCCGACTCAATGACCGACGAGCAGCTTGTCACTCCAACAGGCAAAAGACGCAAAGTTGGACAGGATGGAACAAGCTCACCCATCAGGGTCAACATAATCATTGACCTCGACTTACTCCTGAATCGACTCAAGCGCCACAATGACGAACCTCAGTTCACCTGTGTTCGAATGCCGAACGGCGTACAATGTACACGAGAATTTCAAGCCGGAGGCGCTTTCACAACATCGTTCCGCGAATCTCTAGCTGAATCCGAAGAATTCCCTGCATCAGAACTAGATATTTCAATAGTAATGGGATTCCTACACTGCAAGAGTCATTGGATTTCGAGTCACCGTGGGAAAGTATTAAGCGTATGGAAAGATCGTGAACAATCTTTCAAAGAAAGTTTCATGACGGCGGCCAAGGCATTCATCGAGTGGTTTCATGCAACACATCCGGAGAGATGCAATGTCCACACGCACAAGGCAAGCGAGAGTTCTGCGGCGACACCACAATCAGAAAGCTCAAACAGAGGAAGTTCTAGCCATGCAACCTGTCCTAGTCCATCGGTGCCAGATGTTGGTCCCGGAGGTAACGAGGATCCTTTTTCCGAAGCATCTACTCAGGCCGGCACCCAGTTGCCAACGGAATCTTCAGTTTATGAAGCATCTATCATTAATTCCGACATTTCCACTCCATCTGAGAGCCTAGGGATAGGACCAGGCTTGCCTAGATTACAAACAACCCAGTCGGCAAAAGAGCTACCAACCGCCCACAGCAGAGACAAGTCCAAAGTCCGAGCTGTCCTTTCCAAGAGCAATAGTGAACCCACAGTGTCGAGGAAATCAACGCCATCATCGAGAAGAGCACCAGTAGACATCGACGGCCTGATCGAGGATACGCTAATTGGATCAGTCACCAAAGACAAAGAAGATACTATGACCGCTCTAGTCTATGTTTTCAAGCATACCGATATCACAGAAGAACGATGCACATTCTCTTTAAAAATTGGTCAATCTCTCTCTCCAGAAGGACGAAAACTTCAAGTTTCCTGCCGTGAACTCACTACGGTTTTCGTACGACGTATCAAGCATGCCCATAGGGTCGAAAAGTTAGCCCAAAAGGAGTTGATAAACTTTCAACGCCAATACAGATGTTGCGAGGATCATCCTCTCCCCTCGGGAAGTACTGAATGGTTTGAAATTGGGGAAGATGTAGCCATACAAGTTGTGGAGCGATGGTGTAATTTCATGATGCAAGAGCCATACGAAGTGAATGGTGAACTCAAAGGCTTTTGGCAAAACCGGCTGACCAGTAGATTAAGAGCTAATATTAAAGAGGGTCATAAAGAAAGATTTGACAGTCATGACCTACGACACGAGAGATGGCAAGCATTTGTATCGGCTACAGACACAGATCGGGTGTATTATCATTTGTCTTTATATTGGAACGCTGCTCGACGTAGATGGCCACTACTATACATGTACAGATGGCAGATGGCGAGCATATACTTGGCTTTGCGGATAAGCTGGACGGCATCATCGCCAGTAGTCGTGGCTGTTATAGGGTTTTGGATCTTCTTCGAGCTTGTGTTCAACGATGCGCAGAGCATGGCTAAGGCTTGGGTAAATTCGGATTCTAATCCCAGACGAAGGTCAAGGTCAAATGCATAGCATAGTCACTTCTGGATGTTGGGCGAAGCTGGCTAGTGGAAGGATTAACAGCATAGTGCTTAGAAGACGCCATAGGCAGCCAATTATTAGAACGTATGCGTTTCAAATTCACAATCTTGTCAAGTTGATTCAAAGCTGTTAATTGAAAACCCGCAGCCACGCTTAAAGCAGTTGAGGAGTAGAAAGTTTACTAGAGTGAGAACGATTGCGTGGGAATATACAACCGAAAACTGTGAACCCTATGAAGTGCGGATTGAATGTACGACGGTATCATCGCCATTTAGCACCTAATCTGGCAAGTTTGCAGATCGACTGTTCTTTTCATACAGCCGACAAACCGGTTGCATGTCATGGCAGGAGCGGTGGCTTTAGTTGATGTATCATAAGGTACCTTCTGCACATACCAGAGCGCGAAACAACTACGACAACGAATATCACAGTGATCTTTCTCTTCGTGGCTATCCATTGCATGGCGTGTTAGACCTGTAGGTAAATTCGACAATAGCACTGTTGGCTGCCTTACTCACCATCATCGTCGTATAATTTCATCTTGTTCTTCTTCAGTTCCTTCCCATCACAATTGAGTAGTCTATGCTTTGAACAAGACGAGACTAATATAAATAGATCACTCAAAAAATTGACTATTTTGGCCAAACAGCAGGCATGTTTCAACAACGGTACAGCGTCTTTGACGATTTCTACAACCCAGGACGGTCAATTCTTATGTATAACGTCGAAGAGAAACTGTAACTAACCGATTTGAAACACTAGAATCCTCAACGTTGTGGCTGTGCCATTTGAGCTGCGGCACAACCTGACCGGTGTGCTGAAACTTGCTGACAAACACCATCTTTCACGAGTACGGAGTATGACTTCAGCCGCTTCAGCAAACTATCAATGATAAACAGCAAATAACGCATTATTAAGAGGCAAGCTTATACTGATATTCGCACGTAACTACTTATGACTATATCTTAATCAACAGTCTAAGGACTTTGTAAGCCCTTGAAAGGACATCCAAGAAAGATGAGAGGAGATCAGGCTGAGGACACTATGCCCCAGGAGCCACAGTCCAGAGTTCCTGTTGAAGATTCGGACATCCAAGCGATAAGAGATAGTGATACGCCACCGTCAGATACTGAGCGGCTTCTCGATGACCAGGTAGAGCTTTCGAACGGTGAAGAGACACATCTTACTTTCGCAAGCCGGACTTCCAGCGGTCTACAAAAGCAACACAGATTCTCTGCTTCTCATCCATCAGTCGAACCAGCTATCGAACACATAATCCTGTGTTTATGGGGTGCCATTGGTACTGGTAAGCAATGGGTGTTGCCACTGAAATTGTGTCGCACTTGGGATGTAAGAAGTCCTTCCTCCCTTGCAAATTTTCTAAAGCCATCTTGACGCTGTCTAGGGTCTTCGAAATGCGATTGAAAAGACATTCGCAAACCGTGGAAATATTCTGGAAGAGGTTCAGGCGGGAAAGTTCGACATTCTTGTCAACGATGAAAGTGTCGTAGTTCGCGATTTCTGGGAAGATCTTGTACAATCTAACATGAAAATATATCTCAGCCTCCATAGTTCCCACAAACTAAATCCCTGGGATTTACAAAACGATATCGAGGTGGAAGAGGGAGCTACCTTGGATACCGTCGCGAACGTGACAGAGAAATCAACTCAGGAGGAACCGGAGTACGATTCCAAGGTCCGTCACAGCGTGGAGTACTGGCACAAAGATCGCTACGAACCTGATGAAGAGTTTCTCTACGAAAAAATCTTTGAAGATTCGGTACAAATTGTGGATAGCGGAAGTGTGGGGCCCAAAATCCCAATTCTTCAAGAGGCTATCAAGGTCATTCAAAGGACGCGCAGAGTCTACATCCCTTCTAACCCAGCCATTCCAGGTTCACAACAACTTTCCCCGACATCATTGAACCGTCTAGTACTGGAAAAGGGAGAATCTATCGGAGCGAAAGAATTGATTATTCGTTCTCCATATCTGCTGAATGCTCTAAGAGCAGTCGTGAAATGCTCTGCTACTCCACCTTCCGGAGAGTCGGATAGTTTGAAGGAAGGCCGGTTTCCATTTCCTTTCCGTGACCTCTGCTATCACAAAGATGACCTTCAAGCATACAAGGTAGCACATGAGGCGAGAGAAAGGCACACGGCAGAGTACAACATTGAAACCGACCATCATATTGACGTACTCCTGGATTATCTCTACAGTCAGCAGGACGTTCGCTTAAAAGAGGCCGAAGAGAGATGGAACAGAAAGTATCCTTCCACCATGTTTGCATCTGCCTGGCTCTTGTTCAAACCCGGAACCGATGTCTACGTTCCCGAACGCGGCATTTGGAGTGCCTATGTTGTTGACTCAATCTCCGGCGGCTCTTTACAAAGTTTTAGCGGCCGAATAACGACTCCATACCAAATCGACGTTTGGAACCTAGCCTTTGATGGAACAGTGATAACTCGTCAGCTCCGCACTATTAAGGTACCTGTGTTCGATGGAGAGCGGGAAATCTCCTCCTTACCTGTTTTTCCATGTCGGTTTATCCACGAAGACTCGGCCCTTCCTAGTATGAGGACACAGCTCATTCAACGAGGCTTGAACTATGTCACCCTAGTGCAAGGTCCAGCATACCGTGAATATTCAGGATATGGATTAGAGCCAGGAGGAGAGAAGGTACGTTGCGATGCTGCATTTCACAGAGGTATCAAGGACTCACTCTAGTCAAGTATGAGCGTGCACGTGTTGTGATTGATTACAACAAAGACTCTCTTGATGGACTTCCATCCTCACAGTCGAATGATGATCAACCATATCTCCCATATCCGCCTCCGCCACGTATACCTGCACCTATTGTCAAGTTGGGTATGCGGGCCAGAGTTCCTGGTTGCCTTTGTGATGCTTGCGACGCGTACAATCAAAAAATTGGAATATACATTCCTTTGACTTTCAGTTCATATGATGACATCGATCCAAAGCGAGGCGAAGGCTTGACCGACCATCAGCTCTTCTTATGCAGTCCACAATTAGATGGATACATCTTGAAAGATCGCAAATATGGTTCGAACACCCTGTCATTGAACAAAGTTGATCGACTATTAACGTACCACAGACAAACTTGAAGTCAAGAATATTGTTGAACCCTTGATTAACATTCATGCCATTGACCGACTTGTCATGAAGACAGAGACCAACAAATCCCTCATCAAAGCCATATGTGAAGGCTACACTCCTAACATCGGAGATTATAAGCCATATTTTGCGGACCATATTCAAGGGAAAGGTGAAGGGCAGATCTTATTGTTGCACGGCCCTCCAGGTACTGGAAAGACGCTCACAGCTGGTAGAAATGTTCCATCACCAAGCTTCTTTGATTTCGCTAACACGATCTACAGAAAGTGTGGCGGAATATACACGTCGGCCCTTACTTAGCATCACAGCTGCAGATCTTGGTCATGACCCAGTCGAACTCGAAAAGAATCTATTGACATTCTTTCGGAATGCCAATAACTGGCGTGCAATTGTATTACTTGATGAAGCGGACATATACCTGGAACGCCGCAGTACGAATGATCTTCGAAGGAACTCTATTGTGTCTAGTATGTTATATTCTCACAAACCAACTCATTGTAGAAGACCATGGCCAATAACCCTTTCATATAGTCATTCTTCGTGCTCTTGACTATTTCAAAGGCATCTTGTTCTTAACAACCAACCGAGTTGGCGCATTTGACGAAGCATTCATGTCTCGCATCCATGTGCAGATCGGATATGACCCTCTTGACGAACCTGCGCGCCGAGAAATTTGGAGCAATCATTTTCAGAAGCTGAAAGAGAACCACGAGCATGGCGGGCGAGAGATTCGATATGATTGGGATGCTAAGGAGTATGTGCAGCGGTCGTCAGAAGTTCGTGATCTGCAATGGAATGGTAGAGAGATCCGAAACGGTGGGTTGAGGCTCCAAAGTGGCTATGAACGTTACATAACTAAGTCCTTATAGCTTTCCAAACCGCTGTTGCGCTCGCTCAGGACGACGCCAAAGGCGATACAATCCCTACCTTACGGGAGGCGCACTTCAGAAAGGTTGTCACAATGTCCCAAGCGTTTAAGCAGTACATGAAATCAACACACGAGGACTTGGATGGTGTGTCTAACTAAGATATCAAACACTTTCAATGTCTTGCTAACACTTCACAAGATTCGGAGATGGCATACAGAAGTGGCTTGCGCGATGACACACAGAGACATCCTACTTAGGCTTATGCTGACATACGTGCGATATCTCAGTCCTATTTGCAGCCAACAATAGAATCGCTGCAGTTCTTCTTTTACTATGGTTGAGTGTTGAGAACGTAAAGCTACGGAGGTTTGGCGTATGGGTTGCTGTTTTTGGCGATGCTGAACGAGATTCAAGAGCTGGCGTCAATCCAGACCTATGACAATACTATCTTTTAGTATCAGAATATAGTGTGATCATTTTCGATTTCATGACACATAGGCACATATTTGGAACTCGAAGCCTCTTCGCCATTCATTTACGCCAAGCTTATTATCTCCTTCAATGATGAATACGGAGTACCGTACAGCGCATTGCAACCCTGAACGTCTAGTCGAGTAGGACTGCTTCACCAATTCTTCTAGCTATATGTTATGCCTTAGCCTAATAGCCTTCTGATAAGCGTAATTCAATGTAAAGACAATTACTTGCGAAACGGTGAACTGTCGATAAAGTTGTTATTGATGCGGTCTTAATGTTAGATGACTGGTATTGGCACAGCTTTGACATCTCTTAAAGTTTTGTTCATCTCCTTAGCCTTGTCAGTTTTGTTCCTCCATTCTTTCTTTTGATACAGCCTTTTTGCATATTTGGCCGAGCTAATGGTACTGCTTGAAGCTTTCCGTTTTCGAAGTGACCAATATCTTTTCATCTGCGCTCAAGCAACTACGATAGCACTCGGTCGTGCTTTTTGGAGGCGCGCCGTTAGGTATGACATAACTCCGCTCATTTAGCCTTAAGAATAACGGTCTAAATGCAGTATGCAGCTTAACCTACGTTGTATTGCGCTGTAATCCAGGTATTCTGGTGGATGAATGCACTCGCTTTGAGCCCCAATGCAACCGCGATCGCCGTGTCCTTGAGCGAAGCATTTCGATCTCAACTTACACAAAATGCGCCTTCTGGAGCGCCAAAATGCTTGCAAATACCGCCTGACCGACAATCTGATTGGCCACGATAATCCTCGATATGCCATCCTTTCGCATACTTGGGGAAGGGACACAGAAGAGGTCGACTTTGAAGATATGATGGCAGGCTCTGGTAGGAACAAAACAGGTTACAACAAGATCGAATTTTGTGGAGAGCGAGCTGCTGGAGACAATTTAAAATACTTCTGGGTGGACAGACCGCAGCGGAGCATGGTCATGAGGAAATCGTCAGCCTACTTCTTGATAAGGGGACAGACGTCAATGCCCAAGGTGGGTGGTATGGAAACGCGCTACAAGCAGCAATGGCGCGAGGTCGCCTGAACATCGTTGATCTGCTTGTAAATCGAGGAGCTGTTGTTAATGCGCAAAGCGAAGAATTATACCAGCTTCTTCGGAAGGGTTCATCAGGTAGTCCTAGTATTCTAGATAAAGTCGCCAATGCCAACGTGCAAGGCGAGCCTAATGGGAGGTAGTAGAGTATAGAAGAGTGATGTGATTGGAAGTTGAATGCAATATCTTCTGCATGAAGCTCATTGCGAGGAAGCTCGGCGTAATGAGCAGTGTAAGTTAGCCAGGCGAGCATTTGTAATGAATAGAACATGTAAGCGGCAGGAGTACCGGACAGGTTGATGGGTGCCAGAAGAGTAGTGATGTGCTTGACGGCCATCGTGAGAGATTTTAGCTTCTAGAATTCCTGTAGATGCAACCGCTCCTTATGCCGAACTCCTTGAGAATATCTAGCTGGGTCATCGTGAAGCCCACTTTAGCTTCGTGGAGTGCAAGCCTTTACCGGGAACTCGGTCGGAACAGATCAAATGAATACAGCACATTGTTGAGGCGAAACTTTGACATATTAAAGCTGGTGTTCATGTTTCTTGTGCGCAACTCTTTCCTCCTGGAAGCAGATATGGACCAGAAGATATAGCAGCTGAAGAGCGACAGAGAAATGCCCTATGAGCATCGCATTTCGATGCACGAAATGGAATGACCATACTATGTCGGCACTTGTTAAATCTTATCCCAGGTTCAGCTTCTGTGTAGACCACATATGGAGAAGGTCAGCGGCATAACAACGATGCATTTTGGGTATCTATGTCGTTAGACGTATCGTGGGAGTACCATCGCGAGAGCACAAAGTAATCCAAGAAAATACAAGTTCTTCAAAGCAACTCGGGAGCGTGATGAAGCTCCTGTGCTAGCTGAACCACTCTTTCCTGCGGTCGTTGCAGTTGAGGAAGCGCGGCCTATCGTACTTGTTGTCTGGCTCAACGATTCGCCTTCGCTTGAGCTCCCAATTGTGCCCAGTAGATACGATATGCTACTAAGTGTTGTAATTTGTGCCGCGGCTACTGTGATATTCGTCAAAGCGACACCGCTAGCCGTGTAAGCCCAGAGACAATACGGTGTCTCTGTCGGAATGAAGTCGCCCGTCGTAGTTTCTCCAAACGACGCGCTCGTGTAGGTGACTAGAAAGTCCTGTGCATTGTCTGTATTCGTCGCCGCCAGACTCGCCAGTGGCATGGGCGTGCCTGTCGAGCATTCTGTCGGTGCGTTGGTAGGTAGAGGAAGGAGACCGCCCGATTGCGGCCCACGCGGCTGGCAGCAGACAAGGTTGGCCAAATCGATAGGTCCGCCGGAGAAGATATCTTTGGTTGTATCCACGATGCTACCATCACAGCAGATTGTTTCGAAGTCAGAGTCGGTCGTGCCTTGTGTCGCGTTGGCGCAAGATTGTCGGGTTTCATTATCGGGGTCGAACCAAGGTTCTTGGATACACCACGTTTGAATGGGGCCAGATGGGACAGTAGTTACTATTGAAGACATAATAATGAGTTTTGGACAAAATGAGTGACTAGAACAAGCTATAACGATAGTGATTTTGGAGAAATGGAAGAGAAGAACTGCTGAAGGTAGAACGAGAAGCGGAAATTAATAGACTCACTCCATGTTGCAAATCATCATGAACACCTTGGCAGCGGCTTGGCCTTTCAACTTTCTAGTAGGAGCCAGGTCAGGCGTATTGTATAGGGTTCAGCTAGTATCAGCCATTCATAGCATAAGTAGGTATATATCGGAGTGTGTCTATGAAAGACTGCAGTATTAAAGACCGGAGGATCGCGAGGTGAACCAACATGTGACACTGTACAATGCCAAATGTAGAATAGAGTACGCCCAAGAGTTCCTATGCTGAGAATCTAACGAAATATACACGAGAAATTCAAATAGCCGTTCCTACGCACTCCAATGCAACCGCCTACCACAGATATTCACTGAGCTCCAACACTTTCTCGTCCAACCCTCTCTTAGCCTGCACGGCAATCTCTCTTCTTTCGCTAGCACATCCCTCGCTGAAGCACAGTTCTAGCAAAGTCTTCATCTCAGCGTATCCAAACTTGATCCCTTCGCCATCTTTGATCGCAGCTTGATCCTTGGCATGCTTGACGACGGCGTCAGGCCCGGCGGCAAAGAGATCGAAGTACATGGCGGTGCGCGCCAGAGCGGCGCCAGCCTCCACATTCTTCAGGTTCTGCTGCAGCACCAGGATGTCGAGTTGCAGGCGGCCGCAGCCGTTTGCGTTCATGATGGGGATCTTGGCCGCGCTGTGCACCAGCATTGCGTCCAAAAGGTGGCTGAGCCCGTTGACCACGAACGCATGCTGCTGCTCTGGGAGGTGCGTCGCTAGCTCTTCGTCGAAGCCCACGATCGTCGAGTTCAGTGCTAGGATTTCTGGATCTGGTTCTGTGAAGGGTGCGGAGAGCAGGAACGTCCGCGAGATACATCGGCTAATGTGTAGCGGGCCATGGCAGCGGAGTTCGACATGTAGTGTACGCAACGCTGTGGCTGCAAGTTGCTGGTATGAAGTTACGACACCATCGAATGCCACCGCGTTCTCCTTACTCAGTGGAAGGTAAACTGGTCCAGATTCGGAAGTCTGCTGCGTAGTGACGATAGTCCAGCGACTTGGTGCATTTGGCCGACCCGATTCACGACGTGACGAATCAGTTGTTTGTGTGCTTATGTGCCGCAATTGAGTTACTCGACCGGCTAGCCATTTCATGCTTGTGTAGAGTAAACACAAGGAACCAATGTTGCGTCGGTCTGATATGACATCCACATCTTCAAGCGAGAGCTCGTCCATTGCTTTGATCAAAAGTGCAGTCTCCTTCTCGATAAGTGGCGGTGCAGCCTTTTCGTCAGCGTCTACCAATGCCGTGACGATCTCCAAAAGCTCGCCTTCTTCTGTCAAGGCTGCTGATGCTTTCAATCGCTTGCCACTCTGTGGATGCGGCGGTGACCGAGATATTAGCGCCTTGTACCAACCATAGCACTTATCGTAGTATGTGACTAGCTGTGAGATGATGAGTTGACTGAATGCTTGATCATGTGGTAAATTGTCTAGCATCCGGCAAAATGCAATGATGAGCGTTAGGAATTTCGCGGCACCCTTGAAGATTGGTTTCTTTGAGTGTATTGACCAATGTGGATCCTGGTGGAACGCATCAGCTTCAATTAAAGCTTGAGCACAAAGCTCGACCAATGTTTCATCCATTTGCGGAAGAAAGACGTTGATGAGGAAGTCGTCAAGGAAGGAAGTCAATGTACTCAAGACAATGTCGGAAGTAGGCGGTACAACTTCTCTGAGACGATCAAGGAATGCAAGAGAAGGTGGAAGTAAGATACCCATATTGAAGACGCTGGCTTCGACGAGAAGTTTGTGGCCAGTTGCGCTTCCATCAAGCGTGGTTGTGCCGTTAACATCGTTGGTATCGCCTGTTCTTTTACCTTCCACCAGGCCAGGGACAGATGACTTCAAGATGTGGTCGAGATCCTCTTTTTCGGTTGTGACGTCGGAAGACTTGGTGTTCATATCTGTGAGTTTGAAGATCTTCTTGTTTCTGTCACGATGCCGCTTAGCAAACACACTCTTGCCTCGATCCATGCCTTGACCACGGTTGTAAGAGTCTGCATCATTCGCGAGATAGTCGTGAAGTAATGACCGGATTTCACTTTGGTAGAGCTTCCAGAGCTCTCTAAACCCAACAGTTAGATTTGCTGTCGATCGCAAATCTTCTCGTCTGATGATACCGGTGATCACTTCGTACACTACTCGATGACCTTCGGCAATGGCCTCAAATCGAGCGTAAAGCACACCTAGTAAGTCTTTCAACACAGGCGCGCTTGTCTTTTCAATGCCTTCATAGCGATCTTGGCCTGGTTTTGGTCCGCGTAAGCTTGCTGGGTGTCTTTGGTCGACATCACTACTGGATCTTTCGACAACTCTGAAAAGCTCAACAGGTAATCGTTGAGTGATGGTATCGACTGCTGTCTCTAATCTTCCAAGGCTCTTCAAAGATTCGACCAATAGCTGAATATACTCGAATGTGTCGGCCTCGGGATTCTTTGTCGGGTCGTCCTGCATTCGCGTTTGAGTATCCATCTTATCGAGGAACTGGTATAGCTTTCGTCCTCCGGTATTCATAGGTAGTACTTGTCCATCCACTCCAGTGCCTCGATACTGTTGCGGTGCATAGTCTTTCCATCTATTTTCGCAGTATGGTGACTTCAAGTAGAGGTGATTGTGTAACTCTTCAATCAAGATATCGGTCAAAGAATGTTCCTGATTACTCAAGTACACTCTCAAATCGCTCAGTGCTCCTATTCCGTCCAACTCTGGTTTTCGTATCGACTTGAGTGCATCTTGTAGTAGCTCTACAGCGCTCAAAAATCGCTTTTCCGATATCCTGGCTTCCAACCGCTCAGGAATGGATTGTAGATGCTCGATAGTGCTCAGAAGACTCAAGCAGTTGTCATACTCTCTGCTACCAACAGCCAAACCTCTTAACTCTGGTTTCGTGGAACCCAAGCTACCTTTTGCTATCGTGAGACCATCTCTCAAACTCCTAAGCCGCGATTGACTTGCAGCAATGGCACTTTGGATACTGTGGAAGGTACCAATGGACGAGTTAAATCCCTGGTGATGTTCATTGACGATAACACGTAACGCACTCTGCAACTCAGCATTGAGCGCCTCAAACCGATCCAGCTGGCGAGCCAATCCAAGCGAAGAGTCGTCCATAAGCCGCAACGCAACCTCAACCGGCACGCAGCCATCACGCGTCATGAAGTCGAAATCCCGGCGAATCGCCAACAGCACATCATCGATATCACGAGGGCCCGCCGCACCCTGCGAGCCGCCCCGCGCGCCCGCCCACCTCCGCTGCGGCGACCGCTGCGCGTACGCGCCGGCGCCGGCGCCGCTCCGCCGCTTCGCCTGCTGCCGCTCCAGTGACGTCGGGCGCGCAACGCGCGGCTCGCGCTCGCCGTCGCGGTCGCGCGCAACCCGCGCCACCGGCCCCGCCGCGCGGTACGGGTCGTAGCCGTCGTCGTCGGTGGTGCCGGCGCCCGCGTCGAGCGCGTACGGGTTCACACCTGCGGCTGCCGCGCTCCGCGCACCGCCGCCGCCGCCGCCGCTGCCCTCCATTCCGTATGTTTCGGCGCCGTAGCCGCCTGCGCGGCGGGCCGAGCGCGGCTGGAAGGGTGGCCGTGGGCTCGCTTGCTGGGCTGGTGGACGGCTGTACGGGTTGCGGTCGTCGTCGCTGCGCTCCGGGCCGCCTTCGTTGCCGGACCGGCCGACGGATGAGTCCGAGTCAGCGCCGTAGCCGTTTGCGTACATGTTTGGCCGGATCCGCGACATGTTGGTGTTTGGGACGCTGCTGCGTCGGGAGGAGACGGTGTGCTCTTTGTGAGGGTTATGATTGTCGAAGGTGTTGATGATGGAGACGCATTTCGAGGGAGTACTGTTTTCAGCGACAATTGGCTGGGTATTGGTGGTTTGCTGGAACTTTGCTTGCTTTCAAAGCTGTGCTATCGTCTGGATTCGTATGAGGTTGCGTTGCAACGAAGCCTCCAAGGCCACAAGGCATGAAATCAGCCTTATCGTGCAACATCGCAGTTCACTTTGCAAGTTCCTTCTGCGGCAAGGAGCTTATGCATGTTCATGAAGCAAAATATTGCTTAATCAAATTAATTTATCTGGTTGAGTAATGTTATGTGGATATTGGAATATTTGGCTGCCTTCCTGTGCCTGAGGATCATCGCGCGGTAACTCGTCTTCATTCCAAGATTGCGATGAGCAGGCTCTTGAAACATGCAGCGGACATTCAATCTTCGATATGGTAGATCTACTTCAAATTCACGTTCTTAGAGGAAAGGATATCTCTACTGCCGACAGAGTAACTAAAATAGGCGATAGCATTCCTGCGGAATTCTTGGTATCGAATTGTGTCGTACGATGATCATCGTGGCAACGAAGGCCTAGAGCAATCCGTACTGGAAGAATGCTTGAATTGCCACGCTTGACGAAACATTAATACATACAATGGTCCCCGTTTGACACCATTGTCTTACCCACCATTGTACGCTGCTTCGAGGACGACACTTGTCTCTCATTTGTGACGACATTCAGGCAATGAGAGCGGCCAAGCGAAAGTGAGTGATGTCAGCGACTATAAAATTATAAGCACCGCATCTTCATAATTGACATATTGAATAAAGATGGTCAGCATAGCCCCGGAATATGTTTGGTAGTGTAAGCCACTCGAAGTCGAGAATTGCCACGGACGGCACGAAAACCAACCCTTGGCCATGTTACGGGTGGAATTTGGTGGCGATGCTGCATGTAAAAGGAAACGAGAGCTTTGTTTCGGGACATTCGCCTTCGCGAAAACATGGATTGAGTGGATTTGCCTAGGATGCTTGTCGGAAAATTGATGAGCGCGATCCACGCGCATAAACGAGCGGGAGAAACGTCACCTAAGTGAGTGACTTGGGACAATGTACAATGACTTGAACTCGCAGAAAGAGATAACGGATGCCATCAACGATAGTAGGTTGAATACACGGTACATGTGGATTCAGATAAGCCACCGATAACAAGGTTATCCGTTGTGTACTACGTAGGCTTACATGCTGATTGAGCGAAGAGAAATGGGTGCGGCGGAAGGCGCTCCAGGATCAGATTCCGAAATGAAAGCTAATCTGGCGCGTGTTCTCCTGTCTGATCTGGTCGTAATTGAAGTGGGGAGGCGGAGTCTGGGTGGCCATTGCTGTTGGACGGAGATTGGAGAGAAGAAATTTGCTGTGAAAGATATCCATCGACAGCATTGCATCAGTTCATGCTTTGGGCCGCATGATGCAGCATGCGAGCTATGTGGCGTTGCAGACCTCGATGTGTGATTGATTTTTGGCGATTTGGTGTCACTAAAGAAGTTGAATCTCCGTATAACGTGCCTGTATCATGTATACGATACTCTACGTCGTACTCTTTGTTCACTCCACCTTCAAAATGCCATTTACGGGAAGGTGGCGAGATGTGGGAAACAAAACACGATAAGGAACACGAGAGAGAGATTTTTGAGCGACTGCAAAGAAGTAAGAGTGATGGAAGATGTGGACGGTGGTTGCGCAAAATGGCATCAGAGGTGCCACAACCGCCTTTACCTTACGTAGATGCACACGTACTCCACTGCTGTACTCTCAATCGCGAGAGTCGCGCGATGTGTGGCCTGCTACTCTGCTGTCGCCAATAGCAGCCCACGCCGACCATTTAGTGGGTGTGGCGAGCTGATGCAAGCTGGGCAAAAGCCGCAATTGTTGCTTTCGTGCTTTCCTAGTCGCTGCGTACCTGGAGCTACGGTCGCTCAGCCTACATTGCCAGCCCGCTGTTCTACTCTCTGCTCCAAACAGATTGTCGCGTTGCTTAACCGCTACAGTCGCTACTCGCCCGCTGTTCCCTCTATCGTCCGTACAAGGTCAAAACCAAAACATTCGTTCCACCCACTCCTTTCCCTTGCTCCACCCACCAATCTTCCATCACAACCTCCTAAACAACCGCCGAACGGACCAACTGCATAGAATGTTCGGTGGAAGCACTCACGATTAAGCATTTAGGCGGCTTAAAGGGGGCGTCAGCTAGCGGCGCTCCAGTCATCGGTCGCTCTGGCCATCCCTTACCGCGCTATAGCCATCCGCTTCCATTGCGCCTAATTTTACGAAGAGCCAGGGTCACTTGGCCAAGTGCCAACTTCCAGACCTCCCGATCAACCACCACGACGACGAAGACGACAACTTCTACGTCTTCAACCGACTTCACCACCATTGCACATCGTCGTCACTGTCACCTTCCACCCAGTCGATCCTCACTAAACCGTCAAGCTGTCTACCAAAGTTGAGACCGTGCCGGAAATGGCACCATCGTGAGTTTCTTCACTTCTCATACGATGTCGTCGCTGACTATCGCTAGCATTGCCGGATCGTGGCGTGCGTTTTGGCATTCCATCACCACAAACGACCGGCACGCGTCTCACGACTCCCCTTTTCGCACTGGTGGCCACGTTCCACTTTCACAGTCTCGACATGCTCCTCTCACCTCCGTTGCCACCACTGCTATAGATTCCCGAGTCGAATTGACTTCTCCTCTCGGCAACGACACTTCCGACTCTGCCACACCATTCACGAAGACTGCCAATGGACATGCTTCACCTAATGCTCCCTATTCTCCCGGTCGCATGTCGACCCTTCGACGCCAGTCCACAGAACGCAGCTCAATTGACAAAAATGCTCCGGCTGAAATTCAAATGCAGAACTTCAATGATGGACTCCCTCCACCACCTCCGGTGAGCCATTCATGGAGAAGAATAGAACGCTGGATGGAGGACAACTACACTGAGCTGTTCGACAATCTGTGCACAGCAGCAACACAAAATGACGTCAATGAGCTTGAGCACGATCTAGATTGCACATTGCCGGTTGACGTACGAGAATCGTTGATGGTTCACGATGGTCAAGAACGTGGTGGATTGCCTGCGGGCATTTTTTTCGGCTGCATGCTTCTCGACTGCGAAGAAATTGTTGAAGAGTGGCAGAATTGGCGTACCGTCAACGAATACTATCTCTCAGGCTCAGGTCCGAACCCTCTTCAATCCCCACAGATACCATCCAAGCCATTCGCGAGCACCTCTTCAGATCCTGCCATTCCTAGCGCCGAATCCCAACAGCGAAATCCTCTTTGGCGTGAAGAACTCCTCGCTCGACAAGAATCTCAACCTCCGAATGCCGTACAAAAGGCATATGCATCTCCAGCCTGGATACCTCTTGCTCGAGATTGGGGTGGTAACTGCATAGCCGTTGACCTCGCACCTGGTCCAACAGGAAAATGGGGACAAATTATCATCTTTGGACGAGACTACGATATGAAATTCGTCATTGCACGATCCTGGGCCGCTTTTCTTGCTTCAGTGGCCGACGACTACGGTACACCTGAGAAGATTTATGTTGATGAAGAGAATCACGAGTTTCGATTCAGACAGTTCAGAGATGCTGATCCACCATACTTGGAAGTGTTGCGATGGAGATGTGACCAGAAGTATGGTCGCCGTCCTAGAAAGAGAGGACCACCTCCGAGTGGATTACGCATCAACTCAAACGTCGGTGGTTCAGATTTGACCAATGGATCTCCTTATGGCAGTCCAACTTCGACTTCCGAACGAGGCAGGAGTCCACAACGCTTTCCAGGCAAAGCTCCCGTTACCTCGAGTCCATTGCGTCCTCACGTTTCCAGTCCACTTGCTCGTGTAGCAGAAGAAGGTCCACAGCCGATCAAGATACACACAGATCTGAAGAATCAGTCGGAACGACCACTGGAGAAACTTGTTTCCGTTGATACGCCAAGACCATCTGGAGACTTTCCTTCTACCAACCCATTAGGCATTAATGGAATCATCACCAAGGACTTCGTCGTGAAGGAAGACAAGGAAAACCAAGATATGAACAAGCGCGATAGCAAGAAGATTTTGTCTCCGATCAAAGCGACGGAGGATAGTGGCGAGGTTAAGGCCGATGCTTTTACCATAGGCGGAGAAACACCTGGTGACGATATGAAGACGGTTACACTTTGATTTTTGCACACCAAAGGCGTATCAGGAGTCGAATAAACCACAACACCATCAATATAGACATATGTGCACGAACAGAGGAAGGGGTTCTGCCAACCACACCACGGCCAATTCCAAAAATTGTTTGTACCGGGTACTGGCGTGGTCACAGTTGCACGACCAGCCAGTACGCTTCCTGCGAAACCGGTTTGCTTCCTTACGAAACCTACGATCCAAAGGTGACTACGAAAGTGTATAATACGGAAAGTTGGGCGAACTAATGGCGTTTTGTTTTTCTGTTGTCGCGCGAACATTTCTTCCGCGGACACAACCCCATATTTACACCACAACCCCCATTTTTCCAGTACTATCCGTCTGTGGCAAGATCAGGGCGGTAATGACTCGAGCACAGTGCATTTTCTTCTTTTTTTCGACGGCGCCAAAAAGGCGACCACGATATTATTCTTTGCTTCAGCTAATTCATGTGGTTGCACCGCATGGATGGCGCATGTCGGGCATTTCTGGCTGGCATTGCTTTGGAGAAGGAAACAGACTGAGGATGCGGAAATGGGAGAGTGAAGAAAAGATACAAAATGTGTTTGGTGATTCTGAGAGAGAACACTGCGGTATTAGTCCGTAAGAAGATTCTAGCGCTGTACGAATAGAACACAACAGATGATCTTCCGTCAATGCTGAGCAAGCGAATTTGCGTGAGTCTGAGCGTGATTTGACTGGCAATGAACCGGTGATCGTGAATGCGTATTCAATAACTTTCAATTCCCAGAACGGTGGTTAGAGCTACGCTGTACGTTCAAGCTAAGGACATTTCGGCACATCTTCACTATCCTCCATGAAGATACCTGTAGGTGTTCGGAGAGCCCCATTTGTTTTGACGATGGTGGTCTTCATCGTCAAGGTCGAGTATAGGATGAAATAGTCTATCTCTTGATATGAAGTTGGCTGTCACCGCATTGTCATTCAACGCCGAATTGTACCCACCGTCGCTCCTTCATGCCGCCGTGAATCGAAGCCAGTGAGACTATACAGTTACAGAAGACTCCTCTCCTTAGCTTTACTGCCCAATTCCTATATTACTTTCCCACAAACTCACCGCCTCCTCAACATATTGCCTCACCTTCGCCGCCACAATGCGCGAATGCTCCTCACGCACACAAAACCCATGCGGCACGCCATTGCCATCAATCTCCATAACCGGCGCCCACGCACCACCCTCCCGCCCTCCTCTCACCGCAACAATCCCATCCCTCGTCGCCCTCCCAACCCAACGATCCTCCGCACCAAAGTAAAAGAACAGCTTGGGCCCGCGCCGCGCCTCTCCACCCCAAACCTCCGCGCCCCAGCGCTCCGCCCCAACAACACGCATCTCGTCACGGCCCATCGCCAGCGCCGCGCGCACGCCGCCGCCGCTGCGCACCCACGCCGCCGTGACTTCCGCAGCGCGGCTCTCCATGCCGGCCGCGCGCCGCGCCGCCGCCGCCACCCACGCGCCCGGCACCACGGCGCCCACGAGCCGCGCGGCGAGGTGCATCGCCGGCAGCGCAAACGGCACCGACGTCAGCGCCGTGAAGAGCGCGCCGTTTGGCGATGAAGCGAGGTCTGCGATCGTCGGGAACAGCCCGATTGCGGCGGAGGAGTGGTGCTGCAGCCGCAGGAGTTCGAGCGCTATGTACGCGCCTATGGAGTGGCCAATTAGGATTACGCGCGGTGGAGTGGGTGGCGTGGAGGCGGATATGAGGGCCTGCGTTGCGGTTTGGAGAGCGCGGTGCGTGAACTCGATGTGTGCGTGGAGGTCGTTTGGTTGCGCGGAGGTGAGATGACGGTTTGGATCGGAGTCTGAGGCGATTTCGAAGCCTGGGAGAGACTGGCCTTGGATATGGATTTCGTATGGCCGTGGAGAGATCTCATAGAGTTGGCTTTGCAGAAACGAAAGGAATGGCCGGTAGTATTCTATGAGCGCTGGATTGCCGGTGATGAAGAAAATTAGGACTTTTCTGATTCCATTTCTCGTTGGCCGTTCAGTTGATGGCACTTCTAAGATAATCTTGTCGCAGAATTGAAGAGATTCATCTCCCTCAATGTGGTCGTTTTTAAGTAAAGGAGAAGATTCCATGCTCTTTCGTCAACTTAGACAGTCTATGGTCACTTTACATGGAGGAAATTGAAGCATTATGAGCACTTATATCATTTCAATTCGAATAAGGGGTTTAAAACATTCATCATGTCCTCGTTCATATGCTGGAATGTAGTAATACGATGGGTTGAAGTCCGTCAAAGTCCAGACTCAAATATGAGGCAATAGCACATATGTGATAGAGTAGAGTAAGGCATAAAATCAGGCGCTGAAAGGTACATAGTCGAACGATGGCTGTGCAATTTGCCAGACTTCGACTCAGCCCTTTTATCTGCTGCGGTCAAAAGCTAAGTTGAGAATTGAAAATGAGTCGAAGTCAAGAAGATAAATAGCATCCGATTTGCTCATGTTGTAGCAAATTCATAATTAAAACCAATTCGAAAGAGCTGTAACAATGGCTCCACCTAAACTTCCTTACCGCCAAATACGAGCAGTGTACGACGATAAAACAATCACAGTCTATCAGGCATATTCCGATAGCATTGGCAAAGCAGCAGTAAAACATCAGAAGCTCAATGCATCACCAGATTTCAAACTCACACGCATGACATGGATCAAACCCTCTTGGACGTGGATGATGTACCGATGCGGCTATGGTTACAAGGACGCTCGCCAGACTTGCGTCCTTGCTATCAAAGTTTCTCATGAGGGATTCATCAAGCTTTTGGAGAATGCACGGCTGTCTACGCATGGTCCGAATGACGGCCAGAATGACGGCAAGAATGACGGCAAGAATGACGGAAAAGTGGTGGTGCAATGGGATCCGGAGAGAAGTTGGCGCAATGGAAAAATGGAAGACGTACGGAGTATTCAGATTGGTATTGGTCCGAAATTGACCGAGCAGTGGATCGAAGAGTGGATTGTGAGCATTGAAGATGTAACTGAACAGGCAAGAGCGCTGAAGAAAGAGCTGGATGAGAACGCGAAGACGACCGAAGCAGAGTTGAAAGCAAAGGGTTTGCTAGCAGACGAGAAACCGTTCGAAGTACCAAGTCATATAAGGACACTTCTGCGGATGGAAGAGAAGTAAATGAATATGGAATTTTGTCACTCGCCGTAAGGCGTAGTCCGTCACTGCATTCGATTTCGCTCCTACACATGTACTTGGGGGTACGGATGAGTGGGTTCGTGACGAAGAAAGCTGCCAAAGTGACATGTCTTTTAACTACCCTAATACTTCTAATGGCTACATGCACGACACAGTGTGATAATGTAGATCAATGGGTGTGACTAATGGTGTCCCAACTGACGTGTTGATGGGTGTCGAGCAGAAACTGAACCAACGTCGCTGCCCAACATGCCCCGGTAGACTTGAAGAGCCGTAGTGTATAAGAAATTACTAGATACGTGTACAATTCGTGGAGATTCCTCTTTCCTCCTGATCTCAATGGTTGATGTGGAATATGCGCAATGACAAGGGTGTTTCGGTTCAAACAGCGCCGGAATGGGCTAGAACCCAGCTCTAACAATGCAAAGGGTGGTAGAGTAGAGTACGATAACTGATTAAGGAAACCTCGATTCATAAGCCGCGATCTATTCGAGTCCAACTCCATCCACTTATTATCGTTACTAGGGCTGCAAACATTCACACTCAAATCCCGCTGCGATGGGAATCCACATTACCACTTACGTTTAGCCTTCGGTGTTAGCAGCACAGCCTGCCAAAACGACCACTCGGGAGGCCGCAAGTGATCCCTTCACACTTTCGCCTTATATGTTCGATCGGACGGTTTCCGCTTTGTGCTGCTTCCATCTCGTTCAACTTAGTAGACTATTTCAACGCATGTATACTTCTAACCACAATTCTTTCTTCATATTCGTGTTTCTTCCAACATGGACGGCCTCCAAGTCAACATGGACGGTCTCCAAATAGATAATCGGGGTATGATCCATGTGCCGCCTGCGGATTCGAACAGCAATAGTGCTGAGGTCCAGCCGTCCACGGCGAATGCACCACCTTCTCCTTCTCGAATCCCGCGAGGCCTGTCCGTCCTAGTGTATACTATAATAGTAGCTGCTATTACTTTCGTAATTACTGGAGCGGCTTTTGGAGGAGCACTTGGCGGTGTCATTGCCAACCAAAAGTCGGATTTGTAAGTTCATAACGTCAACCATGAAAATGGAAGATTTTCTAAAGGCATTAGGTCTAATGCGAATACTACGACGACTTACACAGTTACAAGTTGTCCTTCGGCAGCCTCGTCGTCTGTTTCCGGCCTCGCAAACAATTACCAACCCCTACCCCCTTCCCAAGTCAACACTACAGCATATAGCTGCCAACAAGATGCCACTATAGTAATCGGAACCAGTAATCAAACGTGGCAGTATAAGTGCGGCTACAATTATGCTGGCAATGACCTGGTTACCATTGTAGCATACACCGTATATGACTGCATCACGGCTTGCTATACGATGAACGTCTTGAACGACACCTCATTTACATACGCACGAACAAATTGCGTTGGCGTAGTCTTCAATGCCGTCCTCGCCTACGACTATCAAGTAAATGCATATGGCAACTGTTGGCTGAAGTCCGCATTAGCCAACCCTGATTACAACGAGGCATCTTTACAAATTAGCGTAGTCCTACAGCCTTAGGCCTTCTCGGATAAAAAGCGCCCTAGGTATCCGTTACTGTTCAAACGCCCCTTCTACTCCATATTCCCTCTCCTACGAGTAGAATCCCTAGGAAAGGATCGAAGGATTGCTCGATACATTGTGCGATATACGAGACCAGGTTGTTTCGTCCAAGAAAGTCGTTTTAAAGATCGTGTCAGCAGATAATTTAAACTCTTTTATCAGCTTCATCGAAAGTAGACCGCGACTGTTAGCCAGATCACAACCATTCTTTTCGCCTAAGCTACATCACAATCGAACACAACACCGTCGAGCTGGCGGCTGAGTCGTGGTTTGACAGGTCAAGCGCTCTGGATACTCCATACTTTACGTTCGGCGAGCGAGACCGCTTATTTTGCAAATCCAAGGTCATTGACATCGAATCACCACAGAAGCACGATTATTTCCAAGAATCCATCGCCTCGCTCAGGATAGAGTCATTACATGTCTCCCTACAGCATGCAGGCCTTTCAGCTGGATGCACTCAGGTGAATAGTGGTATTTCGTGGTAAGAGGGTAATGCCCAGAATATATTATGCTTTGAATGGAGGTTGCGATTCAATGCCTTTATTCCGAGAATATCTAATATGGTTCTAGCTTATTTTCGGCTTTGTTGTGTTAGGGACTATTGGCAGTGTCCCATCACCCAGGAAGGACATTAGAGTAGTATTGTATCTGCTTCGTCCGTACTCGTAGATATCATAACCATGTGCTATGCAATATTCATTAAGTCTTCTCATGCCAATCCGACTAAAGCTCTACACCGTCTACCCAGTTCCTTACCCATGGCCTTACGCGTATCTGCCGTTCGTCCAGCAGCATCCTTATTCTCGGCTGCTCTTCGAAGTAAGAAATTGAGACATTCGTCTAAAGTACCCCAAGTCGCGCACTTCAGCGCTATTGGCCTGTCTAGACTCTCGCCTTTGACTTCCTCCTGCACAGCGGCCTTGCTTGCCTTCACCAACTCTGCGCTGACGTCGTCCGCCATGCCGTATAGCTGAGCATACGCGCAGTCGATTCGCTCCTCGCCAGTGCGCGCCTGCATATTGCGGATGGCCATTGCCTTGCGGACCGACGGCAGGTTGTGTGACGCAATCACCAAGCTGACTTCGGGAAATCCTGCATCCTCTGCTCCGTCCGGCGCCTTGAGCGTGCCATTCCACTGCTTCCGCAACAGCGCCTCCACAAGCGCATCGTAGCACCGATCCGTCTCGTCCTTGCTCGCCCAGACGCTCTCGCGCGGCTCCGCCGCAAGGTACGCACCGCGCACGACCTTCGCACCCAGCGCAAAGCCCTCGTCCTTCGCTAGCCGCAGGTGGCGAGCCAGCTTCGCCGGTGTGGACCGGAGGTACGCCTGGTAAGTGTTGAACATGACGACGCGGCCGTCGCGGTTATACCGGCGCATAGCGTCGAGCGTCCACGCGTCAATGCCGCCGTTCATCCACTCCATCTCGGCGCCGGGCAGCAGGCGCACGCCCTTGCGCGCCGCCTCATCACAGACCTCGGCCATCGCAGCCGCCATGTCCGCGCTCGGCTCCGCGCCGCGGCCCAGCCGCCGCAGCGCCTCCGCGCCCAGCCCGCTCCACTTCAGGCCGACGTAGTCGCCGGCGCGCGTCGCCGCCACGCTCGCCAGCACGCCAGCGCGCCACGCGCCGACCTCGCGGGCTGTCTGCGCCGCAGGGATGGCCGCCGTCGGCGCCGCGCTGTCCAGCACCTCCAGCGCGAACTCCAGGATCACGCCGCCGTACCCGACGTCCTTGATTGTGGCCAGCGTGCGCTGCACGTCGGCGGTGCTTTCGCCCGCGCAGAACTGCGCGTAGAAGGTATGCTTGAGGAGCGCGTGCAGCACTGGGTTGGAGGAGGGCTGGAGGAGCGGAGAGCGTGATGCGAGCATTCGCTGCAGGGTGAAGATGCTCAGCGAGAGGAGGAGTGGTGAGGATGAGAGTGCGGTCGTGAAGTATGTTCTCAGTACGGAAGAGAGCGGAAGGATGGCAAGTGGTGCTGGTTGAGGTGGTTTTGGCTCAGAATGAGTTTGGTACGTAGGTGATGAGGATATCGTCGTTGTTGCCATTGCTGGTGTAGATGGTGTGGATGTGATAGTACGCTTTGTAGTGTGGAGATTGCGCCTAACTGGTCGCTGTGATATTGTAGCAAAGGAGAAATCATGTTGGATGAGTGATAAGCGATATAGTCGGTGCTTCATTCCTGGTATAATATTTGGAATATGATGGTGGTGGGGTAGCAATTGGTACAAAGGTCGGGAATTAATAGACATTATGAATGTCGGAATGTCGACAAGAGAATAAAAAGGCACATGGACTGATAAAATAGTCTGAAAGACGTAACAGAAAGCTAAGAAAGATCACCGGGTCAATCTTACCACCGTCAAAGTACCGGGCAAAGTAGGGGGGATCTTGCATGAAGCTTTGTTGTTCTATTGGAAGGCAAACTTGCTCAAGCCGGACATTGGATAGAATTGCATTTCTCGGGATTTACGGTACCACTCGGATAGGTTACACTACGCATAGCATAGCTAAGTCTATCGCGCGTTGATAAAGTTGCATAGTGTTGAGTTGGTTGAATAGTACACACCCTGTTGTAGATCTTGCGGAGATGGTGCACGGTGCTTTATCCGGTGGAAAAGTTTTACTCAAAACAAGCTGTGAATAGTCAGGAAGCTGCGGAAACTTGTCAGGTCCAGATGTAATTACTGGTTGACGTGCTGGTTGACGTGCTGGTGGGAGTTGGAAATGCGGCTACAAGCGGCATTACGGGCATAGCCTTGAGCGTGTGCCCTTCAACCCGCAGATAGCCGCTAAATAAACAACAATGCATTACCAAAGAGCAATCAGCTGTCTAGATTCAGCACGAAATGCTAATGCTGAAATTATTGATCGCCACCTCTTACTGGGTACTGGGCTTCGTGGACAATGTGGCTTGCATGTCGAGAATACAAAGCACAGCCGGGTGCCAAGCCTGCATTAAACCGGTGTGAAAAGCGAAGCACGAGCATGAATTCACTCGAACGCCAGCCTCTTGGTCAGGTCGTCTGATTTAATATAGAAGCCATCGATAATCACCCTGTAGGATTTTAACAAGTCATGAGCGAGTTGCACTGACCGAAGAGGTGGATCACAGCCACTGCTTTCGTTTCCAAGTCTAGGCTGAGTCAATAAGTCGATCATATTGATCTCGGCTCGTACGTATAATGCGTATTTGCTGAAATCCACTACAAATCTTTTGAGATTGAAGGCGATACGATGATGGCAGAAAGTGCCGTGCTGTAAGGAGTTGTACAGTCCTTGTATATTACAGTTATGGCGGATCGAGCCTGCACTCTCCCGCATTACTAATTGTACAAATCAGTCGTTAGACTCGCCGTAGAATGGGATACCCATTGCACTGAGCAGCAGTCTTGCTTCCTTATCCGTCTTCGCACTTGTTTGCATTGTGATATGGCATCCTGGAATCATCTTCGACGGATACCTAGTAGTGTGTCAGTGATCAGTCAACGGGAACGGACAAGACAAACTCACATATCGTAATTGACCTCAACTTCAGGAAAGAGAGCCACTGCAGCTTCACTCAATCCAAAGCTCAAATTGCCAGTGCTGTCTCCAGTGGTCCTACTGACACCTTTCCAATCCTTAATGCGCGGTAGAACCAGGTCAACTACTTTGCCGAGGAAATGATACATGTCTTCTCCCTCAAGAATGGCAGTGACGGAAACAAACTTTCCCTTCTTCAATCCCCATTGGACAACACTGGTGCGTGACTTGTGGGTGGTGACACGCACATTGGTGATGGCCTGCACCACCATACCGGCAACATGCAGCCATGCAGAATCGTTGTTGACTGACGCGCCACTGGCCATGGTGTGCACAACGATCTTCTCCAACTTCGGAATATTCTGAAACGTGATAGGCTTATGTACCGGTCGTAGGACTGGGCTTCCTCGTGGAGCTCGTAGCGGTCGATTCTCGAAGTATGGAGAGTCGCCGATCCATGATCGTAATCTTGGTGGATGCACTGGCTTGGGACCTGGAGGTACGTGGGAATAGGCCAAGGTGAGAAGGTCAGATGCGATGGTGCTGTTGTAGGTCTGCTCAAGACGAGGAGCTGAGAAAGGGCCAGGAACGTATTCGCGTGAGGATGGATCGGAAGCCGGTGGAGGTTGATGAGGATGTAGAGGACCACGATAGTACTTTGGTGGTCGGAATTTGTATCTTAATGGAGATGAAGTTAGATCATGATGGCTTCGAGGCACTGTATCGCGTCAAATGTACCTGCTAGAGGGCAATTCCCTTTTCCTGCTTCTGCTCAGCGCCAGAGGATCGTATGCTGATACCTTAGCTTCGGCGACAGGATCGATCTGAAGCGACGACTTGGTTTCGAGCTCATCGAGGGGCGATATCCGCTCAACAGCGGCGGTTGCGGCGGATAATTGACGTCGTGTTTGCAGCTGCAAAGCTCTTAAACAAGGCCGACATACCGGCCATGTCGGGCGGAAAAGGGACTTGCCGAGCTCCGACAGGGCCATCAAGAGAGTAGAAATGGATTGCCGATCCAATGGAATGCGGCCGTAGGTAATTGATAGATGGTTGTTCAATCATGAGGTGTCGAAGAAAAAAATTGCATTCGGCGTCCGAAGTTCCTGGTCCGTGGGATGGAAGCGTGGGTGGCTCGGGCGGCTCGCAATGACTTCCGACCGTAAGGTACGTAGCGTAGGGCAAGGTAGCCAGTAGGTAATAGCGAGGCGAAGTGCGCATTCTTGCTCCTTCAACATGACCCCCAGGCAGACCAAGCGTACCAGGAGCCTAAGAATAAATTGACACTGCCAAACAATGCTTTGTGGGCGAGCATCGCACAGAACGGCAGCAGCCTGCGCTTGTGCAATTTTTAATTACCACGCCAACAGAAGTACCCGACCGTATAACTCGCGTCTGCAACCTCTCACTGCGCTTCTCCTTCTCTAAATCCTTCCATACAACAATTGAATCACACAGTTGGCTGTAATCGCGCAAATCCTACCATCTTCACACTGCATCTGCCGCTGCATCCCACTCCGGATTCAGAACCTGGCTGAACCCTCAACCCCGCGTATCGTACAGAAGATCGACACCACAAACAAACGAAGCCTTTCTCGACTTCTTCCACACCAGTTTTTATTCTCTCTCACCTCCAAATCATGTCGCCTTAACAACTACTCTTCTTTAGATGCCGATATGAACGGCGTCAGCAGATTCCTCAGTCGTCGTGAGAAGCGGTCGAAGGATGACAAGGTACGTACTCTCTACTTCGCTCTGTTCGCTCTTTCGGCACTTTTAGTCCTTGCCTTATTGCTCAAGTGGCGATGAGAAATAACACGCAATTACTTGGCAACTGTCCGAGTAGCTCGTGATTCCCAGTCGCTCTAATGCCTTTTGCTTCTCTTTCTGCTTCGCTTTCTCTAACTCATATCGCTGACCGTAATACTGTTTGTACAGGCCCCTCACTCACATTACCTTCATCCTCATGTACCAAAGGACCTCTACAAAGTATTCCATCCCGATGAAACCAAAAAGAAGGCAGATAAAGAGGAAGAGAAGAAAGTGAGTTTGGAGACCGCTCTATACTGGCGCTTGTATCGCTATGGGCGTTTTGGGTTGCTAGTTATTAACTGGTGTTTACAGGTCAAGGCCATCCTTGCACGGTTAGAAGAACATAACATACGTGATTTGAAGGAGACGCAAATTGAATATGCTCTACGCTCCAAATCAGCAAATGGCGACCCAGACAAGGCTTTTGAACTGCTTATGCTCTTTGAAGAAGCTCTGCTGGGCGCCATCAAGGAACCTGACCGCTCTGTCAAGTTGGTTGGTGCCGAAAACCGAGAACTTGTAACGTGTTACCTCGATTCGTTGCTCTTTGCAATGTACGCAAGATTGGATAGCTTCGAACAGATCCTAGCAGACAACTTTTCCGATACGCCACGAAAGAAACTTGCAACCATAATCAGGCTATGGGTGAATATGCTGCGAAGTGGGAATCTAATTACCACCGACATCACAAAACACCTTCAAGAAGCCCTTGGTTTGTGCGGCTGGGAAGAAGCAACCAAATTGCACCAACAGGACGTGTCTGAGGCCTTCACCTTTATCACCGACAAACTAGACCTTCCTCTCTTGACTCTTAAGATGGACGTCTACCACACCGGAAAAGATGATGCTGACGACCACAAAATTGTACGCGAGCGGCTGTTAGATGTGGCTATTCCTCCACCACCAGAAGATGGGAGCGAGATCAAACTCGAAGATTGCTTGGAAGCATACTTCAATAACAAAATTGAGGTCAAGAGGCATCTTCAACGACGTAACACTCTACAATCGTTGCGATCAGTAGATAGCAAAGCTGAGGCATGGCACCTTGAGACGGTCGAATTGCGTGTAGACTCTCCTAGCAGCTCAACACCTCGAACACCTCCGCCTCCATTTTCGCCGACTAGAACAACTGACACGAGACGACGAGGAGATAGCATCTTTGCCGAACGACACATTGACATTGACCTTGTTGTCAGTGAGGAAATAGAGAAAAAGGCTCATGACGACTTCGCCATTGGGAAGCTTAGATCTCGTGCCAACACTATCCGAAGGGAAGTACTGATGCCTGCCTGGCAATTCTTCAGCTTGATTCGTAAGTACTTCCTCATCTCAAGCATTATGGTCATTCATCTAACAAGTAATCCAGCATGGCATACGCAAGACAATCCCAAGACTGATGTACAAGTGGTGCAGCACTTCGCCACCAAACGACCAGTACTTGGCATCTGCCTGAAACGATATTCGGTCACGGCACAAGGCACCAGATCTCGTCTCAACACGTATATTGATATTCCACTTGAGATTGGCCTTCCACACTTTATTTCTGATGAAGTTGGCGACGAATTTGGGTCTAATTTTACCAATTTCAAGCTTTCCTTACAGTCAGTGGTCTGCCATCGTGGTAATTCGCTCGATTCCGGGCACTACATTGCTCTTGTACGAAGCGATCCACCTGAACATGTCAACCACCTTGGTGTTAATGGTAGTTTGGCAAAGGAGCACCATGAAGATGCTGGTGCAACCACTGATGATCTAGCAAACCGATGGTTGCGCTCAGACGATCTAGCTCCGGAGCGTGTCACATACGTTGACATCAAGCAAGCGCTGCGGGAAGAATGTCCATATCTCCTGTTCTATCAGGTCCAACCCATTGCGGACGACCTCTTCCGCGGTGATCCTCCAAGTTACGACTCTATTAATTTGCCGAAAGGGCCTTCGCAAGTCGAGAGCGCACTCTCCAGCGCTGGGAATAGCTCCTCCGAACTCACCAACATAAACGACGCCTCAACTACAGAAATCGGCAAGATTGCCGCCCACACATTGCAGTCAGCTCGTATGGTGATCCCAACAGACCGAGATGAATCATCAACATCATTCACAACTACCTCACCAGACGACACACCTCAAACCAATCCTCAACCTGACACGACTATCCCGTCGCTCTCCCTAAATAAAACCAACTCACTGAACATAACCACCTCACAGCAAGCCTCATCAGCCAACGACTCGCACTCAACGCTCCCCGCGCCCCCAAACCGGCCGCACTCCATCGACCTCTCAACGCTGGAGCGCACCCTCCACGCCCAATCCAGCAACTCGCTAGCCGCAGACGACGCGCCGCGCGGCCGGCCCTCCAGCTCGACCTCGCACGACCTCGAGCCGCGCAGCCCGCCCGCCTGGCCCGACGGCGCGTCGTCGTCGGCCACGACATCCGCCAAGGGCGGCTCGTCGGCGCCCATCACGCCCGGCGACGACCCGCGCGCTGGCTACATGGCGGCGGCGCAGCATGCCGGCAGCCGCCGCAACTCGCGGTCGTGGCGCAACGCGCTGCGCGACCGTGGCAGCCGCCCGTCGTCGCAGAGCGGCGAGGGCCGCATCTCGTTTGGCATGAGCAGGCTGAAGAGCGCGATGAGCCGCGATCCGCTCGATACGGATGTGAAGGGTGAGGAGGCGGTTAAGGACGACGATGGTGAGGCGGTGGTGGCGCCGGCGGACAAGGAGAAGGAGAAGGGGAAGGGTGCGGCTGGTGCGGCTGTTAGGCGTGGGAAGAGCTTGAGGGCTGGCAAGAAGAGGGCGCGGAGTAGGAGTGGTGTGAGGGCGCTGGCGGCGGCGGCGGCGGCGGGCGCTGAGGATGGTGGTGATGGTGGGCGGCCGGATAGAGAGTGCGCGGTTATGTAAGAGACGTGTGGCGTTTTCATGGCATTGCATGGCATGGCATTGCGTCGGATTGGTGCTTTGTTTTTTGACGGCTTTCATGACGCTGTGGATGCTCAAGAGAAGCATCCAGTGCTCGTTCGTTGGAATGGGCACGCATTGTTCGTATTTGTTTGCTGTGACGATAAAATGGGATGGAGCAGTAGCATTTACTGTGGGTAAAGATTCGAGTCGTCGGCACTCGTTTCTAGCATGCCTTTCAAAGCTGTCGCGTTTCGAGATACCCTCTTGCTGAATCAAATCGCATTTCCTTTTTGTCCATGATACCTGGAAGAGACTATACGTGACAGAAGAAGCAAACTCAATGTAGTCCATTCGGCTTTGTGCTACAGTTGTCACTCGACCTTCCATATCGTAGATCTTTCAAGACTTCAATTCGCACTACAATAAGCGGTTTGAATCTAGGTTTATGGGAACGCTCTATACCTTACCTGATACTACCTTGGTCTAGCTCTTTTAACATCCAGGATACTTTATTATTAGCTTCGCTCATCCAGAACTAAGATTAAGGCCTCAGGAAGCATGCCGCATAAGACATGAATTACGCCTTCTTTTTCACTATCAATACCACACCATGGCTAATACCCCTGATCTTCTCCTTTCCCTTCTCCACGCCAGCTTTGTGGAGAATCTGTTCGATCTCCTTACGTAACATCTTCAAAATGTCACGATCGGTTCCAACAAGGTCTGGGTGAGCCTCACGCCATCGCGTCGGAGGGCTTCCAGTCGACATTATCTTCTCGAACGTATCCAAATCAGCCTCTGGTACGCCCGTGTAGAACGGCTCGCTGCCATCCCAATCCTTGCGAAAGAAAGTGCTTTCGTCGAACTCAGCCACCGGCTTCTCCAGCGTCCACGGCAATGGCAAACCCACGTAGCGGTAGCGAGCGAGCTCGTTGCCCGGCAAGACATGCGGCAGTAGATCCACATCCCGGAAGCGCAGCATGGCAGCATCGATCTCGGCGGCACCAGGCATGGACGGGTCGACTTGGATGGCGCCGCTGGTCCACATGGCAACGCTGCCACCGGGCTTGAGCACGCGCGCCGCGGCCGGCCAGAACCCGCTCATGTCGAACCAGTGCGCCGCGTTGGCCGCTGTGATGAGGTCCACGCTGCCGTCTGCGATCGGCGCCGAGAGGTTTACGCCGAGCTCCTCCGCCGTCGACACTTCGTACCGAATTGGCTCGGATCCGGACGTGGCGCCGCCCAGTGACCGCGCTGTAGCTAGCATGCCGTCTGAAGGGTCGAGGCCGATGGCGTGCGTAAAGTGTGGAGCCAGCGAGCGTGTTGCAAGGCCTGGACCGCAGCCAACATCGAGAAGGACATCGAATTTGCCTCCCGTAGACTTATGATGGTCTATGATTGTTTGGTACACGTTGGGACTGTAGTTGCGACGTGCTTCGATATAAGCTTTGCCTTGTTCCTGATTGTAGGTGCTAAAGGTCTTTTCCTTTTGAAACGTAGTGGTAGCTGGATCAAGAGCAGTCTCAGCCATTGCGTATAATCATTGGATGATTGCTGAACTTCGGCTTCAAGTTGGAGACAAGATTGGTCAAAGTTCGAATAGTAAGTCCGGAAATACTTGATTCAGCTGCAAAAATGGTGTAATACTGGATGTTAGAGTCGAGTCTACCTGATGGAGTCACCGGATGTTCATATCGTATTTGTAGTCAGGATGCAACGAATGATTGTATCGCGATGTTCAGCCGCTATACTCGATAGAGGGCAGGAGTGCGAGGTCGGTCCGTTGAATAGAAAAACGAGCGCCACAGTGATCCATCTACTCCGTATTGTGCTCACCGACATCCTTCTGTGCCATTAACAAAAGCCGGCGTCCTACTGGTGTCGCGTTCAATGTGGATGATACCATGGCTCTAAGACTCATTGGGAGATGATCTGACGCGTTCTCATCTCCCACTCTCGTTCTGCTGCCTGTCTACAGCATGAGAAAAAGTTGTGGACACGGCACCATCATCGGCTATTGTTTAACTCTCAAACCTCTCATATAGAGTCCAGCAGCTTGTATCATGGTGTACTGTGGTGTGTTGAGCAAAGGTTGTCAACGATGTCGCCAGCGGAAAATCAAGGTACCTCGCATACGTTTCTCACAAGCCACTGCGCGACAGCGGTAGTCCTAACAGGTGATACCAGTGCGATCAGAGGAGGCCAGGATGCATGAGATGTGAGAAATCAGATAGGCCATGTCCAGGCTATCGTAATCTCGACGATGTCAGGTTTCGTGACGAGTCCGATCGTATCATTCGCAAAGCTCGACAAATTGGAGATACAAAATCAAGCTCAAATTCGACAGGATCACAAAATAGCCGCACAACTTCCGGATCCAGTTCGCTTACATCGCCTATGAGCCCTGTTAGCATATCGTTTCCACTGTCTCTGCCAATCACCGACCTTGGAGCCAATTTCTTCTTCACTAAATACACCTTCAATGAGCCTCCATTTTCTGGTTCCTACCATTCCTGGTTGACTCAATCGTACCTTGAAGACGGACCTAGCCATTGCTTGCGAACCGTCATCGAAGCTGTTGGCATGGCGGGAATATCCAACGTCAGTCACACACCGCAACTTGCGTCCAAAGCCAAAGAGCAGTACTGCAATGCTTTGGCAGCAATGAAAAAAGATTTGGATGACCCAGCACTAGCGCTTGCAGATACAACATTTTTGGCTGCCATCTTACTGGGACTATTCGAGGTAACCACCTTACCATCATCCGCTGTTTCTATAATGTGCTCACGAATGCACAGACTGTAAACTTTGAGAACTGGAATACGTATCAGAATTGGGCCGCACATATCAAAGGAGCTACGACCCTTCTGGAACTTCGAGGCCAGGAGCAGTTCGAAAGAGAACTTGGAGGACAACTCTATGTTCAGATTCGTTCACAAATAGTACGTCAAGTATCCAACTGTGCTTCATTGATCAGCCTAACGAATAATAGCTTCTAGCTTGTTACCAGCAGCACATTCCTGTTCCTCCAGGCTTGGTAGATATAACCTACAAGTTCGAGAACAGCCGCATCAGGCAACAGTGGCAGCGACGTAGAAGCGCAAGTCCAGCATCCATGTGCGAAATTTCTTTCCGAATGGTCAACCTCCGAGCCGCCTTCAAAGATGGTGGTGTTGTAGATCCGCGTGTCCTTCGCGAGAAAGCTCTTGACATTGAGCAAGATCTCAAGGACTGGAAAGCGACTGCACCGCAAGCTTGGCACTACGATGTAGTTGACGCTGGTGAAGCTGCTCCCGACACCTGTTTCGAAGGGAAACGCCACGTCTACGGAAACATCTGGGTTGGAGAGATTTGGAACAATTGGCGCGTGTTGCGGATACTTGTTAACCAAATCCTTTATGTGAACGAGGCTGAGTTTGATACTCCCGACGAAGATCTGAAGGCAACAGCTCTCTCCATCATTCACGAACATTCCATCCAGATATGTGAATCTTTACTTCATTTTGCGAACTCTTCACGTGAGTATCGAACAATGGTTAGGCATCTGGACTAGACTAAGTTCGATTCACAGGTATACTATCCCTCATCCGGCCGCTGTTTGTCGTGTCTCTGGAGACACTGAATCCTCGTAACTTGCGTTCTTTTGCCATAGAGCATCTACGCCGTATCGGTGCATCAATGGGAATTCGACAAGCCGGCTTAATGGCTGATACCGTCTCGAAATCACTAGACGATCCTTCTGATCGGCTATACCCATTTGCAAGTGGTCTTTTGATACCGCTCGTACCCGCCGGTTAGTTGCAAAGACGAAGCTGTTGGCAAGTTATCACAACGGCATTTCTCGCTGCATCGTTAGTTGAGCGCTGCGACGCAAGACTATACTCGGTCCTCTTCCTTAATTTGGTATAAGTACGAAAGACCGATTATGAAACGCACTATGGAATTCTAATCTTGACAGGCCGTATTTCATTCCAGTCTTTGGAACTGAGCCTCCGCCACTTTAGCATGAGCAGCAAGTGAGCAGCAAAGAAGTAAAGGCTGTGCTAAGGCATTGATTGGCATGTACCGGGGGTAGGAATGATCGGCTCTTCAGGTGGAGCATCGGTTACAGATGCTGGAAGCCAGGTCATGCAGGTGGTGGGCAGGTGAAGCCTTGAAGTTGATACGAATACGAACGACTCCTTGAAAATAAGGGCATTTTGTATTATGAAATGGACTTATATGCCCTCTTACGTTCATGATTGGCACCTTATCTACACTGAAGCCCGTTGGATAGGCAGGAACAATAGAAGGTGTTCTATGATATCTTCATGGCAGGCAATAAGCGTGCACTATCGGATATCTCGTAGGCTACTTTGAATAGCAACTGCCGGCTTTCAAGCCTTGGGCGAAATACTGCATGAAGTGAAGTAACTTTACGGAATTCAAATGAGGCTGTACCAATTTCGAAGTATCCTATTCGTTACCGACGCCGTTTATCACGCAGAAGGATTTACTACCCATGCACGACGCCCTGCATCAATTGCATTTTCGGACGAATTGGTTTGAACTTTAAGGTAAGGCCCTTCGGCCTCAAACACTTAACCATTTCCGGGGAGAAAACCGAATTACAATGCCTCAACACCAGGATTAGCTCCCTTTCGCCTGTTGTGTTCCGTGTAGTATCGCTATCAACTCATTCCATGGCACCAACGAAATCTAATAACACTCGCTTGGAGATTCGCGTGCTACTGCCATGGTCAACGTCCAAACTTTCTCCGTCCTTTTTACTATCCTTCACTTCGCTCATAGCCAAGTAACCTGCTACTGGTTAGATGGCAGCCCAGCTACCAATCCAGCGGGAGGATGGAACGAATCGAACTACAGTGCAAACGTTTGCAATCCAGGTGCCGCCATCAGTCACTGCTGTAGTACTACCGACTACTGTCTTTCGAACGGGCTCTGCCTCAACGGCGGTAGCGACAATTACTTCTCGACACAAGGCTGTACCGACAAGAGTTGGGCTTCGCCGTGCGTAAACGTCTGCTATGGTAAGCTGAACTTCTCACTCACTTGCCGGTTCATCGATCCAAGCTGAGCACATCAAAAGGAGGAACAGAGCTGGGTGCCTGCTTTCCCAACCCTGCCGTAAACGGGCAAATGACATATTACTGCCTGCCGTTTAGCGATGGTTCCAACGACTGCAACAATGGTTCTAACACGATCACTCTGGAGATGGGCCAGATCCTAATTCGGTCGTTTCAGATTCCAAGCTCTTTGCTGTCGTCATCCACGTCTTCCGGCTCAATTGCAACAGCAACCACAACCCAAACTAACATTACGTCGCCACCCTGTGGCAATGGAACAAAGGTGGTCAAGGTTGGAGTTGGAGTTGGAGTCGGATTGGGAGTTCCTTTAGCCTTGGCCTTGGCCACGGCCTTGATTCTCCTTGGCCTGAAGACACGAGAAAACAGGCGGTTACGGGATGGAGGAGCAGTTTCGACTCCTGGGAAGCCAACCTTCACGCTACAGCCATTTATGAAAGGTGGCAGTACTAGGCATGAAGTGGATGCTAGACATGAAACGGAATGGCGTGGCCCGCCGCAGGAGTTGCCGTCGTCGATGCAGTAGAGCGAACATCAGTTGCACGGTACGGAGTACATAGTGCACTCCTTAAAGGCGAATCGTTTGACCAATGTAATCGTTTTCGTATACATTTCCATATTGAGCTGAGCTTGAAATTAATTTAGGCCATTGATGCAAGGGTAAAAGCGATGGTCCAGGTCAAAAAGCGTAGTGATTACGGGCACGATACCTAATAAGAAATACGGCTGCCTGGCGATTTGGAGACGATGTAACTCAACGTTCATAAACTTCATCCCGTGCACATTGCGATGCGGGACATTTGTTCTTGTGTTTAATTGAATTCAATGCTCAATTCTCCCGTTATTCTATGATGAAGTATTCATTTGCTCAAATACTTTGCCTGTGTGCGAGCTCTGCGCAATACTTCAATCCGTTTCAGAAACCACTTCACAGCGCCGATGCATCCGAGACATATTCGTCGGGCGGGCCATTTACTGAAAGCTTCGATAAACGAGTACAGACTCTTCTCGATCATTTCCATGTACCATCGATTTCAATCTCAGTAATTGATGGCAATGACACTTTCGCAAAGGCTTATGGCTATGCCGTACTACCCGATGTCAAGGCCACAACAGAAACTCTGTACTATTGCGCATCTACGACGAAGTCATTCACTGCGGCATCCGTACTTAAACTGATCGAAGGCTCGGCAAATCAATCTGAACCACTTACCTTGAAAACGAAGATCCAATCTCTCATCCGTGACGAGTTCGTTTTGATGGATGAATACGCCACCTCCCATGTCACGTTTGAAGATGCATTGTCCCATCGTACTGGCATGCCACGCCATGACTATTCCTATGGAATGCCAAATGCTACTCTCGAAAACTTGGTCAGAAGCATGCGCCATCTTCCAATGACTGGAGAACTCCGCGAGAAGTTCCAGTACTGCAATATAATGTTCGGCATGGTATCGTACGTCATCGAGACGATTACAGGCGTGTGGCTAGGCGATTTCTTCCGCCAGCACATTTGGGGACCATTGGGCATGCATTCCACCTTCTTCAGCCTAGACGACGCGAAACATTCAGAGAAAAATGGAGGCCCAAACCTTTCGGTCGGATATACCTGGGTCAAAGAACTGGGGACATACGTGAAGGAACCATACCTTGTCAATCCGATCATTTCGGGTGCCGGCCAAACCATCAGCAACGTTCTCGACTATGCCAAATACTTGCGTGCCATGCTCACGATGAACGAGACTCTTCTGTCCGAGCAGTCTTTTATTAATTTACGTTCTCCTCGCTCGTTCAGTGATCCCGAATATCACCTTCAAAATCGCATATGGACCGGTCCACAGATGTATGGCCTCGGTTGGCAGATCGCCGTGTATCATGGTCACGAGATATTCAATCATGGTGGCGCACTCCCAGGCTTTGGTGTGGAAATGGCGTATATTCCGAGTCTCAAGAACGGAGTGGGATTCACATTTATGGGAAATAGCGATGGCGGGAGTAACTTGGTTGCGTTGGTGCTCATGTCTTATCTTGTGGATGAGATGATACGCGTACCGGAGGACGAGAGAATTAACCTTGTGGCAATGTTTGATGCTCTCTCCGAAGAAGCTGAAAATGAACTTCAGCCGGGCAAAGCAAGGAAACGGATATATCCTGATGCACCACCAGCAAACTCTACGCTACCACTGCCATTACCGCTGGAAGACTACACTGGAGAATACCGGAATGATGGATATGGCAATCTCACTATACACATAGAAGATGCAAACTCCACTCAGATGTCGTGGATGATGGCTGAGAAGGTCTTGCGCATTGATGTTTCTGACAAGCTCTGGGAACACAGCATCACATTCGAACATGTTAGTGGCAATTACTTTCTCGCCTGGGGTAAGGTTACCACTACAGGCTCTACCGTAGCCGCTGCTCCGGCAGAGTTTGAGATTGGTGTTGACGAAAAGGTTAAAAGACTCGGGTTAGGCTACGAGCCTAGCATGGGCAAGGATTTAATATGGTTCGAAAAGTTTAATAGAACGGCGGGATGATAAGTAACTTCATTGAAAGCAGTTTGACCTCGGAGATAGTATTTAGTGTCATGAATATTCTTTTCGAGGTATAAGATAAAGTTTTGGCCGCACAATTTGTCCATTATTCTTTCGTTGTTGATGTGACGCCGACTTCAACAAGGCTATTTCCAATACAACAACGCCCAGCTAACGACCAATGCATGGACATTTCGTCCTCACTGAACATGGATCTTCCAAGTTTTGAAAATGCTCGAGTTTTCTTAGTTGGCCGCAAACTTGCTCCTCGCTCTCAATCTGTCACCGCGGAAAAACAAGTAGTACACGCCAGCTATGCACCCGCAGGTCAGACCCCCCAGCAAACTGCAACCTCTGCCAACGCCCAAGTTGCCGTAAAGCGGGCGGCTGAAGTGAATTGCACCGCAGGCGAGAGTGCTGCGCGTAAAGTCGTTGCCGGCGAAGAGCGAGGCGGCGTATTGTGGGTACGTGAGCGGGAGGTAGAGGAAGATGCATTGGATGATGATGAAGATACCGATTGTGAAGATGCAGATGCCGATGACGGAGGCGATCCAGTGGATCGAAGGCTTCGAAGTCCAACCTGGAGTTTTGTTAGCGTGCACTCAATGTCCGGGATGAAGGAGTGAAGTACGAACCGAATATGAACAATCCGATCGGGCACAGGAACGATGCTACCAGTGCGGGAATCAACCGGCGCTCTGGCGGTCCCAATCCGTAAGCTCGTATTTCTGGCTCAACTTTTATATAGTTGTAGGCCCAATAGATGGCAATGGCAATAATCACGCCAACGGTGATGGACAAGAAACAGAGACCCATAACACCAAGGTTGAAACCGTACATATCGATGTAGACTAGCGGGAAAGCTTCGAAGAAGCTGTAGTAGATGCCGTATACGAGAGCAGTGTAGATAGCCGTGAAGCCGATGGCAGGGTCCTGAATCATCATCTGGTTAGGTCGAAGTAGATTCTCGGTGACTAAATCCGTAAATTTAATGTTGGCTTGATCGATCTCGCTCTGGCTCTTGAGATTTTGGTTGCCAGTGAGCTTGCGCAGGCGCTGTGCTCGCCGCAGAAGGATGTTGGAAGGTGAGGTCTCGGGTAGGAAAAAGAACATCACCAAGTAGACAGGACCAGCCAGCCATAGCAGCTCCCATTGACTCCATCGCCAGTTTTCGGCCGTGACGCTGAATCCACTGATGATAGGACCGAGAGCGGGTCCACAAGTCGCCGCAAGTGCCCATGTGCTCATCACGTATGGCATCTTGATGATGCTAAACATGTCCTGAAGACTCGCGCCGCCGGTGGCCAAACATGGGCTGCCGAAGAAGCCGAGAAGGAAGCGAAGTACGACGAAGCCGGCAAAGTTGTGCGCGAGCGCAGTCGGAACGAGTAGGATGACGAAAAGGAAGTAGGTGATCATATACGGCGGATTGCGACCGATGACGGGCATTTCGCTCAACGGGCTGAACAGCATCGGTCCCATGCCATACGCCAGGACGTACATGCTGAGACCCATGGACGCGAGCTGCGAGTTGACGCCAAACTGCCGCATGATACCCACTTCAGAAGGCGCGTAGATGGCGCTACCCATGTAAACGGCCATTGTATACGCGCATATCTGCGCTGTGACGGCTAGTTTCTTGCCCAGGCTCCAGTTCTGTGGGTTATCCGGATCGTCCGTTGAATACCAATCGACAAGAATGGTACCATCTTCCAGTTCTGCTGGAATGATTGGCGCTGATGGTGCTGGCGGCTGGGCTGCGAGAGTGAATTGCTGCTCCAGGTCCGCTTGCGTGTGTGATTGATGGAGTGCAGATCGAGTACCGACTTTTTCGAGGCCCGTCGTTGTGCGTGCAGTTTTGATGGCTTCTAGATGTGGATGAACGGCACTTGCGGCGGTAGGAATCTCATGAAGCTCTTTGCCTTGGGTTTCGACTTCGGAGCTGCTGCTACTAGTAGTATATCGTTCAATCTCGGCTTCCTCAGCAGGCTCGACGGGTTTCTCGGGTGATGTTTCAACATCTTCACGCGGTGCCTCTTCGACTTCTTCGAGAACTTTTCCCTCCTCGATTGTAGGCTCGGAAGGTAGTGGCAATGCCTCCTTTTCGATGTCTGGAAGTGGTTCTGTACTTTCACTGGGTGGAGATTCATTCTTGTAGGAATGTGGACAACGCCATCCTTCCACTTCTTCTGGATATTGTAGAATCCGATTGCGGGTCACAAGCCTGATAATTTGCCCGATAGGCGCATCTCGTATTAAAGCAGACATTACTGAGAAGTGAAGAGACAGAAACAGCGCAACTTGCAGATGTGAATGAGTGATAGTTTTGATTATATTCGGCTGTGGATGGTCAGCAAAATGCTGCAGATGGAAAATACGGGCAGCGGCAGGACTGAGAACTTATATGGAGCCTTTAGCCATTTTCACCTGCATATGCCCTCTTCATCGTATAGGCAAATCTTCCCGATTGGGACCGTACCAAGATCTAAAACATGATGAATGTACGCCAAGGACGGTGAGTAAGCATCGATTTGCAAGCATCTACGCTGACCCAACGCATTTCGTCCGGTCACCATAACTGCCGACCTGGTTCAATTGATAACGTTACGAGATGGTGCTAAGTCCAAACTCCGACCCTTGAAGGCATGGCCGGTGGCGTTTTTAAACCCGCGATGGTGATGAGTCAAGCAACAAAACAGATGTAGGGCGAAAGCACGGGGATCTACAGTATCACATAAGTACCTGGAACACTTCACGGTTGTGTAGAGTGAACTGACTCATGCCTGTAATCCCAACACTTTTGCATGGGTGAAATGTAAGCAGATCTCCAGCAATTACAAAGCCGGGTGGCGTATTAAGGAGCGAACGTTAAACTGCGAGCATTAACCTCGCTATGCTAACCATATGTGGAGTAATTAATTGATGGCGAATACGATGCGTGGCTTCATGTGTGATTCGATAATGGTCCATCTCGAAAAGTGCTTTCACATTGCCATGTGGCAAAATATCACGGCATAGGTAAGGTATTTAGAGTAGGCAAAACACCCGACATGTGCTAAAGACTTTCCAATTGGCCTGTAACGCTCTGACATCATCGAGCATGCAAGAGGCGACACCTAATTCACTGACGAGTCGAGAAGGCGGTAGTCGAGTTGTTGACCTGGCCCGAATACGATGTGAACATCCCAATTCCAATCTATCGACGCCTAAGACTACATACAAATTGATCACAAATACAATATCGTTGCGAAGTTAAACCTCAAGCTTTATCCTCCCATCCGTTCCGCCACCGTTATTGGCATAAGGCCAAGTTGTCATCGCCCGAGGAGCCCATATCCGTTTTTGTGATGCTGAAATCAGTTCTGGTAGCCATCACAGGAGGTTCTTTGTCGGCATCATTCAGCATTCACATTATTCAATGTCTGCAATACGTGTGAAGCCAGTAGTCCACATTTACTGAGACTTGGCAGCCTGGGAGCGAAGGTTCTCAGAGGTACCACCCTGCTTGAAGTAGCGGGCAAAGACAGGCTCAAGGAAGGAGTGGAAGACGACTTGGGCACCGCTGCAAAAAAGATTAATATTTGGTTGATGCAAATCATTAGAGAACACTCACTTGGTTTGAGGCAGAGCCATCCAGAGAACGGCAATGAACTTGAATGTGTAGTAGAACGCTGAAGACGAATGTGAGTGGACGAAGCCAAGAAACCGCGAACACAGAAGTGCACTTACGAAACCAGTAGACGGCACTGATGGTACTCTCTAGAACAGTCAAGAAAGCGAAGACAACCCAGTATGTCAACCACTAAGACGATTTTGTTAGGATGGAGATGAAAATGTAGGCAGCTCCGATAAGCTCACCTGGGTGTCATCGGCAGAGCCGGCAGTGAACAAGGCATGCAGAGAGTAGTAGGCCGGAATAAGGAAGCCGATGGTATTGACGAGGAATTCTGCGGCGATGTTGAAGAAGATAAGGAAGAAGTAAAGGGCGCCGAGACCTAGAACGACGTAGACCTTGGGAACATTGGTTTGCTTCTCGAAGTTGTTGAGAAGCTCATACTTGGAGAGCTGTGGACGATACGGTCAGCATGTGAATAATTCAGCTGCACAAGCGCAGGCATAGATGGACATGGCGAAGAGCGCAACGATATGCGGGTTTGCGGGGAGCTCGGAAGAGACAGGTGTACAAACCTCCTTATCGAGTTGGGAAATCTGATGCTGGGCGCGATCTTGAATAGACATGGCGACGAAGACGAGATTTCAAAGCAAGGAGCGCAAAGAAATTGGTTGATGTGGAGGATTTTTGGATGGAGCGTGTCGTGGGTAGGTGCAGTAACGTCAGAGGGTTGAAGTCGATGGTGAATGGGGGTTGAGGAGAAGAGAAGGAAAGTGGCACGGCGTGGCGGTGGGAGCTTAAGCTATAGGTAACCGCCTAATAAGCACCTAACCGTGCAGGCCCCTACTGACGAAAGGCAAAGCATATGATCTCACATCACGCACGCGCAATCGGCACACCCTCTACCATGCCACAACCTTCATTGGACCACTCTTCAACACTACCTGAGAACCGGTCGCATGCATCCATCACCATCGCAGACTCAGGTTCATCGGCACCGAGACTCGGAATCGGAACGGAAGCTTACATTTTAATATATGAAGCATTGCATGGCACCGCATCTCATCATGGCTCGGAATGGAAAGGAGCAGCCAAATCAATGGTGAAAGTGTAGCTAGCGGAGGAGCTTTTGAGGGTGAAACATCGGCAGCGAATGGCCAAAGCGCACAGGCCCACTGCTAAGCCAAAAAAAAAAAACACGTGACGAGTCGGTTGCTGGGCTCCACCCAAACAACTTTGAAGACGCTGTAAACAACGCTTCGGAAGATCCAACCACCACAACTTTCAACATCCACCCACCCTTTATTTGCCATTTGTGCACCCTCCCACGCTGCTACTTGTTCTTCACATGCACACCGGCCCTTCAAATTCGAATATACCCCCGTGATCCGCCCATCGCGGCCGTACCGACCCATCCCTTCTCGTTTACCCGCCTCCGGCAAATCCACTCTACCTCTACGGCATTGGCAGTTGCTGGCACTCGCCGCAAGGTCAGGAACTCCCATTTGACTCTGGTGTCAATTTTCTCATCGCTCTTGTCATTGCGAAATTCACTGGTCCATCTACGCTGCTATCTCTCAGTGTTGGTGTGCGACAACACTGCCTTTGCGCCGGTGCATTTTTCGCGGCCATGGAGCTGCGCCAGACTCGAAGTAAAATGCTGAAACCTATGATAATGGCTAACCCATTTATAGGCCATCCCAACGAAACCATTCACTCACTCATGGGCCCCGATCGTGGTAGGTCGCGATCAGCGACAACAGCGTCTCGACGACCACCGTCCCGCGAATCCACAACAAGCATGCACTCTGCTCAAACCCAGTTCCACCCAAACGATATGGGTGCTGTTTCATCGGAACAACAGCAAGCTCAACAACAGCTACATCAGCAAGCCATGCAGGCAGTCTATCACGGCGTATCAGTAGATAGCATGGCGGCTCTACTGCAGGCCGCTCCAGAATTCGGTGTTCAACAAGGCCTGAAGTATGATATGACTGGCATGCATCAACACGGCCAGCCTATACACGGTGTTCCCAATGGATATTACACTCCTACCTCACAAACATTCACTCAAGGACAAGCCGTACTCTCCAATCAACCACTCGCCTACTCAAACCAGCAAGACGTCGCCGCCTACAAGGTGGAAGACCAGTCACGGAAGCCACCATCTGCCACTGCTACCAACGATCGAGAACTGCGCGAATTACTGAACCGCAACCGTGGCCGCGGATTGCCTGACGTCGCATCTGAAGTCATCGCTACCGAGCGCACTTCTAAATCCGAACGCACCAAGCAGCTCTTCGCTATGCTTTGGCTCGAAGCCAATACGAAACCCGCAAAGACATCAGTCCCTCGTAGCCGTGTCTACCACACTTATGCCAGTCGTTGTGCCACTGAACGAGTTCAGCCACTGAATCCAGCGTCGTTTGGCAAGCTTGTTAGGGTCATATGGCCAGGCATCGCTACTCGTCGACTTGGTGTACGCGGTGAATCCAAATATCATTATGTCGACCTCTGCCTTGTCAACGATCCTCAAGAGAATTCTCAATCAGGACGTCAGAGGCTTCTGTCGGTTACTTCAAAGTCCGCAGAACCTCCAATCATGGATTTCAAGTAAGTTGTACCTTGGGATTCTCACTCCCGCTTGCGGTCAAAGCATCATTCAACTAACACTGTCTCTAGCTCTATGCCTCGATTGCGTACCGATGCGGGTATTCTACCAACGGACGACCAATCTTTGGATTCTCCGCTTTTCGGCTCTACCAACAATCTTCCACCAGCCGCCGAAAGCAGGGTATTCACCGACTACCACACTCCGGGCCTTCATTCCGACGCACTACCTACTGCATCTTCTTACGAGCAACATCTTGCCTTCACTACTCTTGACACCACGCCACCAAACAAGAACGATCCAATTGAACTTCCCGACATCTTCGACTATGCACCACCGAAAACAGATGTAGATGCAGCAGGAGCTCTCGTGGCTCTGTACAAAACTCACATTACATCGCTTATCGACTGTGTACGCTACTGCAAGGAAAAGCAGTTTTTCCGACTGTTCACTACGATACAAGGGACCATGACAGTACCAGTGCACAAGCTGTTTGTCCACGCAGATATTGCGCCGTGGATCCGTGAGTGCGACTGGATAATGTACCAGAAGATGATTCGGTGCGTTGCCAATCTGACACTTCAGGTGGTACCGCCCATTGTGGTAAAGTTTTTGGATACAGTGCAGCGCAGCTTGCATGCACACATTGCAACGACATTCCACGGCGTACCACACCACGTCCTGGAAGCCAAATTGGAACCCGCTACACTCTTTGCAAGTTTGTTGCACCGTATGTTGCGCGTCAATCAAGCCGCACATGCTGCTGCCAATGTACTTGAGTCTCGCCAGATCCGCGACGTTATGTGGCGCGACTTCGTCCGCGTTGTCAATCCGAAGCGCATTCTCGAGAGCGAGCTACCCGGCTGCGGCTACGAGGCTGCCTACATGCTGCTGACGCGTGAAATACGACAGCTACTGGAACCACTCAGCGTTGATCCCTTTGCTGAAGCTGGCACTCACTACGAAACGTCCGCGCTGGAAAGCGCAACATCTGCCGGCACAAACCCTTTCGATCCTTCCACCTCTACATCACCGACGGAGAGCATCGTCGACCGAATTGCCACATTCTTGACGTCTCTTCCACCGCAGTTCCCGCGAGCGTCGCCACGTCGTCTCGTAGACGCCATCTCTCTCATTGGCGATGCCATTGTTCGAGAGATGGTCATCGGCGCCGCTCTCAGCTACAACTCGTGGCTCATCACGCACATCTTCGTGTCGGAGATGGCTATGTGGCTGGCATGCCTAGGTGGCTTTCTAGAGCACCGGCCGCGCGGACCGAATGCCACGGCCGGTCGCTCCGACGAAGACACGCCCGAAGGCGTAAGCATCGGGTGCAATGGCGGCGGCGCAGGCTCCGTGGCCAGCGGAACTGGCAGTGCCGTTGGCAACCCGGACGCCGACATGAAGATCGATGATGACGGTGCGTTGTCTTTTCCCATCCGAGGGTTCCCGGTCGCTGACTCCCGCGCAGGACAGCTCCCGCAATACCACTCCGCCGACCACGCCGCGTCGCTAGGCACCGCCGCCGGCTTCTCCGCCCTCCAGTCGCCCTTCTCGTCTTTCAACGCTTCCCACAACATCGTTCCGAAGATGGCCGCCGCTCACGACGATCTCGACCTCCACGACGACTCCGGCATCGGCATCGGCCTGCTGGACAACGCCGATGCGGACGGAAAGATGGATGGCGGCTTCGTCGGCAACATGTAGCGTCCGGCCAAGCATTTTTCTTTTCACTTCTTTCATTTTCCCAAGGAGATCGGGCGCGTGCTGGAATGACGATGTGATGAACTGAACGGGCCTTTCTTTCTTTGTTCATGTCTCGCGCAGCGTGCGCGTGGACTCGAACGGAAGCGGAGCGGACTGGGATCGGCATATTTGGATAATCCGGGAGACAAAATGGGATGGATTCAATGGAACGGCTCATGGATATTCACGCTCGTCTGCTTAGATCTGGATACCGGCGCTGCGTTGCATCTCCTTTTGTATATGGGCCATTTTCCCATTGTCCTACCTTGCGGATGACTTTTTTGGCACCGGCGTGGTCGATGTTTCTCTTCCGTGAGGAGCTTTGCTGTTGCTTTATTGTTGCTGTCCCACAAAGGAGCAGTGAGAGCCATTGCTAGGGGAGAGGCGGATTATAGGCGATATGCCAAGTCGCTGTTTGCTTTAAGTGGCCTGAAGCGTAGCTAGCTAGCCTACTTGCTGAGCGAATGAATAGATTACAGAAAACTTTGAGCTTCTTTTAGTGGCGTAGATTACGGTGATATGATTGATCCATGATAAACGTCCATTATGTATACATACAGCAGGATGGCTTAAGCCCTCTCTACCACATCAGCCCGTAATAAGCTTGAACTGGCGAGAGAGACGTAACCATCCAGAGCGACCTCGTTGCCATCCTACAAACTCCAACCAACTACAAGGCCACAACTCCCACAAGCAGCCCTCCAACCGCCGCAACCACTCCACCCAAACCCGCACCGCCCGTCGCCACCGCACCACTCGAGCTCCCCGCACTCCCTCCCGCCGTCGACGCACCCGCACTCCCGGAGCCCGTCTTCGTGCCCACGAGCGTCGTGACAGCTTGCGTGCTCTGCGTGGCGGTGGCGGCCGTCGCACTCCCGGTGATGGCGCCGAGGCCCTGCGACCCAGACGCCGTGTAGTACAGGCTGACAGCGGTCTGGCTGGGATACAGATCGGAGAGGACGGTGGCGCCGGTCGTGGCGGGCGGCAGCGTCGCCGCCACCGCGCTGAAGATGGCGGCGAAGGCGGCGGTTGGGGTGCCGCTGCAGAGCGACGCGCTCACCGCGCTGATGATGCTGCTGTACGTGTCCTGCGGCTGCGTTAGCGCTGCGGAGCGCCGTGACTGCGATGGGAAGGCCCACTAGGTCGGAGGAGCTGCGCGCCCCGTGCACGAACAGGCACTGTTGGCACCCTATCCAGTCCGCGAAGAAGCTGGATGGCGCGTTGCACATGCATTCTGCGGACGCGAGGTAGTCGATTGGTTGCGTGCCGTTCGGGAGACATTCAGACTCGATGGTCGTGATGCTGATGCATGGTGGGATTGTGCCTCCTGCTGAAGATTAGTAGGTGGTCTTGCTGAACGAGGATTTTATATATTGGACTAAGAGTCTGATTGACGATGAGAGACTGTATTAGAGCCACGGATCTTCAAAGCTGAAGACTTACCTGAAGTCGTCACATTCGGGGAGCAGACGCTGTTGATGTATTGTTGGTTCACAGACCCCGACTGACGAGCAACGAGCAAGTTCGGACTGACGAGATTCGCCAAGAAAGCCGAGAGTATAGTGGTAGCCCTCATGGTGGAGTGGTTAGATGGTATGGCTGTAGTTCGCTTTGTACGCGTGCTGATTGGATCTTAATTGTTGTTTGTACGATATGGTAACGCCTCTCACAGTCTGGTGGGTAGTCCCGTGGCCGCAGTCTAGGACGTACGATACGCTCGTCGAGGATACAAGAATTGCTGTGATAAAGAACCTTAGAATGCGATAAGAGATACAGCAACAGAATATCTCTCTCCTCAAAGCAACTAACGATCGCTCGAGAGAAAGCGACGGTGTCAACGGGCATTCGAATCTTTATTTACGGCAACATCAGCAATCACGTGAAGCATCGTGTCCCTTGGTCAATGCATACGACAACCATCTCACCTCCACCATTGTGCTTCCTAATCGTGACTTTACTTAGCTCTTCTACCGTCTTGTTGAGAATCCTTGCGCGTATTGTATGCTTCTACACGTTTGTCGTAGAAATCCTTCCAATTTCGGCATGAATGTTAGGTGCCATGTCAGAAGTTATTCTACGATACTCTACCGCTTTTGGGCTAACAATGCAGCCACACATTGAAGAATGGAGTCAGAAGTCATTCAATCTTCATCACTGTAGAATATTGTATTCTTGTTCAAGATACGTTGGGTCCGCACGGAACTTCTACTTAAGAGCTTGGGTCTTCTTAATAGCCATATCCTTCAACTTCATCTTCTCACAATTATCCTTCCGCGGATAGTCGAATGACAATGCAAACCATTTGTTTGCCGAGGTTTTACCTCCGGTAGGTTGATGAAGTTATCAAGAAACCGGGATAAAGTAAAGCTTACTGTATGATCTGTTTGTAGGAGTATAATGGCCTTGATCAGGACCGTTCATTGTGTATCCCTTGAGATCTGATTCTCAATTTGAACTAGGAAATGCTCGTATTGAATCTACTCTTCGAGCACAGCCACCTGCGGAACTCGATGTCTCAGATCGCAACAAAGGAAGGTACTTGAATAAAGGCAATAGCTTCGAGTTTGTAAATAACAATGGCATTATAGTTCTCACCCTGGTCTCCGGTGTTTCTAATACCACATCTTGCTTTCCATATTGGCTAAGGATGAAACGTCGAACTATGCTAACAATGATATACAGATCTATCTCACAATGTTCATGTTAATATATTCTTGGATTGAAGGCGTCTTTCCACAGTGTTCAACTCCTTTTCGCTATCACTGCAGTGCACATCAAATCTATCCAACATACTTGTTCAACGTGAATTCAACAGATTGATCAATTGAATAGCTTTTCAGTTACAAAGCCTTGTGACACAACCAAAAATGTGTGGAGAATACGGAAATACTTCCAACAACTCTTTCAACCCTCTCAATTCCGAATCTCTCCTGGATCCACAGGAAATGGAGACTCTCGAAACTCAAGGCGACACCTTCGACGTCATTGACAACTTCCTTCTCGACCATGTGCAAGAAGGTCTGCTTGATCCAAATCCCGACCAGCAGAGAAGCTTCGTCAACGAAGAGAATAGTCAAATCAACATCGTCGATCCTTTTGACCCTGACCATTCCATTTTCGACTCAAATTGGGATCCTAACTATTTTGATCCCTTGGGTGTAGTCGACCAAGGAGGGACAGATCCATATATTGACAACTCTTACTCTTGGTTCGATAGTCTCTCCGCTGACTCTCAAGTTCCTGGGAATCCTTATGGCTTCGAAGCATCAACAATTGCTCCACCAGATCCATTGCATATCCTCAATCATGGCTATTCCGATCCCACGGCTCCACAGTCACTTGGGCCTTACTACCTTCAACCCACGTATTCAATTGCATCTCAAGGTTCAACATGGCCAGCCACACCGCATCCGCAGCAATATCTCGAGCAACGCGATTCTGCACCAGCCTTCAACTCTACCAATGCCGAACCTTATGCCAATGGATATGGTCCTCAATTTATACATCCGTACCAGACAAGTATTGTGCCTCCTTCGTTGTATTCATCTGAGGGTGCTTACTTTCTACCAACATCGTCAACTTCAGTTATTCCAACGGCCATGGACATTGATGGAAATACGCATCCCGGATTTCCAGGTCAAGGTACATCAACTACAGTGCCCGAATCGTCATCAACAGCGAATACTGCTGGTACCACTTCGTTCGATTACTTTGCCATTGCTGTTGGTTCTGACACTCCAAGAACCTGCTATGTCATCGAACCTGATCATGATAGCAGATATCTGGAAGACTTCACTGGGTTCATGCCGGATCAAGCTTGGTTGAGTGAAGACAACTTGCCTCCAGCCCTAGGAATGCTCGAGCCAATCTTCAAATTCTCAGCTGAGAAGGAGACCATTCACTTGGATAGATCGGTCGCAAGCAGTCCATACGTTCCTAGGCTCATGTTCAATCATATCCTGCCCTCGAGAATTTCGTGGAAAGTTGAAGGTTGGCGCACAGCATACTGGAAGTCCTTGGATTCGCGCATCACGAACGATGACATTATTGACCGTATGTTCTGGACCACGTACATCGATTCAGAGAATAGTGCGTGTCCGTACACTCACCGAGTTATCATCCGTGCTGTAATGAACGAACGAGAGCGCAAGTGGCGTATGAAAGGCGGTGGTCTGGCACGACGGGAAGGAAGCAAAGGCCGTGTGAGTCAAGATTCGCTTGTCATCATGGAGCGCATGATCCAGAATGCTGATGTGACGGATCCAAACAGTGTTTGGCGTACGTGTCTGTACAATACGGTCTGGAAGGTCGATTTCAAAGATATGACTATGGTGCAACCCAAGCCAGTCTTCGCCAAAAACAGGAAGGATAAGACTGAAAACTATCTTGGTCAGAAATTTCCTCTCCCTCAAGCAAAGACTAAGCTGTCCGACAGGGTTATGAAAGTTTTCAATCGAGTAAACGAACTTCGCGAAGATCGCCCTAACATGAAACCAACCGAAGCGCAAGGGCAGACTCAGAAACTAAAGAACAATTGGGCAAAGCGAATGGAGACTATCAAGGCCAACAAAGACTCTGGTCGTTCTCGTCGTGCACCGCATGAGCCGAAGAAAGGAAAAGGCAAGGTTGCGGTATCGAAGCAGTCTGGTGAACAGACTGAGTTCTATCCTCTACTGCCACTCCTACCTCGTCCTCCTCTTGAAAGTCTAACCGCTCAAGTACAGAACGATACTGCTAGTTCTCCCCAGTCTGTTCCTATAGGTATTGTATCTGAAGGCAGTCGGAAGCGCAAGCGTAAGGATGTCGAAGAAGTGGATCAAGAATCTCCCTCTAAGAGCTCGAAATCGGACTTGGCCGTGAAGAAGACGAAGAAAGCAAACGGGAACTGATTTGACGACAGTCCACCTCTCTTATCAACAAGTATGTCAGCTCTTTATTCATTTGTGTATCAGCGTCAAGGATGGAGTACGGCATTTCAGTTGTTTGCGATGGGCTGGAGTCGTTGATGGATTACGGAGATTCGACCTGTGGCAATATGACGAGATTCGGGCGTCGATGTTAGGTATTTACAGCCAGTGATTAGAACTGGTTCCGTTCAACACATTTCAGTAGGTCTGTATCAGCTTCTCTGAATCCTGCTGGCAGGTTAGCAATGAGAATTACATGTCAGCTCACCGGTGTTAGTTCACAATTGTCTTCGATGCGAAGTTCGTACCTCATGGGATCACAAGAGGTATATCTCTTGCCAATACTTGATAAACTGAATGGTGAGACTTGCCTAGTACCCCTTTGCTCAGCAATCATTGCAAACTTAAGCCTAGATTTGACATCTTCAAAATACTGGGCATGATTCATCCAACTACCTGATTTGGACCTGCAATGCGTTTCCAAGGCAAGGCTCTTGGGCAACCAAAACCGACAGAATGCACACTAACTTGTGTCACGTTCGTAAACAAAACCTGCCCTTTTAGTCTTTACTAACGTAAACTTTTCGTCTGTCCCATTTGCGCACACCATCTCGTCTACTTTTCGAAATTCTTCTTTTCTACCTCATCCCCTTCTACCTATCGTTTGTACCAGTCAATCAGAGAACGTCTGTCACGGTTGAATCTTTATCTGCTTCTTAAACTTCAGCTTCTCAAGTCTAAATCCAATCACGGAGATACCACCAATACTGTAACAACATCCACGCAGCCAGGGTCAATCTAGGTTGCTCTGTGGGCATCTTCATCTGTCCGGACTTTTCAAGTCATCATGTCTGGTCCGGAGAACTTCAGAGAAGCCGATCTGAATGCCAGTTCGCCTCTATTTGACCAGCAATATCTATCTGGCCAATATACAAACCAGCAAGATCTGGACAGCTATCAGTCCACGAACAGCCAGCAGTCTACGTTCGGCATTCAGGCTGACATCAACAATCATGGCAACGCACTGAATATGGCACTTGGTTCAGAAGCTGGCATAGAGCAACCATCTCCATCGGTAAGATACTCTCTCATGATGAAGAAATAAACAGGCTAACTCTCATCAAGGTCAGTTATGGATGGTACGACACCAGTCTTCCAAGCTCACCACCACCGGCTTTGGACTTTGGTTCCTCGTATTTCCAGAGCCCTACTCCCGTGACTTTCGATCAATTCATGGGCTCCACGATGGAAAGTCTTGAACTCTTCGAGGGCACGAATCTCAGTCCGACCGTGGATAATGGCCTTGTTGCTACCAACCAGTTGGTATATCAGGATATGATTCCTAGTTGTGATTTAACTGGCGTAGGTTTACCCGACGTCGATGAGACAAATGCGTATCCATTCCACATTCCGACTGGAAACACTGCCAAGCATTCCAAGGATGCTCGTGAGAATCCTCAGCAGCATGGAATCAACTATTCAAAACTTCTCGACGAAGCTGCTGATAATCTTAATATGTGAGTAACCAGTCCCCTAGTTAAGCTCAAAGGAATCAAGAATATGCTGACTCGGATTCACAGCCTTCCTGCGCCAACTCGTACGCCAGAAGATGTGCTTGATGCATATGGCCACAGCGCTCCACTACCTCGTGAAGCCTTCATGATTTTCATCAAAATCAAGAAAGTTGTGGACGACAATGCGGAGTTCTACGAGAAACCCGACGGCAGTTTCGAGCGTTCTCCAATGGATAATCGGCCGATTCGCATCTTCAAATCGCTACCTCTGCACTTGAATCACAAAGATCTCAATCCTCGTCTCCACGTCAGAGCAGAGCTCGAGGGAGCTGAGACAATGCGGGACATTATTGGTCGTACCGACCACTCCACCATTCCCTCCACCATCAAGATACCTACAAGCGAGGCAGGGGTTGTCGAGAATGTCCAATATGGAGCAGACGGTGAGAATGTCAAGAGTGTTGGCGTGGATAGCACTCTGGGGGGTTCTTCTCAAGGCGAGTCTAACATGAACATACAGATGACTCCCACTAAGATGTCGCCGGGAACTTTTTCACGTTCTCCTGCAAAATTCCGCCTGCCAGAGCATCGGCTCGAGCGTATGCTTTCTAATGGCAAGAGTACTTACACGGCTGCGAACCATCTTGGTCTATTGAGCACTTTTGTCTTCAAAAACCACGATCGTACCATCCTGTCACAGGCAACTATTGAAAAGTTGGGAGGCAAGACGCCTGTACAGTGGCTTTTTGTAAGTTGACTTCAATGCGTTGTGGTTAACTTTAGCTAACTAATAACAGAATACCACCCAGCTTATCGACCTTCATCCTAGTCGGATGTGCCTTATTGTTCCTGTAGAGGATGTTTGCAATGTCAACGGACCACGACCGATTGGTAAACCGCTTCCTCGGACCTTATATCCACTCCCCAAACCACAACGACTCAGCGAGGATGCAGAGAAAGCGTATCGGATCCTTCACCCTGGTGAACCTTTGCCAGATTACGATCGATTGCTTCGGAATCACCCCCAACTTGCGGCGTATGATGACAAGCACCATCATTTCTTTGGCTCAAGCGAAGAAGCGTTGCAAGAGGGCAAATTTTATTGGTCTACAGCCATCTTCCAGGCAATTGATGACGCTCATGCACGCGGAGAGCGTTTCTTTGTCAGCGAACAGGATCAACATTTGCTCGACCGTACATTCAAGTTCAGGGGACATCTACAACTGGGACCCAGCAATACGCCTCGCTGCGGAAAGCGACCAGCCTCAATCAAGGTTGAAAAGTTGCGAGACAGGGGAGTCAAAAAGTCGAAGAATGCGAAGAAAAGCAAAGTGCGAAAGGCTAGACTGCCACGCCATGGAGATGAAGGTACGGCGGATAGCATTCCGTCCTCAAGCCGAGAAGTATGTTTTGATTCTCTCCGCCTTATTCCTCGCTGGCTATCATCGCAGCTTGTTGACGCTTGGCTTCGTAATTTAACCGCTAACGCCCTTATTCAGCTTGCCGCTGGAGAAGCTACACCACAACAGCCCAGTGATCTCCTCTCAGAACCGCACACGCCGCAGCGGACTTCAAGTGTTGTACCGGTTTTGTTTGAGCCTCTTGACCGTACTGAAACGACAGGATTCCTTCCGAATGTTGACCCGACTCCAGCTGGTCTACCCTACCCAATCGATGATAACCAGCTTCAATATACCACGCCGGTAGCCGCCTCTGACACAACACTGAGTATGGGTGAGGTCGAATACTTCACAGATCTGATTGAAGACTCCTCTCCTATTTACGGCAACAATTGGCACACGTCTCCATTTGAAAGCAGGGCTTCAGATATGTCACCCCTTGCGGGACATTTGCCTATGGGTATCACTACCAAAGCCGGAGATGAAGTTGACGACGGCAATGGCAATGAGAATATGTCGACGTATTTCGGCGATATCACTGATAGGGAGGCTGCTAACATCTGTGAAGGAGATGCGTCAATGTTCTTCCACTATCCCAGTACCCCAACCGACCCAGGGGCTTTCTCAGATCAAAATTCTTTCAATACCGGCCGCTACGGAGCAGCAGGGACCCGAACAGTCTTGCCCGAATTAGCAGCTGAGAACCTGGACCTACTTTTCGATTTGTAGGAAGGGTGTTTGTCTTAACCGGGCGATACTGGTAATGATGATTCGGCCAATCATCAAAGGTTTCAGAAATGTGTGGCACAGATGAACGGTAGTCGTTGCAGTCTCACTATGTGATGACGATGGGATATGTCCAAATGACATTCGACAACTACCAAAATTTCCCTTTCAGGATTCACCAAAATTCAACAAAACTGTCAACATCTGTTCAACATCTGTTTCTGTTTCTGGGAAAGGGGAATGCATGTTAGGGAGCCGTAAATGGACGGCATGTCAGAGAGTACCTGACTATGGATTATGTTGTCACCAACTATACTCCAAGCATATCAGTGATCCAGCGTCTCAAATTATCAAATTCTCTAAAGGTAGATCATGTTGATAGTCCTGTAGACGACGCGAATGATCAGTTTTTTGGCACTGCTCTGTAGCTGACTTCGATCACTGAATTTCCAAGCCCTCGAATTCAACCTCCAAGTCGCCACCGGCTTCACCCTTCGAATCCGGCCTGGCCACGTAAATGCCAATGTAGCAATCCGCAGAATCTCTCTCATTGCAAAACACCCACTGAACCTCCCTCAGCAACGTCTCCTTCTCGCCATCTACCAACAACACCATCAGCGCATTACCATGCCGCTTGAAGGCAATCGTCGCCCTCGCCGTCCTCTCTCCCCCGCTCTTCGAATGCGCCGGCAACCCTCCAAGGCTCCAGTCGGCCCACTCGTCACGCGCAACCACTGAAGCGAACGCCTGCTCGTCGTTGACCTCGACGCCCGCCTTCACCCACTTCGGATGCGTCTCCTTCGTTGCTGCATTCGTCGCGTCGGGCACCTGGCCCGGCGTCGACGGGAAGAACAGGATGAGGCCGCCTTGGTCGTAGAGGTGCGTCCAGCGGAGAGTGATGGTGAGGCACATGCGCTGGAAGCGCGACGTCGGGATCTTCTTGTAGGCGATTGGCGCGGTGAAGACGTAGCCGTGTGCTGGAGCGGCGTAGATGTCGGTTTTGGGAGATGCACTTAGCGTGAATTTACCTGAGAGGGTTGTAGGAGGGCGCTGTGAGTTCAGGAATGAGAATTCGGCCATAATGGAGGAATTGGTACGCAGTGTTTGAAGTAACTTGCAGTAAAACCTTCACGGGATGTGTGGATCAAAGCTCTTCGGGGCAACTATGTCTATTGATGTTCTTGTGCGATGTAAACTGTGCCTTGTGAAGGTGAAAGAGTCTCAGTGGATCCACATGATGAAATTCTATCACTGATAGCCAAGGGTGGAATCCGACATGTTCTATTTGCAGCGGACTGACCGAACGAAGCCCGAGAACGAAGTTCAATACAATGAACATCCAAATGGACAATGGCATTAACCAATTTACATAACGCCAGGTGACCTCGCAATGGAAATATATCTAAACACTCTGCACGTTCACGATCAAACATACAATAGTCCGACATCTTCTTTGTAGTTGCACCGCTGAGTCAAAACAACTCCAATTCACGATAGCCGAACGCAAACAAAGCACATCATGTTCGCACTGAGATGCGCAGCGTGCATGATGTATTGTGAAGAATGTATCAGTAAGGACGAGAATGTTGCTCTGAAGTTCCGTTAAGGACAAGTCTCTTCTCTTAGTAGACATTTGCCTAGAGCGCAATACGCCAACACTCTGTAATCGTGGTAAATAAATGAAGTCCAATTTCGCTTTCACAGTTGAGCTATCCTAAAACTTTTATGCTCTGACACTTCAAATCGTATCCCTGCTCCCCTCATTGATCAAATACGTGCCTCCATGAGAGTGATTACTCTCTTCTCTTGATTCTCCGCCTCTTTTGCCTCTCAAGGCTGATTAAGTTGTTCCTCAAGGCCCACAATCCGTTTGTCAACAACTCCAAGGATGGGTAAGAAATATCGATTTGTGAAGAACAAAACAGCTGCAAGCAAAGGCCTCACCCGTGCGCAGCAGAGGCGGGCCGCGGAGCGTGAACGCAAGCAACGAGAGGGCCGTTCCAAGATCAAGGAGATGTGTGCAAGCGCACGATTGAGTGACGGAGTTGCTGAATACGCGCAAGACCTTTGGATGCTAACACAGAAGAAGCGCATCGGACTCTGGACCTAGCCTGCCGTTCGGGCTGCCTGCGTCTTCATTGTATGCCGTAAAAAACAGGTGCCTCGTATCTTCAGAGAAATGTCGAAGCTGTACGGCTTGAAGTTATTTCAGCTCGGCAGAGCATTCTAGAAGGTGGATGCCTTCCTCAAGGCGAAGGAATATGCAGACGCGGTCTGAAGATGGCGACACCATCAATCTTCTGTTGAAGCTCAGCATCGCCGAAGGAAAGAGAAGAAATCTTCTGGCAAAGCAGCAGCAGAGTTACTGCATCCATATTCCACTACCTATCGAAGAATGAGCGATAGTATTCTTTCCACTGCTCATGTCAGATAACTGACCGTAGGAAGGATGGGCGACTCCCATCGAAGGATGCAGTAACCTGTAAGTTATGAAACTGGATGTCACCGACAAGGCTAGAATCGACATGGGAATGGTAAGCGGAGTGTGCAACTGGTATTCTTTCCAAGAAGTTTCTTATCCACTGATGATTTCCATGTATTGCCTAATCACCTAGTGTTGGCAGTTCGTTCAGAGATTGATTAGCATCGTGACTGCGCTTATATACTTTGCCAGTTCCTTCTGTGCCTCTGTTGAGCTTTCAGTCATGGTGAAAAAACGGACACACATAAGAGATTGTAAAAGAGGATTTGCAATTGAAAATCATAGCAGTCTACCATTACCGCGACCGAGAACCTTACCAAATTCATTTCCGTTTGAAAATTATTGAGATAAGAAGTTATCATAGATTTAAACCTTCTCTCTCTCGGTCCAAATTAGCTGCAACTCCGAATTACTCATTGTGAAAACATCCCTACTCTCTTCTAGCAATTTCCTACCATCCTCTCCAGGAGCGAAAGCGATATCAAATTCCAGCACCATCTTCGAAATGACCGTTCGTAGTTCATTCAAAGCAAGGTGTTTGCCGATGCAGCTGAACTTACCCATTGAGAATGGGAAGAATGCATTCTTGTTAAGGACTAATTCGGGTTGCGTTGTCCACCTCTCGGGTACGAACTCGTTTGGCTTGACGAAGGCTCGAGGCGCTGTTTGGACATTAGAATGGAAATATCCCGAAATTGTGAAAATCGAGAATGAACTTACATCGCTGAATGGTATAGTGGGGTCCGATGATCTTGACACCACCCGGGAGACGCTTTCCATCAATCACAACGCCTTCTCGAGGTGTGTGTCGGAAGACACCACCAGGAACTGGCGGATGAAGACGGAGAGTTTCGTTGATCAGAGCATTGAGGTAGGGTAGATATTGAAGAGGTGGTACTGAGAATGAGTCATTATTCTCGATGTTATTCTCTTTAAGCTCCGCACGCAATTTCTCCACAAGTGATGGATCTTTCGCGAAGTGGTAGAAGCAGTATATGAGAGTAGTGGCTGTAGTGTCGCTACCAGCGACGATGAGTAGTCGGGAATCGCCCATCAACAATAGTCTTTCCATTAATTTGTTGTCTTTGAAGAAGTCACCAGCCTCCAAGATATGAGACATCACATCTGGCTCTTTGGGCTCGTATTTCTGTTTGGGTTAGAGTAAGGTAAAAACGACGAAGGCTTTGAGGCGTACTTTTCTTTCATCAACACATTGTTCGCTGTACAGCAACATTCGGCCCATTGGAGTCCAAGATAGAGGGACCAGCCTGATGATTTGTGCAAGCCATGGTACGGTGCCAAACATGCCACCGAAAGCGGCAGCATTGTGCATCAGGTCAATGTAGAAGTGGGATTCACCTTTTTCCAGCGCATCGAATGATCTTCCGAAAGCTAAGTCGCCTGTATACCAGTCAGTTGATAACCATAGCAGCTTATGATTGAGACTTTACCCATAACGTCATATGCGAAGTAATTTGTCCAGCTGGTACCGTTGACAGGTTTTCCAGATCTTTTCCGAATCTGATCCACCAAGTGGTCGGCATACTTCAACTGCCTGGAATCGTAGGCACGAAGTGACTTAGTGGTAAAAGCCTTGTCCCATCCGTGTCGTCTTCGTCGGTCATGCATGGCCTTGTCTCTCATCTGGTGCAAAGTGGTCATCGGATGGCCTTGAGAATACCAATCGGCTTTCTCGAACTTGGTTTGTGGATTGTGAATCGGTTCGACCCAATCCGGATCGGAGATGGAGAGGAGATTGGGACCCACGCGGACATATTCACCATATTGTGCATGAAGACGGTCCAGATATCGGAAGTTGTCACATTTCGCAGCTACGTTATAAACGTGCCAGAACTGAGTGAGTCGGGCCCAAGGTGGACCTGGGAACTTGCGAAGTGGATGGAAAAACAGACGATAGATGGCGATGCTAGTGAAGAGTGCGGCGAGATAGCATATACCGCCGATAGTAGTGGTCAAGATGGCTGAGATAATTGTGAAATTAAAGTAATACCAAAGAGCAGCAGTGATAATTGAAGGTCCACATGTCAGGGTGAGGAAATATCGAGGAGAATAGACCAGATGCTCTCCACGAATAAACCACGCGAGGTGAGAGAATAGGCCAAGAAGCGCTGCGATCAAGGCCACGAAGCCATAGTTGGGCTCCATTGTTTAGAGTGAATTTGGTAGTTTGGTCACTTTACTAGAATTCGAGTGATTGAAGTGCCATCAACAGCTGTCGTGGTGGTGTATAAAGGAGAGCAGCTGTAACTATCGTACAGCCCCCAAATTTCCCCGCATCTCTAGAGTATTCCACGGAATGTGAGGCGCCCAGCTTAGCCGTACCCGCGCCCCATTGCGGCGGTGCCATTCGCCCTCGGGCATTGCATTGTTTTAAGGCCCTTACCGTGGCTGAACTACCTGCATATTCACAAGCTGAGAATCTTTTACATGGCTTGAAGGCGAGAATGATATAGCAATGTCTCTCAGGCATGGTACGATAGCATGGTAGCAAGTAACAGCCTGTTGATCAAACCGTGCTCCAACAAGACAATTCACCACATTAGCATGCTTAATTACTAGCAATTTTGGGATGATATTCCTTTCCATAACATCCGGGGAAAGATGGAATCATAGCAAATCAACACGGTAGGAATGCTCTCGTACCGAAGTAACACATATCCGACACCATGTTTGACAGGACAGACGTACCAAGTGCAAGTCCAGAAGACCGAGCTACCGAAAAATCCTCTTAAGGATGAACTATGCCCTGGCCAGAGCTTTGAAATGATGGATTGCTTGAATAAAGCGGTTCTCAAACTCACACAGCGCTCGAATGTCGTTCTTTGTTCCCTTTGGAAGCCGCAGGTAGATTGATCCGCGTATGTACTGCGATCGGGATCTCATCTACGGTGAAGTCTTCCTCTTCGAAGGGTAACCGGCGCTTGATATCTTGAGTGACAGGAGACTCCGATACAATGTGATTGTTCTCATAATCCATTCGCGAGCCATCTTGGGTATTGTCGTCAACAGCTTGACTCGCTTGCGAATCGTCCGTCATCTCCACTTCAACATTCAGATCTGCACATCGATCGTAGTCTCCAGTACAAAGCTCGTCAATACTTGCTTCATTCTGACTCTCATACTCTGACAGAGTCGGCGCAGGATATTGAATACTAGCGGAAAGGACCTCGGCAGTGGTCTCTTCCTCAATAGGTGGTAGAAGGGTAGATAGTTGCTTCGTAGTTACTTTACCAGAGGGTAAAACCCGTCTTGCTGGACTGTTGGAAAGGTCGAAGTAAGTTGAATTCTGCGCATCTGTGATAGAGAGTCTGGAGCTTTGAGTGGTCCCATTTGGCTGCAATCTTTCCACATCAAGCTGTTCAACCAATCTGAAGACTTTTGGATGAGGCCGCCAGCCTTTTATGGCTTCTAGGTATAATTGGTCAAGCTCGGTGCAATATCCTGAGGCTGTGAACCAGGCGTGTTGCAATGCTCCTTTGGCAGTCAATCTTGCTGACTCGTCGAGTACGAGTAAGTTTTTGATAAGGTCCTTTGGCCGATTTCCCACAGAATGCCATACCGAGGCCCATTCAAGTTCGCTTAAGTCACATTTTGCCGCTGCACGCAATACTTGCAAATCGAAGTCTGGCCGATCACGACGAATGTGATTGGCGAAGATAGACTCGCCAGAGACCAGCATTGCAGCAATCACACCAATAGACCACATATCGACAGCTTTTGAATAGCCTTCGCTCGGAGACATTGTCGCGTTCAGCCGGTGGACCTCCCTATTCTCTCTGTTAATATCGTGGCATTCGGAAGAGTGACGCTTCACATACGGGGCGGAATATTCAGCAGTACCAAGGCAAGTAAGCATTCGATTCGGTATACATGGTATCTCGGATTGCTCAGCTATGCAAGTTGGGACACGTCTGGCAGTTTCGAAATCCGTGAGAATCACACGTGCGACGTGGTCAAGCGACGTCATGAGGATGTTTTCAAGTTTCAAATCGCGATGAACAATTCCGAGATCATGGAGATATTCCACAGCTTTCAAGATTTGTAGTAACACAAGAGCTGCATGTCCATCACTAAGTCGCCCTCCCATGTGTTGCAGATAAGAGAAAAGATCACCACCGGGGATGAGATCTTGGAAGATATATCTACTGCAAACTTAGCTTTCATTGGTAATATAGATGAATCGGTCAACAAACAAAGTATGCTCACTCCAGAACACTTTCTCCAGTCTGATGATATTTGGCTACAAGTCCGTTAGCAATGAACATGTAACTACTTGATAGTTACGTGCATGATCAAGATCTTTGAGAATATCAAATTCCCTGAAGCGATGGGTGGCAATGCGAAGTTGATCTTGGGAATGACAAATGGACTCTGGTGAAAGTTGTTGACGATTGTGAATTTTGCATGCCAATTGCCGATTGGACTTTCGGTGAAGAGCGAAGTAAACGACGGCATGACCACCCTTTCCTAAGATGCGATCTGCTATAGAGTATCGGTCTTTGAAAAGCTATCTGCATGTTAGTGTGCAGTTGGCGTGGAAAGATATTATCCTCACTCGGATTTCTAGGAGTTGCCGATGCGTAAGTTGGCTTCTTTGTGAGCAGTTATAAGGCTCAAGGTAGTGAAATTCCAAAGCAACAAAAGGACCGATTCTAAGACGATCACCGTCTCTCAAAAGCACGAATCTATTCCTGGGACAAATCCTTCGCTCCTGTGTTGCTTTCTCAATGGCTAGGACATCGACGTCAGGACTTGTATGGGAGATGAAAGTACCATTTGCAGAGCAATCATGGGCGTAGACAAGTGGTGGAATTTGAGTTACTGAGTTTTCGTCAAAGAGGATGCAATGAACACGGAGATGCTGATTCGAAATGTGACAATCTCCCTGAATAGAATAATAACTAAGATATTAGCTTGAGAATTGGAAGACGAGTTCAATAAAGGTGGTACCAAAGGGAGGAGTTTCGGCCGATGTAGAAGTCATCGTCGGCGCAGATAGAAAGAGTCTCGTTCATTGGTTGAAAATTTGAGTCAACATCAAGTCTTTGAAGAACTATAAGCTCTGCAACGGGGTTATTTTGAGTCCAGGAGTCCTTGGCCATTTGAAGATATGGGAATGTCTGATTTGACAGAAGCGGCGATGCTTTGTGATGCGACACGATATTTGAGCCGCAATGCTTTCACGGATGCTCATAAAATCCTGAGTATCAATAGTCAATTTGAAACGATCTACTAGTCATTGAAAACATCACAAGTCCTAGAATTTCGATAGCGTGAAGCATTAAACTGCCAAAACATGAGCTCAGTCGGCGATGTCGCTGTCACAGTTGCCAAGGATTACATAATACACGAGACCAAGTCGTAGGCCCGTGCACACTAAGCGACCGCACAAAACATCGCTCTCAGCTTTCACTTGAAGCTCACAAGACTAACAACAACATCGTCCTCATCAAATTCGATTGCCTAAAGTAAGCCAGCCAACCCAGTTCTTAATCCCAAAATGTCAATTCCGGCCATACCCTCATATATCTTCGCAATTTTGTACTTGAGTCTTGCTGCACTCTCAGTATCTGGCCTTCTCTGGCTGGTAATTCGCCGCTGTTCGCCCGCTGACCAGTCTGAACAGGAAGACATCGAATTACGATGAGAGCCAAGTGGAGGAAGAAGCGCGTTCGACGCCTCAAGCGTAAGAGAAGAAAGGTCCGAGCTCGAAGGTATGTTTCTGGCAATTCTGCTTCAAAGGCTGTTGAGCTTACACTCTTTGCAGCAAGTAAACGCCATATTCTCCCGATCACGTCTCCTCCGACCTATCCTTGATTCCAATTGACGACATCTCATCACTTGGCTATGCATTTCACGTCGACTTCAACTCAGAATCTTCACTCGACTCTTTGGCAATTCAAGAAATATGAAGCTACGTCATCGGTGTTGTTTCACTTGATGAAGCTGATGGGATTGAGGGAGATGGTGTGCGTATGATGGATTGATGGAGGAGACTGTCAAATATTCTTCGGGTATGGCTTTTTAACCACTGCTCTCTAACACCGGTTCTTCATAGCCTTTGAGAGCTTACAATCATGTACCTACCGATAACTAGCTATAAGTGACAAATGGAAACATGGTGCATCGGTCTTCTAGCTTTCCGATTTATAATTCAGTGGCTTTTTACGCAGTACCTCACAAAGCTCTATTATTGTTTAATTGGAACCCAACTTGAGGTTCAACAATGAACAAATGATGCAATCGTCCAGAAAGACACTTTTAGTCTCTGCACTGTTGCCCAAAACGCCATACACCTCGCTGCGTTATTATGAGTTGGTCCGATGTTCCAATCCACCGTATTTTGATGGCATGCAGAATTACAATGACGACTCCAAAGCGATGCAGGTCAAGCGTTGTGGTCCTCGGTCTCAACCAACTCATACGAGGCGCCATCCTTGCTCATGAAGTTCCTGAAGCGCATGAACTTGCGTCTGAACTGGCTTCTCGGTCCTGACGTGTGAATCAGTCGGCCATATAACCACCAGACGCCGAATATGACGAAACCACCAAGGAGAAACCCAAGCGCGGTCAGGAACATCCAGTGACGGGCCATCTGCATTGAATTAGCTATTGAGTCTGCCGCGAAATCTGGAAAGGAACATGTCGAGTACGTACCCACATGATGACCTTGACATCTCCACGATGCCAACTGTTTCCCACCACAACCTTAAAGAAGCTCCACGAATGGCCCTTGTACTCGTCGGGAAAGAGCACACGCACGCGATCCAACTCACTCATCTTCTTGCTGGTGACACCGCCGTTGTAGTGGCGCCAGATGAGCGATAGAAACAGTGGGCCGGTGGAGGCCATGACGGTGATGTAGGGTAGGAGCCAGGAGCGGTCGTACTTGGGCAACTCGTCGATAACCCGCAGGAAGAACGGGTGCTGCGGCCGCGACCCCATGGCGTCGTTGCTGATGCCCGTCGGGATCGTGCGCCGCACCCACGCCGGGTACGCCAACAGCGGGTCCAGTCGTCGCTGGCATCCGTCGTCTAGGTCGAGGTATATGCCGCCGTAGTGCGCTAGCACGAAGTATCGGATTGCGTCCGCGCGCTGGATCGGGTAGGTGTAGCGGTCGAAGGTCTCGAGGAACCATGGGTATTCTTCTTGAATGAACTGCCGAGACGACTTGTCTGTCCATAGCATGTACTCGTAATCTGGGTGTAGATCCAGGCAACTCTGCTGGGCTTCGCGCCACGCGTATGGAATGGTTGCGTTCTTATATGTTTGGTGCAGGATCTTGGGAATGAGGCTTTCACGGTCGGAGGGTACGGTTGAGTTTGGTCCTGGAAGTTCGGCGCGAGAAATGGCATCGTTGGAGCCGGTGACGAAGAGTAGCGTCAACAATGTCCAGACCATATTGAGACAGATAGCGAGGAAGGCGATTAGGCCGAGGAGGAAGAAGAGAACGCTTCGACGCATGGTGGCGTGAGTGTAGGTAGATGTCGGTTGCGAATGGGAGAGACGTTGGGTGTTCAGTGCCGCGAGGCAACTGTGCGCGTGAGGATATGACGTTTAAGGGAGATTGAAGATGCTAGGCTTCATAGAGGGCGGAATGGAAGCACGCAGCCTTCATTGACCGCGAGAATAGGTTAAGGAGAGAGCGAAGGCGGCATGGTATGTGAGATGGTGCGATGTAATGGGTGACAAAGGGTTTATGGCATAGGAAGGAGGCGACGAGCCGGCTCAAGATCAGTCGAAATCCGGAAACGAACCACCAAACCACCAAACCTCGTAGTTGGGGCTGATTTGACGGCTGACCATTGGCCAATGGAGCGTGTATCTTACAAAATTGCCGGTAGGGGCCAGACTGCCCAGGCTGGCCACCACTTTGTGCTTTGCTGCGCCTCCAATCGCATCCACGCACGCAAACTTCGCTCACGATGCCGAAGCGTAGTAGTGCTGTCGCGTGCCCGTTCGATGACGCGTCACCAGCAATCCGCCAATTCCTGCTTTTCAGTCCTGCTCCGCACTTTGTCATCATTCAACAGGCACATCCGCTGCACTAACTAGCTCGGACCGGCGTTGATGACTATAGTAACTAAGACCAACCGTCCTGACATGCTACCTCGGTGCTTACCACTACGCTGAGCAATCCCAGAATGCAATGAATATTAGTTGTCGTCGAATGAAATGAAAGAACTACAGCAGTTTACGTGAACACCGAACATCGTATATGTAATCTGCATCGACATGACTACCAATTCAGGCTTTGTACAGCCCTTCTACAGCTTTTGAATACGAACCGGCATCGCCCGGAATGCATCCTCTTCAACCTCGCTACATATTCCCTTAATATGTTGGTCATGTAGACAGGACGCGTAATTCTAGCTGACATCGAGAAAAACGATCAGAGTAGCAACTGCGGACTTTTGTTTTGTCGTTATGGCACTCGTAGTGAAGCTAGAGAACAGACGGAGTATGTCAAGCGAGGCTTAGGTCGAGACAAAACGATTGATATTGTCCACGATCATTCTAGTCAATTAGGTGAACTCTCCGAGGTCCAAGCCTGACCATTATTCACATATCGAAGATGAATTAAACTCGCAAACTGGAGACCGTTGGCCTGATATCCACACCCAAAAGAAGTTCTATCCATCCATCATACCCATCGTAGCCGGCATCCGTAATTCTCATGAACGTTCCAATTCCATCCCGTGACTGTAATCTTCCTCACCCAACGCCGAAAATGTCGGGTGGAGCCGAAGGGACCGTATCCGAAAATCCGCGCGCAGCAATCATGCAAGCTAATTCGAACCAATTCAGCTTTTATGCATATTACAAACTCTTTACTTTTTCATCAACAAAGCTTAAGTGCATCGAAAATAAATGTCCAAGAAGCCAGAACTTTCCTCCCGTCGTCGGCCTTGCTCTTCATTCTAGTCTCCTCTACTCTGCGACGCCTTGCCGCTGGTCAGCAATTCACTGTAACTCTAACGTTGGTGCTCCCACACTCTAAAACGGCGCACTGCAATCCTCAGTCTCCTACTTCGCTGGTTGGCTTGTACATGATTGTGGTCAAGAATTTCCGCTTGTAACGAGTGGTTGCCGACGTAGCGAGTACCTTCTGGCGGATGGATGATGTGGCAAGGTGATTGAGAACGGTATGATTTGGCATGATGAGAACGCTGGCATCGTCTTTCATCGGTGTAGCACCGTTGAGAATGCTCTTGGCCAAGAACATGGGCAATGTAGGAGGTGTCGGCAGTGTCGTGGCCACAGCGTTGGCGTAGCTAAGCTGTTCTGACTCGTCTGGCGCGTCCAAGTCTAGGAGGTATGCTGGGATTTCGCGATGGTAGTTACGGTGTGGGCCTGGTGCTAGTGTTGCTGGCACCGCTGCGGAATCTTTCTCCGACTCGTCCTCTTTCTTCTTTTCTGGCGCCGGTGGTTTGCTGATGGGTACTAATTCCGGTGTTGGCGGCAAAACTTGAGGTGGGTGTAGTCCTGGCGGTAGTTTGTATTCAAGTTTGGCTGCTGCTGGTTGAGCTGGTGCTTTACCAGGAGGGACGTCTACGGGAGCGGACGGCGTGGAGCCAGTAGTAGGAGGTGCGACTTCGATGTAGTTTGTCAGGAAGTTGGTGAAATCCACGGCAGTTGGAAGTGCCTCAGAGAGACGTAGATCACCATCCACAATGAAGCGACAGTGATGCGTGCCTGGTGGAAGGTTGAGAATAGCCGAGAATGCATCTTTATGTGTGCTAGGCCCACTGTTGAACAGGTTAGCGTCTGCTGTGGGATATTTTGACGAAATGACAAATTTGATGTGATGTACTGCCATTCATCCAACCTCGTCGAGCTCAACGGGTCAGATAGCGGCTTGTTGCATAAGAGTATCATAATGCCGAGACATGCATCGATTTGGAGTGTCTCCTTCATCGAGAGCTCTCCTAGCACGCGACAATCACGAAACTCGGTGACCACTTACTTTCTATGCAGACGGACCTTCTTGTCCCAATCCACAAATGTACCAGTCACGTAGACTCGATCACCACCTTGCCGCCACTCTATCAAGGTGGGAACCAGGCCTTGACCGGCGCTATCTTGGAACACGATATCGTCTGGTATTTCGTCATCGTCAGCAGTAGTGCTGCTCAGCATTGATGTCTGCCTTCCAGACTTGTCAAGTGAGTCATCTCCCTCGATTGGCTCGATCTCGGAAGGAAGATCTTGAGGTAAGATAACTGGCGACCCGGGAGTGTAGAGCTCCTCTTCGATGGGCAGCGGTAGACGCGGAGGCCGTGAGAAGGAGTAGCTGGCCGGCGGAAGGCTATAATCATCTTCGGGAAGAGGCAGACCGCTTACATGTGCGGTGCTTGCTGTGGTGTCGGCCGTCTTTTCAATGGGCTTTGGTTCGGTTGCTTGATGAGGACTCCTCTCGAGAGTGGGTTTGCTTTCTTTGTTGCCCATCCTATTAAAAATATCGGTATGTTGCGAATCTGCGGCTCGCAGCTTGGGAGTTCTGGCTTCGGGAGGAGGCGCTGCTTGATTAATAGCAGCTTGAGGGTGCGCGGGAGAAGGAGGTTGCTGTGCTCTGCCTTGGCTCCTGAGGCTGTCCACTGCCGAAGTCTGCGAAGTTGACGATGATGAGGGCAAGCGGGCGATTGCACTCTCGAGGCTGGCACTGGCCTTCACCGACGCTGTGCCAGACAGCCTGTGTATCGACTCTTTGCGTCGCGGCTGCGTATGGCCTGTCTTGGCCGCCGACTGGTGTGACGATGGCTGGCCATGTGAAGATGAGGAAGAGGCGGCAGGCGGTTGGGATGGAGACTGGGGAGCGCTGCCACCCTTCTCACCTTTGGACGGAGCATTGCCCATCGCTCAGCTCGTTCGAAGGAGGGAGATGGAGTGGAGGTGAGAGTTCGCAGATCAATGCAACTGTTTGAAAAGGCACTCACTCGTCCCATCCCATCCATCCATGTCGACGCGGCGCCAGCTCAAAACCCCATTCATTCCCCATGCCAGCAAGCCATGCAACCAGCGCCGCCTGCAGGATTCCCTCCCCCGGTCCACCGCGCGCTTCCGTATTTCTTGCATAGCCGTCTTTACGGGAGTACTGTGGGCGTCCACGCCTTGAGGAGGCAGCCAACTTGCTTTTGCCAGAGGCTCAACCTGTCCCAACCATGTCGGCGCCGTCGTAAAAAGGGTTCAAACGTTCTCGACCGCCCTGCTGCATCTCGTCACTCAGCCATGAACATGCATCCCGCCTTGGCCCGTACCCTTACCGTGCTTTGGTATATTGCGTATCCGTTCTGGAAGTTGTTGCAGCTGCTCTACTTTCTGCTCAAACCCCTGAGATACACCCTCTATCTTCTGTCACGGCCTTTTATTCATCTAGCACACTTCCTCATTAAAGCTGTGCATTGGCCGCTCCAGATCCTCGCAAAGTTAGAGGTAAGCTTTGTCTTTTTGTCCATGTTCGAATTCAATTCAATCATTCGCGTATGGCCGATTCTAAGCTCTAGGAGTGCGTCTTACTTGGGGTAGGATGGCCAGAGCCTAGTCAATCTACCGTATTATTCCAACATCAATTTCACGGTCTGGCACCAATTTCAATTACAGTCATGGTTTCCTTCATCCCTGAAGATGTTTGAATATTACGAAGACATGGCAAGCAAGCGATACTGAGAACAGGTGTGCTAATACACCCTCCAGGATCTCATTATTTACCTCTCAGGAGCCTTGCTCATCGGCGCAATAACTGGCCTAAGCCTGTATGCGGCGTATTCTTTTCTTTTACCAATACTGGGCCTAGAATCATCAGCATCCCAACCGCTCAGCGAATATTCGGCACTAAAATCTTCTTCACCCAACGATACTCCACAATCTGCGACCAATGGATCACCCACTGCAAAGAAGCCGTCGTCACTGGGTCGTACTGTGGCTGACTTCCGTGCCGAACGAAGAAAGCGAAAGGGTGAAGTTGGGTCTGTTGAGCTCGATGTCGATTTGAGTCCAACCTCGCAGATACACGATGATGCCCAGGGCAAGTGGCATCGTCGCGGTATGCTAGAAGCTCCGACAATCTTAGAAGAGGATGACAGCGACTTTTGAGTACCGCCTTATCGCATACTCCATCTCAGCAGCAACGTCCATCCTTCGCCAAATAGTCCATTCAATGATCCCAGACTCTCTGCAGCCATGAAACTGGCAAAGCTCGTAGTCTCCACTAGAAACAAGCACCGGACTTCTCGGCAATGTATTCAATTGCCATCGTGCTAACACACAATCCAAGATGCGTGGAAGATTCTAAGAACGCTAATATTCGATTGGCTAGCGCTTTCTATCAACAACAGGTCATCGGAAACATATCATTGCTCATGGCACACTTGAGGAGGCCGATGTTCTTGGATGAGAGAACGTCCCACCTTCGGATTCAGTCGGATCGTAAGTCAGCCAGTGTATAATACAAGTCGCCAATGTAACTAGAAGAGGTGTTAGTGAGCGAAATCTGTGGAAGCATCAAACTGATGTCAGGTTGAGGACTTGTAGCGGGTGCGATCGGTTTGCAATCCGAAGAATTCAAGGGAAGGTTGACCAACCATCAATAATGCACAATGTGAGGCACAACCACCCCAATTCCTTTCCATCATCCACGTACAAGATCGACAAGTTCACGGCGGTGGGAATAACAATCAAAATAGATCCAACCAATGTCTTTTTGACCAATTTCTCCCTAGCGTTGACAAGTTCGCGCGTCAGCGTTTGCCGATATGGAAGTACCTCAGGAAAATTCAACGGCATATGTTTTGCGTACGGCGCGAACTTTTTGACCATCCATTGCTTCCATTGAGGCACATTCGCGGGTCTACCGAATGCCAGCAGCGGTTGAAACAACCACAGAAAGATGGCCGTCAGGGCGAAGTTGATGACAACGTCATAAATGCAGAGACCGATGCTCAGTCCTGGTGTCAGACCGAATCGACACGTTCCTTCGGCCCACTCAATCACTGGCTTGTAGAAGGCAATGCCTGCTATGGCAGCGATCCCAACCGCTAGGAACACCATGAAGACACACCATACCGAGTCCGTCAGCCGCGTCGTATATGGTCCTCGTACAGAGTGCACTCGCTCGATCAAGAAGTAGCACATCAGGAGCTTGCTCATGACATAGAAGGCAATGCAAAGGTATATCGTCGTCTTGCAAATCTCGTGCGAAGTGAGGCCAGCGCCGTTGAACATGATGGCTGCTGCAGTGATGAAGAGCAGTGCATTGACATACATTGCGTACACTATTCCATGCGTTGGAGTAAGGTCTCGGGGCTTAAGAACACGGAGGCCGCGGAGTCGAATCCCTAGACAGTGTCAGCGGGGATGCCATGAGCAGTGCTATGGTGCCATGATCGCCAACAGCCTCTGGTACTTGGTGACTATGAATATTCTCACCCAAAAGAATTCCGAGCAGGCTCATGCACAACATGATTATGCATACGAAGGTCATTCGGGCAAGAAACGTTTCATTGGAGGGTATCGTCCGAATGATCCTGCAACGAGAAGTCGAAGATGTCTGCCGTGCCTCGTGCAAGGCATGGAACGAACTGGCTGAAAGCACATTGGACGTGAATGGAATCAATGTATTCAATGCTGGAATATTCGTTGCAATATCAGATCTCGCCAGCGCAGGTCCAGAGTTCGAGGTTTCGTGCGTAGGTAGCGAAGCTTTCATACCCTATCAACGCGATGGTGATATAAAATCGTGGAAATGAAAGCGAAACATTAGCAATTGAGGTTTTAAGGTATGAAAGCAAAAAGAGAGGATTAACTTTTCGGATTCGTTTTCGAAATGAAAACAGTAGCGGATTGTGTGACGAAGTGGTGAGCTTTCAAGTGTCAAAGACGTGTCGGTAGTCGACCCATTGAGATAGTCGCTCCTACCAGACGAACTGCAGCAGCATATTGGCCTTTTTTTTTGGAATCCAGAAAGAGAAAGAGAATGGAGAAGTAGGTAACACGGCACGCTACTTCCAATCTCACGCAAATCAGCTGGTCATACACAACAAGTCGGCCAAGGAGATTAGGAGATTTCGCTCCTTACAACAAACACAATCCTGAGCTTGTCATCATTGTGCATTAGTTGAATACGTACAGAGAGGATATGGAATTGTTATGATGCAAGAAGTTTTTCAAGCTATTAGATAGTCTTAGGCTGCGGCATGTCTGGCGTTGCTTCATAACTAATTCTACCTGCAGGAAGGAAGAAGAGAGCGACTAACGCACCTCCGCGCACCTGGAAAGGCTGTTAGTTGCGTTCACAAATCCGTTCACTACCTTAACCTTCTTACTTCAGGGTAGTGATGAGTTCCTGCTCCCGGGCTAGTCCAGCCGCGGCCTTGCCAACCCGCCATTCCCTTTAACTCTGCAGTGTCGTCGAGCTGAATGACGCAATTGATCTCGCCATATGGGTGCTGATGGTATTGACCTTTATATTCTTCCTGACTATCCATGTATACCGTAGTAATGCTGAAATATTTTGTTTCATGTTTTGGCAAGCTCACCCGAGATCGTCGATACTTTCGACCATCGATTTCGACATTAGCACACCATCCTTCGTTTTTCTCGATTCCTTGTCGGACATATTTGCAAAAATCTTCATAGAATGGATTTCCAGGACCATAATGGCTGTTCAGATATTTTTCTAGGTCTTGTCCTGGCGTGCTAACGATTCCTTCAGACATTGGCTCTTCAAAAACATGGCTGGAAACATACAGATTTTGCACTTCAGCGAAGAATTCCTCGCATCTTTGGACCAAGGCTTTAGCCGTTGGATGCTCCTCGAGATTAACCTCGTATGTATCTTGCTGTGAGTGCATTATGAGATCCTAAATGCTTCGTAGATTGACAAAGAAACCAGAGTGGTGCTTCTACGATAGAGTAGCGGAAGAGCAGGAATCGGCGGCGGGACTTTAGGGATTCCCTCCGCAGACACAAATACAAGATCTTAGAGGGTATTGGGCCTAGGGTCGGTAATGCGGCAGTTAACGGCGGTAAACACTGGTCTTAAATCGCCTAATTTAGAGCGAAGGATGCTTTCTACACAGTAAAGTTACTCTAAGTGTCGCGGGTTTAGCCGCCCGATCCGGCGGATTTTGATGCCGCTTCGCTCTCGTAGTACCTACATATAGACTCCTAACGCTTCACTAGACTACTACATTCCTCTAACCACACTACATATAGGACCTTCTCGAATCTGGTAACGAGAGCATCTTCTCTCTCTAATGAGGACAACTTGGAAGATGCTGGTGTCAAACGACGCTACAAGATCCGTTACGGTTAACCTATGCCTTGTGGTGAAGAATCCCTCGCCAGACAGCTGGAATTTGATCACGAGCGGCCTTGGATTGCCAAACCACTGCTTGGTGTACAGATTTACCAAACATTGTGCCCACCCTTGAGCGCAACGTCAGAGCCAGTGCGGAGCGTCTCGGGCAAAAATGAGGCTATTCACTACAATGTTTGATGCCCTACTAATTCACCAACACGTCGTTCTTCGAGTGACTACCACGAAAGACAGGTTTGCTGCTTCTGATATTCCTAGACTATTTCTACGGCCTATTTATTTCGTATTTCTTGCTTGATTTCTCTCCATTCCTCCTTCATGTAGAACTCGAACCTAAATTCTCTCTCTTCAAGATCTTGCCCTTGGATAGTACTTGTGAAGAACGGTTTCGCCAGCCAAACAAGAGTCCAACATGGAGCCTTTGGATCCCAACCGCTATCCAGGCGGATTTCGCTCATTCTGGGGTTTCAGGGGTCACCCTGGATATATGCCACCACCGAGACGGCCACCAGGTCCAATACCCCGTTCTGTCCCTGGCGAAGAGCGAGATGCTCTTATGATACAGCGCTTTGCACAGCTATCCATCAATGAAGATCCGTACAAAGACACTGGCCCACCCCGTCGTGTGCCATTGGGCTACGGAGTTCGCGGATACTCAGGAACTGGTCCCCGTTGGGGTGGATCGAAAGGCTTCCCTCGGCCGCGTGGATGGAAGACGAAGCAACACTTCTAAAGATTGATTGTGGTGCTGCTTTCGAAAGGCTGGAGTTGTGATGATGTGATGATCGGTGATCTCTTTGTCTAATAGAACGGGTCTTACCGGGCGGCATGTAGTACTCAAGCGCCTTGTTGATGGCTTTGATCGGTTCAGAATGGGGAGTAAGCAAGGTAGTTTGAATTATTTATTTGCTATCTACACGATATTAAATTCTCTAATCTCGCTAGATCTTGTGCTAATTACTCCCGCAATTAAAAATGGCGGTACATAGGCCAATTCAGAGAAGCTATGGCTTAATTTTCGCTCCCAACTCTCAATACCTTAGCTTCATGTTAGTAACAAAGCTCAACTTCTCGTACTCGTTACAGTTCTCCACGCCATTGTACCCTTTTATCTAAAACAACCATGCTCCCCTCGCTTGGCATTCTAAACTGCATGGAAGTCTCGATAAGCTCCCTCCCTAACTGAGTAGTAGGCGGATGGAGCTACATAAACGTTCAAAGCGGCAAGGGTAGGACAAGTGTCAGGCCGACGTGGGATGAGTGCCACAAACCCCGACGGCAAAGGCCGCGAAACTGAGATTACATATAACAACATATAGAATAGATCCCGTTGCGACGTACCGCTGCGGGGCATAGTACGATGTGGATCGTGTTCGTAAAAACATCCATGACAGCAAGAGTACTCTAGTGACAACATTGAAATGATGACCGCAGTAGCCAACCGGGTTCCTAGTTCTCCAGGTTGCGGGTCCTCGGCTCACGTTTCGGTAGCTACTCGTCTAGTTAATCCGGGAATATGTCCTACATTGGCCCCCATATTCTGTTTCAGGAATGTATCTAAAAGATAAGAAGCGAAGACACCGCCCCTTCATCTACTTTAAGGTATTACGATCTTTAAACATTAATGAAGGATAAATCATCGAAGGAGTAAGGAATATCGACATGCAGCTCACTAATTTATTCCCATCTACCTGAGAAGTTTATCGTCGCCGCATTTAGAGTTTCAAGAATGGAGAGGTTTGATTTAATAATCGTTGGAGCTGGTATGATACCAGTGAACATCAAATTGCAGATTTCGAGAGCATTTCACTGATTGAACCCTAGGATGGCATGGTCTTGCAATGGCAAAGACGTATATCGAAGCCTCTCCAGATAATGATGTCTTGATATTGGAGTCTGCGAAGTCAATTGGAGGAGTTTGGGCAAAAGAACGGCTCTACCCAGGATTGAAAACGAACAATCTCCTTGGATCATACGAATTCAGCGATTTCCCGATGTCTCCAGAGAGGTTCGGCACTCAGAAAGGCCAGCACATTCCCGGCACTGCTGTTCATAACTATCTCACGCAATTCGCGGATCACTTCCATCTATCTTCTCGGATCCGCCTTGAAACAAGACTTGATTCTGCAGAGATGAAAGAAAATAGAGAATGGCTCTTACATGTTTCTTCTGTCGCTGCAGATGGCGGCCTCGAGGATAAATCCAGCTTGGTGGCGAGAAAATTGGTGATCGCGACGGGACTGACATCAGAACCATTCATACCCACTTACCCTGGTCAGAGCAGTTTCCAAGGGAATATTCTACATTCGCGTGAGCTTAAAGCTCATGCAAAGGACATCGAAGTGGCTCAAGAAGCCGTAGTTCTTGGTGGGAGCAAGTCTGCATGGGACGTCTGCTTTTCTGCGGCGATGGCCGGAGCTCATGTCAACATGGTGATAAGACCAAGCGGTGGAGGTCCAGGTTGGGTATGGCCAGTATGGTTCACACCACTACAGTTGTCAATACAGTTGCTGGCGACGACGAGGCTTTTCACTTTGTTTGACCCATGCATTTGGGCTGATGGGAGTGGCTTCCACTGGATCAAATATTTTCTTCACAGAACCTGGCTTGGCAGGAGACTGGTATCGCTGTTTTGGAATACTCTAGCAACTATTGTTTACACGGCACATGGGTACGACAATCACCCTGAAACGCGCAAGCTGAAGCCGTGGACCTCTCCATATTGGATGGGTAATTCTCTGGCTGTCCACAACTATGAGTCTAACTGGTTCGACTTGGTTAGAAACGATAGGATAAGCGTACATATCGCTGATGTTGTTTCTCTATCGAAAGGAGAGGTACATCTTTCCAATGGCTCATCATTGAAAGCCGATACTTTCATTTGCTGCACTGGGTGGAAGGTAGTACCACCGATTCAGTTTTTGCCGGAACGGTTGGCATCAGAATTAGGATTCCCTGCAATATCGACCGAAGACGACATCTTGATGCGAAAGGCTGACTATCAAATCCTCAGTCAGGTACCGGCTCTCCGCGATGGACCGAAAAGAACATTACCGGTGCCAACTGACCCGATCTCGGCTGAGACCAAGAAGTCTTGGAAGCGCAGCAAACCATATCAGCTTTATCGGTTCATGATTCCGTATGAAAAGAGGTTCTTGGATCATCGCAACATTGCATTCATCGGTGCACATTTGGCTATCAATGCGGTGATGGTGGCGCAAGCGCAGGCTCTCTGGATCACTGCTTTCTTTAAGGAGAAGATACAGCACCTTGATCCTTCGAACATTGATTACGAAGGTGTACGATACGAAACTATCCTCCATAGTGAGTATGAGAAGATAAGGCATCCGCCTGGGGCAGGTGGTAGCGGAGAGAGATGTCCTGATTTGGTCTTTGACGGTATTGCCTATATCGATTTGCTTTTAAACGACCTCGGACTGAAAATATTCAGGAAAGAGACACTGTGGAAAGAAATATTCTCTCGGTATGTTCCTGCAGATTATCAAGGCATCGTAGAGGAATGGTTACAGCGCAATTGAAGCTATTTTATCCTGAGTTGTTGGAGAACCTTTGAACGTATTTCGATTCCGTAGGAACGGGAATTTGAATATTTCTAGTCGCATAGGAGGACAGCTTGGGCTGCTGGAGGTGGGATTGATCACTTAGGATAGCGACGGAACGTGGAAAGACAGAGGAGGTGGTCGGCACCGCTGATTGTTAGTAGTGGTTTGAGAGTTAGGATGAGACATGAGTAATAATTACACGTCAATAGAAAATTTCCAGCGGTTAACAGAAGCATAGTATATTCTATAGGGAAGATGGATACGACCTCGGTGGTTCACCCGCTGATGTTGGAGTTTATGCCTTAGGACACAATACGACTGGATGACTAAGCTATCCTTCGCCAAGCCTCGCCAAACTCCACAAAACGTCGAATTATTCAAACTGCAGCATTTTCCTCAAGCTTTCACAAAACACTACATCAACGACATTGCGATTCAATCACAATGCCGGTAAGTAAATTGTTCTTCATGTCAACACTTGAGAGACTCTGTTACTGACAGTAAAACGCGCAGTCCCACAAGTCCTTCCGCACAAAACAAAAGCTCGCTAGAGCGCAAAAGCAGAACCGCCCGATTCCGCAATGGATTAGGTTGAGGACCGGCAATACCATCAGGTATGGAATAATGACAAAGATTGGAATTAAGAGACCAGACGCTGATGAGGATACAGGTACAATGCGAAGAGACGACACTGGCGGAAGACGAGACTGGGCATTTGAGCGAAGACAACGACGATGGAGATACAAGCGAAAGTCCTTCGATGTCGCGGAGTGTGCGGATTTTCCTGAGTCTCATGGTTTGAACTTGAGGACTGTGTGGATACTCGGGCGTGAATGCGAAGATGGCTGCATACCCTGTCGCTTGACATACGTCAATCAAGATGGGCTCAATCGGAGTTTTGGGAATGGTCACAATCGGAGAAGAATACATTGCTTTCAATCTGATGACTGAATTGTTTGCTTTTCCCGCTATACATCCTCTCCACCATCAACTTTCCAAGCAATTCGTGATCGAGCATGGCATGCCTGAACTGCCGAAATCCAATATTACACTGTAAAGGTGAGATGCCACGATTTCGTCCACTGACTTTTCACGTTCATCCCGACAGGTATTCCAATAAAGCAGCGGACTGGTCTGAGTTGGCTAGGCTGTATTTAAAGGTAGTTGAGCCATGCCTCTTCAAACACGGCGAGTGTGGCGTATGATCCAATAGAACGAACACCAGTCCATTGGCCAAGTTCGTAAATATGTTTATTCAGCTAAATCCTAGAATGCTTATTCAGGATCAGCAATGCGATTTTCACTCCTCGGCACTCAACCGGCCAATCTCAACAGGCCTACACCACCCCAGCATCTCGTGGACAGCGTTATCTTGTAGCTCCTTAGCTGCCTTGTGTCTCTCCGTAGCGTCTCTATGTAATTCGGCCTTCTCCCATATAATGTTCGCAGCTTGCTTTGATTTATGCCTCCAGAACATAAAGAGCCAAATTGAAGCACCGATCAATAGCAATCCACCAAGACCCGAACCAATGCCTATTCCAACGTCGTCTCCTGTGCTTAAATGGTGATGAGTGGAGGCCAAGGCAGTAGTCGATATGTTGTAGATGTCGATGTTGACGTGGTCTGAATATCCGTGAGAGTAGACCCTGTCGATGTGGAAACACTGGCTGTACTAGCTAGGTACCCTGTTATGGGTATTGCTCGAGCGTAGAACTCGAACCTACCTGTCGATGAAATCAACGAGGTCGAGCCACTTTCAAAAATATTTATTGGCACGGACACCGAGTCGACGACATCAACTGTACTTTGAGAGCATAAAAGAATGTTGGTGGTAATTGTTGTAGCCGACGACACATGAATATGGCGAATTCGTTATTGTCATAGGGTTTGGGCTCATAATCCTAGAGTCAAGTGAGCTGTGTTTTCAGTCATATAGAGAAAATAATTGTCGGCTTGACATATATAGGGCAACAGAATGCTGTTGTTGTATTGTCTTGAAATCCTAAACTTCCCACCGTGTATAGACTTGGACAGGAAACTCCGGTAGACCCATAAGTGATGCAAGCTGCTTCTCCGGACAGGCAGCTTTGTCCATAGCTATCAATCGTTGACAATGCATAATAATCGCCGGACAAAGACAAGGGCAAGAAACGACTTAGCCCGAACCATGTGGTTCCGTCTGCTGAAAATGAATTGGGCGTTCAAAGTGAAGCGTAAAAGGATGGAACAGAGAATTTGCGTCAAATTGACAACTTAAAAGACGACCATTGCTGAAGGGGACCGGAGAAGGAGTAGTAACAAAAGTTGTGGCGCTCGAGAGAGTAGTATGAATACTGGTAAGGGACATTATAGTTTGTTGATAAACAGAGAGTGACTTTCGGGAAGGAAACAAGGCTGACGAGTAAACAGAAAGGCTAAAAAGGGGGACTCCAAGCTCTAGGACTCCAATTAATAAGGTCAAAGTGTGGCGTACGGAGTAGGTTTTAAAGTGTCCATGCACAGTCAACGCCTCTTCGTATACTCCGTAGGTAGTTTTGTGATTGGCAGACATTGCACTCAGAGGGTCGAATGATAGCGGATATCTCGCTCAATTGTCATTGCAAGCAGTAATCGATGATGGACATCAGATAAGTACCTATGCTTAAGTACTATATATAGTGTGGGCGCGAGCGCCAGCGACGGCTAGAGTTAGAAAACTTCGTTTATGCAGGTATGTTACCGTTCTGTGCTTGCAGTCGCCCGCCTTGAAATCTCAAAAATGTCTTCACTAAAAATAGAATACCGCCGTATTCCTGCTGGATCGACAATTCTTGTCACGGGAGGCAGTAGATTCATTGGTGGTCACATCGTAAACCAACTCATGCAACTTGGTTATAAGGTGTGCAGCACAGGTCGCGATGCGGACAGGAGTGTATGGACGAACAAGTTCTTTGAACAGCCGCATGGCCCTCGAAAGCTTGAGTTCGTCGAGGTGAAAGACTTCTCAATGGCGGAGAACTTCTGGAACGCAATGAAAGGAGTCGAAGGACTAATCTACGTGGCATCGCGCATAGATATCTAATTAGCAGATTCGTTAGTAACTATCACTAAAACAGTCCAGACAGTAATGACTGCATTGGAAGCAGCCGCTGAGAAGCCACTAGTGAAAGTCGTCGTTCTCACATCTATGGCATAGACAGCATCAGAACCAAACCCAGGAACAGAGTTCACCGTCGGCCGAAACAGCTGGAATGAAAGCGCGGTTGCAGCGACATGTTCAAAGGATCAAAAACCGAACAACCTGCACATTTTTCAAGAGGTGACAACACAAGCGGAGCAAGAAGGTTGGAATTGGTAGAGAAGCCGAAGCATAAGCCGAACTACGTGCTCAACACCGTATTGCCTGATGCTGTGTCCAGGCAAGTTTTCAACTCAGAGAAGGTGGGACGAAATACGTCGGCCTGATGGCTGAAGGCGCTCTACCACGGCCAGAACGAGGACCATAGTCGGGCTTTCACCACGTTGGTCGAGCCGCAGCAGTTTGTTGACGTGGTCGATACCTCCCGACTGCACATGGCTGCACTCGTCAATCTAGACTTCAAGAGTGAGCGTCTGTTTGGATGTGCTCAGTCATGGATTTGGAATGATATTCTAGCGATCATGCGGAAAGCATATTCTGGCAAGACTTTCACGGAAGCCTCGGATCTAAAGAGAGACATCAGCCATTAGCCTACTGATTGTGAGCGCGAGTTGTTGGATAGAAGCCGTGGGTAAGTCGATTGGACGAGCCTCGAGGATTCCGTGCTGTTGAATGTATCTTCGCTTCTGAAATAATAGACTGGAAATAAGACACCAGATGAGTCTTGGGTGTTTCTCGGAGGTTCTGAGTCCCACTCTGGCCACTATCTATGGCGACTGTTGGTGCTGGAAGAGTGCAAATTTTCGCCATATAAACGCAACGATGGCAGCCGTGCTGGAGAATACAACACAAAAGCACACGGTCACAATATATTCACAGCAGCAGGAGTTTGGTTTCCTGGTTTTACGGAGGATTTGAACCAATAGAAGCTTCGCGAAGCTTCTATAGTCTTTGTGCAGTGGTGGGTTTTGACGTAATTGGCTGGGGTCAAAGCTTGACTTGGGTGGGCGAATTCCCACCACCACCAAAGCCATTCGCATCACTCTCGTGAGCTCAACTCGACCACGCTTAAAGCCCTTATTCGCTCTTCTCAACTTCCGCCACTACTCGTTGTAATCTCTCCCACTCGCACGCACACCTCTGCACACGACTTACTCATCTTCGTCCGACCATGGTAGCCGAGACGAAGCTCTACGACCAATTAGGTGAGTACTGCTGCCTTTCCACTCCCTAGGATAGACTGTCGGTCGAGATAGATAACTAACTTCCCGTACAGGTGTCAAGCCGGATGCTTCACAAGATGACATCAAAAAGGCCTACCGAAAAATGGCCTTGAAGTGGCATCCGGACAAGAACAAAGACAACCCGCAAGCCTCAGAAAAATTCAAAGGTGAGTTGGGCCGCCTTCGATTGCATTGATATCTTCCTGGAATTGCTTGTACTAACTAACTCGTCTCACAGAGGTATCTCAAGCCTACGAACTCCTTTCTGACCCCGAGAAACGCAAGACATACGACCAGTACGGCCTCGAATTCGTTCTCCGCGGCGGTGCTCCACCACCAGAAGGACCGGACGCAGGAGATATGCCTGGTGGATTTGGAGGCTTCCCATTTGCCGGCGGAATGCCCTCAGGTGGAGGGACCCGAACATTCCGCTTCAGCACAGGAGGAGGCTCGGGTGGTGCAGGAGGATTCGCCTTCAGCGATCCAGAGAGCATCTTCGCAGACTTTCTCCGATCGTCATCGGGAGGTGATGATATGGGTGACATACCAGGATTTGGCGGATTCGGCTCCAGGATGGGTGGAATGGGCGGAATGGGCGGAATGGGAGGCATGCCGGGCATGGGTAGGAGAGGTTCTCGGTCCGGAGCAGGCAGATTTCCGGACATGAACGGCGCGCCTAGAGCACCCACACCAGAAGTCACAGTCCTCGAAAAGCCATTGCCAGTCACATTGGAAGAGTTGTTCAACGGTACAACCAAGAAGATGAAGATCAAGCGGAAGAAGTACGACCCAGCTACTGGAAAGCAAATTGTTGAGGACAGAATACTGGAGGTTCCAATCCGTGCTGGTTTGAAAGCCGGCAGCAAAATCAAGTTCAAGGACGTTGGAGACCAGGTTGAAGGAGGCACACAAGATCTGCACTTCGTCGTTGAAGAGGTAAGCGATTCAACTCATTATATTGGTAACCACCACTAACAAGATTACAGAAACCACATCCTCTCTTCAAGCGCGATGGCGACGACATTAGACATACCATAGACCTGAGCCTGAAGGAAGCACTGACCGGCTGGAATCGCACAGTTCAGACCATCGACGGCAAACAAGTTCCTGTTCGTCATGGCGGTCCTACACAACCAACCTGGGAAGAACGATTCCCAAATCTCGGCATGCCACGCAGCAAGAAACCAAACGAGCGAGGAGACTTCATCGTTGGCGTCAACATCAAGTTCCCAATTACGCTTACCCAACAGCAGAAAGAGGTTCTTAGAGATGTGCTGTAAGAGACAGGTGGACTTGCTGATGGGAAGGTGTATACGAATGATTTTTTTATTGATTCACTTGAGCGTTTGGCGTTGCGGCGTTGCATCTTGCAGCTATATCATACGGAAAGTGGGCATTCGGAATATCAGTCTTTCATGACGGGCGGGATGACTGCGACGATTGGGATGCCATAGAATTGCATTGATGCAAAAATGCCAAACAAACAAGAAAATGGTCCTCTGCGTAGATTGAACAAATGCATTGACCAAATGAAAGAACGCTTTCTCTGGTACAATTGGAAAGTGGACACTTGTATATTGAACCGTGCCGTCTTCCAACGTCAGTGGAAGTCACTAACATTGTGTACTTTAGATATCCGTTTTGGAGTGTAGATAGTATTCATAGGTACTTTACATCAAAGACCGAGGTCATACAACAGTATGCCTCCGGTTCTGAAATTGAAGACCATAGCAACTCTTGGCTTTTCACTCTCCACGTCCTGATCCTCCCAATCCTTCCTATACCGTGCCAACAAGCCCTGTACTTGTTGGAGGTACTGTCTCTCATTGACAGGTATGCTCTGAATAGCCTTTCGCCAGCTCTCAGGATCACCAAGCCTAGCTCCTCTAATGGCATCCATCATACTTTCGTCACCAGTCTCGATTGCTACAATGGGAGCGGAAGCATACTCTGCAAAGAGAGTTTGTGCACGTGACTTCGCGGCATCAACGATGCCCCATTTGCTCGACTTCTTACTGCGATGCGCCGCCATAAGCACTTGGACTTCATTGCGGCGTTGGTCGGCGCTGGAGCCATCTTGCGCGCTCGGAAGACGCTGAAGAAGTTTGCTGCGTTCGGCAACACCTTCTCGGTGTTCACGGTCTCGCATCTCTACTCTGAGGTGTGAAATGAGATTCTCGCTCTTAACATCTGCATCCTGCTTTGTGACAAGATTCTTGATCTTGAGGTCGGTCTTGCTGCTCGTTAGTGCTGTTGCTTCGTGCTTGATGATGACGACCCAGCTGTAGCTTTCATTCCTGTACTGAGAATGAAGTTCTTCTGGTGACCGCGCGTTGGCAGCCAACTCGGCACTAACGTCATTTGCCCATAGGTCCGCCATCATCTTGATACCGGTAGTTCGGAGGACTTCAGGATCAAATGAAGCAACAAGCACATCACATCGACGTGGAGTCCAAGGACCGACGTTTTCCACAGCCTGTGCTGTTTTTCTGGTCGAAGTCAATACCTTATCCTGGCGTTTCAAATACTGCTGCATTGAGGAGACAATGCTGTCCCAGCTCAAGTTGAAGCCTACAGCATGGCGAGAGATGTGATTGCCAGGCACTTTCGTTCGGTATTCTTCGATAAGGTGGTCGTATCTGCCTCCTGCAGCCAGTACCTCTTTTCGCTTTGTGTCAAACAAGCACTGGAACAGAATGCCTCCGCGATAGAATTTCTCGTTGAAGCAACTCAAGGGTGATAGATAAACCTTCCGACGAACATTGAACAGCTTCAGATATGCAGTGATGGTTCGGACATGAGAGAACACTGCGTGAGTCTTATCGACGCGACTGGAGGTAGAAGTTTCCAGGATCGTGCGAATTCGCGCCATGGCTTTCTCCGGCGGGTCGCGGAAATCGAAGCGAGCGAGGTCGTCCAGCAAAGTGGAAGGGATATCCAGCGTCGGAGATCGTAGTTCGCTACGAATTTTCTGCCAGTCCCAATGTCGCATATTCAATTTGCTGAGCACTTCCTTAACCGCTGGTTGCTGTGGTTTGCTGATTTGACAGAAATCGAGAATGATGTCGAGTAGTCTGGAATCATTCAAGTGAAAGCACATCGGAGATCCAACGAAGCATGGAAACTCGTCAATCACCTCGTCGAGGACTTTGATTACTTCAGCTTCCTTCAAGGCGAGGTCAAGTGTATCGCTCGAAATTATGTCGAAATCTGCTTCTCCAAATGATCGTGGTGCTCCACCAGATGCGGTCCGGCGAAAGACTTGACCAAAAGCGTAAGATTTTTCCGCGGGAATCGGAAAGCGGGCGATGGCTCTTGCATTAGCAAGGGTGAGGTCATACGGTAGCTGGAGAAGGGTGCCGGACGAATCTAGCAGCTGGACAGCATTGGTGTTCGCGTAGTGTACTGAACTTGGAAATACTTGCTGTCGGGGCGTAGTAACGGCACCGTGGCGTGAAAATATTGACGCAAGTCGTTGTTGGACGAGTTTGCGGAGGACAAGTGAAGTTGGTGTGATGCTTTGCATTGTAGGAGCCGTAGCGAGATCCAAGTCCCAGGTGTAGTCTTTGACCTGACGACTTTGAGTCTGTGAAAATAGGGCTGACATCAATTGATGGTAGTATGGCGAGCTTTGGTCAGTGAGGCCTTCAATCGCATGCCTAAGTGTTGAGGAATAACGGTTAGCCATGGCTCTCAAAAAGGTTTGAGGCGTTCGAGAGAAGCGGTCATTATCAATGATTTCAAAGCTCGTGGATAGAACTCTTGCCTCCGAGCGTCCGTAAATCGAGTTTACATACCTAATTGTCCCATCTTCAATTTGCATCGGAATCCTTCCACTGCGTAGCAACTCAGCACTAGATGGTCGCTCACTGGGTCGGTGGTTGATCAAAGACATAATGATGCTTCCTTGAATGGACTTTTCGGGACTCTTGAATGCGTCGGGCAGAGTATGATCCTTTTGCCTGATCATACGAATTGTCTTGTCACGCTCCATGGCTGTCTTCAACTGGAAACACATTTCGAAGAATATGATTCCAAGAGAGTACATATCGACTTTCTGAGTGTAGTCGCCGCGAGTTTGAGAGCTAAGCTCAGGAGCAACGTACAGAGTTGTCCCAACACTGCGCGTCATATCACCATCCATCGCACTTCCTGCAGAAGTCTTGTCGGAGAGTTGAAATTGACCGGTTGTTGCGAGACCAAAGTCGCCTATCCGAGGGACACCAGAAGAATGAATAAAGATATTATCGGGCTTGAGATCGCGATGAATAATGCCATGTTGGTGTATATGAACCAAACCTTCGAGCATCTGCCTAAAGAGTCGCCATCCATCCTCGGGCGTTTCATCTAGGCCTTTGCGGATGAGATCTCGCAATGTATGGCGCTCGCAGTATTCCATTTGGATATACAATGTCGTTCTTACTGCACGATTTGGACGAGAACTGGAATTTGTTCTTCGGAAGGCAATGCGCTTCTGGAGATTATTCGATTCGTCGTCCTCCGTAGCGGCGTGCGTGGAGACTTCTACCGACTGGTTCCCGTTTTCTGAAGCTACTTCATCTTCGCTACTGTCATCTTCTGAATCACTTTCGTCAGAGTCGATGGCGAAATCGATCTTTGGATAGCCACTCGAGCTTATGAAATCAAGTCCAGCACTTCGCCCGAAATCGAAGTCATTGGTTCCCAAGCCTTGTGAAGTGGACAAAGCTGGCACAGACGTGATGGTGCTTTCACTATTTTCCACCGATTCCGAAAACTCTTCCTCAGGCCATGCGTCATAGTAACGCACAACATAAGGATGATTCAGCTGGGAGAGCAGGAGGACCTCGGAGAGAACTGCAGACAGTTGAGAAGCTGTATTTTGTCGAATCTTCTTGATGGCATAGATACGGCTGTCGACTTTCTTCCTGGCTTTGACTACCTCACCGTAGCCTCCTTTTCCAAGACGACCCTCTTCGACCCACTCGCTTGCGTAGCGAGAGAAACTGGTGCCAAAACCAGAAGAGCCACGCCGCTTAGCCTGGGCCATAGGCAGAATAAGTGATGTTGATGAGGGCAGTCTAGCTACACCTGGTGAGGCCGGATTGGAATGCACAGGAACATCCTCTCTGAGGAATTCGTTAGGAATCAGGTCGAAGGCTCTCGCTCTCTTTCTGGCATCGGGGTGGAAGAATTGCCCAACTATATCCTCGAGCTGTTCCGACGGATCTGTTGCATCGATGACTCCTTCCGGACCGATGTATTTTCGGGGAACTTCCAGTCCGAAAAGCATCTGGAGAAAGACAATTCCCAGATCCCAAACATCGGTTTTTGTTGTTTTCTTGAGCTCATTATCACCACTAGATGAGTCTTTCTCTGAGCTCAGGAGTTTGCTCGACGGAGCCAACTCTGGGGCAATCCACGCTGCAGAATGTGCGGAAACACGGTGTCGTGATGGTTTCGTGATGTTTTGTAAGTCATGTAAAGCGTCTTGAAATCCACCATCCGCAAGTTTGATCGCTAGAGGAGAAGTGTCATTCTGCTGACGAAAGAGAATGTTGGAGGTATGGATCCGTTTATGGACAATGCCATGATGATGATAGAAGTCGAGCGCCTGCAAGAGCTCCACAGTCCAAGATCTAATGCGATCGACGGGTATTGTTGAGAAAGTTGTGAGCATGCTAGCCAGCGACCCATCACTTCCTAGTTCCATGAGAACGGTAACCTCCCAGCTTTCCGTACTTGGTGTTGCATCAATCATGAAATCGAGAACTCTCAAGATGTTCTGGTGCGGCTGCAATTTTCGCAGCTCCTCTAGTGAATTTTCTAAGTCGCGAATCTTCTCTCTGACATTCGAGTGATCCGGAGCCGTGAATGTTGTCCTCTTCACTGCAAATACAGTAGTGAAAAATTCAGTAGTGTCTACTGCTGGCCTGCAAGTGTAAACTGATGTGACTGTTCCTTTTCGTAAGCCTTCAAGGCCTCGGACTGTTGAGAAGGAGAGACTGGCTGCGCCATCCTGGTAGTGTGTTAACCGGTCGAAGCTGATCATGTTGCTGATGGTGGACTGAGAAGAGGAGAGGTTTGAAGGTTCATGGACTTTTGCTTTCTTCTTCGATTCTCGGCGATTCATTTCATCCTGGACCATTTGTTGAAGAACTCTGTCTTCCTCGAGTTTTGCTTCTAGTTTTGCCTCAGCCTGCCGCTTGAGTTCTTCTTCCTCCTGACGCTTGGCCAAGGTCATTGCAACGGCTTCATGTTCCGCACGCTCCTCCTCAAGGTTCGGAAGAGCAAGATTCTGGACTTTGTTTAGCGCCTCATGCTCTAAGAGTTCCTGGACGGCCGTCGAGAGCTCATAGATCATGACTTCTCCCAAAAGCTCTTTGGGTTTGGATTGTAGCAACATCTTCACAGCGTCTCGTGTCTTGGATCGCAAATCACTGCTTGACTCCAACGAGATGATGGGCACTGTTTTCGGGTAGGTCGCAGTGAACGTGACGGCGATGGTTGCATACACGTCTTTGTTCGATGAGGCCCTGATATGCAACTTGAATGATGTATCGGTCTTGTTCCATGCTACTTTTGACTCTACTTCGTCGAAGTCATCCATGTAGATTGCCTTTAGGACTTCGATCTCCTCGGCCTGTGCTTGCTTATAGTCGGAAGCACCCGCAGGTGCGGTAATTGGATCATTCTGTTCGTCAGACGTATTCGCAGATTGTGGCACGACTTTCTTCTTTTTGCCAGCCATGACTTAGAGCCATGAAATGCTGAAAGAGCAGCTACCAAGAGGAAATCTGCTAGAAAACTGCGATCCCGTAAAGGAATCACAGCTTTCTTCCACTTCGCGTACGATATGTCATGCTCTGGGAAACTCAAAGAATAACGTTAAAGGCTACGTAAATTCTTCAGTGAACTTTGATCTGCTTGGTGTAGACACTTTGATCTGCTTAATGCAAACAATTTGATCTGCACGTGACATCGAGTGCTGGCGTGTTGTTGGCTGAACGCGTCTCACTTGTATCTTTGATCACTCCAACTTGCGCCACAACGGAAACAAAGGACGAAATATATGACTTGGACCTTTTCAACTTGATTGCGAGCCAGCACTACCTGGTTTCTATATCCATTGACCACCTATCTAACATTTACGGCAACATTCTCTTCTCTACATCGTGTCCCGCAGCCAAACACCGAAAAGTCAATTGTGTGCGGTTGTGCAGAGGATTTCTGCAATTCATAACTGGACCAAGTCAAACTCGCTATCGGATCGAACGTTTATTATTCACGAGGCGGAAGCTCTCTAATTTCTCCGAATCCGTGAGAGGACGTCGCCGTGGCGTTGTCATTTCATATTCCATTTCAACGCGTTCAAAGTAGTCCGCTCATGCAGCGGCATCAACGCAATGTTATCTTGGATTACGGGTCCCCGGGTAACTAACCTAGCGGAAGACCTCGACGTTCCAGGTGTGTACAAAACTCTTGTTTGCGATTCCGACAAGCTCACAGAAGTATAGCTTTTGTCGACGATACAATTCTAGAAGCACCCGAGACTCCGGCTCCAGTCTTTGCGGTTCGTGCCTTCAAACAGGCCTTGTTTGGGACTCCTCAACCTGCTCCTATCACCGAGAAGCGGCGGCAACTAGGATCACAAAGTCAGAAACAGCCAGGGTCGTTGACCATACGGAACACTGAAAAGAAATCGAAGGCAGATACAAGCTTATCGTCTTCACCGACCAAACCTCAGGGTATTCTTTTGACTCCTGGGACCGCTACTCTTCGTAGGAAACAGGTCACTTTCGGAGAAGTGGTTGACAACGAAGGCAAGAAGCCAATAGGTCATAGCGGTATTCCAAACGATTGTCCTGGTAAATTTCCAAGTCCATGGACACCGAAGACTGTCGATCATAAGGGTCAAGACTTTGATGCTGAAGAGGAAAAGGGTCTCGACACCTCGAAGTTGACTGAGGAGGACAACATAAGCAAGAGCAGCAAAGACGTGGGATCAATATCTAATAATAGCAAGAATAAGACTGCGCGAGCAGCAAAGACTTCGAAACCCAGAGCAAAAGATGATGTCGACCTCATAACCACGGTAGTTGATCCTAAATCCCCGTCGGGCAAATACTGGAAGGAGCAGTATCTATCGTATTCTGCAAATAGCGAAGGGGAGGTGAAAAAGTTGATCGCTAAGGCAAAGATAGCCAAGGACTACGCAAAGAAGAAAGACGAAGAAGCCATTCACCTACGACAGCAACTAGAAACGGAGAGACGCAAATCACAGTCAAGGGAACGAGATCTTGAAAAACAATTGCAGGAGCTGCAGCAACGATTACAAGCTGTCATGGAAAAGAATGCGAAGACGGTTGAGGAGCTTGCTTCGCTCCGTCGGCAGGTAGAGAAGCAAGGTTTAGAAATCAATCATCAACCTTTGAACAGGCCGCAGGAACCACAAGATCCGATCTTTGAGCCGGACTCATTATGGTCTGAAGCAGCAGCTTCGGATGTAGATGCTTCATACCTTCCGAAGTCTGCAAAGTCGAAGTCGGTAGGCCTAAAAAGTAGTCGAACTTCTACAGAACGTCGCGAGAAACCAACAGAGCAGCTCGGTGCCGTACGAAAGCAAGAAGACTCAATCACTGTTCGGAAACGCGAGCAAACCACCACTCCTTCGCTAGATTTCTTCAAAACTGCTCTTTCGCCGATTACCGGGTCGCCATCATCACCTCTTCTCTCCCGGAGTCCAAACATTATGGATCCCAAGCCTCGATTACAAGAGAAGATTTCTACGAAAGAGAAGGCAGAAAACCGTAAGTCTGGAGAATCGGACAGCCTAAACTTTGCATCAGCGGTTGATCATTCCGCTCCAAAAGAGGCACTGACTTTGCGACCAAATCAAATCATTCCACCAGGTTCCGCTCAGCGGGAGGGAAGGCAGTCGCGTGTGACAAGCAAGAGTCCAGGTATTCCGTTTGATCGAGCTGCGGCAGCAAAGGAACGGTTGGCGGCGAGGAGAAAGATGAAAGAAGGTCATAGAGACCGGAGAATGAAGATGAATACTGTCATTTGAAGCGCTCTGTGGGTTTTAGAAGAGCTGGATCAGGTTGCTGATGCTCTGCTCTGTCTTTATCAGCGGGCAATTCTAGCGTACAAAGCAATTGCCGTCGAATCCTCGAAGATATGACAATAATCATTGGTATTCCTTCTTGAGATATGCCAATCATTAGCAGAATTCAGCAAACATTCAACTGACTATATCATTGTTAGCGGTCACATGTCGGCTTAAGAGAACAAGCAAGCTTACCACGCTCCCGACGATCTCTGTGACTTGATAATTTCTTCCGTGTGGGAATCATGCATACTCGAGTTCCGCCTACAGTCTTTGAAGTTGCTCGCTTAGTGCCATTCTCCCATAGCTAGACACCAAGTTATGACCATTTTCACTTTCAATCGCCTTCACTGACACCGAATTCCAAGCTCTCGTATAGCTCCTTGATTCTCACGCCTCGAGATTCCGCGATCATCCCCATAAGTCCCTGCGCCACGTCTTTGATTTCATTGTATGAATGTAGTCGCTGGATATGTTGTTTGATCATACCTTTGGCATCTTGTAGAATCGCGTCTTCTTCAGATGGAGATAATCTTGGAATGGATGAAGGAGTTGAATGGCTGGCAATGGATGGCCAATACGTTTCACTCGACGACCGCATGTCCGAGTCTGGAAGTGTACTGGTGACTTTCTGGATCCTCAACCACTCATGCATCAATGCAAGACGTTTGATATTGAGCTGATGAGCGCGATTTAAGCTGCTTTGAAGCTTCACATCCACATCTTCCTGGCGCTTCTGCTGCGATGTGCTCTGGATGCTTGTTGGGTTGTAGTCTTGCGAGGTTGAAGTATGTTGTGTAGTAGTGGGTTTCTCGGTGCTAGCAGTGATTGATGGAGCATCTCTTGTCATTTTCGTTTGATTAGACGGACATTTGTTTCGTCGTCAGATTTTAAAGAAGGCGTTGTTGGATCGATGTTGGCATTTCCTATATCTCACCACGAGTCCCATTCACATTTTGCTCCATCTCGATGGATTATTTTTGGCATGTATTTTACCAATTTAAATCTTATGAGCGTAGTTATTGTACAGAATTTAGAGACGGCATTGGCTGCTTAATACAAGATGAGTTGCGTGTGCCAAACTGTTCTGATGTTGTTGAGGGCGTGATTGGCTGATTAGATTAGATCGAAACTTGGGCGATCGTACTCCCATCCCTCATTCTGTTCTTCCTGCTCGACGCAAGCATTTTCCAAAGCCAATCGAGTACAGGCCTATCTCGCACTGAATCTTTTCGAACGTCTTCTGGCGTCTTTTATAGCCAACGCACTCGGAGGCAGCTCCACTCGCCACGTTTCGTTCTCCCTGTCATGTCACACCATCGCCCCCGACTCAGACCACTCCTTGCCGGAAGTCTCTGGGTAGCCTTGAGTTTGCTGCTACGGACTGTCCGCGGCCATGAACATCATAACGACATGATTCCAGAAGGAGAGGGCGCATCCGCAGATCCGATCGACTCCATACTATGGACGCATATTCTCCTGCAGGCGTTTGCCTGGGGCATTCTAATGCCAACAGGAATGGTTTTAGGGGTATGGCACATCCAAACGTGGCTCGTCCATCTGTATTTTGCAAGAAGGCGGCTAATTTGTTCGAATTCTAGATAATCAAGTCGCGATGGCACGTACCTCTTCAAATCCTCGCATCCGCGCTTGCAATCGTAGGCTACTTCCTCGGCCATGCACATAAGGGAAGACAGTTCGCCGAAAGTGCACACTCCAAGATCAGTAATTGGGTCATGATCGTACTCATTGTCCAGATTGCTCTAGGCCTCTACCTGAAGCTGCACTTGAACTGGAAGTTTTTTGGTAGCTCACGGAAATATCTTGTTATGATCCACGGAATCAATGGTAAAGCCTTACCGGTCGTTGCGTGGGTTCAGATGCTATTCGGAGGGATAGCATCACAAGGTTTCTGCAGAGGTGATCATCTTGGACAGTGTCTGGCACATTTCATCATGGGTAGCGCATTCATTGGCTACGGCATCGTCCTCACCATCCTGCTCTTGGTCGGTCAAGCATGGTTGCGTCGGACTGGAAGGAGCCAAGAATTCTTCGATAGCTTGATCATTGCACTGTGGGGATGCGTCAATACGTTCACAGAACACAGATGGGGCTCGGCTTGGGTACACAACGATCTGCAGCACACAACAATGGGCATTATCTGGTGGTGCGCAGGATTGCTGGGTATGTGGCTTAGCAGAACAAGAGATGGCCGTCCGAAGCGCAATCTAGTTCCAGCCATTGTCATACTCTTGACCGGTTGGGCTATGTCAAGCCATCCGCAGAATCTTATGATCTCCGCGAAAACTCACTCCGCTTTCGGATACACGCTCATGGCAGCCGGACTTACAAGGCTAATCGAGATTAGCTTTTTGTTGAAAGATGAGGGAACACTGGATGAGAGTGGTGTTAATCCGAGCAGCTTCCAGCATCTGCCTCCATTCGTAAGTTTTGACAAGAATCCAGGCATTCATAATATACTAATATCACTGTACAGCTTCTGTATGCATCTGGTTTCCTGTTCATGGGCGCAACAGAAGAACAGATGGCCATTCTGGATGGTTCAGGCGTAGACCATGTGTCATATGTCCTGATTCTGTATAGCATTGCCTTCTTGCTATACTTGTTCGTCAATATGCTTCTTTATCTGTATGCTGTCTATGCGATGCCGTCACAACCGAAGGTGGATGTCGAGCTTGCAAATGGTCATGTGGGAATGAACGGCGGTGTCACTGCTCCGAATGAGAGCTTTAGAGATGCCGAGGAGTTCGAACTTCACGGCATAGGGTCAGACAGCGATGAAGAGGGAGACGAGTCGGAGCGTTTGATGAAAGCTAGACCATCAGACTCGTGATTTCTGCCCGTATGTACTAGGTTGTAGGCGTTTGGGACTATGGAATTACTTATGGTTAATTGGTACTAATCTGAGAAGGTATCGAAGAAGATCACCGCCATATGTCTTAAATTCCGGGACAGGAAGGCCTTGTCTATAATGAATGTCCACACTCTCTCTAGGGCCTATTTTCTACGATATCAGCAGACCATGTCACACATCCCACAAGGCGTGCAACCCCAGCTCGTTGCCTTCTCACGATTCAGCGGCTTTCAGCTGTCACGACATTAAAATTTTGCCATCAGTTCCCATTGGTAAAGAGACGAGTGTCAGGCGATCGAGGCCATCGGGGATCAGGAAGAAAGCGCAATGATCTTGAATTGGCAAAGTTGCCGTGGCGAGACACGCCATCTGTCGATCTATTCGACGTGTCTTGCAGGGAGACAGCCACCAACGCCAATACATCATTTGCACTTGCGCCAAACGCCTACACCTCTTTCCATGAGCGTCGGCGACTGGTAGAGCAGCTTTGATGTGAAAACTTTCGAAAAGGCGTACAGGGGTAATTTCTCTTCGGCGCATGTTCCAATCATGTCAGAGAAAGAACGGTGGAGGATGTGTCGAACGACATCTCCTGTCTCGCCTAAAGCTTCAGCTTAAAGCGGCTTTTCTTTTTCTTTGTCAATCGTTCGGTATTCCCTGTTCTTTTCTGTGAGCTATTTGGCTCTTTTGTTTTACGAAAGTCCATATTTATTTCCCGCGCGAGCTCTTCTGTCCCCAGTCTCGCTGTTCATCCTCACTATTACTCTTGGCGCTCATAAGTTATATCAAGTATCCGAAAACGAATGGCGTCGTCAACTTCTGCGCAGTCAGGACCAGCTGCTGCGAAAGATGAGGCCATTGAAAAGGGCCAGTCAACCAAAGTGGAAACACAAAAGCCTATCCAATCCATGGAACACAATACATCCGCTACGTTAACTATTCAGCTTTGCAACCAGACAACATCCAATACGGTCTACGCTTTCATCACTGGTCTCGCTTATGTGGAGACCAACGGTGTTTCGCGGGCTGTTGTCGCGCTGATCGAGAGCGATGGTCGGTCTGTATACTATCCGGCAAACCCACCAGCAATCGGATCGCCATTGCAAACAAATTGTGCAATTCCTCTCGGATCTCCTGGTCAAACAAAAATCTGCACCATTCCTCAACTTGCAGGCGGACGTATCTGGTTTTCCATAAACCAACCGTTGACCTTTCTCCTTAATCCGAGTCCCACAGGCGCTGCGCTCGTTGAGCCCAGTGTGTCAAACCCAAGCGATCCAAATATCAACATTCAATGGGATTTTTGTGAATTCACCTTCAACAGCTCCCAGCTGTATGCCAATATCTCTTACGTCGACTTTGTCAGTCTTCCAATAGCTCTCCAGCTCACAAACTCGTCCGGTGCTGTACAAACCGTGACGGGGATGCCTTCGACCGGTCTATCCAGCATAAGCTCTGCTCTTCAGACGCAAACGTCAAGTGATGGAGTCCAAGGATGGACGAACTGTGTCGTTCAATCTTCTGGCACCACTCTTCGCATCTTGTCTCCCAACCAAGACTTGGTAGTCAGACCCAACGACTTTGCGAACTATTTCGAACCATACGTGCAAAGCGTGTGGAACAAATACAGCACGTCGCCACTCTCGATCAATGTCGGTGGTGTGATTACATCTGGAGAAGTCTCGACCTCTGGCTCAACGAGTAACCACCTTGTGCTTGAGAATGGCAGCGAAGTGTTTTCGGCGCCCACAACAGCAGATATATTCTCTTGCTCAACCGGACCATTTGCGACAGGAAGCGACTCGACACGTAATGCCATCATTCCTCTGCTAGCATCAGCATTCAACCGCACCACATTTTTGGCGACGAACGTGATTCCATCTCCTCTATCCACGTTTTATACCAACGCGGTGACAAATCACTATGCGCGCATTGTACACAGTGTCAATGCTGATGGGAAAGGCTATGCGTTTCCGTATGACGATGTTAATCCGTCTGATGCTGGCGATCAAAGTGGTGAAGTCAATGATCCCAACCCTGTCACGTTTTTGGTCACAGTCGGAGGTGGTCAGCTTCAGTGAGTGGTTATATTTACGGAACACATGGAATATCGATGCTATGGGATATTGTCAAGATGGTGCGATAAGATGTCTTGTCAGGTAGCTATTGTTTGAGTAACACGCTGAATTTTGTGGTGTTTTCAGGCCTTTGGATTGGACTGACGATACTCCAACCTTTGCGATGTAATTCTATAGCTGCTTCATTACCGGATAGTCAATGTCAAGGAGGATCACCTTCGTTCTGATTGGACGGCTTCGAGAGCGGATGCTTCAAGTTTAGACACGAATTTGGAGCAGGTGAACAGGCGTTTCAACGGCGCGTGCTCACGAACCAACGCCCGCCTGCAAGGTATCAAGCTCCGTTCAACTCTTTTTCGTCGACGATTTCATCCCACTGCATTCTAGCAACGCAATAGCACTTTGCTCCGAATTGAACTTCTAATGGATCAATTATCATAACAATGACATAAGCCAACAGCTGTCCACTCGGCTTATCCTGAATCTTCCCAAACCCTTCGCTTTACGAGCTTGTTCCCATGCCACAACCACTGCCAATTCCTTTACTCATCTGCTCAATCGGCAACCCAACGCGTCAATTCGCAGATACCCTCCACTCAACCGGCCATAATGTCCTTGACGCCATCCGCATTATCATCAGATATCCAGAGTGGAAACCGTACCTCTCGGGCCAAGTGTCGCACCTTACCGAAGCATCACGGCAACGATGGACCCTCTTCAAAGGCGTACAGAAGAACCTCCCGCGAAAAGAAGAAGATGATGATTGGACATTCTGGAAAAGCGGAGCGTTGATGAATCTATCTGGTCCGGCGATCAAACGCTGCTGGGACAAGTGGCAGGCCGAATGGGAGCCGCGGCGCGCACGAGGCAAACTCATCATCGTGCACGACGAGCTGGAAAGCGAGTGGGGCATTGTAAGCGTACGAGATGGCAAAAGCAGTGCAAGAGGCCACAACGGTGTCAAAAGCTTGCAGGCGAGTTTGGGTGCAACGCCTTTCACAAGGATTTGCGTGGGCATAGGGAGGCCTTCTAGCAGAGAGCCGAGCGTCGTCGCTAAGTATGTCCTCAGGCAGATGACAGAAAAAGAGAAGAGCACGATTGGCGAGCGAGCGCATAGCACCATTAGAATCGTCAGGGATATTTGTGATGGTGTACGGTGATGACTGAGTGAAAGGTCGGCACTTGATCAGACCTGGCCACTATGGAGCATCAAAAGAAAAGCATGCAGTCAGCCCAGAATTGGCGTTTCGGTGATGAAATGCTACCAGCAGCCCTAGCTTGCCATGGAGATAACTCCAACTCATCCTATTACTTGGAGTTTAGAGTCTGAAGGAATTGCCATTTGAAGGCGATAATGGGCGATGGCTGGGAATCTGTCTCCATACTCTAGGACCAGGCACACTGTGAAAGCGAATGATGTTAGGACTACGCACATCACGAGCGATACATGAGCCGAGTTGCAAGGCAGCTTGCGGTGGCAATGACCTTGACTTGAGTTTTCCATGCGTCAAGTAATAAGATCATGCAGCTGGCTAAGAAATTGGAACAAGCCTGCGCACAAGGAGCCACGGCGATTCGGAGAGGAGCCGGCCTGTTTTCAGGCGACCATTCTTAGCGGCATTTGTTGGACATCAACAGTATGTATATCTACGAGGCGAAGTCGGTGAGGCCGAAATCAAATCTATATCGCAGCAATACAACCAGTGACGGACACTCCCACGACAGCCGGTGGGAAAATTTAGAGGATGTCTGATTTTCTTGTACAGATGGCTCGATTTAAACACAATAGTTGCGAAGAAATCAACAAATATGCACTCCATTCAAAACGGTACACCGACCTGCTCCCCATTTTTAGCATCATCCACGGACTTCTCAGCCCAGTTTCAGCCTGCTTGCTCGGCTCGCAAGCTTAGCTTCGACTCTGCATCCACTAACGGAGCGCCGATGGGGGCTGCGTGCGCTGGTTTGGAGAAGGGCCTTAAAGAGAACCGGCCCTACAAGCCACCAGCTATCAACCTAACTCTCAAACGGTCTGTGGGTTCAGCGTTGCGTATCGTGATCGCCAGACTTTAGCTGTATCTGCCACATATCTTCTCTTGTAATACACAGTTCGGAGTAAATATTCCTTACCTTTCATGGCTTCTAATCCATCCTTACCGTCATTTGACCCCTCATTTACCACGGCTTCGGCATCGACACAAAGCCGGAGCCAGCGCTTTTACTCTGGGCCAACGAGTGAGAACATGTCGATTCGAAGCAACGTATCGAGCGATAGCACATGGGGTACCTCGCTATTGCCGGGAGTTGCTCTTGTGACGGGTGCAGCATCCGGTATCTCCTTATTTCTGTTCATAGGAAACTATCTTGCTGAGCATTAGACTAGGAATTGGTGCTGCTGTTGCCAAAGCATTCGCCGACGCCGGATGCCGAGCGTTGGCGATTACTGACATCGATGGCAAGAAGTTGCTCACAACGAAGGATTATATCATTTCGAAAAATGAGACCGTTACCGTCCTAACAGCTACCGGAGATATCGCCGACGAGAAATTTGTCCAATCTTTTGTCGACGGCGTCATTGCGGAAGTCGGTCGATTGGACTATGCCGTAAGATCTATTTCTCTCTCACCGATAGCCTTTTGTTTCATTTCGACGCGACCATTTTGATGCACAAGCTTACACTCTACTAGGTCAACTGCGCAGGAGTGCTGGGTAACAGTCGTCCATCGACGGAAACATCAGCTGTCGAATTCGATCGTATCAACGACATCAATTATCGCGGCAGCTGGCTATGTTCGCGCGCAGAACTCCGCGTCATGATGCGGCAAGATCCACTTCAGGGTTCAAGCCGAGATCCGTTGCGTCCTCCACAGAGAGGAGCGATAGTGAACATTGCCAGTCAACTTGGCATCGTCGGCAAACCCGAGTGCAGTACGCTCTCTTCGCCTTCAAACTTTTGTAAATGCTTCACTAACAACCTCATCAGCTGCATACTCCGCTTCTAAAGCGGCAGTTATGGCAATGACACGAGGTGATGCAATCGACTACTCACAGCACGGTATCCGCGTCAATTGCATCTGTCCGGGAGTCATAGATACACCCATGACAACCTCGAACGACAGAGTCAAAGATATGCTCCAGCAAGCAATCGAAATTGCACCTATGAAAAGGATGGGACGCCCTGAAGAAGTAGCTGATTGCGCAATGTTCCTATGCAGTCACAAGGCTAGCTTTGTTCAAGGTGCCAGTCTAGTGGTTGACGGCGGATATATCATCAATTGATGAAACAGACTTTAGTGATGCTGATTTCGGTTTTATGACCAGTCCTTCTTCTACGGCTTTGCTACTACTCATATTGCAATAGAACGATTGTTTATCTCGTCTATTCGAACCTGTCAATTTTATTCCTAGTTCTGTGCAAAGGACCATATAAGGTTTATAGTTGACCTACAATTTGTCATATATGTGGTATCATAGTGGCTACGACACCGGCTTAGCCTTCAGCTCAGCTCTCTCCAACACTCTTTCTATCATACCCTCATACCTGTCCAAACCTTCAATCTCACTCATAGACAAAGTTTCTACCTTAGCTCCGTCGTCCCAGTTCCGCAACCTACAGATATCCCTCACCCACTCAGCTCCCAACCGCTCATCATACAATTCCTTCTCGTGCTTCTCCATTGGTCCTCCCTGAAATTCCAAACTCTCTTTGCTCGCCTCACTCAGCAAGTCGTAATACGCCGCATCAACACCACACAGATATCGCTTCGCGTTGACGTGCTCACCCACCAGCGTACACGTCTTCGCAGGGAAACCCAGCGCCGCTAGAAACCGCGAACCAAGCTCGTCGTGCGAGTACCGTCCCACGCTGCCTCCGCCCGGGTCCATGTCCCGCACCGACGTGTCCATGCCATCGAGCAGAGCCAATAAGTCCGCCTGAGGCGCGAACTGGCCGATATCGTGCAGCAGCGCTGCAACGATAGTCTCGTCGTTGGCGGACGGCTTCGTCGCGCTTAGTGCCAGATGTCCTGCTTGCAGAGAGTGTGCCAGTTGCGAAATGGGCTCGCCGATGTATGGCGTGTGCTCCGAGCTCTGGAGAATTGCTATGAGATATGACGTTACAGATGATGGAGTGAAAGGCTTTGGCGGAGGCATTGGAGAGATATTACGTTCACTAATGCCTTCGAAATGGAAAACTCTGGCACTTGGAGATGACTTGGCTTCGCACAAAACTCCTCTGACGAATACTCTTGCTCGAAAGAATAGCTTGGTAACTTAATTTCTACATTTTACATCCAGAGATGTTGAAGAAAGTGGCCGGCGCTATTTGGCCACACACGTGGTAGTTTCTGCAGGCTGAGGAGCGCAAGCGCAGGTTGAAGTCGGCGTTGATCATCCTGCACCTCGCTGAGATTCAACGCTCTCATTCCTGAAATCTCATGAAACATAACTGTCTATCCGCTACCCAAAATCCTTTCCGGATTGGAGAGAACACGAAGTCGTCGGAGCCGTATCGCATTCTCTAGTCCTGCTGCTCACTCTACTCCGTAACGCTGACCACGTTGCCAGTGCGCCGACAAGGAAACACGCGTTACGATAAAGCTTTCCCTTATTCATACCCACGTCTATATCGTAACATTGACTGTTTTACATGGCCCGTTTCGCAAATTAAATCCGTTTATAGATTCATCACCTTGGATTCGCGGAATTTTCCCACAGAGGTTTCTGCGTATGATCTACCGCCGCGTTTTGCCCAGAGTCAACTTCAACGCTCTTATCAGGGAGAAAATTGAGCTCCTTGAGTCGCACCAGACCACTGAGATCATAGTGAGGGGTTTCCGTTTCGATTCGTAAGATGGAGTAGTTGGGGAAAAACATCCATGCCTAATGTGCTGAAATATGGTATGATGCAGAAACGTCTAGACTGCTTTTCATTCCGAATAGGTGACTTGACAGGTCAAGGATTTGGAGATTTAGTCGTCAGGTGTACCCACAGGATAAGGTACTGCTAGATTCAAACACAGCTGGCCCACCGTCCAAGGTGGAGTATCACGAAACATTAAGTCTATAAGATGAGCGGCGAAACGTCTTCGAGTCGCTCGTGACCGGTGCTGACGTTTGCTTTTCATTTATTGTACATACAGCTTTTTACTTCGACTACTACAATGACCGTGGTTGTTTTCCTCATTGTGGGCCTGTTGGGCTCTTTCGCTCTTGCTGTGCCAGCTGCGGAGCCTGACATCCCATCGAAGGTCCTCAAACCTCGTGCGACATCGGTGTGCAGGTAAGTAAACACTATCATATCTGCTGCTTGGAGCGAAATGTACTAACTGCCGTAGTCAATATGCATCCGCTACCACTGGAACATACATCCTGTACAACGATCTGTGGGGAGAGGCGAGCGCAGCATCAGGTAGCCAATGTTCGGAGATTGAGAATCTCAGTGGAAGCACAGTGACCTGGGAAACATCGTGGACCTGGGTTGGTGGACCTTCCAATGTCAAAAGCTATGCGCAGATTCAAGATGGAGCGCCAACCAACTACGTACAACTTTCGGACATCACCTCGTATACTACAGAATGGTCGTGGTCCTACTCCGGTGACGACATTGTGGCAGATGTCTCCTACGATACTTTTACTTGTAGCGATTCCACAAGTGCTTGTACCGATTATGAGGTCATGGTATGGCTTACTGCACTCGGCGGTGCTGGCCCTATCTCCTCTACCGGAAGTACCATCGCCACACCTTCAATAGGCGGTTATGAATGGAACCTGTATTCTGGTCCCAATGGCGAAATGACTGTTTACTCATTCGTGGCAAGCATTGAGATCACAAGCTTCTCTGGGGATATCATGGACTTCTACAATTACCTGATCGATAATGAAGGATTCCCATCTACGCAATACTTGAAGGCAATCTCGGTAGGTACATTCCTTCAGGCGAAGGAGTTTCGATTAAATTAGGCAACAAGAAAGCTTCTGTTAACATTTTACAGGCTGGCACAGAAGCGTTCACTGGCTCAGATGCTGCGTTATCGTCGTCATATTCTTGCTCTCGAACCATCCTCTAAATCCACAAAAGCCTTAAGTTGCGCCATCAAATTCTGTGTCATGACTGAATTGACGAGTGATGCATTCTCTATATTGTCCATACTTATTCTAACCATGTACATGCAATCAACGGATATTTTTATGCTTTCCAACTGGTCTCCTTCTGTATCAATGGCTTTTCTTCGACCATATCTGTTTCATCATCTTCCTCAGATTCTTCGAGATCTTCGGTCATCGCTTCGTCATCTGTATCACCGCTACTCTGGCGTGGATACTCTCGGGTATCTAAAAGGATGGATTCAGGCTCTTCATCTGGATCTTCTTGCGGAACTGCCTCGAATCCATCCATTTCTTCGATCCACCATGTCACAATATGACCTGAAATTCCGAAGATTGCCAAAATCCACCATGCAGCGACAGCGTATCCCGTGTGGGCACCCCAGGTGAATGCTCTCCCGCCTACGTACGGTCCAAGTGCTCGTCCGATTGCAGCAACCGCTGTCGCAAGCCCATTCAGTACTCCAAGTAGGCGAAGCTCACGAACGGAGTTGGTCAACAGTATCGTCATGCAAGGGTAAGCGAAAACGTTTGCTAATCCCTTGACCATCAGAAGTGCGGCGACTGCGAGCTGACGACTAGTGTCTGAGGACAGGAGAACAGTGTACGGCGTCACAATATATATCAACGGCAATACAAAGGTAACCACACGATAGCAAAGCAGCGAGCCGAAACGTCGAGTTAAAGGCGGGAAGAGCGCAAACTGCGTGATCATGGAAAACACGGCGTAGCCTGTGAAGATCAGGCCAATTCGTCCGGATTCAAGACCGAAGCCGCCTGTGAATTTGAGTGGTAGTTCGCGGCCATCACAACACTCGACGGGCAGGTGCATCAAGACTGGAATTAGCTGGTCGTAGGCTACTCCGTGGAAGCCGAGTAACATGTATGCGAGCAAGTCGATGGTGGATTGCCGAGTAAGAACTTCGCGATATCTCGCGGGTTTGGGTTCTTTGCGCGGTTTACGTGAGGTTGAGTTGGATTCGAAGTCATCTACAGATCGGAGTCGTGATCGCGCGCTCAAACAACAGCTTGTCAGATATCGGCCAAGAACGCGACCGTAATCGCGTCGATGCTTCTTCGATTCCAATGACTCCTTCAGGAACAAAATGCCGGCAATGATTCCTATGGTGAAGATAACCGAGGAGACAAGATTTGGGAGGGCGAATGGAAACTTTTTCAAAAATTTGTTGTTTCCAAAGAGTTCAGGATATTTTCTGGCCGGTGATGCAAGAGCTCCACCCAAGATAGGGCCTAGGATGGCTCCAACTTGCCATACCAGAGGCAGTGTCGAAAAGGCTCTTGGTTGTAAAGCCTTCTGAGGGACCATCTCCGCCACGACCGTTCGAAGGATGCCGACGTTGCCGTTACTCACTCCCGAGCACACTCGCGCAGCAATGGCCCACGACAGCGTCTTGGAGAAGCCAAAGAACAAGCTTGACGCCATTGCACAGAACATAGCCAACAGTATGATAGGTTTACGACCGTACTTGTCCGAAGCTCTTACCCATGGAATCGCGAAAAAGAACTGGCCGACGGAGAAAGCTGCCGAAGCCATACCGGCCCAATACCCGATTTCTTTCTTCGGTACATTGAACGACTCGATCATTTCTGGGAGGTAAGGGTAAACGCCTGTTAAGGCGACTGGTTCTGCGAAGCGACATATCGATAGGATTAGGAGCTGAGCAGCTGGGAGTCGTGCAGGCTCTTTGGAAGCCTTTGATATTGGGTTCATCGTTTATCTAGCAGTGGATCCATTCTATCTTGCTATTCCGCAATAGAAAGCCTGCAGATAGAGTGTAGCACAATGTACAAGACTGAAAGGTGGAGGTCAAAGAGCATGCAATATGGAACTGTTTCGCAGCAGATTATGAGTTTTAAGATCGAAGGTACGAATGCAAGTAGATTGACTTAGGTAGAATACGGTACTTAGAATGCGGGGCCCGTCGGGAGTAACGATTTAGTTGGAGTCGGCCTGGTGAGTCAGGCTAGGTCGGGTGTTGCTTTTTCCTCAAGGGCTATCGTATTAGAAAGCGGTATCGGCACCAATACCGAACACTACGGCTGCAAACCCGAACACACCACAGGCTCTTCATCACCACTCAGATGGGGAACATAGGCCTTGGCTTGTAAGAGAAACACATCAGGAGACTTGGACTTTCTACGAGCGGGAGGCTCGAAGCGAACTGCCCTAGCTAATCCACCTGTCCATACGCAAGATTGTCTTTCTTCAGATTTCCTTTCAGTTGATTCCTTGAGTCGTATTTCTTCTTCAGAGTCATAAGCTTCGGATAATGCTCCTCGAACATCTACTTCCGATTAGTTGAATTCTAACTGATATACAAAGTGAAGAATCTTACCAGCCTAGGGTCGTGGAACGCTTCGAATGAATGAGGAACGAAGTTCTTCCGTGTATTTGAACCCATCACTTCGTCTGGGGCATGAATAAGGCGTTCTCTCGCTAGCAGTCGACTTTCTTGGCTGGCGTTTGGGGTGCAGCCTGTTCCGAAAGAAGAAAATGTTTGATACCTGGCGGACGAGGCCAGGCTGTACCTGAACGCTTCCCAATCACGTCTCGCTAGACGTCGTTATTCAATCTTTTAACGATGATTCGTAAGGCATGAACTTACAGTGCAGAAGAGTTCGAAAACCACATAAGTGGCGTCCTCAAGCTCTGAATACTGTCGTGTTTGGGAAAACCAATCGAAAGCCTTGAGGACCAAATCTTCCGGCAAGGCCGTCAATGAAAGCGCTGAGAACTCAGACACCATCTTTCCCTTTAAGGCACAAAGGCCTTCTTGCATAAGAGACACATCCAACAAGCTCTTCACTTCGGTGTGGTCCATGCTACCAGGCAACTTCAGCGCCCATCCAAAAGCCTCATCGCTTCGGCCGTGCTTCTCTCCAAGCGCATCAAAGACGTGGAGAACGATCATATCATCGCCAGCCTCACCAAATCCAAGGTACTCCTTCTTCAGCAAATATACAAACAAGCTGACTTTTGGGTCCGTGTTCTGCTTGCCGCTCATCCTCGAAATTTCTCTCGCGATCTCCACTAAGTGCTTCTGAGAAATCAGAATGGGACCAGCCCAGATTTTCTGCGGATACTTGAATGCTTGAAGCTTGAACTTCGTTACCACTCCAAAGTTTGCACCAGCTCCGCGAAGAGCCTAGAGAAGATCAGGTTCTTCAGACGCCCAGATGACGGATCCATCGAGTTTCACCACTTGTGCATCCAGCATGCTGATAGGATCAGACGTGCAGCCAAATTCACCTGACAGCCAAGAAAATCCAGCCCCTAGGATACTCCCACCGACGCCGATTGATGGAGTACGACATGCGATAACTAGATGAAGTGAGCATGTTATGAAGTGGAGATGTGATATGTGAGAGATATGCCATACCAGCGTAGTTTGACGTTACCTTCTCCATCTTTCGGTCAACATCGACCCAAGATTGACCAGCGCCGACGGTCGCAATCTTCTTTTCGGCATCCCATTCGAAGTCATTGAACTCTTGCAAGGAGACCAGAACATCTTTAGCGCTGGCACTACCAAATCCCAAGGATCGCACCGCAAAATCAAGGCTGCTTTTACCCAAGAAAGCTATGATTTTGCTGAGATGGTCAACGCTGTTTGGTCGAAGTAGAAGACGTGGCTTTTCAATCTTCTCGGCGTTCCAGGTCAAAGATTCCACATCGTACTGAGGTGTCCCTTGAGCTATGATCTCGTCAGGCGAAACTAGTGAACGAAGGCTATTGATTTCATCAGTTTGTGACATGTTGATGGTTGAAGGAAGGCGTCGAAGCCAGCGCGGACTACGTCTAATCCAAGCCTTATATCCAGTTTAGAACATCACACTGCATTTCTTCGGCTTTTAATATAGGACGTGTCGTTGCCGGGCCGATCCGGGACTCTGGTAGCAATTGCTCTCGTTAGCAACGGAATTTCGTGGCTGAAGGCCGAGAGTTTGATCTGTTGGGGCCAATTTTCTGTGCTCCAGGAGCTTATGAGTGGAAGTGCGGTAGAGTATGACAGGATAGCCAATAGCCAAAGTCTCCTCTCATCGAACGCAATGAAGAGAGGGTCACTGACGTCTCCCTTCCGAAGTGTCAGAGCTGAAAATATAACAAAAGATTGGTTTGGTAATAAAGATGATTGTTTGAATCCGAAGTCATTCAAAACTCTAACAAGGCCGTAGTTGCTATTCCACCCATGTGGTACGTGACATTCGCCGAGATGGCCCCCAAAAGGATTTCGAAGATTTTATCATCGCCCCCCACTATATGACTTCGTATGCTCTTAATGCCTCTTTGTCATGAAACTACCCTTCTTTTCTTCCATGCGAAAGGTAAGCTACTGTGGATTCGTAATAATCTCCTTGAAAGTGGCATAGCATCTTAGATTTCTAGTGCTCAAGTCTTTGGCGTTTCGTCTGTCGTTCTCCCTCCAAGTGATTGTTGTCTTTCAATTCTTGGTCGACCAGTTCTAGCGCAGCCTGTAAAATGCGTTTCTCACCCAATCTGACTTCTATAGCCATACGCTTGCGACCAGTTGCGTCTCGAAGTAACTTTTCGTCTTCGGTGGCGGTCGTAGAGTACTCTGCTAATCTCGATACCATTGCGGTTCTGAAAACGTCCCACAGAGTTACAGACGACTCTTGTTTAAGCGATGGCTTGATTTGCTTAAGTTCATCGAGTAGAGCTGTCGTTTGGGCAGCCAGATCTTCCGGAATTGTTTTCACAGCGGTCAGCTTCCTAGGAAGAAGGCCTTCCGAGCTGGGTTCAACCGGTTCTGCTTCCAAAACAAAGCTGTCTTCCAAGTCATCTTCACCGAAACTTGCGAGAGCAGATCGGATCTCATCGTCGGTGACAGCAACATGGGCTTTCACAGCTTCCGTAATGTTTCTCCAACGCAATTCAACAATGTCATGTGCTCGGTTTTTTGTTGACGTATATCCGTATCTTCGTAGTAAATCGGAATTTGGGAGCGGTCCATAGTAGTTCAGCACCTCCTCACCAGCTTCTATTGGCCTCAGCGAAGTCATAGTGAGGTTCTCCTCACCATGTGAAAGGTGGGCGTTGAACTCGGCGTCTGCGTTGAGCATATCTGCCATTGGAACCATACCTAGAGTTTTGTCCGTTCTATCTTCTACCCAGCCATCATCCGCTTCGTCCTCGTCCTCTTCTCTTTCCAAGTCGAACGCATAAGCCATGATGGTGCTGCTCATTTGGTGTGCGTGGACCAGAGTTTTCTCTTCGCCTTGAGATATTCGCCCACACCGAGAGAAGATGTACTGATGATTGAGAAAGAAAGGTAAAAGTTTGGTTCGAAACAGTTCATCGGCCTCGGATTTGCCAATCTTATCCACCACTGCACTTGCCTGGAGCTCTTTCACTTGTTCATCCGTCCAGAACATCAGAGTGTCGAATATTTCTGGTAGGACATCGATGTACGGTTTCCACGGTGAACCTTCGCCACAAAAGTCCTCATAAATCAAAGTGACAACAAGCTTGAGCCATTCCGCGTTCTCTTCATCTAAATCCGGAATCTCATCGAGTCGTTCGAATATGTTAGGATCTTTCGTGTAAAGCGTTGAATTCTCCTTGGTAATAACAAGGCTCCGCGGAATAATGAACAAGTTGGTATCTGGTTCGATTCTCTTGGTAGCAATGATCCCTCGACCTGCATTTTGGCTGCGTAAATCTACAATTTTTAGATCATGGTGGAAGTAAGTTCCGGGCTGTGATTTGAACCAGTTCAAAAACTTCTTCGACCTTGTGGAGAAGTCGATGTCAGAGGCCATCTTAAAGGAATTTGATGTGAGAATGATGGGTTGGAGTGGCACATTTTGCATTTTTGCACGGTCTGGCTGCACTTGCGCGGTGCTAAAGTGATGGTCCAATAGAGTAGCCAGTTGCCGTTGGACGTCTTTTGCTATTTTGCAACGCAATACACACCTGTACGTCAAATTTTGGATGAAATTTCTGAAAAATAATCATCTCACCACTGAAAGTGATCCCTCTGTTCAAGATATTTGTTATTGCGGCGTCAGAAATAGCCCGAACTCGTCTTCATTAAGGTATCGCGGAGTGAGGTGGCGGTCACGTTGGCAGCTTCAATTGTCCGATAATCCTCCTTGTTCTGACCGTTAATATATATTTTCCATAATATGAGTGTTGATGCCTTTAATCAATTTTGTAATTCTATTTTATTACACATTTGCGAAACTTAAAGCGGACAAAAGGTCCCAGTGTTAAAAATATCGCTTGCATTCTATTGATTGTAGATCGAATATCAGTCCGATAAGCGCTCCAACTGTAGCCGACTAAAGAGTGAATAACCTCTATTAAGCCAATGCATCGCTCAAAATCAATCATTGGAGTTCGCTACATTTGAAAATATCTTCCCCAAGTGACGCAACTCTTTACATCCACACCACAATCCTCACGGTAAACGATCGCCGCCAAATTATCCTCGGTGGCGCTCTCTTGACAAAGAACAACGCATCCAAGCTCTTGGCAAGACATCGTCGCTCCTCAACATTATGCAGCCATCGGCCTAAATCATAGATTGCTCCGATCACATCATTATGCCGGGTATCATTAGTATGCGCGCTCACACCGTACAATCTCTCCTCCGTGGTCTCGCTAAAGATCTTAACCTTCACTTCTGTGCTATGGCAAGAGCAGTGGTTTGGTTAATATGTCATACCTTCTGCATGTACCAGAGCACGAAAAACTTACAGCTACAATAACAATGGCAATCAATCAATCATCATAATGATCTCTTTCTTTGCAGTTGTCCATTACGGTGAGTTATACACCGCAGGACATTCCATTCCATTTTACTCCATTAGGACAAATTCTTTACATGTGCAGTGGTTATCGGCTCATGCACTACTGGTCGATGGAGAAAAGTCAAAGTTGAAGTCGGAAAAGAATTCGTCAAAAACATGCTGATCACCGAAGCCAGTCTGAGGTGGAAGCATCTCCGCAAGCATATTCCAAATTTCTGAGTCGGAAATATTGAAGTTCGTAGGGTATTGATTTATTTGGTGAGACTCTGTTGTCGGTATTTGTGTTGACGACCCTTGCCGACGTTTCTTGCGAGGAAGAGGTGGAGGAAGCATCTGGCCTGCCTGATTGGTATCGGTCATCATGGTAGAAGACGATTCATAACAGCGTACCACCTGACTTTTGGCGTTTATCTGTTGCTGAAGAAACGTAAGTAGCTTGATACCACGTGTGGCTATCATGCTGAGTGGGAAGTCTTTGAGATAGTTGATTGATGTCTCAACGAGTACTCTCTCTTCTTCGAACTCTAATTCATCGGGTTTACGATGCATAGCATCCAAACATAATGTAATCGCTGCGGCAACGGTGAAAGCCTGTTCGATCCACAACAATGGTATATTCTCGTCACTCGTATCCTGCACTTCTTTGAGGATAGTTTTGGCAGCCGTGACGCAAGTTCGTCTTGAGTGGGAAAAGGCGCTGTTGTTGAAGGACAAGCCGAGGAATTTTCGGTGTATCATGATGATTTTATGAGCTCCACAAATGGAGAGGCTGCGACGAGCCCAAGGAATGTACTCGGGCCATTTCTCGGTAACAGGTTGATTTGAAGAAAGAAAAGTTGGCATATAGGACGTAGTGAGCTTGCGCATCTGGTCGTCTGTAGCCAAGACTTGCTCATATTTTGTGAATAGTGTACTGGTTTTGGACATGGCGTCTTGCAGTCGCGAAATTAGCAAGGCCATATCATAGAGGTAGTTGCAATAAGTTACTATGGTGGGTGACGTCTGATATAGCGGCAACATATCCGTGTCCAAACAGTTGAGTGGCTTCGAAGTGTTCGAAAAGATTGGGTTCAGAGAGTAACATTCGGAGAACGGGATACTAAACCAATCCTGAGTACACAATTGGCACCATAGTCTTCGACCAGCTTCGCGATTGCGGCGATTTCGTACGTCATGCATGTCCATATCCTCATCTTCAGCTCCAAGTCGGTGTAATCCAAGACTTTGCGCGATCTTGATTGCGGCGGCAAGAAGAACAGATTGCGAATTTGAGAAGCCTAGAGAATGAGCCGCAATTGTTAGAGAAGAAATAGCCTGGACTGAGTAGATGGTATGACTTTGAAGGTAATTCGACAGGTTCAGACACAAAGTTGTCGCATCATACCACTGCTTAGAAAGAATCGGTCTTTCCGAGATTTCAAAGCCCCAGGATTCAACTGTTTGAGAAGATGCGCATGTCATGCTGCCGCACAAGACAGAAAAGAGCAGAGCAAGCCACTGGAGATTTACTTGCGAGTCTCTGACATTTGCGTTGTAGGTGCTGTAGAAGTCTTTCACTTCGGAGTCGAAAGTGAGGGCGATGAATGACCCATGGCACCAAAGCAGATATTGTGTATGGAAATCAACCATTTTCTCAACTTTTGACTTCTCCGGCAGTATGATCTCTAAGAAATCGAGCTGTGGAGTGCGGATGGCCTCCAACAGAGTAAAATGGGTCGATTGAATCTGTTCTTGTTCTTGCATCGTAGGATGTCGACGAGGTCCACTGTGATTTTCTGGGTAATCATTGAAGTTTTGATCCTTGCGGCGGCCCCAAGCTAAGAATTCGAGAACTTGGGCGGCGTCAGGATTAGATGAAGGGTCCGCGTTTGGAGGTAACATTGAATCCGGTGAAGTCATAGCCACGGCCGAGGTTGTGGGCATTGATGCAGTCCAGTTGGATTCCAGTGTAGCTTCCGGAGTGGATCCCAAGCGAAATCCTTGCCGTATCCGTGTAGAATCAGCTTCAGCACCAAACCGGCGATCACGTGTATAGTCAACATGGTTAAGTCCAGATGGATTATTGTCAGCTTCGATGATAGCCTCTAGCTGAGCCACACGATTTAAGAGACCTTGGATGAGAGCTGGATTTGTCTGTACTTCAATATCACTGGCTGTTGGAGCGGTTCCATGGCGATTAGTTATTGATTTTTGCTCGACACGAATGCAGGAATCTGCGAGGCTTCGTTTGATGCATGTTGAGCAAGGTATGTTTTTGTCACATTTAATCTTGCGTCTGTGGCACTCGACACAAGTTCGTCGGGCTCTTTGCCCTCTTGGAGCGGTGTCCATGAATGTTCGCCAAGGTAATTCTCCATTCAGTGACCGAATCTTCTAGTAGGGTGAGTGTACGGAGCATCAGCGGAGGACATCGGCCGTGGTATTTTCCAAAGTAATGAAACTACGGCCGTGATTCAATCTCTGTAATTGAGTATGTGAGTATCGGGGAGATAAAGCCGAGTGGAACTGCCGCATGATAACCCGTTTTGTGTGAAATGTTGAAATTTTGCCGTTGAGTGCGGAGGTTCGTGAAGTGAGTTATGGCTGCTTTGGCCGCTTCGGCCGCTTCGGCCGCTCAGACGCTAACCAAATACTGACAAGCCATGCTTTGAGAAACGGTCGATTACAAGTGTCCAGCGTCATTGATTGGCTTCTGGCTGAAAAATGACGGCTAATCGGTTGTTTATCTCTGGCCATATTGCAGCTTGGCGATCTATCGTATCGATAAAGTCTCGCTGATTGCTACGCAAACACTAGCAGCACGCGGCCGCGATGACGGCGGAGTTGACCGCTGACGTAGAATCTTGAGCAACGTAATTCGTGATCTCCGGCCAATTAATGGTAGAATTTTGAGAAAATGGTAGCATATAATAACCTGTACGTGTCTTCCAATTCCAACTGGTCATTCAAGAGACATAGTCGTCGATTTTCTATCGATCGCTGATCGAATCGCTCTGATAAACGAATCCAGTGCTGAACTTTCCGCTCACAAACATAAGTCAAACAAAGTCTTCACCAGAAGACTTCTCAAAGTTCGTGATGGCGCCGACCAAGTATCTTGACCGTCCTATTCCAACAATCTCACTTCGAGACTTTGATGCACACATCGACGACATCACTGTGGAGCTTGTCAACGCTGCCGAGAATGTGGGTTTCTTCTGCGTGATAGACCACGATATCTCCCAAGAACAAGTTGATCGCATATTTGAACTGTCAGCTACCTTTTTCAATCTTCCGGATGAAGTCAAAAGCCGTGTACCTTTCTCGCCTATAAACAACGCAGGCTGGGAGAAGAACGCACAGATACGGCCATCGACTGGGCAAGCTGATCGCAAGGAGAGCTATCAAATGCAGTTCGGATCCGGTATGAACGGCAAATGGCTCGATGACTCCGTTATCCCGGGCTTCCGCCGTGAAGCATTGAAGTTCATGCATGCGGCGCAGTCGGTATCTGAGAAGCTGATGATATGCTTTGCGCGTGGACTTGGTTTCCCTGATAAGTACTTCGTCGACGCGCATGATGTATCCAGACCTGAATCTCAAACCGTCGCGAGGCTACTACACTACTTTGAGGCGCCACAGTTACCCAATCCCACAGGCGAGGTCTTTCATAGAGCTGGCGCCCACACCGACTGGGATTTTGTCACGCTTCTCTTTCAAAAGGCGGGACAGTCTGGCCTCGAGATTTGCCCGGGACGTGAAGTGTCGACGTCCTTTGGTTATGGCGATACCTGGACAAAAGTATTGCCTTCAGAGGAGCACAACGCCATTGTGTGCAACATTGGCGACCTACTCATGTCGTGGAGTGACGATAGATTCAAGTCAACTTTTCACCGAGTCAAAGCACCCTGTGAGGAAGGCGACTTCTACGGCGAGAGATATAGCATTGCATACTTCAACCAGCCGTGTCGAGATGCGAAGATTCAAGGACCAGCGAAGAAATATTCAATGGTCACTGGAGAAGAGTTCACTAGGAACGCCATGCAGAGAAACTTTGCGGCTCTGAGAGCAAAATTGGAAGAGGCCGAGAAGAACAAAGCCACGGGACATTCAGTCGTTCAGACACAGGTGCAGGCTGCGGTATAGTTATATGAAATTCGAGATTGTCCTGCTTGTTTTTAGATTTGGTGTCATGATGATTGAAATATCTTCCGTTACTCGAAATGGTGGTTAACGTGGTAGAAATCCGATCATCAAGTCCACAAACCAACAGCTTTCCGAACCTCTTCCATCGTGGTTGCTGCTACCATAGTTGCTTTTGATGCACCTTCTAGAGTTGACTCAACTATTGGACTGCTATGCCGCGAATCTTTGTCGGTCAGTTCGTGATACTTTTCACGGATTGGTGCCAAATGTGTGTCGATGGAAGACGCAACAACGAATTTTGCGGCCTTCTTGCTCATCCCATTCCAATCGTGCGCGACCTCTTCGCAAGATGCGTATTTGTTTCCGCCGTCGAGATGGTACATAATTTCAATCAGGTTAGACCAACCTGGACGACTCTCGCGGTCATACGTGATACCATCTTCTGAGTCAGTAACTGCGCCACTGATTTTCGAAACTATAGCGTCATGATTATCGGTGATGAGAATGCTGGACTTTGGATTCTGGTCCGACTTGGACATCTTTTTCGTTGGTTGAGTAAGAGACATGACACGTTTCGCCGGAGCTGTTGGTCGTAAGTAAGAAATACAGCCACAACATTATGAGAAGCACCTACAAAGTAGAGTTTCGGGTTCAATTAGGGTTGGTCCATAGTGCGAATTGAAACCAGCGGCAATGTTACGAGTGAATTCGAGATGCTGTGCCTGATCTTCTCCAACCGGAACGTGGGTGGTTCTATGAGAGTAATCAGCTTCAATGCTCATAGTACTGGAAGATGGTGCATACCTGTACAAAAGGATGTCTGCAGCTTGCAGGACTGGGTAAGAAAACAATCCCAGAGGCGAAGGCGTGTCGTAAGGAGATGCGGTCTCAGTCAGTTTAACCTTGCTCTTCCACTGAGTCATCCTCGAGAGATATCCCATAGAAGCTCTACAACTGAGAATCCACATCAACTCAGAATGCTGAGGTACGTCAGACTGATAGAATATGGTCGACTTTTTTGCATCCAAGCCAATTGCCAACAATGAAGCGAACATTTCTTTCCGCCATCGTTTCAATGAACCTGGCTCTTGCGGGATAGTAATGGCGTGAAGATCGACGATTGAGAAATAACATCGGTCATTAGGTTTGGCCTCATCTTGAAGCTTGACCCATTGTCGCAATGCACCCAAGTAGTTGCCAAGGTGTGGAATGCCAGTTGGCTGAATACCGGAGAAGATTACCTTTGGAGAGCTTGGGGGTGTAGATGAGAGACTACGAATTCCATTTCGAATTGCTTCAATGCGTCGCAATGGCGACGGTAGCATTGAAGGACAGGTATACGAAGAAGATGAAATGAAATAGCGGACAAGTACTGACTTTAGCCGTGAGAAGAATCGCATGAATGCATCGTAATTGATCTGCAGAAGTTGTTGCAGCCCCAGGCAACGAAAACGTAACATGCTGCTGCGCCTCGTATACCACCACATCACCATCCATATCCATCGTCTTCCAACTTTCCAACTCTCCAATTCTTGTCCTCAAACGCCTGCTCCTGTGTCTAATTCGACTATTCCAATCTTCCTCCTCATTTTCAGAACTCAATCCAACGCGCAAACATGTCGTGGTCAGGTAAGGCTCCAGTACTCCCTTCTTCATCGTGTCACGGATTAATGTCGTCCATAGGCTTCAAGAAGGCGGTCGACCGTACCAAGACGCAAGTGATGATGAAGACAGGTCAAGTGGAAAAGACAAATGACCGCGATTTCGAAACGGAACTCCGACGGTTCCGCACCATGGAGGCAGCAGCCACGAAGCTGCAAAAGGAAGCAAAAGGCTACCTGGACTCCCTACGCGCCATGACCGCGTCACAGATGCGCATTGCAGAAACAATCGATGCCTTCTACGGTGACGCTGGCGCGCGTGACGGCGTTAGCAGAAGCTACAAGAAGGCAGTTGAGGACCTCGACGCAGAGACAATCAAGGCACTTGATGGTCCATACCGCAAATGCGTGCTGGAGCCAATTTCGCGATTCTGTGCCTACTTCCCAGATATCAACGAATGTATCAAGAAACGACAGCATAAGCTGACCGACTACGACGGACTGCGCGCTAAAGTCAAGAAGCTGACGGAGAAGCCTGACAAAGACGTGACGAAGCTACCAACGGCGGAACGCGAAGCTGATATGGCCAAGATTGCCTACGAGACACTCAATAACCAGCTACAAGACGAGATTCCTCAACTCATCGACCTACGTGTTCCTTACCTCGATCCAAGCTTTGAAGCTCTCGTCAAGATTCAGCTACGCTTCTGCGCCGAAGCCTACTCACGCATGGCACAAGTGCAACAATACTTGGATAAAGACACGCGTGAACAGTACGCTAGCGGTAATCTCGACGCTAGAGTCGAAGAAGTTTTGCAGGAGATCCGCGGTCTCTCAATTACCGGTACGTAGACGTGGAACAAGCACCTGCCACTCGTAGCTTGCTTTCTAACTTCTACATAGGCACTGTCTAAATGATCTCACCTCTCTAATTTTAGCCGTCATCATACAATTCAAATGCGAGATTGTGCCTCTTCCAACCATTCCATTGCTTTCTCGAACAAAGCAGAGAAAGAGAGATTGGAAGACAGTTGAGAGTATTGAGTATCGGCGGTCGATTCATATGTAAGCGAGGCTTTGCATCATGCGACATCGAAAAGCTGCGAATTTTTGGGCCTACAGGATCAACCATCACTTCAGTCGGATACCTTCTCACCAATCTAGCGCGGCGTTTAGAAGCAATGTCAACTTTGTAATCTTCCGCTCAAGGAGTGTTAATGGGTACAGACAAAGTATAGGCCATGGCATACGGAACGGAGCAAGGATGTTCTGGCGAATAAGGATTTCCAATGTAGGTGCATACAAGTTCAAGAATATTGGTTTATGGAATCGCTGTCTACTCTAGTCAGCTACTGTAGTTATACAATGTCGGCTCGATGTTCGTGCCACGAGCCTTTCGATGGAAATACAAATGGTATTCAAAACCGTCCCGATTATCGTTGGAGTTAATTGGAAATCCTCCGTAATATATACCTGCTCTGTTTTTGAGCTCTTTGACCTTCCGCAGATATCCACTGCATGTAACAAGCCGTACCAATGGTGGATTCTTCTACTAAATTAGTAGCAACCGACGCCACGCCGAATTGACATGACATCCTTGGTGAATTAAGAATATCTTCAATCAAATCACTTCTTTTTCTATCAACTTAGTTCCGTGCTTCGCCATCCTCTCACTCGACCACGGTGGCTATGGAAGGGCCAGTAGCGGAGTCGCCATTGCGTATCACCGTCATACTGAAGCCATTGACACCGTTCGAAGGTTGTAGGTCGTCGGCAAAGATGGGATGCAGCGCGTACATCGGCGCCTCGAACTCTTCGCCGTCGAAGAACAGAAAATTCTGAATTGGTTGTTCACGTTTGCCGAGTACGTTGATGACGTCCTGCGCTAGGTGCCCGCCCAAGAAGGCCGTCACGGGTGCCAGTTCGCCGTTCAGGTCCTGCATGAAACGACGAAGTACCGTAGCCTTGAGTGTTTCGGCAGGCAGCTGCAGCTCTCGGTGCTTCTCGGTCGCGAGCAGTGTGAACATTCTCAGATCTGATGACGAGTGGCCAGGATAGCGACCGTTCATCTCTTCAAATTCCCACAGAGCACGGAAGCACGACAAGAGCGGTGTGACTTTTCGCAGCAGTCTCGGCCGTGAAAGAAGCTCAGGAGCGAGTGGTGACGTATTTGAAAGCTGAATCGGATTGTAGATCTCTCGCTTCGTTAGTATCTCCTTGACTTTTCCATCGTCGCCTCTTTTTGTCGTTGCACCAACGATACTTCGTGTAGCACTCTCCGGCATCAGCCGGGTTGGTCTATTGCTCTTGTCTCGTTCAATAACGTAGTCGTGTAGTATAAGATCTACGAAGATGTAGCCGTAAAGACCGTGAACTCCCGCAGCATAGAATGGGCGTGAGTTAAGGCGAGCGGCGGCATTGAATAGTTTGATTGTAGGAAAGTCGAGGTCTGTAGCAATTATGATATCGAATAGAGAGAAGAAGGTAGGAGGTTGCGTTTTAGGATCGGATGGGTCTGCGAGGATCTTGACTCGAGGGTTTAGCTTTCTTAACTGAGGAACAATAGATTCCGCACGCTTCACAGCAGTTAGCTCTTGCAAATATAGAATGAAGAGTCACTATACGTACATTCTTGCCAATATCGGCTTCTGTGACCAGAAACTGTGCGCCTAGATCCTGCTCGGTGACGTGTTGGTGGTCGATGATGGTAAGGGAGCCAACGCCGGCTAAGACTAGGTTTTTGGCAATCTCGTTGGCAAGAGCTTTTGCGGAGATGAGAAGGATATTTGCTTTCCGGATACTAGTCTAGCTGTTAGCTTGAGAAGGGTGATGTGGTTAAGCGGAATCACGTACTTTTCCTGCGCCTGAACTCCCCAAAGGCGGATCTGTCGGTCGTAGAGTGCGATTTCATCTCTCGAGATTTCATCTAGAGGGGCAAGAGTAAGGTTCAATGCCAACCGATCAGAAGAAAAGAAGAGATTTACCGATTGCTTGAGATTGACCGTCACCATTTGGTAACGCTACCGATCCATTGGTTGGGATGCTTGCGGCCAAAGCTGAAGATGAAGGTTGAAGTGGGTTCTGGTTGACTGAGTTGGAGGCCGTGGTGCCGTTTGCTTCTTCGGTCATGGTTGAGGGTACGGGAGGAGAGAGGACGGTAAGAAAGGCGATATGAGAAGAAGTGAGGCTTGTTGTTCGTATTGAATTGGTTTCGGATGGTTTGAATTTGGTGTTTTGCAGACATGTATCATACAGCCTTGTTGCCTTATGCGTTCACTCTGTACTCAGTAATTGTAATGAGGCTGAATGATACCGGCTTTGATATCAAACGTATCAAATGCAATTCCACTGCTAAGAGGCCAGTCTGAGAAGGTTTGATATATTTGTTTGCGGATGAAATCGTCACTTTCATCAATCCTTGCCCGATTAGCGCTGAAGTGACGTGCATAATCCCTCGTGCTCTGAAAGGGGTATGTTGTCTAGAAGTAATCCCACGGCTTCTCTACAAGTATATGCTTCTTTACCCAGAGCACTGGCTATCGTTAATAAGACTCCCAAGTAAGAGTGCTTGTCATTTCGAATGGCTGTTGAGAGGAGACAATGGCGCTGCTGTATCCCGCAATTGATCCACCTCACCGTGCCAACGAATGCTATCGAATACTTTGCATACACTGATTCTCCGCTATTAAAGAGGATGAAAGGAATCGTTTCAGCCAATTCCACTCTTGTTCAGACGTTAAATTCGTGGGCGATGATGACATAATAGTGGCAGTGAGACGGCATATCCTTCATTTGCACGTGGACGCAATGGAGCAGACATGGCACGATCCAAACAATGAAATTTATGCCTCTTCTTCTCAAACATTTGCCACTAATAACTTACCAGACGTCTGAATTGGTGGAGTGTACGATACGGAGTAATTAGGAGGCGTTGGACGTTTAGCAAGTGCACTCCGACTTTGACCCCTCCACCAGTCACATCAATCACCACCACAGGCCGAATATCCAACCTCACACCGAACTTCGCCCTGTCTCTTACTCCTCATCCAACTCCGGCACTGCCTTTTCACTCTCATAACAATACCACACCACTCTTGACCCAGTACAACTTCTATTTTGTTCTCTCGGAACCTCCATCTCGCCCGCCGTAGTCCTTCTACCCCACGTAATCGACGAACCCCCCGTCCGTCGGTCGCCACCACCTTGTAAGCCGTCTCCTGCTTATCACGGCCTGAGACGTCGAGGTTGTGGTCCGTTATGTCTGGCAACTTTGATTTTCCTCCCGCAAATGATGCAAACACCGCCATTGGTAACACTCAGGCTCGCTTTGACGCTCTGAGCCGAAATCTTCAGCGGGGCAGAGAGGACTTCAACTCTCAGAGAGAGACAGCCGCGGCTCAGCGACAATCAGCACGCCAGACTTTGACTCCTTACACCTCTCGCCGACGACGGATCACTTCCTCACGCGCACCACCACGTCCTCCTCCACCATTGCCCGATCCTCGTCCCTCCGGTCTATCGTCACCTGCTCATCCTCGCTCACCCGACCCTCGACTGCGCCGCCAAGAGTCACGGGAGAGCCTTCGACGTCAGCTTGATGAACTGGAAATCGTTTCTCAAGAGATAAGAGATGCTCGGCGGAGACTGGACAACGCCAATAGTGACCTCAACGATGCTCACAGAAGCGTAGTCGTCGATCACATGTTTCTGCGTCAGCGGAAACGAAGAAAGCTGGATCATGACAGTGTGAAATCCGCCGGCTTCCACTCCAAGCCTTACGGCTATTTCGGTCAAGTCAAACCTGTCTTGCTGCGAATGGAAATCGTGAGCTGTGATGGTGGAGAATATCAACGAGATCCAATGGCCTTGTATCGTCCAGATAACGTCCTCCGCGATGATCGAAGCGTATATTGCACCAAAAGCTCACAATGCAATCTCTTACTACGCCACCAAGATGAGATCATGTTCACTGTGGAGAAAATCACCATCAAGGCACCTGAGAATGGCTTTACTGCTCCGTAAGTAACTCTTTGTCGTTAGACGCTGTGGTTACTAATTGAATCATCTAGTCTCCAGCAAGGTTTGATATTTGTCGGCTATTCTGCTGAGTCTTTGATCGATGGTGCAAAACCATACCGAATCCAGTACAGAGACGAAGGTCTAAGTCGTCCTCGACCACCTCGTTCAGGCTCCACCACTCCTTCAGTACCGATCGAACGTGGTGGTCTTACACTTCTTGAGAGCTTGAATGACGACCGAATCTCTCAAGCATCTCAAACCTACCGTCCTCGACTATCTCGTGCACTGCCATTAGCAAACATGGTGGACTCTTACGATCGCCGCCGAACCGATTCTGACTGGTCCTCCATGCGAGAGGTCATGCAATACATGGATATGCGTATAGCTTCAGATCAAGAGCCGGACGTATCTGGTGTACCGAGCAACGGAGAAGAGGTCTGTGACTGGCCAGCTCTTGAACCTGAGCCTGGAATCACGAGAGCGCCGACTCCTCCACCGTTCACAATCACCGCCGAGAGTGAAGATGAAAGCGATGGCGAGATTGGAGAAGGCACATTCAATGATAACCTACCACCTCCTCCTCCACCTCCTTGGGATTCAACCATCAATCGACGCTCCGACAGTCGAGGTCGTAGGCCTTTACTTGCAGACTTTGCTGACAATAGCAGCGATGATGAAGCAAGATGGACTTCACCACTGCTTGATGAGCCGCCTCGCCCACCTTCCTCGTTTTTTGCTCGACCTCTCAGACGCAGCACGCCAGGTCGAATTGAACCACTTCCAGCTACTTTGCGCGGTTCCGTAGTTGGAGAACCAAAAGCAGGCGAAACTCTGCTAGTGCCGAACGCAAAGTTCTTCATCGGAAAGCATAGAAGTCGAATACACATCAAGTTTGATCCTCCTGTGTAAGTTTACTTCGCACTAGCTTGCTTTTAGTTGATGTAGACCGTGGATCCAAATTGCATTTTTGATTCTACACTATTACATAACGGAGCGCACATTGAGCCGAGGCCAAAATTTACTGACTTCGATCACAGATCTGGCCGATTTCTTCTGCTTAAATTCTTCTCACCGCAGCTCAGCGATCGCGAGTGTCGTGACAATATTGACGTCCAATATGTGGCGGCACGCGGTTACGCCGGCCCGCGCTTTTTTCCCTCTGTGGAGATGCAATGAATACAAGGCTGTAGCGAGTTGATGTAGTGCACACGGAGTAGGGATAGGAAATATTTTTGATGAGCAAAGACGGCTTACAAGCAGGCCAAATTTCGAAAGTTGGTGGAGTCGGCACTCTCAAGTTTTACTATATCTCCCAAATCTCATGTCAATACTATGCCAACCTTAAGAACGCTCAATCGAAACTGATCCCTGAGTACTTTTATCTATCCATGGATTGACAATTTGCTGAGAGCTACAACCAAGTCTGATATGCACAGCTAAGATGAATTAGCCTGAGCATTCAGTTCGCTCACGGCAGACCAAGCACGAATGTACAAGATGGTTAGATAACATAATTAAGACTTCAGCAATACAGACTTAGTATGACCAAATGCTTAATATTCTGTCTCATTTGATTTGGTTATCGAAAAGCATTGTCACCACCATAGCTCACTACGGAGTACAAACAATGCTCTACTCTATCTAGCGATTCCTCTTGCGAAAATTGCTTCGTGATGAGTCTCTCTCACCTTCCATGCTATCCTCAATGCCATTGAAACTCCCATTCGAAGAACAGTATGCTAGCAGTGTTGTATTCTGTCATGGTGCACAGTTGTTGAAGATGATCAAAGCATACCCGGGCGGTAAGCTTGACGAATGCTGGACAGCCGACCTGATGAGGACTCTTTACAACCTCGCTCTGGTTTCTTTTCTTGCTCTTTCTCTCAGCTGATTCTTTAATATCTTGCCGCTCGCGTTCTTTGGTATCTCATCCACGAATTTGATGCCACCATCAAGTCGCTTATACTTTGCTAATCTATCACCGGAAAATTTGTATATCTCTTCCTCCGATAGTTTTGAACCATGTCGCCTTACCAAATACGCCATTGGAAGTTCTGATGTCTCTGCCGATTCCTGGATGCCAATCACAGCGGCATCAGTAACTTCGGCATGCTCCAGAAGTACCGCTTCCAATTCTGCCGGTGCAACTTGAAATCCTCTGACTTTGATTAGCTCCTTCTTCCTGTCAACAATGTAAACTCGTCGATTCTCTGGGCCTTCAATATACGCAATGTCACCCGTATGGAAGTACCCATCTTTATCCCAATCCCTAGCATTTGCCTCGGGATTTTCGAAGTAACCATTCACAATAATCGGACCTCTCACACATAGTTCGCCTCTTGCTCCCCAACCAGAGATGTCGTTTCCATCTTCATCGACAATCTTTGCGTCCAACATCGGGACGAACCAGCCAACACCTCCAGATGGATCGTAAACAGGAAAGTAATTCATCGTGGCGATGCAACTGGTCTCACTCATGCCCCAAACTTGGTTGAAAGGTGCATCATCGCGTAGCAGTTTCTTGAATCGGACTTGCAGCGCTTTGTCTAGCGGCGCCGCTCCACTCCACGCATTCCGAATTGATTTGAACACGCGCGGAGACGCGATGCCCGAAGTCAAGATCTGCACCACCATCATAGGTACCATATTGCATTCCGTGATCTCATACTTTTCGATTGCGGCCAGCCACTGTCCCAGTTCGAAACGGCGCATGATGTATGTTTCGTAGCCGCCACGGAATGGCGACGTGTGTGCACGTGGTACCTGCGACACGTGGAACATGGGATTGCAGATCAAACGTCGTACGTTGTATGGCCGTGGATTGTGCTCCATGACCACGGTGTGCTGTGCGACGAAGTTGTAGTGCGTCATGTCCAGCGCTTTCGGCATCCCTGTGGTACCTGAGCTGAAGACTCGCGCTACCGACGTCGTCTCCGATGTTCTTTTGTCGTCGAAGCGCTCCCAGTCTTGCTCGCCGTGCTGCTGTAACCATGTCCAGCTGCGAAAACCTGCCGGGACCGGTGACGAGTCGATGTCGAGGATGAAGATGTTGGATGTTGGGATGCCAGTTTCGGAACAAGCCTTTTGTACCGCAGGCAAAAGTGCGGCCTCGCTGATGAAGAATTTGATCTTCGCTGTGCGTATCGCATGAACAAGCTCGTGCGATGTGTAGCTTGGATTCGTGCCGGAGAAGATGCCGCCTGATGCGAAGATACCGATAACGGCCATGCAGTAGTATATGTCGTTAAAAGCGTGCAAACATACGCAGTCACCCTTCTTCAGTCCTGCCTTTCTAAAACCTGCGGCCAACTGCCGTGCCAAAAGTCTACCTTGTCGGCATGATATTGACCTTGAGGGATTGGTCGCATCAATATAAACTGGCTTGTCAATATCGTAAGTCGGGTTATCGAACATCCAACTCATAAGATCTTGGTTTGGAATATCAATATGGACATCTGATAGGAAAGGCATATTGAATTGGAAATTGCGGTAAATCTCTTCGATCTAGATGGATATCAATGCACTGACGATGAGAACAGGGCCTAAACAGTGGTTGGAAGAAGAATAAGGAGATAAGTCTGCAATTGAATGAAAAAGTATAGGGTCTTAAAATTCCGCAATCCTCCTTGAGATGCCGAATCAGCCGAACAATCAGAGCCCGAAAGCCTCAACCTAGAAGATAATAATTACCAATTGGCTTTGTCGGTAACCGCGGATATAGCAGAAGTGGGGTGGAGGTCTACGGCAAAGAAGCCGAAGAATGATGTTAAAACGCCGAAGTACGGAAATGTACCCTTGGAAAAAGATATATAGATGCTATCTTAAAAAAAGAAACGGTTTTGATCAATTGGTGAGACTTTACGAAGATGGACGGAGTATATGGCTTTGATAATACTATATGGAGTACCCTATTGACACGTATATTGCCCTCCACACCATGTCTACGGCAAATCAAGGAACAACTGCCAAGCATCTGCGGTTGCCTTCGGTGTCATATATATCGGTGAACCGCACATGTGAACTTTGATGAAATGCATAGCGAACTTCGAATTCCTCATAATGTCTCTCGCATGGAGAGTACGCTCCCATTCGCATTGAAGGCGTTGCCACACCATCCGCCCACGCACCGGGAAGCCTGGCATCAACTTTGGGCCAATTATGACGCCGATATTGCCTCCGGGAGATTCATTCCGTTCTCATTTCCATTAACGTTCCTGGGTCCTTTGGTGGTTCTCTTGTATTTCACGAGCATCTCGAAGACGCGTTTGTTTCGCGGTTGGACGCGATTCATCGCGTGGGCCATTAACTTTGCATCGGCTTCATCAAACATTTTGCATACACGAGCAAGGCCGTTAGCCATCTCCTATGGTGTTGGCCTTGGAAATGCGTGGTCGATTGTATGGTTTACTGTGATTCTTCTTATCAACGACGGTAAGAAAGACTTCACCAGGATCGAAAGGATTGGCGGCGCAACACGAACCATTCCTACATCAAAGCATTTGGCCACTACCGAAGAGCAACATAATGGCGTTGATGCTCTTTATTCCGGACATTCACACCCATCACGCAAGGCCAATGGTGAAATTGTTCAGGACGCGACTGAAAATCCGAAAACACCAAAGTATTACGTCCAATATCTCCCAATCGAATCGCTTATGGAGAGGATAGACTGGGCGCTGGATTTGTTGACGAATTTCCGTGGTATGACATGGAATTGGAGAAGCATCTATATGCCACCTCCGCCGAAGGCAATCTTTGGATGTATCTCGAACTTTAATCTCAAGTCAAAGAAGGACTCTAAAAGTGACCGATATTGGCCGAACGAACGAGACAGGCGTCGTCATCGATTCCATACGCAAAATACGACCAAAGCAGATTGCCTTCACCGCGCCTGGCGAAGATTCATTTTCGGCTACATCATGATGGATATCGTCAAGACGCTGATCATACATGATCCATACTTCTTCGGTATAACTGAGTGGCCGGCGCCTACCTACTTTCCGCCGTCATTTGCCTACGCGAAAATTCTCGTTAAAAGCTACAGACTCATTATAGCGGCACTTGGTCTTTACTTGGTTCTCCAGACAGTCTTTTCACTTGCGCCTCTGATTTTCATTGGCTTGCTTGGAGAGAAGCTCATTGGCGTTCGTGGCGAACCATGGGTATATCCTGATGAATGGGGTTCATACACAGCATTATTCGAGCGCGGATTGGCAGGTTGGTGGGGAATATTGTGGCATCAAACCTTTCGAGCAGGATTCACAGCACCTTCTTCATGGGTGATTCAACATCTGTCAATCTTGAACGATGACCAGTCCATGTCATTTGCAGATCGTGGACTTTATACGACAGCACATTCACGGAGTCCGAAAGCGCAAGTGTTTCAACTTTTCGTCGCATTTTGTCTATCAGGCTTCTTGCACGCTTCCGGCAGTTACACCGCTCTTGGTACAAGCAACCCAAGGGATGCGTTCCTGTTTTTTCTTCTGCAACCGATTGGCATACTGCTCAACATTATGCTTCTGCGTGTATTGGGACTCAAAGATCAACACAAATCGAAGTGGCCTTCAAGGTTAATACGAGGTTCACTTAATGTCGTCTTCATTCACGTATGGTTTCTTTTAACTGCACCGCTACTATTTGACGACTTTGTGAGAACCGGAGTCTATCTATATGAGCCGGTGCCAATCAGCTTTCTCCGTGCACTAGGGTTCGGCGTAAAAGGAGATAGCTGGTGGTGTTGGGGTGAATCTTGGTTCTTTATTTATAGAGGTAAAAATTGGTGGCAAGTTGGCTTCGGCATCTAATGATAACGTATTAGTTTGAGACTTTTCAGATTTGACATCAAGCTTAAGCTCGACAGATTAAAGATCGAGAATGTACGATAATCGCACTTCACTAAGGATGACACAAAGCATTCTATCACAGTTTCTACATTTGCGGACAAAGTGACGATATCAACTTCCAATCTATTTCTATTCTGCATCTTACGTTAGTTCCGTATATGGCAATCAAATCCTCAACCTACAGTCTAGGTATGCAATTTTTCATTCAATAATCAAACCCAATCATGACGCGAATCGTCAGTGCCAAACTCCATGTACATGAATAAGCGCTGTGGGTAAGCCAATGCAAGTGATCCTTCTCATGATTCTGTTTCATTGCTTGATTCTCTAGATGTGATACTTAGGACGAACTTTGGTGACTGCAGAAAGTTAGACAAGTTCTACACTTTTTGAAATTTTGAAGACAATAGCTTCCTTGAGAGCACTGTACCTTTTCAGTATCGACGATCAGACACTTCTCCTCCATCCTGCCAAGAATATCAAACACTTCAATCACGCCATCTTTTATCTGCATCACACAACTTGAACCAGCATAACCTGCACTACCTTCAACACCACATCTATTGGCGCAAGCCACAATGAACCTCTCTTCGGAGTTGCTGGCAGTGGATTCAATCAGTGGAAGGAGTCGATGGATCCAATAATGGAACTGCTCGGTATCCGGTTTTGAGTAGCTATACATCAGTTCTCCTGGGAGAAGCCTAGTCAACCACGCCATATTTATGATAACAAAGTCGGATCTACTCTTTAAGACATGATTCGCGAACTCGTACTCTTCGAAAGGTGATAGGAATTGATACGGATTGATGTCCATGCAGATACCCATGCTCACCCTGCCTATACCATTTATTTCTGTAGATAGAAATCTTGCTTTGGTTCCGTTAGGAGTGTCGCCAATTTCGCCTTCGGATGCCCAGGTTTCATCGGTGTAGTAGAGGAAAGACTTGCGGTAATGCGTCACAACGGCTCCATCGGGTGCGACAGTTACAGTGCTATTGAAATACATGGGCTGTCCTTTGGCACTGGTAGCTATCTCTGGATACCCTATAGTGACGAACCATTTATATTGTATGGCAACATCTTTTGCCCACTGAGTTGAAGGACCGGCTTTGGTAGGTTCGAGGTATGGATAGATGTCCATAAAGTCTGCGAAGTTGTAGCCTGAGAAAGCCATTTCTGGTAGCAAAAGCCAAGTAGTTCGATCATCCAATAATTCTCCAGAGTTACTGATCTCTTGTGATGCATCTTCAAGCAGTTTATGGGCCGTCTTCATATTCTGCTCGACTTTGCGCAGCTCCGGATTGAACTGCAAACAGATTATCCTCATTTTGAAGGATTCCGAGGCCTTTGGAGGTTCTTTCCGTACTGAAGAATCTTATCAATTGTTTTCAATGCAATTTTGAACACAGCATTGCTTTCCCAGCTCTTTCGAAACTGAAGGATGTAGTTACGCGCATTCACCAGCCTTGAAGATAACTAAAACTCATTGCCTAAGGTGTCCTCATCGGACTCAAGCTTCGAATTCTCCGCCATGACGGCTTCACTTTTTTTTTTTGGACGAAGCATCAATGCTTTAAATCCTCTTCAAACCACCAAAATGGTTTCTCTGAATCGGTAGCAATAGCCCTCAATGTCAGGCAGACGCCTCCTAGACCTTGCGAAGCTCATCAATGCCTCTCGAAATGTCCTCAAGCAGCATATCGAGCTCCGTTCGAAACAGCTCGATACATACGGCAAGACCTCAACTTTAGCCAAAGCAACAAAGAATCAAACTGACCGAGTCACGCTAACTCTCAAAGCCGCCCGGACTCTTGCGGAAAGATTAAACGAGGAAGTGCCGAAGGATAGCGAAGCTTTTACCTCACAAAGTTCGCAGAATCACAAGGCGCCGTCAACGAGAGATGAGACCATACTAAGAAGAGATGAAAATGAGAAGAGTCGCAATGGCGTTTCGAGACAAGATCAAAGTCCTGGGAAGTCAGAGGCAACAGATTCGGGACCTTCTCACTCAGGCGCAGAATTGGAGGTCAAGCAGAATGCCGCCTCAAGAGAAGTGTTGCCAGATGGCACAGTATCTCTTACAGGCACGTTCATAGGGTTGCCTAATACTGTAAATGGAGGGATTGCAGTGTCTTTGGGAAAAAGAGCTTTGAAAGATGTGCTGGAGCAAGAGCGGCGGATCGCGAAGACAATACGCGAAGTAGAATCTGATGTATCGTCACGGCAGGCGACGAAACCTATCACATATTTACCAGAAGAGGCGATAAGGTTGCAAAGGAAAGCAGAATCACAAACTCCATCAGTCACCGCTGCTGCCTCTACGCCGAAATCAGAAGATCACGATCGAGACGTGTATTATGAACCTTCAACAGATGAAAACACATCTTATTCATCATTACCGAAAGCGAAGATTCCGAAATTCGCAGAACAGTCGCAGTACCAGTCGTTGTACTCAGGCACTATCAACTCAGACGTATTTCATGACCGACCAGAGGCAGAGCATATCAAGCCAGAGATGTCCGATGTACCCAAAGATGTGGACGTAAACATGTTCCGGAGCTCGAAGGTATCTGATATGCTTGGGTTCCGAAAGTCTGCAATGGCTAAACCCAGGGACCTAGTCTATCAAGGCCTTGAAACTACTGGCTCGAGTGACATTCACCCGGCGCTGAAGGATTCCCGTAACAGCTCCCACTTCCCTGTCACTAACGAGAGTGAGGCAACACCAACAAGTCGAGTCGTCGAAGACTCTTTTGCAGATGATTCTGAGACGGAGCTGCGCAATCTTGCAGAAGACATGGCCAAAGATGCTGAAAGCAATTCAGCGAATGTGGCTCAGGTGAGCAAAAGTTGTAGCAAATTGAACAGATTCACGAATTTAGTGACGCCAGGAACCTACAGACTTCACCTAACCTGAATATCCGACCGCCAACTACCGATACATTTCATTTGCGAGAATCTCGAGTTCCTTCCTCACGTTTGGGTCGACTTTGGCAATATGCAGAACTCGGAACTGCAATGGCACTTGGTGCTGCGAGTGAGGGTTTACGACGAGTTACAGGTAGTGGCTCTGAAGGCTCGCTCATGCTAAGTCCAGCGAATATGGAACGTCTCGTTGCGAAACTAAGCCGCATGCGCGGTGCTGCTCTCAAACTCGGACAGATGATATCATTTCAGGATATCAAACTCCTTCCAGCACCGATTCATGATGTGCTACAGCGTGTACAGGACAGTGCAGACTACATGCCTGCATTTCAACGCGATCGTGTCCTATCGTCGAATCTTGGGTCAGAGTGGCGTGACTTGTTTGGCGAATTCGGCGACGTACCAATCGCAGCAGCGAGTATTGGCCAAGTTCACCGAGCCACTTTGAAGTCAACAGGTGAAGAAGTTGCTGTCAAGGTGCAGTATCCCGGCGTCGCAACTTCTATTGACTCAGATCTCAATAATCTTTCAATTCTACTTACTGCATCTCGACTTCTTCCGAGAGGACTTTACCTCGAGAAAACTATTGCCAATGCTAGAGTTGAGCTCGGATGGGAGTGTGACTACATCCGTGAAGCAGAGATGTCAGAGCGCTTCAGAAGACTACTTGCAGATGAAGTGGACGTATTCACCGTACCTCGCATCATTCCTCAAGCTAGTAGCCGAGAGGTACTAACCGCAGAACTTATGCACGGTGTAGGCGTCACAAAGCCTTCACTAAACCTCACTCAGGACGAACGGAACTGGATTGGCACACAAATTCTACGTCTGTGCCTCCGCGAAATCACCGAGTTCAAATTCATGCAAACTGATCCGAATTGGACGAATTTTCTTTTCAACCGATCCACGAAGAAGCTTGAGTTGTTAGATTTCGGTGCATCAAGAGATTATCCGGATGAATTTGTAGATCGATATGTCGGAGTTCTGCGAGCTGCGTCTGAAGGCGACCGAAACACGATTCGAGGCTTGAGCATCCAGCTAGGATACCTGACGGGAGACGAAAGCAAAACAATGCGAGATGCACATATCGACAGCGTACTGACGCTTGCGGAACCTTTCTCACAGAGTGCGCCTGACATCTACGACTTCCGGGATCAGACCATTACGGATCGAGTCAGAGCACTTATTCCATTGATGGTGAGGGAAAGGTTGGCACCTCCGCCGGAAGAGACATATTCGCTACATAGAAAGCTTTCTGGTGCGTTCTTACTATGCGCACGATTGGAAGCGCAGATTAGATGTAAGGAAATGTTTGAGAATGCCTTAAGAGTTTGGGAAAAGACGAAGGTTCCTACAACACAATAGACGGGATACTACGCCTGATTGAATCTTGGCGACCAACTGTACGAGTAGCTGTAAAAATAACCACTAATCTGCCTTGGTGGCATGTAAATAGTACTCTCAGCTAATTACAAAAGCTCCGTTGCGAATGTAAGAGGATCTCACTCAAATGGAAGTATGGAAGTATTCTAGAAGTCTTCAGATGGAGACAATTGTCTTGGATGAGCACGTATCACATCGCTAAAAGTACAAGTCCTGATGAATGCACAAACCACATCATATTAAACGCCCAGCCGTTGTGTGTATTGAGGAATACTCTTGGTATGATCTCGCTTGAGTTTACTGCAATGAAATTGCGCCGCGTCTACTTTCTCGCATGTGTAGCCAGGCTTGACTTGCACAGAAGATTAGGAAACCCTGCCGGCAGTGTCAAAAAACGTTTCCACCTTGCCAAAGCAAGATGAGCTTTATAACTTACTCCATATACAGCTACAGCACCGAAGACTGCAGTAGCAACAGCGGCTCCATCTTTCGGATCTTCGGTTGTGCCCATGACAGTGTGGTTGTTGGACTACATAAGCAGTCAGTAAGCCAACGTTATTGTAAGTAATTATTGAGCCAGTTTCCATAGCCTTCCACCACGAGACGTGCACGAGACGACGCTTTGTAGATTGTCGCAGGAAGACGCGGACGTAGAGACTTGTGACGATCGAGGACCGCAATAGCGACTTACTTTGAACAGCGCGCCGAGGACGGATAGAATGACAATAGCAAAGACGGAGATTACAATGCTGCCCAAGTAGTTAGTATCTTGAGGATTGACGAAGAGAACGGGAGCGAACCATGTCCAGGCGTTCATCGCCGACACTAAGGGCTTCATGGTGACGGTTGGTGAGAGAAACTTGAGGAGAGGATCGGGAGGTTCGTAAATGAAAAACGGAGAGATTTCGAAAGCCAAGATGCTTGCAAACGAAGCGGTTTGAGAGGCGTAGAAGAGGAATGTGGAGAGATTAGATGATGGATTGCGTATCAGAGGAGGTCGGAGTTTGAGGGGATTGGCTTTAAAGGCAACAAGGCCGTCAAATAGCACGATATCAATAGAATACTCATCGGCGAAGTTGTAACTCAAAGGTTCATGAATCTTTTGAATTCAATATCGGAGTTAGAATGATCTGTTACCTATGAAGGATCTTGTTGCACTCGGCTCCTACAGGAGATTTCGCCATCTCATAGCAACTGAGGCATCCGAAACCGATGTGCCTGTATCGTATACTAAGTACAAAATCGACTAATTGATTCCACCAAGCTAGCTTCCAAGCTTGCCAGCCTTATAGTTGTAGCAAAGAAAATTGTGTAGAAGTATGGTCGCTCTATTATCACATCAACTTTTGGAGCTTGATGGCCAAACCTCTTCGTTCTCCACCGGAGTTTGCTTTCCCAATCGATTGTAATCGCCAGCCTGTTTGCATCCATTCGGAACGAAGAATCGTTTGTCGATTCTGGCAAACGTCAAAAGAAATAGAACCAAAATCTCCATCGTAAAACCAAAGACGTATAAACAAGCCTTTGAATCGAACCAAGCTGGGTTCAGTGCTGACCTAGCAGGACTCCAGATTACTCCAGCCTTAAATCCTGCGATGAGAATACATAAACACGTCGACAGCGTGACGATTATCAATTTGCTCGTCATACTGCCTTCTCCGAATGATTCTTCTTGTTGTGATCTTGGTAGTATTACAATAGCGATGATGTGTACGACCGGAAGGCATGTAAAGATGATAAGATATGTCAGAGCAGCGAGCTCAACATCTCGACAGTCAGATCTTGTATGCATGTTTAGCGTGTAAAGGGAGGTGACCACAGAAGTAATGACTGCTACCAAAGCCATACCAATGCCTACGTAGAGGAGTTTGTAGACTATTCGTATGATTGGATTCCAGCCGATTTGTGGTTGTTTTGCTCGAAGTATGCGCTGAGCGAGGATTAGGTTGACGATATATACGATAAGGATTCCAGCATTAAGCAAGATCTCAGCTGCGATTGCGAGTCGAATATTTTGCTGTCTGGTCGCCCAAGCGATGCGGAGAACGAGTGTGACTATCCGGGCGTAGCAGAAAACGACCAACACCACTGAGATCGGAAACTTGTGATGTTTTCGAAGGTTTTGTCGAAAAATGATGATGTTCACAATACCGAATAAGAGGTAAAGGAATATGAATACAGCGCAAATCGGAACGTCTGTGTCGATATTCGGAAGACCACCCAATCCGGCTCCCGTGGGAGCATACGGACCTCCTCGTCTCTGGAAAGTGTAGAACATTCTACACCTAAGATTTGGATCTTTCAAGTTAAAAGGGATAATTATATCATGAAACGGTAACAGATTCAGAGCAATCGCTTGAAAGATGGAAGATGCAAAGAAAGCGGACAACGCGTGATGTCAAATTGATGCGTTTATACATATTGCACCGAGTCATAACTAACGTGAAATTAGTCTTCTTCAACGCTCCAGACCAAATAGATTTCGTAAATCAGATGATCGAATGCAAAATCAATCTCATTCGTTCGAGAGTGGTCAACATAACACGATGGGGCTAATGTTCGGATTCAAAGCGGCCCCGCGGACGAAAAGGTTTGGTCCGTTCCGAGCTTTGTTTTGCACGCAAAGCTCGACCATACCATCAGCTTGGCCCAGTTTGCACTTTATGCTTCGGCTTCGGACGTCTATATCGGTAATTTACTGAGACTATCCGTAAGCACGAGTGTATGATAGCCGCGGCCATGTTGGAGGACCAAACGCGGAAGAAGGCGCGAAAGGGGACGAAAAGTTGTACCGAGTGTATGTAAAGATTGCTTACCAAGTATTCATAGCTATTCTCACCTGATGAGCAACACAGGTAGGCGACGAAAAGTTCGCTGTATTCGGGTATCTGAAGACGCACCAATTTGCCGAAGATGTGAAGAAAGAGGCTCGACATGCACGCCACAGGTTTACAGCACTATACACGCAATACCATCTCGAAGGCTCCCTTCACGTCAAAGGATATCCCAATTGGAATCAAAGGTTGCCAGTTTAGCGAAGGTAGTCCGTAGTATTGAACAAACACTTGGCCACCAGTCGGCTCTTTCTCCAGAACCTTACGAAGAATCGAACTCTGATGCTGAAGACTCAGAGGAATCAAGCGTTGTGGATGTTCCGGTAGCAGAGCAACCTTCTCATTTACGATCGCTCTTCCAAAACGACTGGCTAAGCGTGGACACTAAAAGACAGACTGATGAGGTTCGAGATCGGAAAACCAAAGCCACTACGCAACTGTTAAATGTGGCGAGACAGGCGCTGCAGAAGCTGATTCCATCAAGAGAGACGTTTGTAGAAATGGCCAGTTACTCCTCAAGATGGCTTTGGTTGATTCATACTCTACTCCCACAGCCATTTGCGATCATAAATCAGCAAGAATTGCTTACAAGTTACGATGATATTCAAAAGTCTGACGTGGATCCAATAAGTCTAGCGACAGTCTTACTAACTCTCGCCATTACAGCTCAACAAGATCCTCAGTCATATAATAGCCCGGAGACTCAATCATCAAAGCACCAGAATAGTTCGAGCTTTTGCCGTACAGTTTCTGATGCTGTAGAGAGTACGATCTTATCTCATGATCGATTGGTTGGAACAGTCAAAGGTCTTGGAATGGCAATGCATTATCTCAGACTGTAAATTTCTCTTTCGCTTTGGATATATGCTGCTCACTAACGATATTTCTAGTCAGATTACACTGGAGTATTTGCAGAAAGCCTGGATTAAACTACGGCACTTCATAGCAATTGCAGAGCTTATGGGTTTGCCCAAAGCTTCACAAGCTGTCGAGGTTAACAAACTCAACGGCGTTGACGATGAGACAACAACTCAGAAAGCACAGTTGTGGGAATCACTATGCTCAGCAGACCGACTATTTGCGATGGTCATTAATCTTCCACCTGGTACTCAACGGTATCAACAGACCAAGAATCTTGAATTGGTTGTTGATGGCGTAGTTCAAACACGTGCATATGTTAGCAAATTGACAGCTATCACAGCCAAGATACAAGAGTTGGATGATTTGAATATGATTCATGGACCCAAAGCGGAACTTTACACATCCACGTTAAAAATCGATAGAGAACTCAAAGAACTTGCATCGCGGACTCCCAAGTCTTGGTGGACCACCAACAATCAGCCTGTTAGAGCGGATAATATGCTTCGATTTCTTCATTATTGCGCTTCAATGCGAATTCATTTGCCATTCACCATTCAACAAGACCCGGGAGAGGAATATATCTACAGTCGATTGGCCTGCACCAATGCATGCGAAGCAGTGGCTGATGCCTACCAATTTCTCCGTCAGGGACTTCCGCCAGGAATATTTGTATCTCGACTCTTGGATTTGCAGGCATTGACTGCTTCGGTTGTTCTTCTTTTGACCTCACACGGCTCACCATCTACGGAAAAATTCAACTTGCGGAGCAATAAGGCTCGGATTGATACCCTAGTCACAAGCGTTATCAAGATCATGGACGAAAGGTCTGAATGTTCCAACTTCGCGCAACACAGCGCTACAACCATTCGATCTCTGCAAGCATTACTACAACAAGATGATGATACTCCACATATGCAACAGTTGACGTTGAAAGTTCCACTCATAGGAAGTGTTCATATTCGAAGAAACGTAAATGCTTCAGAGCCACTGAGAAAAAACGCGCCACAGACTTCTCAGAACATTCCAACTACAGAACCATTGAAAACTAGCGAGTACGATGTTTCTCAGAGTTATGGACATCTACCTGTCTCTACCGACGGCATTGCAGAGCCTAGTATTCCATTGCAACAAGGGTGGCAATGGGATCCTCTTTCCTGGTCCATCGATAATTACAATGAGAATTTTTTCCAAGACGCTATTATGACCGAAAACTTTGAGGATTTTGATTTATGGCAGAATGATCAAGGATTTCAATTTGGCAGTTAATGATGCTGTTTGCAAACCGGTTGCGACACACCATATCGTCTGGCGTTTCTGAAGTTGAATAGCATCATTCAATTCGAGGTTTCCGTCGTTGGACCACAACAGCAGTAATCATGTTCAGATGCGCAACAGTGCAATTTTAGACGCTCAACACTTTTGTCTTCATGGTATTATCACTAGGTGGTTAAGGTTGAAACTACGCAAATGCGACCTTTGTGAATTACTGTCAACAGACTCGAAGCTAGACATAACGAGTGACGCGACAACAACAGTCCAATCAATAAAGGTTAGGATACTCGGCTTTGATGAAATCTGCACCCTTTTCAGCCACCATATACACATCATTCTGAATGCGACAGTCTGGAATGACAGGGAAGACAGAAGCGTCAATGACACGAAGACCTTGAACTCCATGAACTTTCAGCTTGGAGTCAACAACACCTTGATCAATGTTCTTGGACAGACGACAGGTGCCACAAGGATGGAAACCGGTCTGAGAACGTTCAAGAATGGTTCTGATCATCGCCTCATCAGAATCACGTGGCAGTGGCCACGGATAGTCATCACTGATAAGATCCTTCATACCTTCACCAGTCCTGACGATGTCATCGATGAAGCGAACACCTTCGCGAAGAGCAATCAAATCAAGATCATTGCTAAAGAAGTTGATATTGATGTATGGTTGCTCCAGAGGGTTGGTAGAGTTCAATTTCACTTCTCCATTCCTGGAAAGTGGTCGCATGAGATCGACAATAACTGTCAACCAGTCTCCTTGTGGTGGAGTTGGGAAATGCCACTGGAATGCATCACAGAACATTGGAACGAAGTCAACTTCGAAGTGAGGTTGTCCACCTGGTCCGAACGGATCCACTCCGCCATTCTTTGCGAGGTACTCGCGATACTCTTTGGAAGTTCTGAGTTGTTTGTCGATGCGAGGAAAGGCAACCAGTTCCAAGAGACCACTGCTGTATGGTCCAGTCTTGTTCCTGCGGTAAGCTGAAACCGCACCATCATGTTGATATCCAGCACGAAGGAGATGAGAATCAAAACCATAGCCGTCTTTGAGCTTGAAGACATGTGAAAGAATTGGATGGTCCAGTAAGTTCTGTCCAACATGCTTGGAATTAACGATGGTCTTGATTCCTATGGATTCCAGGTGCTCCTTTGGTCCAATTCCAGAAAGCATAAGGAGTTGTGGAGTTGCAAATACTCCTTGAGAAACAATGACCTCGTATTTGGCTCGGAAGGTGTACTCTCTGCCATCTGGTCCAATAACGGTCACTCCAGCTGCGTGACCATTCTCAATGATGAGGTTCTTGGAATACGTCGATGACATGACTGCGACATTCTGCTTTCCTTCAAGGAAAACTGCAGAGGTAGAGCGAGTACCATGATAAATCGTGCTGATACATTTGAAGAGACCCTTTTGGACACCATTGTAGACATCTTCGGTGAGCTCTTCACCTTTACTGACCCAAGCTTTCTCCAAAGCATCACGGAATGGTTTGATCTCAGGCACAAGGTCGGAATGAGAGATCGGAAGTGGTCCATTCTTTCCAAGTCTTTGGAGATCTGGAGAGTAGAGGTGATCATCATCGTGGTATGTAGCTGATTTGTTGAAATAGTCTTTGGTGTTTGCCCAATTCCACTCTTCTCCTCCATACTCGGCCCAATCGTCGAAGGTAGCTGCACTACCACGAACCCAAGTGTAGTAGTTCAAAGAGCTACTACCACCAAGGGCTTTGCCGCGAGTGTTGGGCTTCTCAACGCGAGTATATTCCGGACGGTCGATCAAAGTGGTTTTGTAGCCATGGTCATATTGACTACCACGTAGCTCAAAAGCGCGAGCTGGAGTAGTAATCTCTGGAATTTCAGCTGTATTGCTAGAGTAGGTATGTTAGTCAATGAAATGAAATGAAATTTCTAAAAAACTCACGATATACCGGCTTCAATCACCAAGATCGATACCTTGGGGTTTTCTGCAAGCCTTCCTGCGACAGTACAGCCTATTTAAACATAAATTAAGATGTTAAGTTCGATTAAAACCCCCAAGGTAGGATTAAAACATACCGGCTGTTCCACCACCCACGACAATGAAGTCAAAGCCCTTAGGAGCATCCTTTGGAGCGATAGCAGGGTGAACCATGTTTAATCGTTTCGGGTATTGAAGGGGCACAATTGTTGTTGCAAAGGTAAGTTAACGTGAAAGCTGTTTTGAGTGTTTGAGTCTCCGATTACTGTCTGCGAAGAGCAATGGTTAACATTATGAGCAGGACCACAGAGTTAAATAGATTTCGATTTCAATTCAGGGTCAAAAATCAAGACCCAGAACAAGGGAAATTCATGCAGAGTGTATGGGGATTGCTAATCTGGTGACAGGGGAGCTATAGCTTGCCATGTTTCGAGCTATTGTGGAGAGCTTCTAATCTCTCGCGCGTCTCTTCAAGACTCCGGGAACCCCTTTTGCTCCATAACGGTCCGTCATGCTTACTGCGGTCCAGTAAGCCATCTAAGTCATTTGCTGGAAAGATTCACTCTCAGCATATCGCGATTGATCTCTTTCTGGGTAAGGTTATCGCTCGACAAGTATGGTAGACGTCACAAGATTGTCAAGAAAACTTTGAGATGAGGATATACTCGTGCGAACACCTTAATTTGCAGCAGCGAGTGTTGAATTTCATCCAAAATACCTTGGCGGGACCGGAGGTTGTTCGGAGAGTGCTCTCGCCCGAATCAAATGAGGTCGTTGATGCAGCCACCAGTGGCATTGAATGATCAGACTATTTCGATTCCACAAGGTCAAGCCGTTGTGAAATTTCAAGGGATTACGTCCAAATTACTAGTGATCAATGTTCTCGATGGTTGGCAAGGGATTCTATAGGATATGCGGCCATCACTACTTCTCGCGCTACCTGTAGCTAGATTAATCATCGGATCAATATCAAACGGAGACTGGAGGTGCATAAGTTAGCTTATATCATCTCTCGATTATTGATTCGGATTTTACCGATCCATGGGTTGTTGTTTTTCTGTTCATTTGGTCGTGTTTTTCGGTGACCGGATGTTGACGGGTGATGGCTTTCTTTCGCGCGGAACTTTGACAGGCTCACGTCGAATGCGACATCAAAATGTAGACTTCTACAGTCGTTGCAAAAGTTCATGTTTTCTTGGCAATTCTATGAAGCTATTACTTAAATTAAGTGGAAAGCTCGCCTAAATGTTTTGTTTCAGGATTCACAAAGTCTTTTCCGCGTCAAATCTACAACTTATCAAATGCTTCAACAGCAGCCTGTGCAGTTTCTTTGGCGCTGGCCGGATTAGTACCCGTGACGAGTCTTCCGTCAGTAACGTGGAACGCATCCCAGACTCCTGGTGGTCTGACATCTAGCGATATGGTTAATTTCCTTGTCAAATGCATGTTTCGGAATTCAGGACGTACACTTGGCTCCTAATTGAGCGGCGAGATCCTCGACCATTGGTTCTCCCCATGAATTGAGAGTGTCCATCAATTTCATCACAACCTCACCTTCCGTAGTGAAGCCTGTGATCGTCTTTCCGTTGATGATAGATTTGCCTGTGGAAGGATCTATAACACCTCCGTATAGAGCTGGTCCATGGCAACTTGAAGGTAGTTAGGATGAAGGGCTCTCCCGACCATGAATATGGCAAATGACGTACACAGATGAGACAATTCCACCTTTGGCCCACACATCGCTTGCAATCTTTTGTAGATGAGTCGCGTGAGGATAATCAATCAAAGCAGCATGCCCAGCAGATGCGAAGAACAAGCCATACTGATTGTCTCAAATTAGCACATTCTTCTTATATGACTTGAGTTCACATCAGTCAAACTAACCTTCGATGAGTCAATATCCTCGGCTTTTGGCATGTTGTCAACCTTCTGTCTAAACGCCGAACTTAGATCGTTCCATTCAGTAATATCAGCTCCTGCCAGGAAGGAAGGTTGCTCGCTCAACCAGTCAACGTAGTATTTTCCGGTCTCAGATGTCAAATCGACTTCAAAGCCAGCCTTCGTGAATACATTGAACGGGTGCATGACTTCACTGATGAAAATTCCCGTTGGATGCTCTCCATGGAGCTTGGCATGAGCCGATGTGACAGATATGAGTGCGCGACGAGGAAGTTTTGGAGCCATGATATTCAATCGTATGTGTGTGATGAATGGAAAGTAGTAGCTTGGAGCGTAGTGACTCAAAAAAAAATATACAGCTTAATAGGATTCAACGAACAAATATCGTCCTGCTAGATCCTTCGGGGGTGCTGATGAAAAGAATGGACTACCGGAAGAACTTATACCGATTTCAGTAGCTTTCTTCGGCAAAACGCACGCATCACATCTACTTACTGCATCTTGAACTTACTGAATGACGTTCTGGTCCACTGAATCAGTGGAATGATACTCAAGACACCCGGAGTTCGATTGCTGGACCATTTCAGAATTGATTACGATGGTTGAACAAACCTTTCATACTAAGCAACCACCATGTCTGTATCCTTGTCAACACGTCCTTTCATTTTAGACAAGACCAAATCACTTAGTAATTGAGGCTAGTGCATGCATAGTTAGTTCCGATGTTGGCGTTTTTCTTACCAATTCATTACTTCGCTTATTTCGCCTACATCGCCTATATCGTCAAGTCTCCTTGTGTCTTGCAATCTTTGTTAGCTAATCAATGTCAAGACTATACTAACAATCATGACGGAATTCACATCCGTAAAGTTTCGAACCTCTGCTGCAAGCTTTTGAGCCGCCTCTCCGTTCTTTGCCGTGTTCCATGAAGCAAAGTCCTTTCAAAACAGAAGAACATTGACAGCGTATTCTGCCTTTTCTTCAACATTGCAAATCATACAACTTGACATGCCAAGCGCATTCTGAGCTGCTTCGGTACTTGGGAAATAGTGTTTCAGGTAGTAGTTCATATCAAAGTTTGACATGCCCTTTTTGGGATAGAGAACAGTGACGACGACTTCTATGTCGGACTTCATTTTGAATTCATGAGCCACGATCAATGATGCTGAAGTAAGCCTAAGTCACATAGGTCACTCATCGATTCAGGCGTGTCACTTACAACTGTTGTCACGAGGTGAGATGTTCTGAGGCGTTTGATCTCAACTATTGGCTTCTCGTTCTCTGGAACACACAGTGTACATAAAGTGCAGACCGACCGCTCTCTTGGCACGGAATCCAACTGTATCGAATTGGTCTGCAGACAGCTTACTGAGCAAGCAAGGTTATGGTTGGCTTGTTGTAAAGACTTGGCGTCCCAAAGAAGATCTCCGATACTCCGGTAGTTGATGTGGAACTAGGAGAGTTAAGACGTTTGAAGATTGTATGCGGGTCTCCGGCTCTCCTTTCCGTCAAGCATGGTGGTATTCAAATGAGTCAAAAAAAGTGGCACTCACGAAGCGGATTACTTACCGAAGAATCGAAAAGTGAAAGTACCACTAAAGTTTCAAACCATGGCTTGGAAATCCGAACGCCACAATTTGCAGCTTCAATCCCTAAATCTATGAAAGCAGCTCAGCTCGTTGAGGTACCACACCATGCATTTTGCTCTTAGCACGAATCTTGTCAGATATTGACAACTCAACTCTAGTACAAAGTCAAGTAACAGATATTCTCTATATCCTTAGTTCCGTCACACGAGCCTGTAGGAACTATCGTGGCCATCGGTGCAAAGGTTGAGAAGTGGAAGGTCGGCTAACGTGTCGGTGTCAACCTTTTTCAGCATCAATGCCACTCGTGCTTGGAATATAAGACCGTAAACGACATCAGATTTGCCAAAATAAAGGAATGGCCGGCTTAACCATTGACAGAAGAATGGCCGAATACATGGCTGCTGATTCGGAGAGCCTCGTCTTACTTCCAGATTCTCTTTCCTTTGAACAAGCAGCACCACTAATGTGCGCAGGGTTACGTTTACATGTCAAATTTCACCGAAGACCCACTCAGAGCTAACAATCTCGATTTAAGCTACAGTATGGGGTGCCATTGAAGCAGCGAACGTTGCCACTTCCGAGCCAATCGGTATTGTTGGCATTGGAGGTTTAGGATCTTTGGGAGTGAAATTTGCGAATGCTCTTGATCATCCAGTCGTTGCAATAGATGATCGACAGGAAGAAATGGCGCTTGCTCAGGAACTCGCTTTGAAGGCAGACCTGGTCATCGATTTCAATGACTCCGAAGCAGCTGAAAAGATTAGATCTTGGGCTGGAAATGGTGGTCTAGCTGCCATTGTCGTCTGTACGGATGAAATTCCAGCCATTCTCTGGAGTACGTAGGCTTTGAGAACGCGTGGTATTGTGGTCAACATCGGACTACCTACGAAACCAATTCAGTTTGAGCAGTTTGATGCCGTATTCCAAGAGAAAACGATTAAGGATTCCTTGGTTGCTAGTATAGCTCAGGTAAAAGAAATGTTAAAGATTGTGGACAGGTTCGGAATTCGTTCACGTATTAAAACAGTTTCTGTGGATCCGACGCCGGAACTGCCAGATAGGTACATGGATCCTCATCTCAAAGGACCACCGCTTATGAAATTGTTTTCACAAGCTTAGCTAGAAGTACGCACGTAGAAACTCGGCAAAGCACGCATATGGTGAATGATGAATGTACGCAAGTAGAAAATGCGTAAGCACACGACATGACCACCTGCAAATATCCACAGGCCGTGACTTGTGAGGTTGTTGATGCCGCACCGGCTTTGCGCGACTCATTGCCGACTAGCTGCCCTCTTGCATAAGCGAGATAAACGAGAAGCGGATGACAAAAATTTGCTAGGCTTGGCACTAGAATTCCTAGGGACGTTGCTAGCAAGCTGACGAGCTGACATAAACGCTCTGAGTCTTGGCTCTTTTCACGTGAGAAGTCATCTCGATGGTGTTGCATGGTGGCTTAAACCCTTCGATTGTTGAATTGAATGGCCACCCATATATATTGAAATGGATCGTAACGGTGTTTTACTAATGGGAATCTGTGTTAAAGGAATGGAACGTATAGCTGAGAGAGTCTTAGGTAAACTTCCGGACTCTATTCCAGTGGCAATCGGTACTTGCAATAAGTACCTGCTCGTTCAAGATAACATTGAGGCGACTGGATCTCCCAAAACTTTTCTTCATTTCACTAGTATCCACGAAGACATTTCTTAGAGCAAATATTCCATTCTGTGCCATGTTCACCACCTTTCCGGCATCAGAGTCAAGTGCTTCTAGGAATATCCGAGTGGCAGCCACACAAGAAAGTTCTACTTGTATCCGTCCACGGCGGCATCAAGTATCACGAGCATGTGGCTGGTGCAGAGCCTATCGGATCAAGTGCGATGACAAAGTTCCCTGCCACAACTGCGTCGTCAAGGATCGTCAATGCACAGAGAGAGGAGGAAATGAGGTTCGAACTTTCTCTCTCGCGTTAAAGTAGGTATTTGAGGTCTATGAGATTAAAGGATGGATGACTGACTATCATTAAGGGAGATAAATCGACTAAAGACTCGAGTTACTGAGTTGGAGGAACAACTTTGCAACCCGTCACCCTATGGTGGTGCTGATAGTTCATCTCCATCGTTGCCCGAGCATCTTGATCCTCTCACAGAACATGGAGGGAATAGGAATTCTTTGCAATACGTTTACGGAAGAATTCCTAACTCACAACAAACCCAATGCTATGGTCCAGCGTCCTCATACTACTTTATGAAGAGTATGAGCATACGTCTAGAAATGATGCTGTCTCCGGCTTACTCCCAGTCAACTTCGCAATCCGATGTTGCATTCACATCTCTATTCTGTCCAATCGACTCAAGTTCGAATCTGAGCGGAAGAAGACTCATACGGAGAACACAGTCAGGAGGCCAAAAGCCGTTGTCCAGATGGCAAGAAGAGTATTTCTTGGATCTGTTCTGGCAATCATATCACTGCGTATATCCAATCCTAGATGAGACAGAGTTTAAGACACGCTATAGTGCTCTGTGGATTACACCGTATGAGTCTCGAAAGCCTTCAGCTTTGGTTGATATCATCCTAGCTTTGACTATGCAGTATGGTACCGCATTGCTACCGCCTGACCTTACAAATGCAGTCATCAATGCTGAGGAGAAAGGTAAAGATGCAGCTTCTGCTGGTCGATCCTACTACTATCGATGTCAAACCCTTCTGGCAGATGAATTCGAGCATCCATCCATCACAACCTTACAGTGTCATATCCTTTCTGCCATTTACCTGTCGAACGCCGGTTCTCATAATGCCGCTCACAGTACACTTGGTTTGGCATGCCGTGTAGCGGTAATCTTGGGTCTTCATCAAGAACCGTTCGAAGATCTGGAAGAGAATAAGAAAAACTTCCGAAGACGTTTATGGTGGACACTCTACGCCTTAGAAATTAAGGCTTCTATGGAACATGGACGACCAATGACCATCACGCTCTCACAAGTTACCTGCGGATTACCTATAGATACTCGTCAACAGAGTTCAGTGTCAGCTAGAGGGTCAAATACATTTCGCGTAAGCGACTCAAGCTTCAGCTGCAACCTGCAATTTCTGAGATTGATATTGGCGTCTCGTTCAGTGTACATCACCTTCTACGAGAAATGTACAGAAATCTTCAGCGTGAGTCAACAAAACAATCTCCACGGAAGTTCTCAACCACTCGAATCATGCGCACAATTTTTATCATCAAAGATGCAGTATCTCAGGACATGGTTACGTGATGTTCCGCCTGCACTGAAAATGAAGAGAAGAAATGGGAGCGAATCATTCTCTACGAATCTATCTTCACTGCAAATTGAACCAACAGTACCGTTCATACTACAAAGACAGCGACTCTTTCTTGAATTGAATTATCACACAGTCAACATGAACCTCTTACGACATTTCATCAGCTTCAAACTACCCTCAAATTCACCAACACAACGTACGGAGGCAAACGCAATCGCATGCGTCGATCATGCTATGACGATTACGAATATCATACATCAAATGTTAACAGAGACGGATCTTCTTGCTGGATGGCTCGAAAGCTTCCAGTGGCATGCTAATGCATTCCTTTCTCTGGTTGGATACAGACTAGCTTATCCTTTTGGTCAACGTACCACTGAGGTGCATACAGCAATTGGAAGAGCCATATCTACTTTCGATATTCTTTCCAAAAGCCTTGCAATAGCAACATCTTCAGCAAAATCAGCAGAAGATCTCGCTGCAAAAGTGGATGTTGTCGTTGATCGCATGCGAGCCGACTCACCCACACCAGAACTATCACCGAATCCTGGTCAACAATTAGCTGATGTAGATTGCTATTCTACGGAATCCAGTGTGCTAGTAAGTCCAACAAACTCCTGTCCATTGGATCCATCAGCTTTCAATAACTTCGAACCAATGACTGATGAGATGTCATCGTCTACGTTACCGGATCCTTTTGATCTAGGTAGTGGAATGGAATGGATGGGTGGAAATGGTATCGATATGTCCGGTGTGTGGAATATTGACCAAGACATGCACATGAATGATCCGCTAATGTTATGGCTTGGTGATGAGATGTATACTCGAACTTAAGTTGTATGATAAACGTTGCTCTTTCATATATAGTGGCATGATTTTGATAGGTGTACGGTATAGACCGATGCTTTCCGTTGTTGTAGGTAATGGAGAAGCTGTAGCTCTGTTAGTCTTCTCAAAGAAGCGTATATTACCCTCAAACCTCTACAGATCAACTTATATGCTTTGAAATCACTTCTGTTTGGTAGGTTCAGTGTAGGAGTAAAGCAAAACAGTTTTGAGCAGAAATTCGCTACAGGATTGGCCTAATATAAGCTCAGGCTCCCTTTTCAAACGAATCCTTTCGTTCTATTGTCTTCTACAGCAAAGGCATTTCATAGATAATCGACTAGTGATTGAAACTGAACAAGGTACGACAACATCTTGTGTATTCTATCCTTATTTTTTTTTGGCGCTCATATCCTTATCCGCATCAGTATCTCGGCGAAGCAGAATAGTGCGATCTCTTCATTGGTGGCTGGTGGACGGGAGACCTCAGCTCAGCTTTATGAGGTTGGTCGTTACGGGCCCGCGCTTATTGTGTAGAGTAGTGGAGGCGCAGCAGAATCCACGGGATCCACGTCCTTTCTCCTGACTTCAACTACCTAGCCTTACCTTCTCATCTTCCTCCAAAGGCACGAGTTGGACACTTAAAGAATATCTCTCTCATGTCTTCTGCACTCGCAAATGCCTCACGGCTCAAAGCCGATATTCGTTTAGCTCAAGCGATCTCGCATTTCGAAGCAGACCTTTCTCCAGAGCAGAAAACTAGGTTCAAGGCTTTCAAATCCGAAGCCTGCAATCGGCCACCAAATGCGAAGGATGTGATGCGCCTTACAGCAGAGATTGATCGCCAAATCTTCGAAACGGCCGGAAGACAAAGGTGTTTTGGACCACGACTGACAAATGCTCTACAAGCAGTCCAGCAATTTGCTGCACTTGGAGATGTCGTTGTCGGTGGTTCACAAAACGTGATTGCTTGCGGTGTATGGTCGGTAGTAAGACTGTCATTGCTTGTTGGTGTCTCGTCTTCTCGTAGTACTGTCTCTATACTGATGCGGTTACATAGTCTATGGTATCATTTTCTACGTACACAGAAAAGCTGTCGGCTCTTTTCATGGTCATAGGCCGGTCGGCGCCGCGATATTCGATGATGGCTCTACTTTTTCCTCAGTCTCGGAAGCTCCAATCAGACCTGTTCGAATATTTCATTGTCATCACCAAACTTTGCCATATGGTACTGAAATTCACACAAAAGTCGACTTTAGGGAAACTCGTTGCATCCTTAAATGACTCCGATCTCAATTATTTCCAATTGCAACTCGATATTTGGGCTAATTCAATCAAAGAAGAAGTCAGTTTCCTAACCACTAAAAATATCCGAAAAGAGAACGAAGACAGACCTCATTCGAGGGCTCTTTTGAAGTCAACCGGATTTACTACGCTTCGGCAGAGATTTCGGGACAAACAACGCGTACTTGATTCTTGCTCCAAGTACGATTACGAAACAACATGGAAACAGACCAGAAAGCGTGGAAGTACGACGATCTTTCGACAGATTCCGCAATATGATCTATGGAAATCGAATCCAAATTCTAGTACACTTCTGTATACTGGAATACTGGGATCAGGAAAATCAGTTCTGATGGCGAATATTGTTGACGACTTGCACCTTACCGAAGGCGAAGAAATTATGATTGCCTACTTCTTCTGTCGTTACGACTTGCCCGAAAGCTTGAAAGCGCGAACTATTCTTGGTTCTCTTGCTCGACAATTGCTTCGTAGCATTCCAAATCTTACATGTCCTGATGAGTTGATATTACTGGACCAAAATAACGGAGCCTTTGATACCAAAGAAATCACGGATTTGCTCGGACATGTATTGCCGCCAAAGAACAAAACATTCTTCGTTCTTGATGGATTGGATGAATGTGATACTGCCGAAAAGGATACTTTGATCCAGAATCTCTGTCTTCTTCAGGAACGATTAGCTCTTCTGCTTTGCGTCTCATTAAGGCAAGAACCTACAACCACCGTCGAATTAGGCTCTATTGGCTTGGTAAACGTGGTAATTGCCTCGATGCCAGAGGAAAATCCAGATATTGAAGAATATATTCAAATGGAGCTAGAACGACGTGTTGAATCCGGGAAGTTGGGATTAGGTGACGCGTCTCTGATACTTGAGATACGACAAGCACTCCTACAAGGATCACAAGGGATGTTTTTGTGGGTATACCTGCAAATCGAATCTTTGTGCGAAATGAGAACAGACAAGCATATTCGAGATGCTCTATTAAGCCTTCCGCGAGATCTATCGGAAACGTTCACTCGGATTCTGGCAAGCAAGTCTGGAGTTCAGTATCAAAGGCAGATACTAGAGCTTATCTCTGTTGCCATTCGTCCACTAACGACTGAAGAGCTTCAAGAAGCTCTCAGCGTAATCCCAGGCGATACCGTATGGGATGCCACAAAGCTTATCAACGATATACACAAAACTATTGCATGCTGCGGCAGTATAATCCTTGTTGACGAAGAAGAATTTACCGTTCGCTTCGTTCACAGCAGCGTCAAGCAATACCTATTTGACGGATTCCAGCCTTCCGATTTCCTACCATTTCCAACAAGCGGCGCAGAAAGATTGATGTCGGCGATTATTATCACCTATCTCAACTATGACGTCTTTAAGGGAAAGATATCTACGGAAGTTGTTCCCCAAATGAAGATCGGAATGGCACCATCTAATATCATTTTATCAGCTACGAACAATCAGAAGAAAGTACAGGCGATTGCTCTAAACCTTTTGAGATCCAAGAAACTTCCTGACCCAGATATTGCGAAGATTTTGGCTCAAACTCGGAGCTCCTCAAAACCTCGTTTTGCGCGTGAATATCGATTCTATTCATACGCTAGAACATATTGGTTGGAGCATCTCATGCGCAGTCCGTCAGTTGAACTAGCTGTTCGCGGACTTCTGAAGCGGTTAATGGAAACGAGTGTGGCGAACATGGATATTGAACTTCAAGGTGGCCAAACCATGCTTCACTGGGCTGCTAAGAATGGATGTATATCCGTCATTCACTTCATAATCGAGGATTCTAGCTTCGAACTCGACGCAATAGATGACTTTGGTAAAACCGCTCTGCATTGGGCAGCGGCGAACGGCCATAAAGCAGTCTTCTGCATTCTGCGCGATAGAATACGATACACGATGAACCAAGCAGACAACGATGGCAGATCACCTCTCTCTTGGGCAGCAGCTCATGGACATGAAGATATTGTTGAGACAATACTCGAACAAAGGTACTTGATAGCTGATTTGCCAGATAAGAATGGTCGGTCACCACTTTCATGGGCAGCATCCAACGGAAAAACCGAAATCATTAAGATGCTACTGAGGACCGAACTTGGTAAAGTAGATTTTCGAGATAAAAAGGGAAAATCGCCTCTGCTGTGGGCTGCAGCGAATGGTCATCGGGATTCTGTCTGGGTCCTACTCGAATGCAACGCCATTTCAGCAACCTTGAAAGACTTCGACGGAAAATCAGCTCTTTCATGGGCAGCAGCTAATGGACACGAAGATGTTGTTGAGCTTCTACTTAATTGTGTGCATGGTAGAATGTGCGCATCAATTGAGGATAATGAAGGGAGAACACCAAGATTTCATGCTAAGGTAAACGGACACAAAAAGATCGCGATGCTACTTCAGGAGTACACCGTATCTAGTTCCGTTTTGCGCAGTTCCAGAGATCGTCTGCCTTACGAACGAGGACAAAATTCAAAGACTTCACAGACAACATTTGTAGAACGTCCATTTTCTGGAGTGAGTCTTCGTCCAGCTCTCTGAATTGTCATCCGCTTGGCATAGATATCAAAGAGTTCGGAGATATATAGATTCAATTGGAATATAAATTGACTCACAAGATCGCCGACCATATTGTAAACAACAAAAGACCAAGAATGATGGCATATGGGAGAGTTCTGTGAGTCGTCAGATGTATTTTTCGGTTCTATGTAAGAGTTGCTAAGACTCCAAGTGAAGAGTGAGTGGAATTCCGTGCTTGATTCAATTTATATCATTCGTGATCAGTCAACAACAAACCGAAATGAGAGAGTTCAAGCACCATGCTTCAGACTGTGTACGGTTGTAACAGATGCCCAGGCCTGAACAATCTCAGCCGCCAGTATCAACATCACAAGAAGTAGGCCTAAGCCGGCTACAATTGCCCCAAACACAGTAATCCAGAAGGTATGATGACCTTCCTTCTCATAAAGTGAATGCCAGAATCCTTTGTCGTTCTTATCGCGCACGAATTCTCGCAGTGCTTCAATTCGCCCAGCAAATTCTGGGAAACTCTGAGAGCTGACTTGATTCTTCGTAAAGAAACTGAACTTGAAAGCATTGGTTTCGAGATGCCGTTTCATATCGCTACAATGTTTGATATGGCCTGCATTTATGAGACTGCCAAGGTTGGAATGTTCATCGAATGGATCAAGATATTCTTTGACCCAGCCTGGAATAGGCAATGAATAGTATGCTTTACGAGCCTTTCCAGTACGGAAGAAACCTTTGGGTGAGAAGAGGAATGACCAAGTTTTGCGAACTTCTTTGGCACGATCTTGAAGTTCACTTTCATCCAGAGGAGTGAAGTATCTAGAAATTAAACTATTAGACGTGCAAAGAAAGGACAAACAGTGAAAGACTTACGATCCAAGCCAGGCATATTCGAAGAAATCAAACCAATATATGTATAGAGTGGCTGTAGAATCGGTTGTAGTCATATCAGTATAGACCGATTCATCATCAGATCGATCAATTTCGAGTTCAAGATGTTTCTCAAGGCAATCTGTCCATGCAATATTGATTTTGCCCATGGCTAGCAGTGAACCGATATCAAGTCCATCAAGTCTGAGAAAGTTGCATCCAGTTTCGACAAATGAACTATCAACGGAAGATGTATCAGCATCTGGATTGAAAAGGAATCCGACTCTGAATTTGTCGGTACTCCAAATATTCATGGCAGAAGCTGTAGAGTTGATAATTCGTACCTGTCGATTTGGATATGACAGATAAGTTGGTGAAGGTTTCTCTTTTGTTGGCAATGGTAGTAATCCACGTCGATAGACTTTGCTTAACATTGAATCGACTTTCAGCCTTGTAGCTGAGTATGTATCATCAGGTCCATGCTTTCGTCTCTGCAAATGATTTTCGCAAATCGTCTGTAGCAAGACAATCATGAAATCTGGCCATTGTTCTTGCAGAAGTGTACGATTCTTTTCAACCTTGCAGAGCATATGAACGATGAATGTCGCAGTAACAGAAGGTTGAAGATTCAAGAGACCACACAAAACTTCACTCTTTGTTTTGAAGTCATCTCTAAGACCTGCTGGAGCACGAAACATTCCAGGTGCTCTGAGTAAAGGTGATCTTTTGACTTCATCAGAAAGAGTTTTGATCCACGCATTTGCGATATCTTGGTCTTCATTTTTCCATATGTCTCTATCGATGACCTCAATCTTGCTCCAATCAATGCTATCCACACGTGTAGAAAATCCAGGTGGAGGACAGTGTGACCACTTGCTTCTCTTGCCTTTCTTCTTGGAATGTCTGAAAATTGGAGGTCCGAAGTCAGGAGGTGGTGGTGGTGGAATAGAACTCAAAATAGGTGGAGGAGGCATATACATTGGAGGAGGAGGAGGCGGAGGTAGAGATAATAATCCAGGAGGAGGAGGTGGTGGTGGTTGAAGAATGTTTGGCATTCGTTTTGACCACATTTCCATACGAATTTTGAATCCAGGTTTGACAATGTTTTCCCAGAACTTTGGAAGAATGATCATGTTATCTCCTTCATTGAGAAGATCGTAATGACCTTCTGAAACATCGGTTCGAGTCTTATCACCATCACTTTCCGTGAAAGTTTCTTCAATGGCAGCTTTCATGTTCTATGATATGGTCAATAAATATATATTAAAATCGGTGAACGGAAAGAATGAGAAGTTACTAGAAAAAGAAGAGATCGATAAAATCTGTGCTTATTCTGAACAGTTGCTCACCTTCCATTTCTTTATGCCTGTATACGGAAATCTGAACATTCTACCTTTAGAATTTTTGAACTTAATGAATTTGTTGGACTCGTTGTTTTCGTCTTCAGATTTATCATTGAGCCTGTCAAGTTGATTAATGATTTGTGTTCGATTCGGTCTTATCTTGTCAAAGATTCATTGTTTACGTACCTCAAACCAGGAACAGGATCAGATTCATTGTCCAATTTTGGTTTATGTTCGTATGGAAGATCTTTTTGCAAGTCCACATCATTGAGACCTTTCATCGTACCATTGGCAAGCTCTAAACCTGACTGAGTTTCTTTGTTGGATTCATCATGTAAGTTCCAAGGCGATACAGAATGACCGCTAAGGGAATTGAGGAGTGTGATATCTTCATTTGATGAGTTAGCCATCACGAAAACTTCTTTTCAACGTCGTATGTAATGAAAATCTCAAAGTTTTGGAATTTTGGTGTTTTCGGTTGAGATATCTGACCAGCTAAAGGAACGCAAACCAAGTATTTGGGCAATTCAGTAACCAAGGTGGCCTGATTCTGTCCGGTGAGCAAACGCATGTTGATCATGCTTAAGTGTGCGTTAGGCGTACACGGTTTCTTGCTATTAGTGGTTGTTATTACAAGGTATGCCTGCTTTAATGCAGCTCGACTCCAATAAGGAAGTTTCAATGAAAATGTTGTGAGACTCAACCGTGTCATACGTTAATGCACTACATACTCACCGGGCGTATTTTTCTGCATTGTCACTCCTCTCTTCTCATGGGTGACTTATAATTGACTCGAAATCATGATTGGGATTGAATTAAGGTATATGTGAAGTCAAGCCGAATAATAGAAACGCTGAGTATAATTTTAGTATACGTCGGTATTCTTAACGTAAAGGAAAATCCAAAGAAGCTCTAGAGTAGATAATTGTGGTGGTTTCTGATTTCTTTTCGGTTTGAGTGAGTTGTTGATTGAGTTGGCACCGTAGGATACCATGACAGTATACCTAGTCTGTGTTTACGTATCTTGTGACCGAAGATGAACATGGCAATAGGCTCTCAGTGATTACAGAAGCATCAAGGTATAAATCCGTTGGTTGAGCGAGTTTGCATCGAAAAGGTATTACTAACGACAATTGCAATCAACCAAAACACCCAACGCCATCCTTTTGATTGTGCTAGAAATCCACCAGCAGCAGGTCCAACATCAGGTCCGATAGCAGGTCCCAAAGTCCATAGTGCTACCACAATACCTCTCTGTTCAACTCGAATCAGATCAGCTATAGTTCCAGCACCAAGAGTAATTGGACAACTTCCAGCAAATCCAGCTAAGAATCGAAATCCAACTAACATGGCCGTATTATCTGATACCGCACACGCAATTATAAAGATCAAGAATAGTGTGTTGAAGATATGATATAACCATAATCTACCATATACTTCGGATAATGGACCGACGACAAGAGGACCGAATGCATAAACTAGGATATAGACTGAAAGAGTCCATGATCCGTAAAGTTCACTTAAGGTATGAAATTCTTTCATTACTTATGGTATTGATGGAACAAATGATGATGATGCGAGAGGTCTAAATGTAAGTTAGCTTATAGATATACGAAAAGGGAAAAGACATACGTGAGGAATGTAAAGATCGAGACGAAGCCCAAATTGATGGCTTTCTTACTTATGACCAGTTAATAGGTCTTTCTGGATCATTTTGACCATTCCAATCTATGATATTTGTGCTCGCATTTGTAGTAGAGGTATCGACAACAGCTTGTTGATCAGTTTCATCTTGTAAGCTTGAGTGGGACGATGGAGGTTTTTCTTCGTCTTCTTTCGTCTTCATTGAGGAATTAGAACAAGCTATATCAAAAATAGGCTATCAAAGTAGTTTGAGATATAGATTTGCAAGTAAATGAATACGGTAAAGGCCATCATGACTGTTATATCTTGCAGAATAACGTTAATTTCGGGGTTTGACAAATCGCAAGCAGACTAATAATGTGGTACCAGAAACTTTAGATCGACTAGAATGGGATAACAGATCGGAAAAGAATGCCGTGTCAAAGCTAATGATTGTACATTGAATCCGCAATGATGCGGACTGGTGATTATAGGATTGGTCAAGCAAGACGGATCCTTCGGCCAAGACTAAAGCCACCTCCTTTGCAAGCCGGTCGGTTTTTGCGTTATGATTCTCATTCGTTCAGGATATGTCACTCTCCACTTAAAGACACGCAGGTCAAAACCAAATCTATAATCCACAACCATATGGGCGATGTGAGAGGGCCCAAACGACACACGAAGTCAAGAAGAGGTTGTGCTCAATGCAAGAAACGTCATCGAAAGGTAAAATGGCTACATAGGATGTCTAGAGACAAAGAGGAGAATGAAACTTCGCTAATAAGGGAAAGCAGTGCGATGAAAAATTACCTTGCTGTAATGGCTGTCGGAAGGCCGGTATTTGTTATAGCCTTACAGAACTTGAGGCTACACTACCTATCTCGTACAGTTCACCTAGATGGACTTTGATACAGTCGAATACTTCGAGAACGACGCATGAGAAATCATTGTTCAGCCTTCAAGACATGCCTTTACTACATCACTTCACCATTTCAACCAGTTTGACACTTTCTCGAGATCCTAGTTTCCAAAAGTTCTGGCAAATCACCGTAGTACAGTTAGGATTCACTGAAAAAATTTTACTTCATGGTATCCTATCTGTTTCGGCATTACATCTTGCGCATATAAGCCAAGGTGATACTCGAAGTTACTTTTCTGATGCTGCAAAACATCATGATATTGCTTTGAGTGGATTTCAAGAAGCACTTCAAGAACTAGATCCAAAACGATATGATGCTCTATTTGCATCTGCAATACTTCTGTTTGATTTTGTATTTGCTTACATTGCTGGAGATTCTTTTGGAAGCAAAACGTAGTCTTAATGATCCTATTGAATTGTTTTTGAGTTTTCGTTGGGTTCGAATTGTGAGAGGAATTAGAACCATCAGGAAACGAGGTCTGACATAGCTCATATCAGGACCAATGAAGCAAATTTTTGGAGATACACTGGTTAGGGTGGATATGTATGAAGATGATCCACCGAGTCCATATGATTCCTCTCTGGCATGTTTGAAGGAAATGTGGCAGATAGATGATACTATCATACCAGAACGAAAAGAGATGTATTCAGATGTACTAGAGAGTTTGATCAGAGCTTATCAGCGATCCTTTCAACGTCAAAAAGGTGATTCTGGTCGAAAACCTGGTTCAGGAGTTTTGGAATTCGCACAAACATGTCGATGGCTACCGAATTTGTCTGATTCTTTTGTACAATTGTTGGAACAACATGGTCAACCTGCACTCGTCTTGATGTGTCATTATACCAAGCTTTTAGACAATATATCATTGTCATTTTGGTGGACGCATCTCAATTCACAAATTTGTATATCAAGAATTCGACGTGTTCTGGATACTAGATGGCATAAATGATCGAGTATAGAATAGAGGTTCTGAAAGGAATTATTTCATCTGGAAAGCATAGCGATTAGACGTCAATACCTTTGGAGATCAAAGGGTAGGTACAGTCTACCGCATCGGTCGATATGTGTCCCAAATGGAGTCTCATATGGAGTCTTGTAGTCTTAGAAGTTCGGATTCATATGATCTTTAGTAAACACAAGTGGAAATGACATTCAAAGAAGCGTTTAATAACAATATGTGATTATTTCCGTACTGAAGCCGACGGAGAAAGAACCAAATCCGGAACAACCCGTGAGATTGACGACTTTATAAGTCTTGCGATTAACGGAATTGAAAGCTCTCATTCCTATAAAAGCATATTTACCATTCCTTCCATCAATTGTAACGCTCTCAGTCAGATATGAGCTATACATTCATCATTGTGGATTGATATAAAGTCCATAGCAACGCAATGGCCTTACCGGTGTACAGTCAAACACAACAGGAACGGCAACAGAATATCTACGAAGAAGAAATCAATCCAGCTACGAATTCCAGTAACAATTCACGTCTTAACAACCATGATCATTTGGAACAACACACTGTACTAGAATTAGTCGATACAAACCACACTTCCGACCAGAACATGACATCCACAGACGATTCCAACTACAAAGCATACGGTTGGACTGTTATTGCTGCGGCTTTTGCTATTTTATTCATCGGTGTCGGCTATACCAATACTTTTGGTGTATTTCAAGAGTATTACCAAGGGACACTCTTTCCGAATGAGCCAGCAGATAAAATCATCGTTATCAGTTCTACAGCGGCAAGCTTGTACTTTATTCTCGGTGTCTTAACTGGTCGTTTCACAGACTTCGTAGGATATCGGATTAGTCTCATACTTGGAGCTACATTGATGGTAGGAAGTATGTTTGCAGCGAGCTTCAGTAGAGAATATTGGCAGCTCTTCTTGAGTCAAGGTTTAATGTTTGGACTTGGAGTAGCATTCGTCTATCCAACTACTACGACCATATCGAGACAATACTTCGGACCAAGTAAACATGGCATTGCCAATGGTATTGTTGTATCAGGTGGTGCATTAGGTGGTTGTATACTACCTTATTCCGTTAAAAGGATAATCACTATCTAAGGTATGAACCAGACATTTAGAATACTTGGTTATCTTGCAATTGCTATGCTAGTACCAAGTATTCTTCTAATGAAACCGAAACCACGACAAAACGAAACCGAATCGAAGCGTTCTCCAATCATGGATCTCAGATTATTATTGAACGGTCATTTCTTGAGTCTTGCAATAGGAAGTACAGTTGCAATGACCGGATTTCTTCCTCGATACTTTTTGATTCCTACTTCGGCTGTTTCTAAAGGCATTAATACTGATTATGCTTCTTGGCTTCTTGATTTAATGAATGGTTTTTCAATCATTGGTCGTATTGGTATAGGTAGTCTTGCAGATCGTATTGGTCCAGTTAAGGCTTTGTCAACAAGTTTTATTCTTTGTGCAATTGGTCATTTTATCTTTTGGTTACCTGGAGTAGCTATCAGAGTAAACGATACGGGAACATCTACAGCATTATTTACGTTGTTTGTAGTATATACTGGTATATTTGGATCAGGTTTTATTAGTCTTTTTCTAGTTGTTGTTTCGTATCTATTTGGAAGAGAAGAATTGGCATCTAAGACTGGTTTACTTAATACGGCTGTAGGAATCAGTACACTTATTGGACCTACTGCCGTCTATGTAATCGTTAGTAATGGTAATCATAAGAAGTGGACTATAGGTGTAATTATAGCTGGTTTGTTCATGTTTGTTGGTGGATTTATACTTGGTATATCGTCAAGTATACTGAAGAAGGTAGAGAAGACACGCACATCACGAGAAGAGGAGGTGTAAGATAGTTGTTTCGCGCCAGAACTAGCTAGCCAAGAAGTAATCCCGCTCTTTTATACCATATGATAAGGTATACCCAGAATTACAAGTACATGAACCACCATAGTCGGTAGTAGCAAATCTGAACAAACCGCGTTGAAGATTTGACGACTTCCACATCAAATTCTTCTCGAATTGAAGCCATGAAAGATCATGACTAAGTCCAATTATTGTCTCGTATGGAACAATACTCTTCTATGTCTAAAAATTGCCTTGAGAGCTAAACAACCGTTCCCATTGCAACCATTCATTCGGATCCAAATCAAAAGATAGTAAATTTGAATAGTCATAAGCTTCATCCGGTCCGAAATCAGTGACAGGATGTTCAACTTGTCCAAATGGCTGGTCTTTAGCGTGGTTAATCGAATTTCCGGTGATGTTTCCAGCTTCTTTTCGACCATTTGACTTGAATGAAGACTCCATAGCCATCGTAGGTCTTCGACCTTGACGAAGCGATGTTATGTACTCAGGAGTTGGTTGTTCTAAGAGTCCTTGTGCTTTTCTTGCAGCTGAACAATCATCCCATACTTGAAGAGTCCATGTTCCAATTGCAGTTTCGAGAGCATCTGATGCTTCTGCAAAGATATTGGGATAGTTCGAAAACACACCATTGATGAGTTTCCAAACTCCATCAACTTCCGGTCCTATCTTTCGATGTCGAGTTTCAATGAGTACGTAAACCAAGGAATCCCATATAAATCCAGATCTGATCTGCCACATATATTTGCGTAGACATGGATTACTTTGCAGTAGATTTCCATATTCCAAGAACTTTGTACCGCTTGAAAAGATGATATCTCGATCTTTTTGAGGAACTTTAATACCACGACTAGAGAATTGACGTGGATTATGAGCAAGAAGTTTCATTTTACAAATTGATGATCTTGCAATAACAGATACAAAACAATGAAGTGAATTTGAAGGATCACAATATCGTAAGTATTTTCGTTCAAGAAGATCTTCCAATTTGGAAATGAGGTTGTCTTTTTCAACAATTGACATATCGGTATTGATAAGTTTGTCATATCGTAGACAATTTCGATCGTTCGATATTAGACCATCACGAAGTTCTGAATTATCGCATCGTAGTAAACAAAGAACCATAGGTGTAATACCAATTCGTTCTGAAGGAAGTTTTGTCATGTCTGGATGAAGATCTTCATCTTCGATGTTAAGAGGGAACTTAACATCACCAAAGAAAAGATCTTTTGATGCAATTGTACCAGAGATTTCCGAAGCTCGTAGATCAATATGAACAATTTGCCACCAAAGTCTTGTTCTCATTTCTGATTCAAATGGAGAAAGTCCAAGTGATATACCATTACGATGAAGACCCATTCTAAGAGCAAGTCGAACTGCAATTCCAGATAACATGAATAGAGTGTCAAGTTGATAATGGCCTTTTGCACCGACCTATTGAAGTTAGATACGATTAGAATTGAATTATTTCATTAAAGAACACTTACGAAAAACATAACGAATGCTTGAAGAGTCATGAGGTTTGTAGTTTTCAAAAATTCGGCATTGATTAGAGCTTGACGAGCAGCGTATTTGTATCTTGTTGATATTGTTGTTTGTCTTTCTCCCATTATTGTTTGACATTCATCATCACTAAAAGCACTAGTTGTAGTGTAGTAGAATGCAAATATGAGTGCTTCTAGACTCTTTGGGATTTCTTGTGGATTTTGAAGTGAGTTGACAACCATAGGCCAGAATGTAGGAAGATGTAAGATTTTTACAAGTGGATCAACTCTATCGATGTATATATCCCACATTTTTGTTAATGTTGGAAGAGTGGGATGTAGATTTGAAAGATCTTGATGTATGGAATCGATACTGAGTATAAGACTATGTTCATCTGTCGTATTGTGAGATGATATAGTTGCTTGACGATCTGATTCGATTATTGTTGTAACAAGATCATGTTCTTCTGGATGATTGAACTAATAAATGTTAGAAGAGAACTTCGGGGATAAAATGATGAGTGAAAGTTACTTCATCTTCCAAATTTGACCAAATACCGCTATAAGAGTTTAGCCACCAGACTAATAGATTTTCTTAAGAACTGTACGTACTTGTCAAAATATCTCGATGTACCATCTTTGGTTATAAGTCTTGAATGAGGAAATGTTTCATTGCTGTCATTGATATGAGGAGAAGTATCGTCGTTCATATTGATATCTTGTTCTGATATATCGTCTGAGATTTCGGTGTCATTTGTAGGTTCAATCTTGGCTCCATATGATCTGAGTAGTTCTTCATAACGTCGTAATTTTGCATGAAGGCCTTCTTTAGGTGGTTTTCTTCTACGTTTGCCTCGTACTGGAGGGACAAAGCTACATGGTTTCTCAAGTCGAACGCATTGTGAACAAGGGTGGTGTTTATCACATCGTACCTTTCGTTGTCGACAGGTCAAGCAAGAGAAATTGTAAATGTCAGATGTAGCTTGTTCGGATACCGGATTTTCAGACATTTCGGTACTGTACCGACGTGGAAAAGACTGAAAGAAATGAATTTATGGTTTGATGAGGACATAGGTCGGTCTGTTTCATATGAAGTATCTTTTCGGTGTACGAGCTCGGTCTTTAGTTTGAAAAAAGTTATGTTTCAACACCGACGTAAAGACCGAAGGCAACCATTATTCGGTAATTAGAGAGACTAATTTGTAACAACACCGAGCATCAGTTTACATAGAGATCAAATATAAAGAACAAGAGGGATAGTTCCTTCGTCTTCAATTTGAATCAATTTTACTCTTTGAGTCGTTCAAAATGTCTCAATCCGCTATCCAAGATACAGAGAAATCGTTGCAAGATACATCAATTCAAGAGAAAGAAGAAGAAGATCCGATTGAGTTTCCTGGTATGAAGAAACGAATTCTGATCATGATTTGTCTTTACTTTTCTATCTTCTTGGTGACTCTGGTAAGCAATAATCTCTAGTATTCGAATTCAATTTGCTAATAAGCTTAGGATCAAAACATCATTTCTACGGCAATTCCTCGAATCACTGATGAATTTCATTCCTTGAACGACATTGGGTGGTATGGGAGTGCATATTTACTTACAATGTGTACATTTCAACTACTCACAGGCAAATTATACAAGTTCTATTCGGCAAAACCACTCTTTCTTGCGAGTATCACCATATTTGAACTTGGTTCGGCAATCTGTGGTTCAGCTTCATCATCGAAGGCATTTATTATTGGTCGTGCCATATCTGGATTGGGTTCTGCTGGAATGTTTTCTGGAATAATGGTCATTATGTTTCATACAATACCATTACAACAACGTCCAATATTCCAAGGTTTCTTCGGTGCTACCTTTGCTATTGGATCAGTTGTCGGTCCTTTAATCGGTGGAACCTTTACAGACAAAGTTACTTGGAGATGGTGTTTCTACATCAATCTACCTACCGGAGCAGTATCGATATTGATTGCAATTTTTATTCTGAAGATGTCAAACCAGAAGCTCGACAAACTGGAACCAGGATTCTTACCAAAGTTACGTCAATTCGACCCGATTGGTAACTTGGCGATCTTTCCAAGTGTTATTTGTTTGATATTGGCACTTCAATGGGGTGGAACGATCTATTCCTGGAAAAACATTCGAATCATACTGTTGTTTATCATCTTCGGTGTACTAGGCATTGTTTTCATAGCTATTCAAATATGGAAACAAGAGAACGCAACAGTACCACCTAGGATAGTAAAGCAACGAAGTATTGCTGCAAGTCTTTGGTTTGGATTCTTCAATGGTGCTGGTATGATGATTATATTATACTATGTTCCGATATGGTTTCAAGCCATCAAAGGTGTGGATGCAATTAAATCCGGATTAATGTTACTACCAACAATTATGGGATCCGTTATTGGTTCTATATCTTCTGGAATTATCATCACCAAGATCGGTTATTATACTCCTTTCTTCATGATTAGCACAATCATGATGTCTATCGGAGCAGGACTGTTCACAACTTTTACTCCAACGACGAACCACACACGATGGATTGCGTATCAAGTAATATTTGGACTTGGATTAGGTTTTGGTACTCAACAACCAATGAATGCAGCACAGACTATTCTTGACAGATCGGATATTCCAACTGGAACGGCAATTATCCTATTTACTCGATTTTTAGGATCATCTATTTTCTTACCGGTTGCTCAGAGTATCTTTGTACAAAGACTTCTATCGAAACTTACGAATCTTCCTGGTATTAATTCGAAAGTTGTTATTGATGGAGGTGCTACGGAACTTAGATTTCTTACTACTGGAAATGATTTGAACCTTCTTATTGAGGATTACAATTCTGCAATTGTAGATGTATTCTACATGAATGTTGTTACGGCAATTCTTACTGTTTTTGGTAGTTTATTGGTTGAATGGAGAAGTTTGAAAGATGCTGCTATCAAGCAAGCCGGTACTATTACTGAAGGGAAAGAAAACGTAGTTGTTGAAGGATCTATTTAGGTTCGAAACATTTTCTACTTAGGGATATCTCCTAGAAAACCGTTTGAAAGCATTTATGAACTGCAAGTTGTAAGTTCTTTCGTAAGTAGAATACAAATTTAATCAAGATCTGTCTTTTTGAGTAAGTTTGAAATTTGCGTTTTCAGGTGAACTATATCAACAAATGATATGAATGAAGGTTGAAATTATCGTGAAATTGTCATGAGAATCGTAGTGTTCAAGATATATTCGGCCTCGAAAAGCATCTAGATGCCTTGATATGATACTGATATACAAGGACGAGCACAGATATCTTCTATTGCCGTAGTATTCCTTCTCTAAAACTGATCTGTCAGACGTTTTGTTTCCGGCATCGAAATAGCTTCGAATTGAGATGACTCCAAGCCAGACGACAATCGATTTGAGATTAACACTGCTAGAATCAGGCCATACAGAAGAGAAATGGGTTTCTAGTACGTCAAGAAGCCTCATTCGAAGATGATAGACCCAAGATTCTCCTATCAAACGCTATATCTCACAGCTTCAGCATCGTAGTAACGGTGCATTTCCGACCCCGCTTTTTTATATCCACACTTTTCATAGAAACTTTCATTCTCTGGATTACAATCCAAAATGGTCTGGGTACAGGTAAATCTGCTAGCCCTAGTACGATCAAAAGTAGAGTAGAACATACTTTGTAGCACCCAACCTTTACAGCGATATGATCAAGAGCTTTGATGAGAGAGAGTCCCAATCGTTTTCCTTGATGATCTTTGGAAATTGCAATATCTTCAATATGACCTTGAGTCCCTAATTTAAACAGACTGTAGTCAAATCTCAGTGTTTGTAGGTAAGCAATACGTCGTACTTACAACTTCTTCTCAACTACCAGTGTACCAGTTCCGACTATTGAATCATCTTTTACAATCACTACTATGTAGTAAGTACCATTTCGAGCAGCCATATAATCAAATCTTTCAATCCATTGATCTTCTGTGATATCTCCAATATAGGCGAGATCATGAAGTGGATTCAAATGTCCATGTTTGTAATCTGATCGTTGAAGAGGTCGAATTGAGTATGGAAAACCGATATCGGAAGATATTAGATCAGCAGGAAACAGTATTTGTACTGAATTCATGTCCAAATACGAGGAATTGAGTTGAATTATGTTCCAATGAGCCTCTCACAGCATTTACTGCTATGTAAGTGGGTAATGATGCAATACGTAGGTAGAAACCAAGACTGCCGTTATATCCGGCACCAGTATCATTAGTAAGTGTCGCGGTAAGACCTGAATCCGAAGTATTCAAAACTTAAAAGCATTTCTACCGAGTTGAATAACCGAAATTTTGTGATATACGTTACAATATATTAGCCAGTCTGTCCTCATTTTCAAAGAATGTTATAGTGTATATCCTACAAAGTTTCATGAAGAGAAAAGCGAATAAAGTACATGAATTCCGAAGACTGAGTACACGACATGTCAGAAGCAACACCAAATGAAAACTCCACAGTCGATCATAAACAGACATCAACCTTGAACGAAATCAATCTACCTACACATCAAATTCAACAAGATCAAGATAATATTCCAGATGGTGGTTGGAAAGCTTGGTCTGTAGTCGTTGGAGGATGGTGTGCAATGTTTGTGAGTGTTGGTTGGAATCAATCTGTTGGAATATTCCAAACCATCTATGAGAATGGTCCGTTGAAAAGTTACTCTCCAAGTACCATTGGATGGATTGGTTCACTTCAGACATTCATTATGTTTGCTTGTGCTCCGATATGGGGAAAGATATTCGATTCTTATGGTCCACGATATACCTTGTTTGTTGGTACACTCATTCACGTATTTGGATTGATGATGATGTCTTTGTCAACACAATATTATCAGTTCATACTTTCTCAGTCTGTATGTACCGGTATTGGTGCAGGAGCAATCTTTTTCTCCTCATCAAATACAACTGTTACATGGTTCAAACGTAATAGAGCATTGGCTTTAGGTATAGCATCTTCAGGTTCAGCAGGAGGTGGAGCAGTTATTCCGTAAGTAACATCATTAAATCTATGGTCTATGTTAACAGAATATAGTATCATGGTCAATCATTTATATCATAGTGTTGGTTTTGGTTGGGCTCTTCGTTCTACTAGTTTTGTTTTACTGGTTCTTCTTACAATCACGAACCTTTTAGTAAAACCAAGATTGAAACCAATAGCAAAGAAACTACGTGTTATGGATTTTATTGATCCATTTAAAGAGCTAAGATATTTGTTTCTTTCTCTTGCTTGTTTCACCTTTGCAATGGCAGTCTATTTACCGAATACATTTATCATTTTGGATGCAACGAGTAGACATATGAATGTCAATATTGCTGGATATCTATTGGCAATCTTAAATGCTTCTAGGTATGTTTTAATATACATATATGACTGTAGCTTACGTTTTATTAGTGCTATAGGTCGTATTATAGCAGGTCGACTTGCAGATAAGATTGGTCGTTTCAATTGTATGATTCTAACAACATTTTTGTCTTCTGTCTTCGTTCTTTCAGTTTGGATTCCAGCAAAATCAACAGTTATACTTATATTGTTTGCGATTCTAATTGGATTTACAAATGGAGCATTCGTTTCACTAGTGAGTGCATTGGTAGCTCAGATTTCAGATCTCAAACAAATTGGTACAAGAAATGGTACAAATTGGTTCGTTTATGGTCTAGGAGCATTAATTGGTACACCAACTGCTGGTGCTCTTATACAACGGAATGAAGGTGGATATTTGTATATGCAAATCTTTGCAGGTATCGCCATGTTTACAAGTTCATGTTTCTTTCTTTCCTCGCGTGCTATACAGATTGGCTTAGCATGGCGGTGGATTTAGCTCACGAAAAACAGTATAAAATGACAGTATAGCATTTCTTGAGACCGTATAACTGAAAACTTAATTTCAGATGGAAATTACTTTCTATGTATGACTATGTCTGGTCTTGTCTGCCATAACATACCGCAGCCGAACAAAATCCTCAACCCATGCTAGTAGCTTTCCATCTGGTGAGAATTCGACTGATCTGACTGGACCGACTATCCCACGATGAAGGGGTGACATTAAACCATCAAAGGGATCATACAGCCGGAGCCAGTCAACTCCGCCCATTGCGAGCTCCTTGCTGTTTGGTGAGAATGCGAGTGAGTTACATGGACTTGCTTGCAAATTGATTGCATAATGGGAGATATTTACGGAGTCGATGAGATGAGGTAGAGAATTAAACGTGAGACGATAGATCTTGATAAATTCGTCGCCTTCACCCAAGGCTAGTAGATGGCCATCCGGTGAGAGTTCCATTAGAATGAAATTTGTGGAGCAAACAATCGAATATAACGATACACCCGTAGAAGGATGTAGAAGTTTCACCTCACCGGCACCTCCACTCAGCACCAATATTCTACCATCTCGTGAGAATATGGCCTTATGAACTGGTCTTAAGGAGCATATAAACGACCATGAGATCGTGTCAGTCACTGGATCCGAGAGCCGAATCTCAAGCTTTTCTTGTACAGAGGATAGTAGCTTGCTCTCTGGTGAGAATGTCAACATCGAGAATGGGTCATAGAAGGTTCGTAGAATTGAGCTTGTTGCTAAATCCCAAATGTTGACCATACTGCGTCCCCTTGATGCTAGTAGCTTGCCATTCGGTGAAAACATGCTTGAAGATCCCAGAGTATCTGGGCAAAACAAATGTCCGTACTAATGATCCGGTGCGAGTATCGACGAGTAAAATGGCATTCATTCGATCGGTCAACGCTAATAATTTACCGTCTGGGGAAAGCGGATTTGAGCGTAGGACAAGCTCCAGCATCAATGAGGATACTCTTTATCTCCATATGTCCGTTTGTGACTGCAAGATCAAGCGCTGTCATACCAGTAGCGGTTTTAGCTTCAATATCGACTTTGTGGAATTGCAGCAGTTGGCGTACTATTTTTTCGCGACCTTTCATTGATGATGTATGGAGGCATTTCTCATATACACCTTCATCTTTTGAAAACAATCTTAGTAATTGCAGCACGATTTTCCAATCATCAACTTCTATCGCTGCTTCTAAGGGAAGCATTGAACGGTTGCCACATTCGTCGAAGAGTGGAAGATTATAGGATGGATATTTGAGGTGTTTTTGCTCATCGATGGCGAGGGATAGAAGTTCGTAGTGACGATTGAGAATTGACTATTGATAAATATCGGTCAAATGTTTTGTTGAAGAACTTCGAGGCTGACTTTGAGTCCAAGGGTAAATCCACCAGAAGTCGTTGTTAAGGAGTGCCAGTATCCTGAACTTGCTAAAACTCGTGAAGGATGGATATGAGGCTATGCGTCGACTGAGAAGCAACCAGTTCTCCTTTGCATAGTAGAGGAATGTGTTGACACCAAACCCATTGATAATTCGATTAGATGGAGTAGGAAGCTTGATTGAGGGAAATGTACTCCGAATAGGTTGATTTACGAGAGGTCGAACAAATCGGCCAAACCTTGATAATCCTGCGATAGTGGATGCAATATTCGATTGTACAGGAATAGATATTCGGTTCTGCATGTTGGATGCCTGTGACTCGTTGTATTTCGTTAACTGGACACGAGGCATATGATAGAAGAGATGGGCAATGCAAAGTTCACCCAACTCCGAATCCGGTGCTTTTGAAATGATGATCGACATTAAAAATTGGCGAACGGAATGATGTGCCAGAAGAACCAAATCGTTTTCGCTGTCCGAGTCGTTTCGTTCTAAGTAGATGAAGCTGACAGAGCATGATAAGATTTCATCTCTATGTACTCGATTGCCTTTCAGCTCTCCAGTTTGTGGATCTATCATGAGCGCTTCTTGAAGTTGGCTAATTGTTAGCGGTTGTTGAGCACCATAGATGAATTGGAGAGTCTTGACAGCAAGAGATCGCTTTTGATCGTGTTGAGTCAACTTGGAGAAAGAACGTTGATATGTTTTCTTAAGATCGTCGGGAAGTTGTTGAATGGCTTGGAATTTTTTTCGTCTGATGCATCTATTCCAATGCATTCATCCCATAACCATTCTGTTTGAAGTTTGACCCAGAGAAACCTATAAGAATTAGACCATTGCATATACATATTGAAAGAGCAACTTACATCCGGTGAGCGTTCTTTCGAAGTTCTTGTTTGATGTATTCGAGTGTACTTTGATTATCAGAAATTGGACGTCCAGATTGCATATCTTCTATCAAATTGTCGATAAATCGTTCCATATCTTCCTTAGTGTCCTCAGGAGTGATTCTGATGTTGATTGCGCTTGGTATTCGTTGAGAAATATCGATTTCTTCTCGACATGATATGAAAATTTGACATGACGAAGTATCCAGAAGCTTCTTCAGGTGCTTGATGATGTCTCGTACTTCTTGTTCCTCACATTCTTCCACACCATCAACAAAGAGCGTAACTTCATCAACGACTTTCAAAAGAGGTATAAATACTTCGTTCAAAAGCTTTTGGAGATTAGGAGAACGTGATTTTGGTCTGTAGAAATCGAAAATCCGAGTGACAACCGTAGGAGGACATTCTTTTCCAATGCTTTCAAGGTGACAGAGTAATTGCTTCGTATAACTCTCAAACATAGCAATTGCAGTGAGATATGGTCGAAAAGAGTGATCGAATAAGTAATGAAGAACTGGAACTCCAAGAAGTTGGTATTTTGCGATTGTTGCATCAATAGCAGTGGTCCTAAAAGCGTATTAGCTTTGAATATGACATGACATCAAGGAGAATTACACTGTAACACTTTTGCCACAGCCAACTATTTGTAAGATAAGTCAGTTCTAAGCTAGCCATATGCGTTGCAAAACGTACTTATTCCAGAAAGCCACAAGCATCGTGGAGATTGATTTTGAAGCCAAGATTTGAAATCTGGATGATTTAAAATCCATTCCGTAGTATGTTGAAGCTTTTGTCCAGCATGTTGACGATATGCTCTTTGATAATCGAAATCAGAAAGGCGATCCAATATATCGAATCCAGAGATACCTAGATGAGTTAATCAAAGTACCAAAATCTCGAACATACAACATACTGCTCTGAGATAGAAGTATTTTCCATTCAGGTCGTTGAACCATTCTACTGAGCACCAATGACATTTCCGTAGAAGCAATTCGAGGTATATCAGCTTAAAGTGAATGTCAGAAGTGAATTTCATAGAGCTACCTTCGCTAAGATAGAGCCTGTTCGACTGAAGCCGTACCTGTTTTATGATCTGCAATGATTTTCGAACAAAGTCGAATCTGTTTGTATGTGTTCTCGTCTTGAAGATAGACATTGGTCATATCCTGCTTCAGATGATTCATCTAGACCAATTTCTCCAAGTCCTCGAGGAGTATCGAAACGAAAGTAACGTTGTTGTCCTTCATTCAACCCTGAATGCATTTGATTGAATGTATTGGCAGTTGATTCAGTTTCAGCAGCAGTACGAATGATTGACTGAACAACATCTTTTGCGTTTTCACCAAATTTCTTCAAACTTGGAACTCCTGTACCGATAGAAACAATACAGCGAAGATTCTTCTCAAGAGATCCATCACAGATGTCCGCAGCTTCTTTCCAAATTTCGTTGATTGGATTATTTGCTCCTGTTCCACCATCTCCGAATGTACGTGATGGAGATCCAATAGATATTGGTTTGAAGAATGTAGGAGCAGCAGAAGTTGCAAGAGCTGCTTCGTATATCTTGGTCTGATGATAGAGACCAGAATTGCCTCGTTTTGGATAGTAACTTCTGAATATTTCGGTGGTTGATGTATTTCCACTTGTAGCGCATACAAATCTAAAACATGTTAGAAATGCACTTCAAAAGTCGAAAAGTCATACACTTTGCAATTTCCTGAGTTCTTAAGAAGTGCGTCTTCAGAAATACGGAGATGCGGGCCAAAAGTATTGCCTTAGCATTTCATGCTCCTAACCCTAACCCTAACCCTAGACGCCCCCTAATTTTAGGGGGTACTTACTAATTCCTTAGACACTAGTTTGGTGCCTGACTTACGGCTCACGGTCCAACCACGCATCGTCTCCATCTGGTCTTTCTCTTTCAATTACGGCCACTCCTTGCCTTTTCTCGAGTTCCGAGGCCTTCTATATACTCATTATCCCCTTCGCATTTAATTAATTGCTCCACATACCAGCGAATTCGATCCACATAGCCCTGCAAGCGCTCCTGAGGGAAGTCCTCCCAGAACTTCTCCCGTGCCTCCTCCGCCTCCTTTTGATATTGAGAATCGATTTCTTTGTGGTTTGTCGCTTTCCTTGTAGCCAGGTAGGCTCAATTGCATTTAAATCAGGTGAATTGCCGCACCATTCCATCTTCTCAATGCGGAGAAGCTTGTACTCTCGTTGAATGAAGTGGTGAGAGTGACAAGGCGCTCCGTCTTCTACTACTACTCCGTTGATCCTTCTTGTAAATGGAAAGAACTTGCTAATGAGTACTTCTGACCAGTAGCGGTACCAGTCAATGCCTCCTTTCTTTGAGGGCTTCAATTGGCGATGTTTTTCGTCCCATTTCCATTTCGGCTTCGGTCTTTTCTTTCGTCTCAAACTAGGCTCCCATTCAGCATTTTTTATCAGCTCAAGCTCGTCAATCAATTGACTAATCACTTTCTCGCTCTCTCTTTTATCCGCTGCTGTTTGACCAGGCGTGGTCAAAAGGCTGAGCTACTGGAACGGCTATGAAAGCGTTAGGGAACATATGGAAGCGATATGGGACCTATGGAAGCGGTATGGGACCTACGGAAGCGCTATGGGACGGCTATGGGACGGCTATGGGACCGGTATGGAAGCGGTATGGAAGCGGTATGGAACCGCTATGGGACCTATGGAACCGCTAGGAAAGCAGTTAAAATAACCGCTAGGATAACCGGTAGGATAACCGCTAGGGGAACCGCTAGGATAACCGCTAGGAGAACCGTTAGGAGAACCGCTAGGATAACCGCTGGGAAAACCGTTAGGGTAACCGTTAGGGTAACCGCTAGGATAACCGCTAGGAAAACCGGTGGGAGAACCGTTAGGATAACCGCTAGGGAACCGCTATGGTTAGGAGTTAGGGAAGTGATAACCGTTGGGGATAGTTAGGGTTAGGGTTAGGGTTAGGGTTAGGGTTAGGGTTAGGGTTAGGGTTAGGGTTAGGGTTAGGGTTAGGGTTAGGGTTAGGGTTAGGGTTAGGGTTAGGGTTAGGGTTAGGGTT